>Ga0315899_10000384_pt1 | contig 53750 bp, 35 predicted proteins | sample LakEriMetagenome_2_FD_203518 | JGI IMG/M metagenome (GOLD analysis project Ga0315899, IMG submission 203518) | Freshwater fungal communities from buoy surface, Lake Erie, Ohio, United States - Buoy 4 MA112 | ecosystem: Environmental > Aquatic > Freshwater > Lake | place: USA: Lake Erie, Ohio... | reverse complement strand
CTTGCTGCCCAGGACCAATCGTCAGCGGTGCTAACCAAGCGTCTCGAAGGACCTTGGGCCCTTTACGTTTGAGAGCTTTCTTTCGTCTGTCGGCTAATTCCTCTGGTGTACCATTCTTGCGCATCTCCGCTGCTTCTTTAATGCTTATTGCCTGCATAGCAGCAGCCGACGATTCGATGGTTTTCCCTTGAGAGGCTTTCAATCGATCGTAAGCAGACGTAAACAGCGAATCTTCAATCGATTCCGCCATGGCGGCTCGAATCGGATTCAGATCCACGTACATACAACAGGCCAGCAAACCTGCTTCATCAAGGAGTCGCTGGGCTTTGAAGCGTCCTTCCCAAAACGCCCCTGTGCATTTTTCTTCTGAATTCGCACGCCGAGCAATCGGCTCCGAGAGAGCCCGCATAAACCAAGAGATATCAGAGAGCCGAGATCGAATCGCCTCTAGTTTTTCCGAATCATTGGCCAGGGAATCGACATCCGCTTGGGTGGGATTCCCAAGCTGTTCTTCAATCCGTTTTCCTGGAAAAATCTGCAGCCACCGCAAAGCAACTTCTTTATCCGACCAAGTTTTCACGACATCGGGACGATTCCGAATCACGACGTGCAAGTGATTAGAAAGGATCGCATAGGTCAACACATCGATGGCGAAGACAGACGCGAGTTTCTCAAGTCGTTGTCGAATCCATTCCCGGCGATAGGTGTAATCTTTGCCCGTTTCGTCATCCAAACCCGCCAGGAACATCCGCCGCACGCAGCGTTGCACGACATGGCAAATAGAAACCTCATGAGGCAAAAACAGTTCCGATCTCAACGGTCTAGGCATTTGGAAATCTCCTCACTGGCAGTGTACCAACCCGCTCTTGTCATGCAAGTGGGTGGCACGAAGTAGCGAAGTAGTGCCTAAATAATTTAGCACCAAAACGGGAATGGCACGCAGCGAGCACGAATCGAATCGTAGCTGCCTAAGTCTAGAAATTCGTGAGCCATACTGCGGCAAATCCGATCGTGAATTGCACAATACAACCGAAGAATGTTATCACCTTTGAATACCTCGAAAGCTTACGCAAAAGCACCAACTGAAATCCGGCCAGCGCTGTCATTGGAGTTGTTAATACAATTAAACCGAATTGAACCCTCGGAAAATTCGGAGTCTCGTACTCCGAATAAACTCCGACCAAGAGACCCGCAACTGAACTCAGTGTAAATAACGACAAATGTAAAAAGAGTTGGCTAGTTCTCACAAAGGTAGATCCTAGAAGTCTAAGTGCAGTTCCTGTGACGCGACGGACGAACACTATAGTAGCATGGCCAAAACGGGAGTGGCACGAACCGAAAAAGCGGCAATAAAAAACGCCGCTCAAAGAGCGGCGTTCCGTCTCACAACAGATCAAGGCATATTCGAGGTCAGCGACTAATGACTCTTAGTTCGGGTCGCTGGCCAAGATGATGCCCAGTTGCTTTATCTTGGCCTTGATCGCGGCTACCTTTTGATCGATCAACTGATCCACCTCTGGTAGCAATGCCGCAAGCTCTTTCTCAACAATCGCCAGCTGCTGCTTATGAGTTCCGGTCGGACCGTGTGTCGAACCGAATGCACTGAACGCGATATTCGATAAACGAATCGCCGGTGCGGGAACTTGTTCGATAAATCGCTCCGTCTGAAGAGAGTTTCCGAACAGTGCCTTTTGCTTGGCTTTCAACTCATTCTTGAGCGTTGTAATCTCAGCCGTCATTGCGGCTGGATCGGCAACAATCGGGGTAATGAGTCCCAACGCTTCATCGAGCAACTCCTCAGCTTTTGCCAACCGCCTCGAAGCGCGATCAATCGAGCTTTGTTGGGTTGCAATAGCCTTTTGGAAGCCCGCAAAATCTTCTTTTAATGCTCTCGCGATGCTCGGTGCAGCGAGCGGTTCGACGGCAAACTCAATCTTGTCCGAGATTGCTTTAGAAGCCCCGGCTTCACGCACGAACGCCTGTGCTTTGTACTTGCCCGGGAAAGCAATAGGGCGGAATGGAATACCAGGTAAAGGGGCTCTTCGCAGATCCCAGGAAACCCGATGAAGCCCCTTTTCCGAAGGCAAATTGACACGAGCCACGAAAGCATCTGACTCATCTGTAATCTGCAGAAATCGCTCGGGCAAAACCTCGGCTACTTCTTTTTCCAACTCTTCGATGGTTGCGACTCTGACGTCTTTGTTTTCACTCTTTGCCTTTTCTTCTGCCTCTAGTCTCTTATCCTTGAGTGACTTGTAAGAGTCCTTGAGATGAATCGTAAAAGCTGCCCCGAAGGTCGGGTTGTTAGAGTTAAAGTACGAATCCCCTTGAAAGCCTTTCACGCCACCAAGCTTATCGGCCGGGCGATACCACCATGTTCGGCGAGCCGAATACAAATGAGCATCTTTCGTGAGCTGTTCTGGAGTTAGCTCTCGCAGAGCAGAATAGTTGTCCAGAACGTAGAAGCCTCGGCCAAACGTCGCACAGACTAGGTCGTTTTCTCGTTTTTGAATGGCAATATCTTTAACAGGAATCGTAGGCAAACCTGCAGATAGCTTGTGCCATTTATTGCCTGCATCTAACGAACAGAACAATCCATATTCTGTGCCCAGAAACAAAAGTTCTGGCTTTACATGGTCCTGCTCGATTCTCCAAACTAAATGGCGATCAGGCAGATTGCTGGCAATACTCTTCCATGTTCGGCCACGATCGCTACTTTGTATAACGTAAGGCTTGTAATCACCGGTTTTGTGGTGATCCAAACACGCGTATACAACATCAGCATTGTGACGATCTGCTTTGACATCGTTGACGAAAGCTCCCTCCGGAACATCAAAGAAGCGATCTATTTTTCGCCAGGTTGCGCCACCGTCTTCGGTCACTTGGATAAGTCCATCATCGGTACCGACATAAATGAGTCCCTCTTTAACGGGCGATTCGCTAATCGAAGTAATGTTGCCGTAGGCGCTCATCGCGAGCAAATCGAAGCCGGCATCGATGCCCCAGACTCGTCCCATCACGGGCAGCGTCCATCGATCGACATTCTTTGAAAGATCTGGACTGATCGTCTTCCATGAGTCACCGCGATCATCGCTACGGTGCAATTTCTTGCTACCGAAGTAAATTCGTTTGCTGTTATGCGGGCTGATTAAGATCGGTGAATCCCAGTTGAATCGAAAACCTTCTTCGCCAGCTTCTGGTTGTGGGCGGATATCAACCGACTCGCCAGTTCGCCTATCGAATCGTTGGATGTGACCTTCTTGTGATTCGCAGTAGATGATGTTAGGGTCTTCTGGATCGATCGCATTATCGTGACCATCTCCACCGATGGTGATCTGCCAATCAGCATTCGTGATTCCCTGGACAAATCGAGTTGCACTGGGGCCATATTGCGAGTTGTTATCCTGGGTACCGCCGACGACGTTATAAAAGGGCTGGTCGTAGTCGACATCGACTTTGTAAAACTGGGTTAGTGGCAGGTTGCCGTGATAAACGTAGCTCTTGCAAAAATCGCTGGATCGATAAATGCCGCCATCGGTTCCCACCAAAACGAAATCCTTATCCGTTGGATGAAACACCACCACGTGATTGTCTACGTGCTTAAAGCGTCCCTCGATAGGCTCAAACGTCTTCCCACCATTCATACTACGTACTAGCGTGTCGTTGGCATGATAGATCACATCAAAGCGATGTGGGTCCAAGTAAATTTCCTGGTAATAGTGTGGTCCCGTTCCTCCGGAAACGAAGTCGCTCATCTTTTCAAAGCTATCACCACCGTTGGAACTTCTAAAGAAGCCGCCCTTTCGATTGGTCAATTCGATTGATGCGTAAACGACGTTTTTGTTCTGAGGGGAAATACCTAAAGCGATTTTTCCTTTGTCACCGCCGGGAATGCCGTTGGTTAGTTCTTGCCAGGACTCCCCTCCGTTGTTGGACCTGAATACACCCGACTCTGGTCCCGTGTCCAGCAAAGCCCAGACGGTTCGGTGTCGTTGGTGGGTTGCGGCGTAGATAACATCAGGATTCTCAGGATCCATAACAATGTCAGTCACTCCGGTATATGGTCCTTTGCTCAACACGTTTTTCCATGTCACCCCACCGTCAACGGATTTATACATGCCTCGCTCGCCACCTGGTGACCACAAGGGGCCTTGGGCTGCGACGTAAATGACGTTTGAGTTCCGTGGATCAACAATGATCTTGCTAATGTGCTCGGTTTGCGAGAGCCCCATATTCTGAAAAGATTTGCCGCCATCTTTGCTTCGATATACGCCGTCGCCGATACCTACGTGACGGCCTGCGACATTCTCACCAGTACCGATCCAAATTGTGTCATTGTTGTTGGGATCGATGGTCACGCATCCGATGGAAAAGGTCGATTGCCCATCGAAGATTGGAGAAAAGGTGGTGCCAGCATTCGTTGTTTTCCACACGCCCCCAGAACCGACTGCCACGAACCAGACGTTTGGATTCGATGGATCCATGGCGATGTCGGCGATTCGGCCGGACATCAGTGCAGGTCCAATGCTGCGATGCTTAAAGGCCCCGAACAACTCAGCGTTTAAGGAATCGCCCCACGGGTCGGTAGCCTTGCTATCCGAAGGGGTACCGGCGTCCTGAGCATGACCATACAGCGGCATAGCAATGCAAGAGGAGAAAATAGCCAAACTAAAAGAAAGGAACGAACAAGCAAATCGTTTCATGGAGCAAATCTCAAGTAGGTTGGTTGCTGATTCAAATCAAAACCATGACTTTCATTTTTTCAGTTTCCTCAGAAAGTCTCTGTAGGCAGTGTGCATCCCGGACGGTGGATCGTCAATCGAAACTTACCCGTGTCAGCCCGGAAAACATCGCGGAACGACATTCCTGTCCTCAGAATTTCGCCTCCGACAATTAGAAAGTGCCAAAAATGGTCCGCTTTAGAATTCCTAGCAAGCCTCAGAGCGATTCGTCACCAGAAACCGTTACGGATGAGAAATTCACCATCTCTGACTAAAGAGTCCACTTAACCACCATTGGTTTCGTTATGATACCATTATCAAATGAATCAGGAGCAAACCTGAATTCCTTTCCACTCCATCAATGTCTTTTTTTCGCATCATGAAATTTCTACAACAATTGGTTCGTCGTTCAGGCCATATTCTCAGCCTGGGGCTTTTTCTGACCACTCTTTTAAACAGTTCTATGTCATTGAATGCACAACAAATCAGGACGCTGGGCACCATCGAGCGATTTGATCCTGGATTGGATCAGTTGCTTGCGGCTGATTCTAAGCTGGAAATTCTTGCCGACGGTTTTACTTGGACAGAAGGTCCCGTGTGGGTTGGCGACGAGAAATCTGGCCATTTGCTTTTCTCTGATATACCTCGCAACTCCATATTCAAGTGGACTCGATCGGCTGGCATCCAGCTTTTCATGAATCCATCAGGCTATACAGGGGTTACCTACTACGGGTTAGAGCCAGGTTCGAACGGTTTGTTGCTGGATAAAGAGGGCAACTTGGTAATGTGCGAACACGGCGACCGACGAGTTAGCCAATTAACTCCGGGTGGTGGCAAAGTAACATTGGCGGACCAATACCAAGGGAAGCGTTTAAACAGTCCTAACGACGGTGCGCTGAAATCGAACGGGGACATCTACTTTACCGATCCTCCCTACGGATTGCCTGCACGAGAAAACGATCCACGACGAGAGTTAGACCATTTCGGAGTCTATCGAGTTATACCAAAAACGCGTGAGGTAACGCTGCTTACTACGGAGCTTCAACGCCCTAATGGAATCGGTTTTTCTCCTGACGAAAAAACGTTGTATGTAGCTCAGAGCGATCCCAAGAAAGCGATCTGGATGAGCTTTCCCGTGAAAGAGGACGGAACCTTGGGCGCAGGTAAACTCTTTTATGACGCAACGAACACCGTCGGGAAAATGCCTGGTTTGCCTGATGGACTTGCTGTTGATCAATCGGGTAACCTTTGGGCAAGTGGACCTGGGGGTATATGGATCTTCAACGCACAAGCTAAGTTGCTTGGACGAATCAACACAGGGGAACGAACCAGCAACTGTTCATTCGGAGAAGACGGCAGTACTCTGTTTGTAACGGCCGATAGTTACATATGCAGAATTGAGACGAAAACCAAAGGAACCAAGCAATAGTCAACCGGTGCAATTGCTTGTTTTCCACGCCCTGTTTTTGTTTACGCTGCTAGACATAAAAAAACCATCACCCCTGCCTTTCCAATAGATCCCACCCTCTTTCCAATAGATCCCACCCTCTTTCCAATAGATCCCACCCTGGAGTTACTTTCCTAAAATGTTGAATCGTAAACATCTGCTAGCTTCTTTTTTTTCGGCTATTCCACTTGCCATCGGGTCGACCGGTCTTTCCCAGCAAGCATTGGTATCTACTAGTTTCTCATCCGTAGCGGATGCGGTTCCACTTAAGGATCTTGATGGGCATTTCCCGTTTGAGGTACCTGCCTCGAAGGAGTCATGGGAAGTTCGAGCTACCGAATTGCGGCGGCAGATTAAAGTTTCGCTTGGGTTAACACCTATGCCGACATTGGCTCCGCTGAAGCCTACGATCCATTCGCGTCGTGAGAAGGATGGTTATGCAGTCGAAAAGTTTTATATTGAGTCGTTTAGTGGCCTTTATGTAACGGGTAGTCTTTACAGTCCTCTGGATACAAAAGGAAAGAAATTGCCGGCCGTATTGTGTCCACATGGACACTGGAATAACGGTCGATTTTTGAAGGTCAGTGACGGAGAAATAAAAAACGAGATTGCGAACGGGGCTGAGAGATTCGAATCCTCAGCAAAAAGCCCTTTGCAAGCTCGATGCGTACAGTTGGCGCGCATGGGATGTATCGTTTTGCACTACGACATGCTTGGATATGCGGACAGTAGGCAAATCGATTTTAATCGCGCCCATGGGTTTGGAAACCACGGACCAAACCCCACCGTGCAAGATGGCAAATGGCTGCTGTTTAGTCCTCGGGCAGAAGAGCTTAATCAAAGTGTAATGGGCATCCAGACCATTAACACATTGCAGCTTGTCGAGTATCTCCTTAGCCGAGAGGATGTAGATCCGTCTAAGCTATCTATTACTGGTGCAAGCGGCGGTGGAACTCAGACGTTTATCGCCTCTGCCATTGAGCCTAGGTTTAGTGGTGCGTACCCGGTGGTCATGGTCAGTACGAGCATGCAGGGTGGCTGCACCTGCGAGAATGCTTGTGGGTTGAGAGTTGGTACCGGAAACGTCGAGATAGCGGCTCTAACAGCTCCTAAGCCGATGGGCTTAAATGCCGCAAACGACTGGACCAAAAATATGGCCACAGACGGCGTACCTCAACTGAAAAAGCTCTACGGTTTGTATGGGGCGACCGATCGATTTACGTTTCAATCAGCAACGCATTTCGGCCACAACTATAACCATGTCACACGGGTTGCTATGTATGGTTTTATGAATCGGCTCTTCGGATTAGGGTTGAAGGAGCCTATTTTGGAAAATGATTTTCAATATCTGACGACCGAAGAACTATCCGTTTGGGACAAAGATCATCCGGAACCCAAAAGCGGAATCGCCTTTGAGTCGGAATTTCTTGCAGCATGGAAAGCGGATGTCGAAAAGCAGCTGCAATCGTCACCTGACTTAGTCCGCGAAGGCTGGCTCGGCATACTCTCTCCTGCCAACGAGCTTGCTAAGAGCGTTGTCAAGAAAGCCGATCTCGGTTACACCAATCAACAAGGTGGGGTGATTGGAAAATACACCAGTGCTCTCTCGAAGTCCAAGAGCCTTTCTTTATGCGTCGCATTCGCTGATGATGTATCCAGCGACATTCCTGAAGGCTCCGTGCGGCTCGATGTCGAGGATGTCTATGGTCTCAACTCCGGCGCGGAGCAACCACTGGTTAAGAACCCTCGACTTTCTGCGTCTTATACTTACGGTTACAACGCTCCCTTGGCCGTCAGGAGATTGGCGACGCTAATCGGCATTGTTGACGATCTATCGGGATCCGGAGTGACAATTGAACTAACGGGTACTCCATCCACAGTTTGGATGTTACCGGCGGTCAAGCTACTTCGTCCGGAGGCCAAAATTGCGTATCAGACTAGAGGACTGAGTTACGATTTCGCATCGGAGTCCATTCGGGATCACAAGTTTGTGCCAGGATCGATTCGTTATTTGGGATATGCCGGTTTACTTAGCGCGGCGGGATTTCCCAAGTAGAGTCAGGTCTCTGTATCCCTAGCATTAGAGGCGGCAACATGGTTGTTGTCCTTTAAGAGATTGTATCAAAGAACTGGCGAGCTCGTGTTTGATGCTCCTGCAGTTTGGAGCCCATTTTATCGAGCTGGCTCGTCATCACACGCATGCGAGGATTCTTCTCGAAGAATGGCCGTTGCTTTGCGACAAAATTCCAATAGAGAGCATCCCAAATCGGGCTCCAATCTCCTTTTTTGAAATTGCTCATTTTTAGTACGTAACTGGAGCCACTTATATACGGTTTAGTTGTCATGACTCCCCCATCGGCATGTTGGCTCATACCGTAAACGTTGGGCACCATCACCCAATCATAGGAATCGATAAAAAACTCCATGAACCAACGGTAGACATCATCGGGGTGAAACTCGCAGAGGAGCATAAAGTTCCCCAGAATCATTAATCGCTCAATGTGATGGCAGTATCCCGTTTTAACAAGACGACGGATAACGGTATCAACAGGTTCGATACCGGTCGTGCCGTCATAGAAGGATTCCGGTATAGAGCGTTGGTGCCCCCAGAAATTCGTAGTCCGTTGTTGCTGACCTTTCGTCAGATAAATGCCACGAATAAACTCCCGCCAGCCAATAACTTGTCGAATGAATCCTTCCAGGGAATTAATCGGAATATTGGGCTGTTCTTGTGCGGCGCTAACGATATCGGCTGGGCTGATCAATCCGATGTTGAGCATAGGCGTGAGGCAAGAGTGAAACAACACTGACTGGTCGGATAGAATCGCGTCTTCGTAATCGCCGAAGAGAGCCAAACGCTGACTGACGAACTGCTCAAGCCACTTCAATGCGATCTTTCTGGTATGAGGATAGAGCAGGCTGTCGTCGGGACCAATGGCATTGGGATAGCGATCGGAAACATAGGCCCTCGCCTCTTCCGAAAAGCGGTCTTGCTTAATCGTTGGTACCGAAGGGAGCTTAAGCCCTTTGGGAATTCGCTTTCTGTTCTCGGTGTCAAAACTCCACTTGCCCCCAACAGGTGAACCATCATCCTCTAAAAGGCATCCCAATCGTTTCCGTTGCTCGATGTAGAAGCTCGTAAAGAATAGCTTTTTCTTCGAACCGAGCTCAGCGTGAATGGTGTCAGTCGACGTAAGGAAATCAGTGTCCTCGAGCCAGGTCAACTTGAGCTTGAATTCATCACATGCTTTGATAACACCACGCCTCAAATAATCGTCACTCGGGTCTACGCAGAATACGTGAGCAACTCCCTTGCTCTTTAGCTTTTGACCAATCTCAGACGAGGATCTTAATTCGTGAGCCTCGACATAATGAACGTTGTGTTTTTTGCTTAGCTCGGCCTCATAGTTTTTCATAGAGGCTCGATGTAGCATCAGCTTTTGTCTATGGAACTGATACTGGTGAAAAAAGAGAGGATCCTCTACTAAGAAAATCGAGCGCCCCGGCTTGATACCGGGATGCTCGTGAAAAAGCTGATGAGGATAGATTAGGATTGCGTCCATTTGATCAGCGATTGAGGAAGCCAGCGATTAGAACCTCTCGAACTTTAGTCGATTGCCAAGCCCCCGAAAGGTCCGCGTTCCATCCCGTTAGTGGGGGCGAGACACTCCGTAGACATGGGACCAATATTGTGTAATGGCTTTTGCACCGGAGATAAAACTCAGATTGTTCACTTGACCGGTGATGAAGCCCAGAGCGTCCATAGGTGGAGCTTTGGACAAGATCAGAACCGGACAACCTTGGTGGTCCGGTCCAATAAGCTCAACAATGTCGCGTCGGGGACGAGGAAAATCGACGTACCGAATGTCTAAATGGTGTCGAATTTTGGGAAAATAAGACAAGACTCCATTAACTTGAGCGCAGTCGGGGCAATAGTAGGGCAAGCCTGGGCCATCTGGAAAGTCCTCTTTAAGAAGGAAAAGTGTATCGCGTACCATAGTTACTCCTTTGTCGATTTAAGGGAAAGATGCCGAAGAAGATAAGTGTTTTACATTGCCAAACGAGGATGTGCTACCGTCGCTGTCTTGTTGTTTCGTATGCCTCGTGAAAAGTTCGATGGCACGATCCAAGTGAATTGACTGTTGAAAACCTCGCCAAATGGACTTTAGAGCAAGCATACTATTTTCGCCAAGCAGACCAGGGGTGATTGGCGTTTCCAGGTTCAGTGAATAGAATGAAATTCGCTCCTTTCTCATCCTTTTTCTTCCATAGGAGTTTGTGATGTACTACCAATTGATCCCGCTTTCGGGAACTCAATCTCGAGAATCGGGATGGCGACTGGAGCTCCCCGCGACGGTTGGTCGTGGGTCCGAGGCGAGCCTCTGTATAGATGACGATTCGATTAGCAGAAGCCATTGTCAAATATATTTGGCCCCAGATGAGTCACTACAAGTTCGAGATCTTGGGTCTACCAACGGCACCTACGTGAATGGCGAAAGAATTCGTCAGCAGCATTCCCTATTCCCCGGGGATGAATTGCAAATAGGATCCTTAACCATGAAGGTGCACTACGCATCCGACACTGATCCGGGGGTGGTAAAATCGTCACCACAAAGTTCTTCATCCAATAAGACGCAACAAATGAAGACCGTGCGGACACCTACTTTTACGATGCACGAGGTCACCACGCCGTCTAAAAAATGGTGGGAGTTCTGGAAAAGTTAGCGACAGCAACGGCTGGCGCCGATGGCATCAAGTGAATCGTTGAGAACCGGACTTAAAAATCTCCCCAACAAACTTAATCCCTGTTTAGAATACGAATCTACATTCCGTTATTCCACTTTGTTCGGGAGCTTAAGTTGAACGTTTACCGTCGCAATCGATCGTTGTTTATGGGGGGGGCTATTGGTGCTCTATCTTTGGGAGTTACATTCACTTATGCCCAAGACGAACAGAAAATAGACACACCGCCTCAATCTGTCGTTGGCAACACAGAGAAAGCACTCCCTAGGTTTGAGGATGGTGAAGCGCAGGTAGTTGAAGCTTTTAAAGAGAATTGGATACAGCACGATCTGTGGGTGGAAACAGAGTTCGATTCCGATGGAGACGGAAAGCTAGATCGCATGCATGTCTCTGTGACGCGGCAGCAGCAGACGGACACGGAGGGGCTAAAGGTTCCTGTCGTTTATGAATCGAGCCCCTACTACTCTGGAACGGGCTCAAACGATACACGCTTTATGTGGAGCCCCAAGCAAGAATTAGGTAGCCCTCCTCCCGTTCATGATATCGCTCCAGACATAAAACAACAAGAACGCCGAACGGTTCTCTCGAAAGGCTTGTTAGAGCAATGGGTTCCGCGAGGTTTTGCTGTTGTGCATTCTTCGTCACCTGGAACAGGCTTGTCACAGGGCTGCCCGACCATTGGAGGAGACAATGAGTCTCTCGCACCTAAGGCAGTTATCGACTGGCTAAACGGACGAGCCAAAGGGTTCACATCAATTGATGGTGACGAGGAAGTAAAAGCGTATTGGTGCACCGGCAAAGTAGGCATGACAGGCACCTCTTACAACGGCACCTTATGTCTTGCTGCCGCAACGACCGGCGTCGAAGGATTGGAAGCTATCATTCCCGTAGCACCCAATACTTCTTATTACCACTACTATCGTTCTTACGGATTAGTTCGCCATCCAGGCGGATACATGGGAGAAGACATTGACGTCTTGTATGACTTCGTGAACAGCGGCTCTCAAGATCGTCGTGAGTACTGCAATACCGAAGTAAGGAACAAGACCTTAATTGCGAATCTGGATCGGAAAACCGGTAATTATAATGACTTTTGGCAAGGTCGAGACTACATACACAAGCTAGATCCCGTGAAAGCTGCTTTGCTGATGGCACACGCTTTTAACGACTGGAACGTAATGCCTGAGCACAGCATTCGGATTTATGAGGCGCTCAAAGCCAAGGGCTTACCGACTCAGCTCTTTATGCATCAGGGTGGTCATGGCGGCCCACCACCTATGAAGCAAATGAATCGCTGGTTCTCTCGATACCTTTACAACATCGAAAACGGAGTTGAAAAGGACCCGCAATCGTGGATCGTTCGAGAAGCGGCCAATCGACGCGAACCGACTCCTTATGATGCATACCCCCATCCGGATGCCGAGCCAGTTTTATTGCGTCCTCAGGGAAAAGGATTCGCACTGGGTGAGTTAGTTATGAACGGAACCCAAACGGCAAATAAGCAATCGGAATGGACTGTGATCGATAACTTTGCGTTTGATGCACCTACGCTAAGCAAAGTGGAATGGTCCAACCATCGGCTATTATTTGCCACGCCCAAACTGAAGCAACCGTTGCACATATCCGGAACGCCATCGGTCAAGATCAGAATCAAATGTAATCGGCCGACCGCTAACATCTCTGTCTGGCTCGTATCACTACCATGGACGGATAGCAAATCGATCAACGATGATATCATCAATCGTGGTTGGGCTGATCCGCAGAATCATAAGTCCGTTTTGGTTGACGAACCTCTGAAAACGGGTGAATGGCGAGAAATGGAATTCGAGTTACAGCCAGATGATCAGATCATCGCTGCAGGAGAACAGTTGGGGCTAATGATATTCTCAAGTGATCGCGACTTTACACTTTGGCCTGAACCGGGAACAGAGATCACCTTTGATTTGAAGATGACAACCCTAACTCTGCCAGTGGTAGGTGGAGAAAAATCGATTAGCTCTGCGTTGGAGTAGGTTGAGATTTTTCTTTGCGAGCGCGGGATTTAGGAAGCACCGTGGTTGGGATTCTAATCACGGTGTTGACAACTTGAAAAAAACCCAATCCCATGTTCCGAATCAATTGACCAAGGGGATAGGATGGCTCACTATGGGCGGCTTGTATGTCCTCGACTCCGTGCGGCCAATCTTTGATACGATCGATCACGTTTTGGACCCAATCCCGATTGTAGGGATATAGTCGAAGGGACTTTCTCCATTCAGGAGGAATCGCTTTTTTGCCAAGCGAAGCGCCGACCAAAGCCCCAGTAAGAACAGCGACAGATGCACACTCTCCGCCTAAAAGCGAAGCCCTCTCCACTGCCAACCTAAAGCGATTGTGATGGCGAACCCAAGCATAAACGCTCAACAACGCGATCGCATCTAACCTCCGGGGAATACCATCAGAATACCCAAACAACTTGGCAACTTTGGCCACGCTATATCTGCGAACAAGATAGCCGACTAACAGTTCGAGCTTACTTTTTAATTGCGGAGATTCCGAGTTTTCAATCAAGCATTGAAGAATGGATATTCCATCACGCTGGTCATCTTCAAAGAGTTGTGCTATTTGCATTGACTGAGCGATTAGCATTGATGGCCCGGTACTCAACTCAGCATTCGTCGTGAGTTTATTGCTTTGCTCGAGCCATGGCTTCGCATGAGAAGATCCTTGAACAACCAGGCTCACCGCAGCGGCTCTAATCAAAGGGTTGTCTAGTAGTCCACAAAATTCAGGTTTTTCATGTTTCAGGAAAATGCCCCCGTTCGTCAATCTATCCTTGGTATGACTCAACAACCTAGTTGTACGGTATGTACTGATTCTCTTTTTCAGGGACCTACCAAACAGTCGATGATCCACGCGAGATTGAAACACCGCTTGAAGCGTCATGAGCAACGCATGAGTATGCTCACCAGGAATTGCAAGACCAGGAACATACTGAAACCGAAGTGGAGAGCGTCCGAAAACGCGCAGCCCCGTCCACTTAGACACACCATTTCGGGGTATCGCTAGCGACTCAGCAATTGCCGCCCCTAGGATCATTCCTTCGGCTGCTCGCTCGCGCTGAAAAGCGATAGCCGTTTGCTCCCAGGAGAGTGAAAGGACGGTATTTGAAATTTTTGATCCTAAGCTCATTTCGGGCGTGGGCCGGCGCAACGAGTTGAAATGTTAAACAAGTTGGCTTTGAGAGACGGCTAGATGCCTTGCCGACTCCCGTCGCCCCCCAAGACTATACGATCTTACGCTATCGTGAAAGTCTACCTCACCCATCAATTTGCTATTGGGAAAACTCAACAGAATTATTCGCTACAATCGACAAAGTCCGTCGCAATGCGAGTAACATACTTCCAGGTATTTCTCGTCGAAGCCGAGACTAGTTACATGGATCGTCGAGGAACTTATCGATAATCTAGATGTCTGTTCAGTCCGGAATATACCCACTGACATCCAAATAGAGAGAAAAGAATATGAATCCTAATCGGCGGTTTTTGATTCGGTCTGCGGCGGCCACAGGCATTATTTCCTTCTTGCCAAAATTGGCTTTTGGCCACGATCGAATTCTTACTCCATCTCAAACAAAAGGGCCGTTCTATCCTGTGCCCGACATCGAAAAGCAAGAGTTTTTTGATTTCGATCTGACCAGAAAAGGCCCGGATTCTCCGGTAGCAGAAGGTAAACTGATTGCCATTCGTGGGAGCGTAATGGGCCACGACGAAAATGCACTGGGGGGCTCTATCGTGGAAGTGTGGCAAGCCTGCGAATCAGGGCGGTACAATCATCCAAAGGATACGAATGACCGCCCCATCGATCCCAATTTCCAATACTGGGGCAGAATCGTAACGGGCGAATCAGGTGAATTTCGTTTCAAAACGATACTTCCTGGAAAGTATCCAGGACGAACACCTCATATTCACTTTCGAATTTTATCCCCAGATAGAAAAGAGCTTGTAACCCAACTTTACTTTGGGGACAACGAGCCATTGAACCGCAAAGATTCTGTTTACATGGCATTGAATGTAGCTCAAAGAGACAATGTAACGACGTTCTTTGAAGACATGGCGATTGACCCCAAAGACTCCAAGAGCGAAAAAATACCGACAGGACAGTTTACGGTCGTCCTTGGTGATCCGAGTGATAGCAAATCGACCCCTCCCATGTAATTCCCGATCCCGTGCGTGAGTGCATGTTACCTTAATCACATTTTGAAAAATGAATATTAGCCGCAGGGCGCTATCCCACGGTTAACGGCCTATAACCGGACGCTAGCGCGTTCGCGGCTCATTAAAGCAACAAGCCCTTACCTCGCGGTAAACTCAAGCGTATCGATTGCATAACCCATACGACCGTAACGTCCTAAAGAACGCCAGTTTTTCAAATTGGCTTCTTGGCTCTTTGCGTAATCTCACCCAGTGTTTTCTCCGATCCGATAAGGGCATGAAGGCTTCGGGGTGTGAAGTATGTTGGGAATCAAACGAAAATTTTTAGCTCTGATTGGATTAGCAGCAGCCGTCTGGGCCGCGTCGCAGTACGTATCGATTAGCGGACTAGAAAACGTTCGTCTCACTGCTAAATCAACTTACACGACGGAGCAGGATGCTGATGTTGGTGACTCTGGCATGCTTGGAACAAGCTTCAGCAACGCTAACAGTTCGGCTCCTACGGCATTTAACTCCTTTCGCATAACGCCCCAAAAAATCTGGGAGGGCGAGGAAAACGGTCTTTTTCACACCGCTTCCAATCCTCAGCAAGGCTTACTTACCCCGAGCGCTCCCTTCTCGAAAGCGGCGGGAGAGGCGCTCGTGGTTAAGCCTACGACACCAAAAATCCGAATAGCTAGTTTCAATCTGCACGCATTTAACGAGCAAAAGCTTCAAAAATTACCCGTGATCGAAACACTGGTTCGAATTGTTCGGCAGTTTGACGTTATCGCTTTGCAGCATATTAGTTCGCGACAAACAGATCTTTTGCCTATGCTGACAGAAAGGGTCAATCAGAGCGACCGCAGATACGACTTCATGATTGGCCCTCCTGTGGGCAGGGAGCAGAAACAGCAGTTCGCATTTTTGTTCGACACCGAGCGAATCGAAACTGATAGGGGGCAACTGTATACCGTTGATGACCCACAGGACCTCCTTACATACGAACCCTTGGTTGCTTGGTTTAGAACGACCCTTCCACAGCGAAACCAGAGTTTTACTTTTTCTGTTGCCAGTATTCGGTTGAATCCCTTGTCTGGAGAGTCCGAACAAAAACTCTTGCCTGACCTGATTAGGGGAATTCGGAATGATGGAAGGATTGAAGATGACATCATCATTGCTGGGGAATTCATGGCATCAAGCGACCAACTGGCAAAGATTGCTGGTCTAGACATGCTCATAGCAATCGATGGTGTTCCCACCACTATCGATGGATATGCAATGACAGGAAACATTCTTTTTCCGACGCGTGCAACAGACGAATTTACGGGAAAAGCTGGGGTTATAGACTTCTTGCGTCAACTAAATTTGTCATTCGACCAAGCCTCTCAAGTGTCGTCGAATCTGCCAATTTGGGCAGAATTTACCGCCTATGAAGGGGGAAAGCCCTAGTATCCCCTCCCTTTTCCCAGGTTAAAATGCTAGTCTTTCACCTCCGTGGAAACTTAAACGATGCTACGGAGGATTCCAATCTCATCATCAAGGTTATACAACGTGGTTCGACTCACCGCTGCTCTGTCCATTACTGCACTTACATCCCCTTTAGCTGGTTAATCGGTCTGACGTGATGGAAATGGGCGTAGGTTCACAATATCCGACTCCAAAGCGGATCCTAATCGTCCGTCTCTCATCCATAGGTGATGTCGTTTTGAGTGTGCCTGCATTGTGTGCGCTCAGGAGAAAGTTCCCCGAAACACGAATTGGTTGGGTTGTGGAAGCGCAGGGTGCTCAACTGCTAGAAGGGCATGCTGACCTAGATGATTTGTTTATCACCTCCAAAGCAGCCTTTCGCTCCCCCAGAGAGTTTTTCAAGCTCGCAAAGGAACTGAGGCAATGGGGCCCTGACGTTACTATTGATTTGCAGGGACTAGCGAAGAGTTCGCTGCTGGCCTACTTCACACGAGCAGAGACGCGACTGGGGTTCGCAAAAGGTGACTATGACGGTAGGGAGTTTAGTTGTTGGGTCAACAATAGGATCGTTAAGCCCAAGCAGTCCCATCTGGTTTTAAGGGGGCTGGAAATTCTTGCCCCACTAGGAATAGATGATCAGCGAGTCGAGTTTCGACTGCCCGAGCATGAGGTCGATACGAAGTTCCTTGACCATATCAGAGCGACCGAGTGGGGTGGAAAACAGTACGCTTTGATCAACGTTGGGGCAAGATGGGTGAGCAGGCTTTGGCCAGCCGAGCGTTACGGTGCCGTTGCATCGCACCTTGCGCAAAAATGGGGGCTGCTACCTGTGATTCTTTGGAGTGGTGACGAAGAGCGGGCCATTGCAGAATCTGTTCAAAAGCAGTGTGAGCAACATTCAGTTTTGGGGCCAATATGCTCCCTTAAGCAATTGAGGAGTATTATCCGGGGTGCCAAGATATTTGTTGGTTCCGACACCGGCCCAATGCACCTCTCCGTTGCTGTGGATACTCCGACTGTCGGTATGATTGGTCCCATGCCAATCGAGCGGACTGGTCCTTTGGGCCCTAAGCACCGAGCTGTCCAAAAATATAAACTCCCGCCTGAACGAAAATCCGAACGGCGTACCAATTGCGAGCCCATCCTATCCATCACCGTTGATGATATAACTTGTGCATGCGATTCGATCCTCACCAATTCACCTAACAACAGCTAAGGCTGAAGACGACCAATTCGTCAGTACGATTTGCGACTCAATGATAATTGATCACTCAAATCGAGTGATTGCCGCATTTTGCACGTTTTGGTGAAGGAATAGGAAACGGGCTTGCGATAAAATCAACAGCTCGGGCCCGAATAATTTTTTTCAACCAACTTGATTTCTTCGCTAGTCTGGATTCACCATGGACGAGCAAACCTGGGTCATCAGTACAAAAGATCTTCAAATCGGTACTGTCCTCAGCTTCGACTTACTCGACGCAACCGGCAATGTCCTCCACAAGGCGGGGATGCCCATCAGCGAACGTTTAAAAGAAAGATTGCACTCAAATGGGATTGATTCCGTTTCTATTCGTGGGCGGAGCGAAGCCGCGCCCGATCAAATCAATAGCGTCCTAGCAGAGTCTTTTGACCCCGCACTACTTAAGGAGCTTACTCAGACAATTAAAAGTAATCAAAGTTTGGTCCAAAATTCCATATCTTTACTTCTTCAGAACAAACCATTGGATGGCAGAGTTCTGGAAGCTGGCTCTGAAAGGTTCGTGGAGTGCGCGTCTAAGGATGTCGCTGCGGCACTGTCTACCCTTGTAACCACCGAAGGGGCGGCAGATGCGGAAACCATCGAGGCCATGAGCCTTAGGGCTTCCCGACTCTCACTCTTAGCGGTATCGACAGCCCTCACTCAAGGCCAAAGCGAGAGCTTTGCTATCTCGGTAGGATTGGCAGCCTTACTACACGACTCAAGCCTTGCACTAGCTCCCAAACTCTACGAAAAGGCGTTTCAAGGCAATCTATCCGCACAGGAAATTGAACAATACAGAAATCACCCTATGGACTCGATGGACCTTTTGCGTCGATCTCCCGGTGTTTCGGAAAGAATGCTCGAGATCATTTCACAGGTCCATGAGCAAGCAGACGGATCAGGTTACCCCCTAGGTTTGAGAGTAAGCGAAACCAAATATGAAGCCACAATCCTTAACGCTGCCGACACTTATCTCGCGCTGACTGACTCCAGGTACCACAAGCGATTTGTGCACTCTGATGCTCTGCTCTATCTAATCGCTAATGCATCTAGAGGGAGATACTGCCCGAAAGCGGTGCAGGCTATGATTAAGAGCATGTCTGTTTTCCCAATTGGGTCAGTCGTGATTCTGGATGATGATTCCAAAGCTGTGGTTATTCGATCAAATTCGGATGCGCCAGCAAAACCAATCGTTCGCCTTTTAAGCAGCGGTCACACCAGAGTTGACCTACAAGAATCCAAAAGGACGATCGTAGCTCCGTTTGTCGATCCTCTCAGCGGATATCATCGTCTCCCCAAGTCGGAAATGAGCAATCTCCTTTGGGGACTCCCAGTAGCAGCGTAAGCAGTATTCGCGTCATAGAAGATTGACGCGTTCTTTCTCTTTCTTGCCACGCTTTGAACGTTTTGGTGCACCGGTTCCTCTGTCGCCCGGATACAAGTTTTGACCAATTTTTGTTCATGTCAAACGCTTCCGCTCTTGGGAGTCATTGAATAGGATCGAGAGTGCCCTTAGCGGGCAACGAAACAACCAAAAACATGCGGATCGGATGTTTCATTACATTGATAGTCTTCCTAACAATAGGCTGCGCACCTACGAAAGGCGGCTATGCTGAAGTGATGACAGATGCGGTCAATCAATCGACGCAATCGTTCACCATCGGGGCTGCTCGATACATCTCGTGTTCGAACGACTGTCGCAAAAAACAAACAGCTTGGCATAAATCTCAATTTGGTAAGTGAGGTTTGAATTATAGGCACATACCAATCGCCTTTGTTGGTCTCAAGAGAAAATCGAAAAGAGGAATGGTTACTCAATGAAATCGATGAAGCCTGGATTTACTTTGGTTGAGCTTCTCGTAGTAATCGCAATCATTGGCATTCTCGTCGACCTGCTGCTGCCTCAACTCGTGGATCATCGAAAACATGGTTGAATCCGTCGGGAACCTGTACGGGGGGGCCAATCCGAGATAACCGACGGAGAAAAATACAACACTCCTTACATCTCTCAACAAAACCTGACTGCTGACGAGTATAATGAGGGCCTCACCTACGCATTCCCTCTCCCACCTCGGATCACTATGTCTGGCCGCTATTCACTATCTGTAGCGTTCTTTCTTTTCCTTGTCTTTACCCGCGTTGACAGCAATTGCGTTATGGCTGCGAGTGACGAGGAAGAATTCAGCTCATTCCGTAATCTACTCAACACCTATTGCTCCGACTGCCATACGGGAGCGACGGCAGAAGCGGATGTCGAATTGAATTTGTTGGATTCTCCATCGGCGCTAAGGTTGAGAACGGAACTTGCCAAAAGAACACTCGACACTTTGCAACAAAATCAAATGCCACCCGTAGACTCCCCGCAGCCCAGCGAAGGTGAGCGACAAAAAATCCTATTGTTCTTGGACCGAATACTCAAAGAAGAAGCAGAACGATTTTCGGGTGATCCAGGTCCTATTGTATTACGACGACTCAATAATGCAGAGTATACGAATTCGATTCGCGTTTTAACGGGCGTCGAATCGCTGGACCCTGCCAAAGAGTTCCCTGTCGACGGAGCTGCTGGCGAGGGATTTACCAACGCTGGCAATGCACTGAGCATGTCCCCAGCCATGTTGACCAAATACTTAGACGCGGGCCGCGATCTTGCGCAACATTCGGTTTTACTGCCCGATGGGTTTCGATTTTCTTCCTCGATATCCCGACGAGACTGGACTGAAGAGGTACTCGGGGAGATTCGCTCTTTGTACGCGAAGTACTCAGCCAAAACCGGCGCAACCCAAGTGAATCTCCAAGGCGTAATCTTTGATACCAATGACGGTGGCCGACTACCATTCTCCCTCTACCTGCAAGCGATTCTTGAAGAAAGCAAGAACCTTAAGCAAGGTAACAAGACACTCGACGAAATCGCGATAGAACGCCAGTTAAGCCCCAAGTATTTGCAGTTGATCGACAGAGCTCTGCACGATCCAAAAGGTCAGCTCATGGCAAGCATTGCACGCCAACTAAAGTCGGCAGACCCGAATGCTTTAACCAATACGATTCGCTCGATTGAGGATTGGCAAAAGGCCCTTTGGAAATTCTCTAGCGTTGGCCACATTGGAAAGAAGAATGGACCAGCCCGCTGGATGGAACCGGTCAACCCTATATCAACTGGGCAAGAGTTTAGACTTCCTATGCCTACTCCTGTAGCTGATGCACAGGTTCTCGAAGACCGCGAAGTCGTTTTTTACCTATCGACCACTAATGCAGGAGACGGCTCCACCGAGGACGCTAGTGTTTGGGAGCGACCTCGATTCGTATTGCCAGGACGCCCGGACCTTCTACTGAGGGATTGCGATGTCGTGGTTCCCTATTTGAGAGAAGCGAATGCCAATGTGCTTCGACAAGCAAAATCGGCTCTTGCAGCTGCAGACTGGGCCACTAGGCAATCTTCACCAGTGGCTATTGTCGATCTCGCACGACGATTCGAATGCGACGAAGATGTTTTGCGAGCCTGGTTTGATTACCTGGGGATCCAATCCACGAACGCGCAGAAAATCAAAGGACATGTAACCAGCAGTCTTCAGCGAGTTTCGGGGTACGAATTTGTTTCGGGTTGGTCTGGGGCAGATGCTCTAAGCGTGATTGCAAACTCATCGTCCGAACATGTCCGTATACCTGGGAATCTCGCACCTCATAGCTTGTTGGTTCATCCAGCCCCAACCATGCAAATCGTCGTTGGATGGGAGAGCCCAATCAATGGAATGGTAACAGTGAAAGGATCTGTTCAACATGCTCATCCGGAGTGCGGCAATGGCGTTCAATGGTCTCTCCAGCTCAGACGCAATTCGACCATTCAAAACTTAGCCAGTGGTATTGCACATGGCCCAAACATTCTGCCCTTTGAGGTTTCAAAGCCACTCCTTATGTCGGAAAGGGACATTATATGTTTGGTAGTCAGCCCACGGGACGGCAATCATTCTTGTGATGCAACAGCCGTTCAATTGACGTTACAAGAGCGCCTGCAACCGGTCGATGGCAATGCCACAAAAGAAGCTCGCCAATGGGATCTTAGTACTGACGTTGCACCGAACATATTGCAAGGCAACCCACACCAAGATTCACTCGGCAATTCAGCCGTTTGGCACTTTTTTGGAGAACCTGTCACCGGCACCGAGACATCGACCATACCCGCTGGCTCGTTACTCGCTCAGTGGCAAGCTTCGAGCCAAAGCCAGGAGCGAATGGAGTTCTCGAATCAGTTGTCCAACATGCTTTCCTCTGTGGCGAAAGACAAACAATCCTTCGCGCAGCTCAATCCTGCTGATCGACTGTTGATTCAGCAATTAACGTCCCTTGCGGGCCCACTCATGAATCATCATTTGCGCAAAGCATTGGCCGATACCTCTAAACTGTTTGATGGCCCGGTAGCGTCAGAGAATATGTCGGTCGCAGTTCCAGGTAAGCCGATCGAGGTTCGGGTTCCCGCATCCCTCGTTGCAGGATCAGAGTTTATAGTTCTTGGAAGACTAGCTGATCCTGAAAGATCCGTTGGATCGGTGCAGATGGATGTAACCTCGCACCTTCCACAGGATACGGATGGTTTGTTGCTTGGAGAATGGAAGGAAACCAATACCAAGGGAACATGGACTGATGGAGCCAATCAAGTCGTATCCAGCAGGCCAATCGTTGTTTCGAAAATGGCCAAGACGAGGCAAACGATCGAGGCAGCATTTGACGAATTCCGTCAGCTTTTTCCTGCTGCACTTTGTTACAACAAAATTGTACCAGTCGACGAGGTTGTGACTCTAACCTTGTACTATCGCGAAGATGATGCGCTGTCTCGATTGATGCTCTCCGATCGGGACATTTCTGAACTTGATCGATTGTGGGATGAACTTCATTACATCTCTCGGGATGCTCTGTCACTAGTCGATGCGTTCGATCAGCTTTGGCAATACGCGACCCAAGATGCAGATCCGAGCGCATTCGAACCTCTCCGCAAGCCAATTATGGATCGCGCGGTTGCATTTCGGGAAACGCTGCTTCAGTCTGAACCGAAACACCTAGAGGCCATTTACCAGTTCGCATCCAAGGCATTTCGCCGACCCTTGAGTGATTCGGAGAAATCAAAACTCCTCTCTGCCTACAAAACCTTGCGAGATTCAGAGTTAGATCACGAGACAGCGATACGCAGCCTACTAACCAAGATCTTTATATCTCCGGCTTTTCTTTACAAAAGCGAGAGCGGAAAGGGAGACATCAAGAAGATTGGTGATGGAAAAATTGCGATTAGGGCTTTGACCGATTTTGAGTTAGCCACTCGACTAAGCTATATGATCACCGGCACGCTGCCTGACGATGAGCTACTAAGATTGGCGGCTAAGGGTGCGTTAAGTGATCCTGAAATTCTCAAAGCGCAGGCCCGAAGACTCTTGCAATCGGCGGGAGTGAAATCGATTGCGACTGAATTCGGATGTCAATGGTTACATGTTTACCAATTTGACACACACGACGAGAAAAGTGATGCCAGTTTCCCGGACTTCGCCAGCCTCCGTAGCTCAATGTATCAAGAGAGTATTTTGTTTTGGGTTGACATGTTTCGAAACGATGCTTCGCTGTTAAATCTTTTAAGTGCCGACTATGCATTTGTTGATTCCAAACTGGCTCAGCATTACGGAGTAGATTGGGAGTCCGCAGTAGCAGTTGATGTCCCCGGTTTTGCGGATTGGCGTCGAATTCCGCACGCGACTACGTTCGATCGAGGTGGAATTTTAACCATGGCATCGGTTCTTTCAAAACAGTCGGGTGCATCGAGAACAAGTCCAATTCTTAGGGGCAACTGGATCAGTGAAGTATTACTGGGTGAAAAACTACCGCGTCCTCCTAAGAATGTACCTGTCTTGCCAGAGACTGCACCTGAGGGACTCACCGAGCGTCAACTAATCGAGATGCATAGCAGCGATCCAGCATGTGCGAAATGTCACGCTCGCATCGATCCTTTTGGATTCGCATGGGAAGGATTTGACGCGATCGGTCGACGTCGCGATCCAGCCCAATACGATACGTCAACAAGCTTACCAGACGGAACGAAAATAGAAGGTTGGATTGGCTTGCGAGAATATCTGATGGAGCAAAGGAAAGAGGAATTTACAAAGCAGTTTTGCAAGAAACTATTAGGATATTCCCTGGGGAGAGCGGTGCAACTTTCCGACCAAACCTTGATCGCTGAGATGGAGCAGGGTTTGAAGGAAAACGACTACCGAGTCAGCGCGGCATTAAACAAGATTCTGGAAAGCCAACAATTTCGGTTCGTTAGGACCGACGATCCAAGTCAAGAAACAGGTGTAACACATGAATAATATCCCAACCAATACCTACGAAAACAAGCCTGGTGTAACACAATCACCCTTCACACGGCGTACGATGCTTCGTGGAGTTGGTGTAACCATGGCGTTGCCATTTCTAGAATCAGTATCGCTGTGGGCCGACGAAAAAGCTCCGAATGATGACGCGATCCCTCCTGTCAGAACCGCTGTTTTATTCTCGGGCAACGGTTTCCATAACCAAGAGTGGTGGGCAAAAGGATCAGGTAATCAGCTCGAATTGGGAAGAGTGCTTGCCCCATTGAATGATGTTAAGAGCAAGATGTTGTTCATCAGTGGTCTCTATAACGCTGAGGCATTGAAAGGAAACATCCACAGTTCCCAGACAGGTAACCTGCTCTCGGGTGCGCCGCTCGCATCTGGTGGCGATATACGATCTGGAACTAGTTTTGACCAGTTGATTGCTCAGCATCAAGGGCGGACGACAAAAGTATCGAGCTTAGTGCTCGGATGTGAAAAATCCAATCAATCAGTTCACAAGAACTATTCCATGCTTTACAGTTCGCACATTTCATGGAGCTCACCAACCACACCGACTCCGCTGGAGCTTTATCCCGCCTTGGCTTTTGACCGATTGTTCAAAGACGAGGTTTCGCGGGCTGACAAAAGCGTCTTAGATTCCGTGTTAGAAGACGCGAATGACTTGAGAAGAGGGATCAGCAAAACCGATCAACGCAAACTCGATGAGTTCCTCGATTCGGTTCGAGACGTTGAGTCACGAATATCTAAGGCAGGCGAACGCGGTGAATTACAAGGCTGGAAACCAGCTTTTGATAAAAAATCGCTGGTTCGTCCTCAAGACGGTATACCGCAAGATATTGCCGAGCATATGCGACTCATGTGCGACATACTAGTATTGGGCTTCCAAACTGATACGACGCGAGTATGCAGCCTCAAATTGAATAATGACCATTCGTCATTACGATTTCCCAATCTCGGAGTTGATTATATGATCCACCACTTGCTATCACATTCCGACACGGAAGATTGGCTCAAGGTCAATCAGTTCTTTCTTGAGCAAGTTGCGTATATTGCGAAGAGAATGGACGCGATTCAAGAAGGTGAGCGTACGCTGCTTGATAATTCCATGATCCTATTCTGCTCAAGCATGTTAAACGGCCATCATGAAGCAGGTAGATTGCCCGTCATTTTGCTGGGTGGTGCCGGTGGGAAGATTCGCGGCGGACGCGTTCTGGACTACACAGGACAAGAGAATCGTCAGATGTGCAGGCTTTATCTAAGCATGATGAACAAGGCAGGTTTGGCATTCGACAAATTTGGCGATGCCGTAGAACCGTTGAACGAGATTTAACCGTTCACCGCCAGCGCGAGATCGCGTTTTTTCAACAGCTTAAGCAGTTTAGTTTTTCGTGCTGGTTTGCAGCCTGGCTTTATCCATAGGATGGTAGATCAAGTCCAGCATTTGGCTTTGCACTTTGATCGTTCGGATCAGCGTCCAAATGTGCGATGGTTCGAATTCGCTCGGTGTTGCCGCAGCTAGGTTATCTAAATCCCATGCAGCTGCGCCGAGCTGTTCATCGAGCGACTGAATTCGGGCGATTGCAATTCTTACTTGGTCTTCGGTAACCGAGCACGGGAGTTCCTGCAGATTGCCGGATCTAATGATCTTTGCGACGAGCAATATGCGATCTGCATTCTCGTCGGGCAGGAGCTTTTCGATTTGTTGAACAAAGTTCGATAGTGACATTCGAATCCTAGAAAAGTGCGTCAGTTGCCACAAGTGTTTCCTTAGGGCTGGCGATTTTCGGAGTTCGAAAACCAAGGGAAACTTGCAGATCGTGAATGGTAGGACGGAAAAATGTCTACGTCCTGAAAACTTTTCCCTTTCGCGGATCGAGAAGAGCACGATCCCCCAAATTCTTAGCGCAAACGTTACAATCGGCAATTGCGATGTAATTCGTTGTGTGTTGGCTAGACTGAATTCGTAGTCCGGATTGAGTCGTTCTAGCACATGTTTTGTTTTTCAACAGACCAGTTGAAATGAAGTTTTTTCACAAGTCGTTCCTTTCCCTGTGAGAGTTATTGCCCATGATGAGAACAGTCAATTTAGATCGCCGAGCATTCACCCTTTCCACGGCAGCCCTGGCCACCATGACGATTACGGGTGCAGCATCTGGCATGACGGAATCAAGCAAAAATTCAGCGCCTGCATTGGACTCGCTTCCATCGCCGCCTGCCGAGGGTAAGAAGATCCTTCTCTCTTGCAAATTGACCATGATCACCAAGGAGAGCAAAGGTAAGAAACTCTCCATCGTAGAGCGACTACAGTTGGCGAAGGCGGCAGGCTTTGACGGTGTAGATTTTGACGAAGCGGGGCAGTTCACGGTAGAAGAAGCTCGATCGGCTGTTATCGAGTCGGGAGTCTTTTGCCACAACGCAATCAATCACGATCACTGGCGTGACACACTCACCAACAAAGATCCTGCTGTTCGTGCAAAGGGAGTTGCGAACATCAGTCATTGTTTAAGAGTATCGCATGCGATTGGAGGATCTGGTGTACTAATCGTGATAGGAGTTGGTGCCGACGGAACTCCTAAAGAATGTGACGACCGAGCTCGGGAAGAGATTCGGAAGCTGATTCCTTTGGCTGCTTCCTTAGGTCAGCCGATCCTATTCGAAAATGTTTGGAACAAAATGCATTATGACCACGACAATGCACCAGAGCAGACGCCCGATCGTTTTGTTGAATTCGTCGATTCTTTCAACAGCCCTTGGGTAGGAATGTATTACGACATTGGTAACCACTGGAAGTACGGGCAACCACGGGTTTGGCTTAATGCCTTTGGTCGACGAGCGATCAAGTTGGATGTTAAAGGATTTAGTCGAGCAAAAAACAAATTTGTCGATATCACTTCTGAGGAAGACGATTTACCCTGGGATGAAGTACGAAAGGGGCTTGAAGACATTCAGTTTTCCGGTTGGGCCACTGCCGAGGTTGGGGGTGGGGACTTAGATCGTCTAACCATTGTGAGAAAGCAAATGGAAACAGCTTTCGGACTGAACTCTTAAAACATTAAAGGGATCGATGACATCAAACGTAAATCCGCCGGTCGCATTAATCACCGGCATTACAGGTCAAGACGGATCGTATCTTTGCGAGTTGCTTTTATCCAAAGGTTATACCGTGCACGGTATAGTTCGGCGAAGCAGTTCGCTAGATCGGCCCCGATTGAGTCGCCAATACAACGACCCGCAGATTTACGGCAAAAGTTTGTTTCTTCACTACGCCGACCTTTCGGATGTCACTTCGATAAGACGCATCGTTCAAAAGACTCAGCCTGCAGAATTTTATCATTTGGCGGGACAGTCTCACGTTGGACTGAGCTTCGAGATCCCCGAAAGTACTTGTGAGTTAACTGCAATCGGCACTCTTCAGATAATGGAGATACTTCGCGACCAACCCAAGCCACCGCGATTTTTACATGCTAGCAGCCGGGAAATTTTTGGAACCCCTTCGGTAACGCCTCAAGACGAATCAACCCCGATGAACCCGAACTCACCCTACGGTTGCGCGAAAGCCTTCGCCACGCAGTTGGTTAAAGTTTATAGAGAATCGTTCGGTTTGTTTTTTTGCAACGCTATATGCTACAACCACGAGAGTCCCAGAAGATCCGAGAACTTTGTCACTCGAAAGATAACACTCGGCGCAGCAAGAATAAAAAAGGGGCTCCAAACCGAGCTGGTGATGGGAAATCTCGATGCAGAACGAGACTGGGGATATGCTAAAGAATTCGTCGAAGCGATGTGGCTAATGCTACAGCAACCGGCCCCGGAGGACTTCGTCTTGGCGACTGGCAGAACGCATTCGGTTCGGGAATTTATGGAGCACGTCTTTTCCTATCTTGGATTGGATTGGCAGCAGTACTACAGCGTCGACCCTCGCTTTAATCGGCCGGCCGATCCGACTGGACTGCTTGGCGATTCTCGTAAAGCTAAACAGAAGCTGGGCTGGGAAGCGAAAACCCCGCTCAAAGAATTGGCACGTATCATGGTGGAGTACGATCTACAAACGCTCCAAACGCCAGAACCCTCAAATCCGTAACTCCACCCCCCTTTCATTGCGCATCAACAAACAGCTAAGGTATTCTGGATTCTGGTTTTACTGAAAAAGGGGACGATTTCTGCGTGATTCTTGAGAGACAAATTGTGGTGTCTGGACGCTTGTACCTATTATGTAGGTAGCGAAACTGTTCAGACAGGAGGTCTATCCCATTCGTCCTCTTCTCCTCTCATCACTTTCATGCAGTCCGAATCGAATTCTCACTCGCCGAATCGGCCGATTGTGACTCGCCCCATCAACATGGAGTCCCCGGACGAGGGGGCCTTTGACCTAAGACCGGACGCTGACGAGGAATCCCCTCTCTATCTCCAACGATTGCAAAAAGATGAGGAAACGAGACTTCCAGTCTTCGGTGAGTACCTCGTAGAGGGCAAAATCGGCGCGGGTGGCATGGGGCAAGTCTTTAAAGCTCGCCATCGGACAATGGATAGGGAGGTCGCGATCAAAATTCTGCCTAGATACCTCTCGGCCGATCCTGAATCAATAGATCGCTTTTACTCAGAAGTACGAGCCACTGCCAAGTTGATGCATCCCAATATTGTCACCGCCTTTGATGCTGGTTGCTACAAGATTGGAGAGGTATCGGTTCATTTCTTGGTTATGGAGTTAATCCGAGGAGATCTTTTGTCGGCAAGAGTTGCACAAAATGGACCTCTCTCAACGAAAGAGGTCGTCGACATTCTTGTTCAAGCTGCGTCGGCTCTGGAATACGCCCACAATCAAGGCATCGTCCATCGAGACATTAAGCCAAGTAACATGATGATTACACCACATGGTGTTCTCAAAATCTTAGATTTCGGACTTGCCGTTCTACGTGACAATAAAGACCAAAACCCAAGGACTGAATCGTCTCAGATAATCGGTACAGTCGAATTTATGTCGCCTGAACAAATCAACGAACCAAACAAAGTAGATCACCGAAGCGATCTTTATTCGCTAGGAGCGTCCATATTCTACCTTCTTACTGGACGTCCCATGTTTCAAGGAGAGCTCGTGCAAACGGCTCTCGCTCAGGTTCATCGTAAACCGCCAGCCCTGTATGAAATCCGGAGCGATGTTGACTTAAGATTGGATTCGATTTTCCAGGCACTGGTCGCTAAGAACCCACAAGACCGACTCCAATCGGCGCACGAACTGACGGAAAAACTTATCAAGCTTAATCTTTTGGATCGATCTACGGTCACGCAACAAAGAGTGTCCCCACCCCCGAGTCTCGCCGCTCCGGTTCGTCCGACCAGTTTCGGCCCTGGCTCAACATCGCAAAAGTCCTATGCAGCAGTCGGGATTGAGTTGGGCATGCTCCACTCACGAGTCAGTTACGTAAATCGCGAGCATAAAATAGAAGAAGTACGCGTTGATGGAGACTTAACCAAAACGCGAAACGTACTCTACAGTGACGGGGAAAGCATTGCATTCGGTTCGCAAGCTGTCGATTTACGAGTTCAAAAACCGGAATGCATATTCCATGGTATGCAACGGTGGTACGGATTGCCGTTACTCGAACGACCTTTCGGAGGCCGACAGGTTCCACCAGAAGTGTTAGTGGCGTGTGTCATTAGACAAATGATGGTCGCTGCGCGGCACGAACTCCCTAACGCATCGCATGCAGTTGTCACTGTCCCCGCCTGTTACGACCAAATGCATCGGCTTTGCACCAAGGTTGCATGCTCCATCGCTGGCATCGAAGTTTTACAACTTCTAGATAAACCGGTGGCAGCGGCTCTGGCCCATAACGAAATCGAAGTTCGACTCGCCAAAGGTACAGGGGCAGAAGTTGCTAAGAAACACTTGGTCGTCATGCTTAACGGCGCCGCATGCGAATCGGCTATCGTTCGAGTTAATGGCGACGAAATTCAAATGGAAGCTGCCGAAGGAGACTGGAGAAGAGGATTTGTACGTTGGCATGATCGGGCAGCGAAAAAGGTCGCGATGCTTATTGAACAAAAATCTGGTCGCAACATCCGAGACGATCGGCAGATTGCATCTCTTATACAACGAACACTGGAACGTGCCTTTGAGAAACTCCGATATGTATCTAGCGTCCCGTTTATCGTTGAAGTAGATGGTGACAGATTCGAAAACAAACTCGATAGAGACAATTTGACCGATTGGGTAGATGATCTAGTGCTCGATTGCGGAAGCTTCACAAAACGATTGCTTGAAAGAACCAACACGGATCCAAAATCAATCGATTCGATACTTTTGGGAGGCGCTGCCAGCTGGATCCCGGCTATCAGAGACGAAATCCAAGCGGTTGTCGGAAAGCATGCAAAGATTAGCGAGTTCTCGTCTGCGGATTTAGCTCGTGGCGCCGCTGTCCAAAGTCACTATATGATGCCACCGGCTAAGAAAGATGTACCTCATGCTGTAAGCTCCACCAGCTATGACATCGGTGTAATCATTCAAGACGAATCCACGCAATTACCTCCCCCACGTGTTTTGGTGAGTCGAGACCAGCCGCTTCCTGCCAGTCTGAGCAAAACTCTTCGATTCTCTAAAGATGGACGCAGACAGCCGATCCTTCAGTTTGTAGAAGGCTCTAGATTGAACGCGTTCACATGGAATCGATTGGGAAGCGTTGATCTTCAGCAGTGCTTCACAAATAGAGGCTCGGCAGACCCATTGCAACTTCGGGTCGACGTTGATGAAAGCGGCCTCTGGAGCGGCACGGTAGCATGGCCAGCTGGAAATGATCAAATCGCCCTTACCCCTCTAAGCGTTCCCCTCATGGACGTCGTTTCAATAAGGCAATGGCGGGATTGGCTCGAGTCTCTGATGCTATGCAATGGTCACGTAGTACCCTAAATTGCAGGATACCAAAACAAAAACCGGGAAGCCAGTTACGACTTCCCGTTTCGTATTTTATTCGCTCAGCTGATCACTGAGTCATACTGGGCACGGTTTACAAAAGGTTTAGAAACCACCGCCGCCACGAGCAGCTGTTCCAGCGGCAGAAATTGCCTTGATGACGTTGTCTTCCAAAGTGACTCGAACAACAGTTTCACGATCTCCATTCTTGGAGTCGATCATGATCTGGTCTTTGCCTGCTGAAGTGACTTCAACGGCAGCATCGATTCCAGGATTGGTTTCGATAGCCTTCATGAAGGACAACAGCTGCCCCAGCGAGAATCGCATCTTCAATGCTTCTCCAGGAGCCGATGGCTTGGCCGCTGCACGGTCTACAACTTGCTTAATCGCTTTTTCGCAATCCTTACCAACAGCCACGTAAACAGCGTTGGGAGTGGTAGCTAAAGTTGCAGTCACTTTTTCGCCGAAAATAGCAACAGCTTTTTCGTCAGCGTCTGGCGGAAGTGCAATCGATAGCTGGTGCAAGTTCGCACCAGCGTGCTTGCCGGTGTTAACCTTCAAGCTCACTTGCTCACCGACAGCTTCGAGATCTGATGCAGCTTCAGCAGCTAGAGCTTCGACTTGCTTTCCATCAGCAACGGTAAAGGCAGCGGTGATGCTCAAGTTCGGAGTTGTTGTGATGTCGGCTACTGTTTCAAGCTGACCTTTCTTAGCGGTTTCCAAGAAAAGTCCAGCTAGTTTGTTCAAGTAGTTTTCTGCCTTCTCTGCGGCAACTTCGTTGTCAATCTGGTCGACAGCTGCGGAAACGGCTGCTTCCATGCTGGTTTCGAGTTGCTCAATATCTTCTGCCGCAACAAGCTGAAGTGATTGGAACATCATCATTGAAGCGTCTTGTGGTACGCCAGCAAGAGTCGCTTTGCTACCCTTCATCTTGGCGAGGTTCAAAGCAAGCTTCGAGCCTTCTACGAAACGGGTTCCGACATCCAAAGTCGTTTTCGATTCAGCCTTGTTTACAGCTAGGCCGATCTTCAAGCTTTCGGTGCTATCGATAGCTTCTTGAATTTGGGCCTTAACTTGCTCGGCATTCTCAAGAGCCGCTTCCGCTTGCTCTTCATCCATGTTTGCCATGCCTTGCTGCATTCCGGCTTCGAATTGTCCCATCAACATCTCAACGAGTGGTTGTGGGATATTTTGTGGGTGCAAATCGATGAGGACATCGTACTTCGCGACCAAAGTCTTGAGGTTTTTGGTTGCAGCAATATCAAAGTTAAGCACTGCATCTTCAGTTTGGCCAACAAGAAGCCATTCACCGGCGTTCTTCATGTACAACGAATTCCCAACATTCATTTCGTACAATCCATCGCCCAGGTCTTGTGGCTCGCCGAAAATCGCGAGCTGACCGAAAAACTCTTCCAAATCTTTAAGTGGAAGAGCTGCGACAGGGGCAGGATTGCCGGTGTCATCAAGTTCTACAAACACGCCCACTGGACGGCTGGTATCAATACCAGCCGTGTACTGTGTTAGTGCGGTCTTAACCGTTCCAGCAGCCATGCCACCGCCACCGAGGCGAGCAAGATGCTGGATGTTGGGGACCATGGTATCGAATGGTGCAATAGCAACTGTGACTACAGATTTGTCGGAGTCATCCGCTCTTGTGTCTACTGCCATCGCGAAAGGGGTGGCGGCGAAAGTCATTGCCGCGATCTTGGAACGAATGGACCACTTCATACTAGTAAAACGTCTCCTCGAGCAAAACAGGAATAAATCGACAGCAGTTTTCAGCACATGAACTGTGAAACAACCGAACCAATTCGGTTTTGGATTCCAATTCTTGGCACAAAAAAGCTCTCTAACGCAAAATCAATCAGACAGCGATCTGAAAATCTTATAGTTTTCCGCCTAAAGTTGCGAGCCGATCCTGGGTATATGAAAAGATTTTGGCGGATATGTGAGATGCCTTGCGAGTCGCCACAATTAGATCGATCAGCGTAGCCGCTTGCCTAACACCGCAGAAACGCCTTAACAGAAGCAACCGACGTGGCGAGGGGGCAATGGCCCAAATGCTCACCCTGAATAGATGCCTCTAGAACGGAGGCGTAAAGAGCAGGAGCCACGCGTATTCGGTTTACCGCTCTCGGAAAACGATTCGACCTTTGGTCAAGTCATAGGGGGAAAGCTCAACTCGAACTTTGTCTCCTGGCACAATACGAATAAAATTCTTTCGCATCTTGCCTGCCACGTGTGCCAGTACCTCGGTACCGGTTTCCAATTGGACACGAAATCGAGTGTTCGCCAACGCTTGGGTAACAGTCCCTTCTACTTCAAATGCTTCTTCGTTTTTTGCCATAAAATTAATAAAGCCCCCAGCCGCCCGCTCTCCCAGTTTACTCAAGTGTCCTGCACACAGAACGGCGCGATATGGGCCGTCCTTTACGAGGGTCGTACTGTTATAGGCTAAACGCCCAGGTATCGTCCACTTCAAAAGCCCGGTTACCCAGCATTTGCAAGGAATTAGAATCTATTTTCCCATTCGGTACTGCCATGCTGAAACGCCTTAAGCTGGGATTTTGCCCCTTTACATTCTCAGCAGAGACTACTTTTTGGGGGTCCCGTCAGGCTCAAAATTCTCTAGGAATTTATCCTTCATGGCCTCTCGCATTTTTCGCATAACCCCCTGCGGAAGTCCGTGCCCGGCTCCCGGTACCATCTCTACCTTGGCATCACTTCCCAGTTCCTTAAGTCGCTCCGCCATCTTCATCGTTGCACCCTCGAGATAAAACGTATCGAGATCTCCCATGGCAAGATGGATTTTTCCTGCCAATAGCGGCTTTAGCTGCTCCCAATTGTCTGCGATCTTGATGCTTATGTCATATTTTTTCCAGTAAGAAACAACTTCATTGTCGACCAATCCCGATTTTGGGTCCCAAGCTCTCTTTGGCTCACCTCGTGCATCTCGAGGACTGAACACAGCATCAAACGAACGCATTTGCCCTCCACGTCCCAAAACTTGATCCATCTTGCAAAAATCGTCGTACCAGAGCATGACCTGTTCCCCCTGCCTAGCTAAAGGTCTTCGGTTTCCTTTCGGATCGGTGTAAACGCTCTGGATCGGGAAAGCATACAAATCCGTTCCTTGGAAATCGCGAAAATCGACCGGGTCGGGTGAAGTGCTGAAAACCCCACCAAATGTTTCGGGATAGCTAACCTGAAGCCAAAGACTAGACCATCCTCCGCTGCTATGCCCCCCAACGAACCTCGCTTTTGAGTCGGCAATGGTTCGAAACTGGCTATCGATATAGGGAATCAACTCCTTGATTAATGCGTCTCCACGAGGACCGTTTGACTCGCTGTTGGCATAGACGTGGTGCCCGTACTTGCACTCACCTGTCAACATGACCTGGATAAACTCAACTTCGCTGGGAGCCCGTCGTGGATTGGGGTCTCGCCCCATCCCACGCAATGTCCCACCAAAACCTGTGACCTCGTAGTAGACTGGGTAGCGACGATCTGGAGACGTTTCGTAAGATGCAGGCAGAATGACAGCCGCTCGATCGATCACTTCTCGCTGGAAGTAATCCGAAAGGAGTTCACTCTTCTTTTGTACGAACTTAACACGCTCAGTATCTTTATACTCAACATCTGGGACGACTTGATTTAGTTCCAAGTTAACTATGTCACTCGATGCGGAATCCCAGGTCACGACTTCACTGTAGAAATTACCAGGCCCTTGATGCGGCGGCGGGTAATAAAAATCATGATCTAACACTGCTTGCAAACGGTACGTCTTTGCCGGCCACTTTGCAATCTCGATCGGAAACGCCTCCGCTGTACCGTCTAATTCAACCGTGTCTCCCGGCTTCATGCCGGCGACCTCAATGGCTGCAAAAGGCTCGGGGCTAAACCAATTCGGCCCTTGCATTGGAGTTCTTTGAGCACTCGCCGTAGCAAACACAAATAATCGTCCGGTGATTGGTTTTGTGGCGACACTATCGGAAAGAGTCACTCGGAATTTGGGATCGGCAGCATCAGCGGATGAAATGCACCCTAGAGTGACTCCCGAAATGAGTGCTACCAACAGAAGATATCTTGTGGTGTTCAATCGAATTGACATGTTGTAATGTGGGAAGGCAGAAAAAACATAAAGCGCCGCGTGCATTCTAGAGACGAAAAAAGGGACGTGCTACCGAATAACACATCCCTCCTTGCGAATTTCCCGAATCCAACAGTCTATCCCATAACTTTTGTATTGGGACATATACCGAAATTAGCCAGATTTTCTCGCAGTCGACGCTTGAGCAACCGCTTGGCTGTTGCGAAGTAGCTTGGTGTACTCCTCGACCCCTTCCTGCTCGTCCAAAAGTATGTCCTCCAAAAACACAACCAGTGGGCGATTCCCTTCAGCCAATTCCAACGCCTTGGTATACATTTCTACCGCTTTGGATTCGAAGGCAAGACTGTTCTGCAATACTTCTGTTAGATCTTTCGATTGTTTGATCTCGTTTCGCTGAGCAACCGGCACGCCACCGAGAGCAACAATTTTATTACCGATAAGATTGGCATGCTTGAAGGACTCTTTTGCGTCTCCCTCAAATTTTTCCGCGTAAACTTCTCTCCATGGCCCCTCGATGATAAAGGACGCCTGAGAGTACTGCGCGACTCCCGTCCACTCATGCTTCAAAATCTCGTTGAGATGATCGATAATTGCTTGATTGCTCATTTGATTATTCCCTAAATTCGTGTGAGAGCTCTGTATTGTGCTTGGGAAGTATTGACGCAACGGAAGGCAATTTCAAGCTCGTTTGATGAAGCAATTTGAGAATGCTGAAGAAAACTTTCTTAGTTGAGATTCGATGTCAAAATGTATTGTGATATGATTCGGCCACAAAATGCATAATCGCCTTGATTACCATCATCACGGGTTGAAAAAGTGAAATATCGAAAGCTTGGCAGAACACATTGGAATGTTTCGGAAATTTCCTTCGGAGCCTGGGCCATCGGAGGCTCCTGGGGGGCTGTCGACGACCTGCAATCGATGGCAACTCTGCACAAAGCTCTCGACCTCGGAATCAACTTCTTTGACACTGCCGATGTTTATGGTGATGGGCACAGTGAGCGACTGCTAGCTCAGCTCAAAAGAGAACGTCCTGAGTCTGAGTTTATTGTCGCAACAAAGGCCGGGCGTCGCTTGCCCTCCCAGCACGTCGATGGCTACAGCAAAACAAACCTTCTAGCATGGCTGGATCGCAGCCGTAAGAACCTGGAATGCGACACGATTGACTTAGTGCAGTTGCACTGTCCGCCGACGGAATTGTATTACACTCCTCAAGTTTTTGATTGGCTCGAAGAATTCGTCGCCGCAGGCTTCATCAAGTACTATGGAGTTAGCGTCGAAAAGGTTGAGCAAGCAATCAAGGCGATCGAATACCCCAATCTTCAGACCGTTCAGATCATTTTCAACCTCTTTCGCCAACGCCCCACGGAACTCTTTTTCCAACTAGCTCAACAACGTCATGTCGGCATCCTTGCTCGAGTCCCGCTGGCATCTGGCTTGCTAACTGGCAAGCTGAATCGTGAATCATCTTTTGCTGCCGATGATCACCGGAACTTTAATCGCCACGGCCAACAGTTTGACCAGGGTGAAACGTTTTCAGGAGTCGATTTCGACCTGGCGTTAGAATCGGTCGAGGAATTGAAACAACTCACTTCGCCAGAAATGTCGCTTAGTCAACTAGCACTAAAGTGGATTCTCATGCATCCCGCAGTTAGCTGTGTGATCCCAGGCGCACGCAGACCCGAACAAATCGAAGAAACCGCCAAAACCAGCGATCTAAACAGCCTCCCGAAATCGACCATGGATACCATCGCCGACCTTTATAACAAGAAGATACGCCCGAGCGTACACCATCGCTGGTAGACCCGGACACGTCCCTGCTTCCCAGTCGGCTTAAGGCCTACTTCCCAAGCCAGAATTCCAGCTCCTAAAGGCTCAAAAGCCTTTGAATAGATTGTGTTTTGCAAAACGGGTGTTCAAAATTCAGAGGAACTCTACACTATTCGCTCTGAAAAGTCCTTGTGGCTAATTGTAATCCGGAGCTGGAATAATAATGACTAATCGAAAAGGTAGTGATTTTGCTGGAGTTGGTGTTGCGATCGTGACGCCGTTTCGTGACGGTGCGTTAGACGTCGAAACCCTGAAAAAGCAAATCGAGTTCCAGATCTCCTCTGGCACAAACTTTTTGGTGCCCGTCGGAACTACCGGAGAATCGCCAACATTGAGCCATGACGAGCACGAACGAGTCATCGGCGAAGTCATTCAGCTAGCTGCTGGGCGCTGCAAAGTCATGGCTGGAACGGGTAGCAACAGCACCGCCGAAGCATTGCGTTTGACCAAACGTGCCGCAAAGGAAGGTGCTGACGCATCGCTCCAAGTCGCGCCGTACTATAACAAGCCGACTCAAAAGGGTTTCTACGAGCACTTTAAGGCCATTGCGGAAGAGGTCGGAATTCCCCATTGCGTTTACAACATCCCAGGCCGCTCAGCGAAAAATATCGAACCAGAAACCATTGCGAGATTGTCAGAACTCCCCAACATTACGATGGTTAAGGAAGCTACGGGCTCTCTGGATCAATGTTCGCAGATACTGAACACAACGAACCTAACGGTTCTCAGTGGTGACGACTCGTTGACTTTGCCAATGATGAGCATTGGTGCCGAAGGCGTTATCTCCGTGGCAGGCAACATCGTTCCAACAGCATTGATCGAGATGGTGAAAGCGGCTAACAGCGGCGACTTCACTACGGCCAAGGTTTTGCACCATCGATTGTTCCCTCTATGCCGAGATATGCTCTCGCTAGCAACAAACCCAATCCCGGTCAAAGGTGCGATGAAGCTGCTCGGTCGAGACACTGGTGAGCTAAGACTCCCCATGACGGAGCTAGAACCTGAGCAATTTGAATCCCTTCGCAAGACCCTAAAGAACTTTGGCTTGCTGAGCTAAGTTCGCGCTCATTCTAACACTAGAGCCGTCCATGATCGCAGTTCTTGATGAGCAAAGTCCTCATCAAATAACTCGACCTTGAGCTCGTGATCCAGCCCTCCGGATCCAGCGGTGTCGAAGTGAAGAGTCGCCATCCCCCATCTTCTATCGAAAGGGTTTTGGCTCAGTTGAATAGACTGGACTCGATCGAGGAAACAAATCGAGGTGATCTTTCTAAAGACGCCGGTTTGATAAATAAAGTATCTATCGGCTCTCGCATATTTGCGGCTCTTAGACTGTTTCCATTCGACTATCGTCAACAAGGATGCCCCCACAAGTCCCCAAAGCGCAACCCAAAGCCCGTAAGTATTCTGCAGAATCGCAAACATCGCAGTTCCTATCGCGACAACAAGGATTCCAATCAAAATGGGCCAGCGACACGTTCTCGAAAAAGCTCTTTTGGAAATTGCTTGCCAACTGTACCCGCCTGGGGTCCAAAGTAGGTCGCGATTTAAAGTAGGGAGAACCCGCTCCAGCTCCGACGTTTTCATGATCGGAATAAACCACTTGCGTCCCATCGTTTGAGTAGCGTCATCACTCGATTCCTCGGTACCACCGGAGGTTTCGAGTTGAACGGAAACGAATCCAAAAAACTTCATCAACCAAGTCTGATTTAAACTGATAACTTGGATGCGATTTCGCGGAACGGTGGCCGAAATCTTTGTAAACAAACCGCAATGTACTTGCAGACTATCGCCATGAATGGTCAATCGATAATCGTAAAATCGCATGACATGCCAGATGGCACTAAACAAACGAAAAACAGCTACCAACGACAAAAAAGCCAGCAGGCCGACTAACACCATCCCGACGGTACCCAACTGATGGATGTACCCTCCTAGTGAAATCACTGTTCCGCTTGCATCTGTGCTCACTCCTCGAATGGCATTTCTCACCGAATCACGATTTGCGGTGTCTACATTCGCGAGCGAGCGAAATGGATTTAACCATGCTGGCATCATGCTCGAGGTTGGGCCTTGAATTAAATACCCTAGCACGATCCCGGCCAGAATTTGCCCGCGATTGCTTAAAAGCCCCAGCTTTACTAATTGTTTTGGAGGAATGTCCAGCACGAGTTGTCCAGCATCTGACTTCTGTTCTCGCGTTCTTTCTTCAGATTGACAATCTTCAGTTGGCAGCACCGCATGATCGTTAGCATTCGCTTTGTGCAAACTGTTTCTCAGTTGCTGCAACTGTTGCAGACCGAGTACGCGCATCGTAGCTTCCGGCTCTGATCCTGAAGCGGTTTCAATCCGAACCTCCGCGACCTTTAACATCCTATGGAAGATATTCTGAACTGAATCAACGTTTTGAATGCGATCAAGTGGTATCGCTTTCTGCTGTCGGAATACTAAACCTTGCTCAACGTGAAGCTCATTGCCTATGACTCGAAAGCGAAACGTAAAATAGCGAATGACTGCGAACAGAATCGCGATGCCGAAAACGCTGGCTCCAATATAGAGTCCAATTATCCCGCCACTGACAACCGAAAAGCTCGCAAAGAAAGCCGGGATCAGATTCTGTCTGATGCGAGTCGCCACTTCGAAGAGCAACGAAAAGTGATGCAGTCCCTGCGGCTCGCTACCTGGATCGCTCAATTTCGTCCTCCTTGCGATCGAGGACAATCGGTTCCACAGACTCTTGAGAAACGGTCCCCTGAATGCTTGGATGAGCATCGCAGACCAGCAGGTCCTGCTTTGGTTCCTCATCGTCGACTTTGGCAGCGGATACTACCCCAGTGTGTTGTGATTGGGATTCCAAGCTAATCGAGATTGCTTCGTTGTACAGTTCTCGCTTTTGCTCTTCCTTTGATCGGACGCGAGGCAACAGCTCGAGACGGAGTTGACGTGCCCGCTCGACGTTGAGCCCTTCGATTTTGATCACATAGTTATGGTTGCCGGCCGTGTTGATCACAAGCTCTGCTATCTGAAATTTGCGACTTATCGGACCTTGCGTGATGTCTGTATGTTGAATTCGTTCGCGTGGGATAAAGATCTTGTGCTGCCAGTAGACGCCTCGGTGCAATTCCAATCCAAGCTCCGACTTTCTCAAGCGAGTTGTTTGCCACCTCAAAAACGGATACTTATACGACCACCGAGACAGCAATGCCAGTAACGTGACGCCAGCCAGCAGCGCTGCCCACGTCCTGAAGTCACGTAGCCCCCAGCCGAAAAAGGCAAAGACCACCCATCCAATCAGCCCCAAAAAAAGGACTACAGCGAAAAAGATCATGGAGCTGAGACGCTCAGCACGGATAAGGTTGGGATCGAGTTGCTCGAAATCGTTTTGTTCTTGAACCATGCCATTTCCTATTTACGACACACTAGTAAACCTAGGGCCCTAAGACCATGGTATTCGTGGCGCACAATTTTTCATTGGCTCAAGAAGCTATCTTTTTCGGAATTTTTGGATTCGTCGCCACGCACGGCGAATACGCCATCTTCAACCCAGTATTAACCTTTGCTTAAGTCGCTAACATGGTTCAGCCCTGAGTCCGCGTCTAGTCCAAACATACCGTTGATGGCCTGAACTGCGGTGCCAATCCCCCCTCGGATCAAGCTATCGGTTGCAGCCAAAATCGTAATTTTGGGCCCATTTTCGCGAACAGAAACATCGATGTAGTTGGTGCGGAGGACACACTGAGTCGTTGGTAGATGTGAGACAATTCGTACAAAGGTGGATTGCTGATAATAGGAAAGCAAACACTCCCGAATCTGATTGGCGGAAACCGAGACGCTAGGGTTAATGTAAATCGTCGAGAACATACCTCGCTCCATCGGTACCAAATGCGGCGTGAAACTGATTTGTACCGGTTGGTTCGTCGCGCCGGATAGAACATCACAAATCTCTGCGTGCTGCCGGTGAGAACCGACTCCAAACGGCTCTACATTTTCGTGCCGATCGTAATACAAAATAGACGGATGAGGCTTCTCATCGAGCGATCGCACTCCTGCTTTTATATCTACAACAACATCGTCCGTCTTAATGAGATGCTCTTTAATCAATGGCAATAAGCACAGTACTGTGGGGGCCGCAAAAGGGCCTGGGCAAGCTATGATTTTCGCGTCCCGAAACGATGCTTGAAACAATTCGTAGATGCCATAGGGAACTTGCCCCAATCGTGTCGGATCGATGTGCTTCTCGCCGTACCATCTTTCGTAGATTGCGGCGTTGCTAAACCGATAGTCCGGTGAAAGATCCACAAACCGACAACCGGCATTTACAATCTCAATGCCAGCTCGCAACGATTCACCATGAGGTAAAAAGGAAAGGACCACGTCGCACATGCTCGCCAGTTGCGACGCTCCAATCTCGAGAAATGGCATCTTCAATCGATTGACCAACCGTGGAAATCGATCATCCATCATGTTGCCCGCACAATTCGTACCTGCAACCGCGGCAATTTGAACCTTCGGATGTCGCAACAGCCATTCTACCGCGGCCAACATGCGAGGATCGTTAGCTCCGAGAATTCCAAGCTTTATCACTTGCTGTCCCTCATTGAACTGGTTCGAGATATTTCATAGCGTTTGTGTGTATTCTACCATTTCATGGAACCTAAAATGTCTGTGTATTGATCTGTCCAGACTCTAGGTAACTTATCAGGTATCCCTGACCATTGCGAATCGCTGGAAAATGGCCCTAACAACTCTTCTGATCTTGCCATCAATACGATCGACGAATTCATTTTCCCTCGCTTCTTCTCTTCAACGGATTTAATGACGTCTTTCGCATTTCGAAACGCTAACCCTTTCGACTTGGCTATCGCTGCCAAGGCTGGCTCGAGCTCAAGATGTCGGTTCGACGCGTTGAACGCTAGGATGCCATCGGGCTTGAGTTTCGACACGTAGACTCCAACAGCCTCCTCGGTTAGCAAATGCAACGGCGGGGAAGACGAGCTAAATGCATTCAATACGATGAAGTCGAACTTCTCGTTCGGTTCCATCGCCAATTCCATACGTGCATCCCCAAGTTTCACCTCATAAGTGGCTCCGCCCTCAGGATAACATTCCTTCATGAATGTGAAGTATTCAGGATCTTCAGCAACTCTCTTCATCGCAGGATCGATCTCATAAAAGGTCCAGTGTTGACCGGGATGCGCGAAACATGCGATTCCACCAGCACCTAATCCTGCAACTGCGATTTGACTGTAGCCGCGAGCAACGGCGTGATCGAACACGGTACTCATCGGGCCGTCTGAGTAAAAATAGCCCGTTGGGAATAATGCGTCGGCTGGGTCTCGGCTTTGGATACTGTGGAGAGTGTTGCCGTGAATGATCAAGTTGGCATTTCGTGTTGGGTCGTAGGTCACCTTTAACACGCCGTAGAAGTTTCGTTCCAAAAATAGGGTGCGTCCATTGATACCCGAATCCAAAGATCCAACTAGAATGAGCGCCGCTGCGCCCAAAGCAAACCTGGGGAGATTTCTTGCTATCGGCAATAGCAGTATCGCAGGAATACCATAGATTAAATTCGAGAGAATGGCTTCGTCTCGCGGCAAAACAAAAAGCAGCACCGAAGCAATCGCCGCGACTCCACAAGCGAAAATCCAGTCGCTGCCTTTCCGCAAAGATCCTCCAGCAACACCCAACACGAGTAGCGAGGCAATGAGCCCGAGAGGATACTCGACCAAACCGAGATACTTGAAAAGAACGGGTGCCAGAATCGAGTTGAAACTACCACCTAACACGCCACCGAATGACATCCATAGGTAATAGGATGTCAATTGTGACGCTTCCGGCTTGCGTTTGGCTAATTCTCCGTGACATATCAGTGCCAGCAAGAAAAAGCTGACAATATGCACTCCCACCACTAACCACGTCGGCTCATTCGATTTACCAGCGACAACAATAACTAGCAATATGGCAGCCAATGGAGTCATTCTGAGGGCTGACGCGTGGCTTATGATGGGCTTGCCAGAAAACACAATGATAAACGTCAAAAGATAGAGCGCCAGCGTCATCACCCATAACAATGGATGTGAAAGAACCTCCGATGCTAAAAACGTTGTCTCGCCAATGAGCAAACTAGACGGAATAAAGGACAACACGATCCATATCATAATGCTCGAATAACTGGCCCCTTGAGAAGTCGGTGCATCCTCTTGCTTAACCGCCCGCACATCCTGCGGCGAAGATCGTTTCCACAAAATGGCAGCACACAACATACACCCGACCACAAGCCCAGCAAATCCTTCGGTCCAAACCTGGCCTTGCTCCGTAAGACTAAAATACTTGTTAATCAAAAATGGGTAAGTAATCAAGGAAATCATGCTGCCGAGATTACTTGCCGCGTATAGGAAGAATGGATTGCTAGAGTTGGGATGATCCGTTTTCGAAAACCAGCTTTGCAACAAGGGTGCTGAGGTTGATATCACGAAAAATGGTAGCCCAATCAAGGCCACAAGAAGTGCGAGCAATTGTAGTGTTGGATCTTGCGTGGTATCGGAGAATATTCGCTGATCGGTAGGAATTGAGAATGGTGTTCCTGAGTTTTGAACCCAACGCCACACGAGCCAACATAACGTCGCCACGAGTAAGCCAATGTGAACGATTGATTGAACTTTATGCCCCAACCATTTGATCGAAAAGTGGGCGTAAAGATATCCACCCAACAGCAATGCCTGGAAAAATACCAAACAGGTATTCCATACTGCTGGTGCGCCTCCCAACGTTGGCAAAATCATTTTGCCAATCATGGGCTGAACCATAAACATCAAAGCCGCGCTAAGGAATATTGTGAACGTGTATACTATTACCATGTCGTAGCTCGAATCTTCAACACTTTCGGGAATTGTAAGCTTTAACGGCATAATTCACCGCGATGGCGTAGCTTTTACAATGGAACCAAAAGAAGTCACTCAGGCAATGCGACAATCATTTTCGATTTCTCTTACCAAGTCCCTAAAGGCAAAAGACTCGCATTATACAAGGGTTCGCTTTCCGCCCAATCCGTAGCGTTGGAACCATGGCCGACTAACATTCCAAACCAATCCCACGCTGAGCCCACCCAGCATAAAAAGATGCCCGTAAAGTGGCACTAAAAAACGCCCCCCCGTTTCGTACAACCCCATTACAACCAGAGTGCTTACAACAGGTAGCCCCAATATCCACCATCGTAGACCTGGATACGAAAGCACTACCCAAATCGATCCCATGACGACCAAAACTTTCCAAAGGGCAGCTTTACCATTATAGGGATTCCAATGCGTTACGGCCCGCATGACAAATAGTGACGGAAGCTTGGCGGTATTAGCAGCTACCCATTTACGAAGAACCACCGACGCCTCCTGAGATACTGCTATTTCCCGGTCGGTATCGTTGGCAAGCTCTAATAAACGCGGCTTTATGGCACGACGCAACGCTAGCTCTGGTTCATAACTCCAGTTTCCCATATCTCGATATGCTTCGTCGCTGTATCCACCCAGCATCGCGACCGCACCTTGGGTCCCTAGCGGCATGAACCGCCCGAGCGACACGCAGTTGTGAATCCACCATGGCATACAAGCAATTAGGCATACCCCCCCAACTTTGGTAGACCAAATCAGCCGCTCCCCTCTCGTTCCACGTTCGATTAGATACTGCAGACATAGTAACCCAGGTAACCAAAAGACAAACATCGATCGAGTTAACACCGTCATTCCCATGCTTAAGCCAATTGGAATTGCCCATCTCCACGTCACCATATGACCACTAGCTATTCCGGAGACGATACTTGCCTCCGCGTTCGCTGACCTCGAGGCCCCAACGTCCCTCATCCTGAACCACCGAATTACAACCAGAGTTATCAAAGCCTGAAGAAAAAACAAAGCGACGGGCTCCGTCAGAAAGTCAGTTATGTACTCTTTCAGCGTATTTTGACTCGCCGCTAATCCGATCGTGGTCATGGCCCCCAGAAAGCTGGCAGTAACACTTTTCGTGAAGTGACGCAGTAATAGTGCAGTCATTCCTGCTGCCATCGCACCCGACAATGCCAAACAACTTCCCAATCCAAACCGAATCCACATAAATGCACTTGGCGTTCGATCAAAAAAAACATACGCCGTCGCAATCATCGCAGGTAAAACAGGTGGTCTCCCGGTAGCAGGAATAACTCTTTGCTCCGATCGCTCGAGCAGGTCAGCATAGGCTGAGTCCTTCCCATATAGCGACCGCCATTCTGTGGATTGATAGTCCTCAAAGAACCCCAGTCCCGAATACAAACTGTAGCCAATGCTCTCATAACATATCCCGTCCCCAACTGGTTTCGGGGGACGCTGTAGCCAATCGCTATGTATTAGAAACCAGGAATACACAGGGATGAGAACCACTAGACCTGTCCAGAACCAAAACCCAAACGGGTGGGATGCCAACAGATTTGTATCGTTTGCAACGGATTGTCCCTGCTCTCGGCTTCCCGAATGGTCAGAACCTCCTCGATTCTTTTTCATTTTTAAGATTTTTAGGCCGAGTATTGATCAAGCGGGCTGATTAGCGACGGTGTATAATACACGATCGCTCGCCAAAGTCGGTCCCGCCGATTCCCCTCCCTGCTATACTTTCCCATCCAATCCATGGCTCCCCCCAACCAAGCCATCCTTTCGATTTTATGCTTCTTGAAGGCGAGCGCGATCGCATTTTGTTTAGTCTGCGGTTTAGCGATCAGTTTCGGGACAGAGCCTACAGTGTCAGTTGCCAAACCGGAGTCGATCCCCAAATTCGAACTCGATATCCAGCCCATTCTGACCGCTCGAGGATGCAACTCAGGACCTTGTCACGGTAAATCGAGAGGGCAAAACGGATTTGCATTGTCTTTATTCGGTTTCGACTCAGATATGGACTATGACTCGCTCGTGAAGAACGCTCGCGGTCGTAGAATCTCGCTCGCCAGTCCGCACGAAAGCCTGCTCCTGACCAAAGCGACAGGTGCAGAGCCCCATGGAGGAGGAATCCGTCTACGAGCGGACGATGATGATTACAAGACGTTGAGCCGATGGATTGAGACGGGACTGAATCGCACCACTCCACAAGACCCCGTTCTAACGAAACTTTCTATTCAACCCGATCCTCGACAATTGTCACCTAATGAGTCGATCGAAATACGCGTTATCGCGACCTACTCTGATGGGACCGAGCGAGATGTCACTCAGGTTACCTCTTATCAGTCGAGCGATAGTGGAATCATTTCGACGAAACAACCGGGGCTCTTAGTGTCTGGTGCTTACGTGGGCGAAGCCTCTGTTATGGCACGCTACATGGGACAAATTGCGACTTGGAACTCTGCCGTCGTTGCAAATCGAACCCACAAACCAGAGGATTACGCAACTTTACAGCAGAATAACTGGATAGACGGACTGGTCTACCAAAAACTTGAACAACTCGATTTTTGGCCCAGTGAATTATGCAGTGATGATATCTTTTTGCGTAGGCTGTTTCTAGACGCCATCGGCAGACTACCTCGCCCCGATGAAGTGACCTCCTTTATCGAAGACCAAACTCCCGATAAACGGACCGCTTGGATTGAATACGCCTTGAACCAACCGGAGTACGCGAACTTTTGGGCAAATAAATGGGCCGACTTGCTTCGCCCCAATCCCTATCGAGTGGGAATCAAGGCGACCTATTCTCTCGACGTGTGGTTGCGACAATCCTTTCGAAACAACTTGCCACACGACCAATTCGTACGTGAACTACTCACCGCACAAGGTAGCACATGGAGAAACGGTGCCACGACATTCTTTCGCGATCGACGTGAGCCAGAAGAGATCACGTCCGTGGTTAGCCAACTGTTCTTAGGAGTCCGACTGGAATGCGCCAAATGCCATCAACATCCCTTTGAGGTCTACGGACAAACTGACTTTTATGGGATCGCGGCCTACTTCGCCAAGATTGGACAAAAAGGAGTGGGGTTGTCTCCACCCATTAGCGGTGGAGAAGAGATATTTTTCGTGAAAGCTTCCGGCGAAGTAAAGCATCCGATAAGCCAAAAAAACGTGCCACCCAAACCTCTTGGTGAAGATGGGATATCAATCAACAAGGAAACAGATCCGCGACATGTTTTTGCGGACTGGCTTCTGAAATCCGATAACCCCTATTTTGCAAAGGCAGCCGTCAATCGAATTTGGGGCGAGGTTATGGGGGTTGGCATCGTAGACGCTGTCGATGACTTTCGAGCAACCAATCCGCCCAGCAATGCACTGCTCTTGGATCGTTTGGCCGAACATTTTGTTCAGACAGGTTTCGATAACAAAGCTCTGTTGAAGACGATTTTTTCCAGTCGTGTATACCAATTAACCTCAATCCCGAACGAATCCAACAAACTTGACTATCGCAATTTCTCTCGCCACTATCGAAAGAGAATGAGAGCCGAGGTGCTTGCCGATGCTCTAAGCGATGTGACGGGCGTACCGACTAGTTTTGAGGGAGTTCCTACAGGCACGAGCGCCATGGAACTCTGGACCTTCCGCATTCCTTCAGAATTACTTGATGCCTTTAGTCGCCCTGATGCGAATCAAGATCCACCGTGCGAACGATTAGCTGATACCACCATGTCCCAATCGCTGCATTTGATGAACTCTAGCCAGATACAAGAAAGGCTAACCAGTGATCAAGGCTTATGCGGGAAACTAGCGGCACAAAGTGCGGAACCACGAGAACTAGTCAAAGCTATTTATCTGCGTGTTTATTCCCGGATACCATCACCGGATGAGTATCGACAAATCAGCGATGTGCTACAGCGTGCAACTAACAAACGACATGCGATCGAAGATGTTGTTTGGTCAATGATCAATTCGCCAGAGTTTTCCTTTATTGATTAGGGATGCGATCACAATGGAACGACGAACGTATTTGAAATTAGGTTTAGCTGGTCTTGCTGGCGGTAGCTTCACCGACCTACTCGCTCTGCGTGCGGCTAATGCAAACGATGCTCACGCTCAAGGCAAATCAACGACAAAACCTAGTAGTTGTATTTTGATTTGGATGGACGGTGGGCCAACTCACTTTGAAACATTTGATCCTAAGCCTGATGCACCCGCTGAAATTCGAGGTGAGTTTAGGCCGATCAAAACCAATGTAAACGGAATGGAAATTTGTGAGCACCTGCCTCAGTTAGCCAAAATCGCTGACAAGTATTCGGTCATCAGGTCGGTCTGTCACAATCAAGGCAATCACGGAGCCGGCAATCACTACATGATGACAGGTGCTCCTCCCCGAATACCTGTTGGATGCGGTGCCTTTGTCAGTTTTCATCCAAGCCTAGGCTCAGTAGCTGCCTATGAACGTTCGGCGCCGCATGGATTGCCCTCCTACTTTACGATGCCCTCCATGTCACGATCTGGGGGGCCTAACTTTCTCGGTGCCAAATATGCGCCATTCATTGTAGCGAACGACCCCAACAATAAGAACTTTCGAGTTCGTGATGTTGAGTTGCCCAATGGATTAGCATCAGACCGTTTCCAGGCACGACGAGACTTGCGAAGCTTGGTTGATACCATGCCACGGTTTACTTCGCGAGAAACTTTTGATCCTGTAGCAGCCTATGACGACAACTATGAACAAGGGTACGAGCTAGTGTTAACGCCCGATGCGCAAAAGGCCTTCGACATCGCAAAAGAACCAGAAGATCTGCGAGAGCGTTACGGACGCAATTCTTTTGGTCAACGGGCATTGTTAGCCCGACGTCTAGTCGAATCAGGCGTGCCATTCGTAACCATTTATGATGGCGGCTGGGATCACCATTCCGATCTTTTTGGAGCCCTCGCTACTCGTTTGCCATCATGGGATCAAACGGTTGCAACCTTGATCTCCGATCTTGATCAACGGGGCCTTTTGGAAACAACCATGGTTATCGCGTTAGGCGAGTTTGGTAGAACACCTAAGATAAGCACATTACCTGGACAGACCAAACCTGGTCGAGATCACTGGGCCAATGCGATGTCAATTCTCTTTGCGGGAGGAGGGAGTCGAGGGGGACAAGTCATCGGAGCAACTGATCGCCAAGGATACGCTCCCATCGAGAGAGTCTTGTCTCCGGAAAATTACATTTCGACAGTCTACAGAAAGCTTGGTATCGATCCCAACAAAATCTACTACACCCCAGCTGGACGTCCTACCCACTTAGTCAGCGACCCAACACCAATCGCAGAGCTAATGTAGTCATACTCCTTGCCGCTTACACCCCACCCATCTCTTATACCAGCGACATCCATGAACCGGTGTTGCACAAGGCAGCGGTAGCCAGTGGCAAGTGTCTCGGGGAGTCCATTTTTTCTGGAGAGACAAAAGGCTAAGAAGAGATTCCTTTTGTCTAGTGCCATAAATCGGAGGCGATCTCTGTTTCTCGCAGCGCCTCAAAATCAGGATCGTTGCGGAAGACATTTCGCAGTTGAGGAATGATCTCTAGGCTTCGCTTTGCCAGTTTGGCCACGTTCCCCTGAATATTCTGTCGTTCATCCCCGGATGATACTTCAAAGCAATGTGCGAGTGACCGGAGAATCATGATGTCCACCATAGTTTGATCGACTTGATTTGAAAGGGAAGTAGACATTAGTTCATCCAAAAGTGATCGCGATTTTTCGAATTCTCGATGGATCGCTTTTTGGTACGCCAACTCAGCAAGAGCCAACCAACAGACTTCAGGATTCAACTCTAAATTGGCTCTGCATTCCCCTTCCCCCTTTTTTGCCAACTGCAATGCATCCCGACTTACTTTCGCCATGTGCATTTCTCGTGATAACGAGTCGCTGTCGAAGTCTGCTTTACCCTTGGCTTCGTCGATTTTTTGGTAGCTCTTCTCAGCCCATGTGGCCGCAAGTTCGAGATTTCCCTCTCTGCGAAACAAATCTGAGACGCGGCCTGCGGCCTCTGAAGCCAACAGCAGATGACGAGACGACTCCAGATCCATTTCTGCAACAAGCATTGCGGTATCGTAACTCTTCATCTCTGCATCTCGTGCCAAAGAATATTCCTTCATTGGCATATAGATTTGGTAGAGCAAATCATAAGCTGTTCCCACAAGTGTATGGCTTTGAATACGCTTAGAATCGTCTTCGGCGAGTTGTGTGAACTCATGCAGAACATCCTTAGCCAATCGCACTGCATCTTCGTGTTGTTTCATCGCAGACTTTAGCAATGAAAGTTTCGCAAGTAGAAAGGCTCTGTCATTCCTAAACACTACATTCGCACCATCTTCACCGAGCAATTCGCTGTTTAATGCAACGGCTCGATCGAAGGCATGGTTCGCCTCAGCATAGTTTGTCAATTGAGTATTCAAAACTCCTACGCGACTGTTCAGAATAACTTGGTCTCGCCTCGTGTCGATTGGCTCTGGCAGCGAACTTATCGCAGACAAATCGATTATGAGCTCTCGAAATGTTTTGAGAGACTCCTCAAGTTTTCCTTGTGTGGATAACTGATCTGCAACCCACTGTTTCGCGGCGATCAATGCTCGCTTGGCCTTTGCATCGTTTGGCGTCAATTCACAAACTTTCGATCTCGCCATGATCAATCGCTCCGAGATTTTGGCCGATTGTTCATAGGCAAAGGCGTTGGAGTGCAATTGAAATTGTCTCGCCAGGGCGTTTGCCAAATCTCTCCACGACTCGATATCGTCAGGTTTTTGCTTCAGTGCGATGTCCGCGAGTTCAACCGCAGTTGTAGTATGTTTGATGGCCGCGTTTCGATCTCCTTGATCCAACTTTATGGATGACATTCGGATGTGAGCGTCGATAATCGTACGATCGATAGATGAATCCGAATCCAGGGACGAAGTAACCTTTTCTAGTCCTTCAAAAGCCTTATTAAGGAGCGATTCGCGTATTTCGAGGGTATCAGGTCGCTTTTCGAGTTGATCCTGCACTCGCACAACCAATTCATTGAGCGTATCTAAAGTCACCATCCGTTGCTGATTCGCGAATTCCGCAGAGTTTACAGCCCGCTTAGAAGCCTCCTCTGCTTCTTTAGTTCGCTTTTGTAATTCCCTTTGTGACTCGAATATCCAAAACGAAGCGGACAACGAACCAATCGTAAGTACAAGCATCAGTCCGAGAACTGTTCCGCTTAGCATGGCGACGCGAGGGTTTCTGCGACACCATTTGACAAAGGTTTCCGTCAATTTCGGCGGCTTTGCTTTAACCGGCCGGCCGGCGAGCCAGTTTCTAAGGTCATCTGCAAATTCAGTTGCACTTTGATATCGGCTTCCTGGATCTCGACTCATGGCCTTCATGCAGACCCAATCTAAGTCTGGCGGAATTTGAGGTTGAAGACGACTCGGACGCGGTGGTTCATCATGGACTATTTGCTGTAATACAGCATGAGTTGCACCGCGAAACGGAACTTCACCGGTCAGTGATTCATATAGAGTCACGCCGAGCGAATAGATATCGGTGGCAGCTGTAATGTTGTCGGGAGCAACAATTTGTTCTGGACTCATATAGGCAGGAGTTCCAGACAACACGGCCGACCTAGTGATTTGTTCAGAATCTTCAATCGGGCGAGCAAGTCCGAAATCCGATAGCTTAGGTAACCACTCAATCTTATCGCATTCCCCTGTTTCATTTGGCAAAATGCTTTTGGATTGCGACCCTTCAGGTAATTGACAGAGAAGGATGTTGGTGGGTTTTATATCTCTGTGAACAACTCCAGCAGAATGAGCTGCTGCCAGTCCGTCCGCGACAGACGCCATGACCCTCGCGACAAGCCGAAAGTGCATTGTCACATTAACTAACTTCGCCACGGGCTGCTTATCGGACTCGGCTTGTGAATGGCGATCTTGATATTCTTTCCAACTCCCAAATGTTGCCAACTCCGTCACCAGATATGGAATACCAGTCGAGGTGACGGACACATCGTAGATCGGAAGCAGGCAAGGGTGATTAACTGCGGCTTGCGAGCGTGCTTCTCTCGCGAACCTTGCATGGCTTTTGGGATCGATGCTCCCGGCAGAATGAACTTTGATCGCAACGAAGCGACCGAGACGCTCATCATAGGCTTTGAAGACAGTTGACATCCCGCCAACACCTATGGCACATTGAATTGTGTAACGCCCCAGAGTCCCCAACGAATCGCAGCCCTGGGTTGTTGCTATCCCCAAATGATCAACTGACAATCTATTCTTTTCGACTGCTGTCTCTCGGGTCAACGCGGAGTCTGTTTCCCTGACACCCAGCAGCCGATTTATCAGATTTCCACATTCCTCTTCATTGCTTGTCGCTTGGAGAGTAAAATGCAAAGCTCTCCAGGCAGATTCGATCTTTCGATCCACTACAGGGTCGTCAATTAGGTCATTCTTATCACAATCATCCGTTTTCATAGAAATCTCATCGGACTCTGGTGATGGAGCACTTTTTTGCGCAAAACGCTTTATAACTTCGGAGCAAAAAGCGGAATGTCCTCACACAAGACAAGAAGCTCCGCTTGCAGTCTCTTGAGCACTCTGGATTTTGCAACATAGGTTTTCTCGACGCTAATCCCCAACTCCGCGGCTGCCTGTGTGGGAGATTGTGTTTCGATCCAAACGGCTCGAAAAGCTCGCCATGTTTCTGGTTCGAATTCACTTTCAATTCGTTTGAGAGCTGCATCCAATAATGCCGCATGGAAGTGGTCATCCCAAGCCGAACCGGAATCGCCGGCAACCAGTTCAACATTATTGTCTTCACCGATGTCCTGAGGGTTCTTCCCCTTGGCTTGTAACAGACGCACGATTTCGTTGTGGGTAATCCTCCCCAACCAATCCCGAAACCGCCCCTTATTCGGATCGTACTCAAATGTTCGAATCGCTTTCGAGACGCGAGTGAGAACCTCCTGGGCGACATCAGCTGCATCGTTTTCCTGCAAATTCTTTCGACGGCAATAAGAATAGATTAGCGGTCCATAAATCCGGACAAAGGTCTCCCAAGCTGCCGCATCGTCCGCATTACGAACGCGAAGCAACAGACTCGGATGTGTGACGTCTCCGGATGAAACCGATGTTCCCATAACCAATTACCTCACCGAGAAAAGGATCTTGCACACCTTCATGAAAATTGTCACGAATTCATGTTCGGTATCAGAAATCAACAATTTCTATCGTAGTCGACAACGCCCACGCCATCAAAGCAAGGAATTAAACTGGTGTGAAACAAATCTAAATTTACTCAATTTTCTGATCTGTTTGCAAGAATCGATCTGGCTCTCGGTAAGAAGGGATAGTGCGATCATTACCATTTTAACGAGCGGCCATCCATGTTTTCCAAGATGTTTCGGCGACGAAGATTGATTCTTAGTCGACTTTTAGCCCGAAGAAAAGCGTTGAGAATTGAGTTACTCGAAGACCGACGGGTCATGGCCGTGGATGGATGGACCAATGTTCTTCAGCCCCTAAGTGTTCTCAATGTCCCTTCCCAGGATGTTTCACCGCTCGACGTACTGAGCATTATCAATGAGATAAACAGTCCCAGGTATAGTGATCCCCTAGGTCGACTGCCTGCAACGGTCCCTTCGAACGAACGGCCGCCCTATTACGATGTCAATTGCAATGGCTTTGTCGATCCGCTGGATGCCCTTTCCCTCATTAATCATCTCAACGGAGGACCGAAACCGAACGGCTGGCGTCCTATCGATCTTGATTCTCACGCCGGTGCCGGCTTTATCGCGAACGCTAGTTGTTCGCCGAAATTGGTCGAAGGGCACTCGCTTCGCACAACAC
>Ga0315899_10000383_pt1 | contig 53752 bp, 39 predicted proteins | sample LakEriMetagenome_2_FD_203518 | JGI IMG/M metagenome (GOLD analysis project Ga0315899, IMG submission 203518) | Freshwater fungal communities from buoy surface, Lake Erie, Ohio, United States - Buoy 4 MA112 | ecosystem: Environmental > Aquatic > Freshwater > Lake | place: USA: Lake Erie, Ohio... | reverse complement strand
GACGACCCACATTCGTTTCGGGCAATCCCATCAGGGAACTACCAACTAGAGAGCCGTATGCGGGAAAACCGCCCGTACGGTTCGGAGGGAGGGGAGTCCGGCTCAACCGGACTTCCCTACCCCTATCGGGGGCGGAGGCCGGGGGAGAAAAGGGCAATCAATCCACGTGCGCGTTTGGGATGGGATTGAAAGCAGTCCCTCGCTTACGCTGGCGGGTTGGGATGGGGGCGGGAACGGGCCTGGAGACCCGTTCTACGGGGAGTGCGGGCCCTCGCTTACGCTGTCGGGGTGGGGTTACTTGCTGACGGTTAACATTCGTTCTAGCGCGACGAGGGACCATTTGGCGATGTCCTCTTTGACTTTGATTTGGTTTACCACCGTGCCGTTGATTAGATTTTCCACGCTCCAACAGAGGTGAGCCAAGTCGATTCGATACATGGTGGCACACATGCAAACCAAAGGAGACAAGAAATGAATCTCTTGTTCTGGATGCTCTTTCTTAAGCCTGTTTACCAAGTGCAATTCTGTACCGATGGCCCACTTGGTACCCGCCGGTGCAGCCCGAACCGTTTCAATGATCTTGCTTGTTGAGCCGGAAATATCTGCGATGTCGTTTACTTCTTGTGGACACTCGGGATGGACTAGGATTTTGATCCCGTCGATTCGCTTTCGAAACGAGTGAACATGCTCGGCTTGGAACATTTGGTGTACGGAGCAGTGTCCTTTCCAAAGCACAACGCGAGACTGTTCGATCGTCTCCTTGGTGTTGCCACCTAAAACTTCTTCATGTGGATTCCAGATCGGCATCTGATCATTAGTGATACCCATCTTGAGAGAGGTATTGCGTCCCAAGTGTTGATCGGGGAAGAAGAAGACTCTCTTTCTTTTTGCAAAGGCCCATTCTAAGACCGCTTTAGCATTGCTGCTGGTGCAAACGATTCCGTTGTGCCGACCGCAGAAAGCTTTCAAGCTGGCTGCGCTATTGATGTAGGTAACCGGGGTCATGTCCTCGGTATCGATGACCTCAGAAAGTTGCTTCCATGCCGATTCAACTTGGCGGATTGCGGCCATGTCAGCCATGGAGCAACCGGCGGCCATGTCAGGCAGAACGACAGGAATGGCGACACCCGCCCGGGCCGTAAGTTTTTCTTCTCGATTAGCTAAAATGTCAGCGGTCTCAGCCATAAAGTGGACACCGCAGAAAACGATGTAGCGACAGTCGAGGCTTTCGGCCGCCATTTTGCTTAACTGATAAGAATCGCCGGTTAGATCCGCGTGTTCGATCACCTCGTCTTGTTGGTAGTGGTGTCCCAAAATCAGGAGACTGGACCCCAGTTTGCGTTTGGCTTCGGTTATACGCTCGCACAGGACCTCGTTGCTGAGTTCTCGGTAGGGAGCGAACGGGATAGCTTGGGATGCAACTGACATGAGTTGAGTCTCGATTGGGGAACGGGGCGACAGGTGAATCTTCGGTCTGCTAATAACTGATACATTATACCCAAATCCCAAATTTTACCGAGTTCCGTTTAACTAATCGTGCTGAACTGCCGAGGATAAGCGAATGGGTAGCATTTCGTGGGCTGCAGCGGACCTCGAGGTTCGCGAGCTATGGGTGTGGGTGGGATTCTAGACACAAGAACTTGGCAAATCAGGTTGATCTATGGCGAGCGCACCGACTGAGAATAGCCATCCGCTGACCACCACTAACCCAGCGAAAGTGGAGTTTTGGAAGAGTTTGCTCCGGATCAATTCTGATGTTACGGTCACTCTAGCGAAGAAAAGCTTGCCTTTAGAACGCATTTTGAGCTTTGTTCCTGGGGTCATGATTCAGTTCGACAAAGCGTGTGACACCCCGCTATGCATTGAAATAGACGAACGCACGATTGCGCATGGTGAAGTGGTCAAGGTTGGAGACAAGTTTGGGCTTAGAATATCAGAAATCGCCGAATGCGAAGAATCTTGGATCCCTCTCGTTAAGGAAAAACCGAAAGCTTAACGGGCCGAATCCCCTCTGAAACGGCGCTGCGTGGATTAGAATCAGCGGCACAGCTGTCGATAAATGGGACAGCAGGCAACGCCAAAACGGCGATCCTAAAGACGTCTCCTTATTGCAACATTTATGATTCTATCACCTGTATTCGTAGCAGGACATCGTGGCATGGTCGGTGCTGCGGTCTGTCGACGGCTCCAGCGCGAGCCTCAGGTTGAGGTCATTACAAGAACTCGCCAAGAGCTAGATCTTTGCGATGAGCGACAGGTTGTTAAGTTTTTTGAGGCTGAAAAACCAGCAACGGTTATTTTTGCATCGGCTAAGGTGGGTGGAATTCATGCGAACAGAACGTATCCGGTGGAATTTCTGTCCGACAATTTAAGACAGGAGCTAGCGACTATCCATGCGAGTTACACGAATGGCGTTAAGCGATTTCTGTTTCTAGGTAGCACTTGCATCTATCCGAGAATGGCGCATCAACCCATCCGCGAGGACGAGCTACTGAAAAGCCCTCTTGAGCAAACCAACGAAGCATATGCGTTGGCCAAGATCGCGGGGCTGAAGCTCTGCCAATATTTTCGTCAGCAATATGGAGTCATGTATCATTCGGCGATGCCGACCAATTTGTATGGTCCTGGAGATAACTATCACCCTGACCATAGCCACGTGTTGCCAGGCATGATTCGACGATTTCATGAAGCGAAACAAAGTGGTGCGGAATCCGTCACGATTTGGGGCACAGGAACTCCGCAGCGAGAGTTTTTGCACGTAGATGATTTGGCAGACGCCATTGTCCATCTGTGTCAGCTCGACAATCCTCCCGACTGGGTTAATGTAGGAACCAGCACCGATATAAGCATATTGGACTTGGCCCGTTTGGTCGCCGAGACGGTCGGCTTCTCAGGACGTATCGTTACCGATCCGTCGAAACCGGATGGAACCCCAAAGAAGCTAACAGATACGACATTGCTCAAATCGACTGGATGGTCTCCGAAGATTGGCCTCCAAGAAGGTCTCCGCCAAACTTATCGAGACTTTCTTAACGAGATGCAGTTAGGTTCTTTGCGAGAAGTCTAAACGTGTCAACAAAAAATCTGTCTTCTTCGCCCAATGAGGAACTTAGCACCCTCGAAAAGGCTTTTGTTGCTCAGTCGAGCAAGTATGTAGTCGGCATCGATCTCGGAACAACTAATTGCGCCGTTGCCTATATTGACACACAAAGCTCGGACAAACGAGTCAAAACATTCCGCATCGACCAGATGATTGATGCGAACACAACAGCGAAATCGGACACACTACCATCGTTTCACTATCAACTGCTCGATAGCGAAGTTGCTGGCGTGGATCGCAGATATTTGTTTTCGTTGAACAGTGTGTCATCTGTCGTCGGCGTTATGGCTCGTCAGAGGGGAGCGGAGTTACCGGGCCGGTCCATCTCTTCCGCAAAAAGTTGGCTATGCCACAAAATGGTTGATCGTGAAAGCGATCTGCTCCCTTGGGGGGGCGACGAAGACATTTTCAAGATATCACCGGTAGAGGCCAGTCGACGATATCTCGAGCATATTCGTCGCTGTTGGGATCGCGAGTTCCCTGAGCATGCTCTGCGCGACCAAGATACCGTTGTCACATTGCCCGCCTCATTCGATGAGATCGCTCGCCGATTGACTATTGCAGCGGCGAAAAAGGCTGGCATCGATCGTCTCTTCCTGATCGAAGAGCCGCAAGCTGCGTTTTACGCATGGCTAGAACGAAACGCGGAAACCTGGACTAACAAACTTAAGCAAGGTCAAAGCATTTTAGTTTGCGATATCGGTGGTGGGACAACTGACTTTACTCTTATTCGAGTGACGGGAGCGACTGCGGGGGCACCAAAAATTGCAACGACGGGAACAGATGTCAGTCAATCTGTCGAACAAGAGTTGCAAGCCACATTCGGGCTGCATCGTGTTGCTGTTGGCGAACACTTGATGTTGGGAGGGGACAACTTAGACATTGCTTTAGCCAAGTTTATTGAACAGAGGTTTTGCGAGTCTTCTGGACAGGCAAAGCTGACTGCACGTCAGTGGGATGTGCTCAAGTCACAGTGCCGCAATGCGAAGGAGCGGTTCCTTGGTGAAGCACCACCGACGGAAATCGCGATCCACTTTCCTTCGATGGGTAGCCGACTCATCGGTAATATGCAAAGTGTAAATGTCGAGTTAAGACAGGCGAGAGAATTGTTGTTAGACGGCTTCTTCGGGCATGTTGCCATCGACTCTCACCCGGAACCACAATCAGAAGGGTTTCAAGAGTTTGGGTTGCCTTATGCTACGGAACCAAATGTACTCAAACATCTAGCGGAGTTTCTTTGGGACCATCGCGAGGCTGGACGAAGCGAGGAACAATTGAGCCAAAGCGATCTTCAATTGGCTCGGCCTGATTGGGTGTTGTTCAACGGCGGGGTGTTGGAGTCTTCACAAGTTCGAGAGGCGATTCTTGCTCAGATCGCAGTCTGGTTTGAGCCAATCGAACCCGAGTGGAAGCCAGGTTGTTTGGAAGGAAATCGTTTAGACTTAGCCGTTGCCCAAGGAGCCGCGTATTACGGTTTGGTTCGTCGTGGAGAAGGGGTCAAGATCGATGCGACACTTGCTAGAACCTACTATTTACAAGTGAGCCAATCTCCTCCTAGGGCGGTCTGCATCATGCCATCGAGCGCGCACTCAGGAGAACGCTTTGATTTGGAAAACATGGTGTTCGATTTGGCAGTAGGAGAGCCGGTGCGATTTCAAATCCTATCGAGCAACACTCGGCTGACGGACTGTCCGGGCGATCTCGTGGAGGTCGATGCTGCGACCATGACGAGCATGCCCGCGCTGCAAACGGTTCTCAAAATGGACAACAAGAAAACCAGACGCTCGGTCCCCGTCAAGCTCGACATCGAGTTGACCGAAATTGGGACTTTGCAGGCCAATATCTCTACAATCGCTACAGTAGACCCAACCCATGCAGCGACCGAAGTAACACCTGGATTGCGTGAGGTGGAAAAAAGCTACCGTTGGGTGCTCGAGTTTGAAGCGAGATTGAGTACCGACGAATCTAAGTCTGCCGGTATTGCTACAGATCAAGACACCTTGGAGCGAGTCCGTCAGACCGTTGAGTTGCTATTTGGATCGGAACAAGTTGTTGCCCCTAAAGACGCCGTAAACAAGCTTTCCGAAGCTCTCGGAAAAAAAAGGCAAGACTGGGACCCCTCGGTTCTTCGAGAGCTGTGGAGTGGGCTCATGCAATTCGCGGACTATCGAAAAAAATCCCCATCCCACGAAGCTCGCTGGATGAACTTATTGGGCTGGTGCTTGCGTCCCGGTTTTGGTTACCCAGGCGATGACTGGCGGGTTAGTGAAACGTGGAGATCGGTTCACAACAAGTTAGTGCACCGTACTGCAGAGAACCTATCTGAAACCGTTGTGCTTTGGAGAAGAATATCGGGCGGGTTCACATCAGGTCAACAAAAGGCTTTGTATCAGGATCTTTGGCCGCGAGTCCGTTCGACATTGCTTGGTGGATCAGGCGCTAGTTTGAACAGCAATGTGCTGAACGAGTATCTGCGATTGGTAGGATCATTGGAATGGGTTGATGTTTCGGACAAGGCTACTGTGGCTCAGCAATTGTTAGATGCATTAGGCCGCAAGAAAAATCACGCAATTGCGGGCCCCGTGCTATGGACATTAGCGAGACTGGGTAGTCGAGTGCCGGTCTACGCCAATTTGCAAATGATTGTTCCGGCTAGGCAAATAGGTTTGTGGGCTGATCGATTAATCAGTTTGGGAAATCAGTTACCTGAAAACAGCCTGAATGAAATCTCGTTATGCTTGACGCTTTGGTGTCGATTTACTGGAGATCGTTATCGAGATGTGGATTCCAATCTGCGAACACGTGTCGCGGAATGGATGGTGGAAAAGAAAGTCTCCGAGCACCATTTGGAGATGGTCCAGCGAGGGGGAGACTTTAGCAACGACGACGCCGCTACTGTTCTGGGAGAGTCGCTACCGTTAGGGTTTTCCCTGCGGTAGTTGTTGCTGGCGAGGAGTCCAAGTTAGAGGTCGATTGGTTGATTTGCTAAGGTAAATTTCTTTGCGATTAACCGGTTTGCGGCCATCCTCGAACTCGCACTTTACAAACACTTGAATAGTTCGGCCTGTTGGCCCACTTTCTTGCCATGGAAGCCGCAAATGGTATCCCTGAGAGGCACCAATTGGTTCGAGATACTCTTTCATTTCGCGGGAATCGATTTCCCACGCGGAGATTCGAACTGGTTTATCATCGATAATCTCTTCGGCAACGATAGTCAGTTTGCCTTCGTCGTTAATGATCTGTCCAGCTTGATTTTTTGGAGTAAGTACAAGGTAGAGTCCATCATCGCCAGGTTGATTGTCGAGGTTAATTCCTCGGCATAGCGTGGGATGAAAATCGATGCCAACGACTCGGCGATCCTCAATAAGCTCCGAATCAATGTGATCAATCTCTTCCGTCGCGGAGGCTTGGACAACGTCACCACTCGTGGGGATTTTTATTTTTCCTTGAATGATAGCGCCCGGAGTGCTGCCTGGCAGAGTAGGCAACCGAGGTGCTGAGTTCATTTGATTTGGGCTAATCGATGGAGGTTGTAAGAGGTCGGGCCCATTGGGTTGTTGGGCAGACCTAATGGCTGGGGGCATCGTATATTCCTCGGCGAGTTCGCTTGATTTAAGTTCGTTAACCTTGCGAGTTCGATTTGGAATATTGGAGCGACCATTATTGACTGGTGGTAACAGAATTTCACTATCGCCGGCCTTAGGTAGTTCCGCTTCGGTAGGCTCTTCTGACGGAGCTGGTAACGCGCTGGGCGAGGTACCGGGTAGTTTGCTAGGTACTGACTCTGTTCCGGGGTTGGATAAATCCTTCTTAGGATCAGCTGGTGGAGAAACTGGTGAGCGAGGAACAATCGGAGCAGGCTCTTCCGTTTTAACTTTGGGAGGAGGAACTAACTCGAATGCTTCTGAGTCAACGGCATCTTTGTTGGGCTTGGGCTCGCGAGACGGAGATCGGGAAGGTTTACTTTTGAGGGAAAGGCTATCCTCCTCCTCAAGCTCTCGAAGCTTGCGCTGTAGCCGCTCATGCTTTGCGCGAAGATCTTCGTTCTCCATTTCCAAGGATTGGTAGGCAGAATCGTATTCATAGATACGATCTTCGAGGGCACGTATTTCGGAGGCCATTGATTCGACATAGTACTCGTTGAACGCAGCTTGTCTGCATGCGGGAGTCACTAGGAGTGCTACCGCGATAACAAGAGCCGAACCGAACCGTCGAATGGAGAATTCGCGGAATGCCGTTACTGAATCGAATAAGGATAGGAACGATGTGCGACTACGCATGGGAGCAGGGAATAGGACATCCCAGGCTCTCACGTCAAGAGGGATCCTTGATGCGATGGGTACAGCGGTCCGAAACTGGACTAATTTCAGATTGCTTACGCCGTAGCCGAGTTAATTTTTGCACCCAGCAAGGCTGGGTAACTTAGGCAGATCGTCTTATTCGTTGGCAAGTAAGGAAGACTTCATAGAAATCTCTGGTTAGTACAATGGGGTCATCGCCCAAATCGTCTAGCCAAGCCAATTGGGAGCTAGCCATACCTTGGAGACCGCGAACGAGATCCCGAACCCGAACACGAACTTGATCGGTTGGAAAGCCGACTCTGTTCTTGGTTGAGAACGGTATGGAGACCGTTTTGCCTGCATCGTCGACTACGCGGTACCCAATCATCGACTCGACAACCGGCTCGCACGAAACCGTTTCTGCATTGTTGTAATGAGCAGAGATAGTCGAGAACTGGATCGAGATAACGCTACGCTCTGTGTAATTCATGAGCCGCTTTCTAGCCGGGTTAGGAGCATTATGACAAAAGATCACGTGCTCAATGTATCGACTAGGTTGACTTTGCTGGTCCAGTCAAATTCACTGAAGAATTGGAAATGGGTCTATGAATTCAAGATCTGGGAAGTTGAAACTCAGCCCATCTCGACATATCTACATCTCGTCATATCGCCTTGTTACGAATGCTATCATTCCGTTGCATGTTTGTGCTGAACACCTTCAGAATCGATCCACTTCAAAAGATCCTTCTGAATGGAACGGAGAAGAAAGAGACCGTTTCGAAAGTAACGTGGAATGAGTCGTTTTGGGTCAGATAGAGCTCGATAAAGCCATTCCAAGCCCAGTTTTTGCCAAACTTTGGGAGCTCGTTTAGCGACTCCTGCAACAAAGTCGAATGAGGCTCCGACTTGGATGCATAGCGGAACTCCAAGTTGGCTTAGATTATCTTCGATCCAAAATTCTCCTTTTGGTTGCCCGAGAGCGACCAGCAAGATATCGGGCTTAGCTCGCCGAATGATATCAATTTGCTCCTTCATCTCCGCTTCGTTTAGCGTTCGAAACGGCGGGCAATGATATCCAGCAATCACACATCCCGGGAAACGCTTTTGCAGTTCTAACGCAGTCTTTTCTGCAACTCCCTCAGCAGCTCCGTATAGATAGATGCGATGCCCTTTTATCTGGCTTCTCTCGGCGAGTTTGAAAATCAGGTCTGCTCCCGTAACGCGTTCGTGCAGTTTGACACTATTTCGTTTGCTACGCCAAAGCATGGGCATTCCATCGCAAAGTACGAGTGTCGCACGGTCCGTAAAATCGCGGAGACGACGACTACTTTCGCAAAGCATTGCATAGTTTAAGTTGGCAGTGATTGCGTACGAGGGGGTTTTGACTCGAACGATATCATCAATTAAGTCGAGTGTTCGAGACATTGTAACTTGATGAAAATTGACGCCCCAAACTTCGGATAGCCTGATATTCCAATCTTCAAGGTATTCAGGTTTGGCAGGAGTTGGTTTTGTGTGTCTTTGGGCTTTGATTTCGCTTGAGGAACTAGCTGGAATCTGCTCTATCGGATCGAGTGAATCGATATCAATTCCAGCAGAAGATTGACTTGGCCGCTTTGGTACTGGTGGGAGATAAATGGAATCGAATGGAAGCACGGAGGAGTATTCGCTTTTCTGAATCGACATTGTTTTGGGTACGATTACGTGGATTAGGAAGTGTTTTCCAACGAACGAACCCTAGGTCGTGTATCAACTCCTCGCAAATGGATATCGATTAATTTCAAGTCGATGCAGATCGTTTGTAGCGATTGTATCGGTCTTGCGCTTTCAGCAAAATCTATGGGCAGATTGCGGGTGGGTCAGTCAACGAATCGAATTGTCTGATTCGAATCGCGGACATCTAAGATAGATCTATAAGAAGGTCCAATGCATCCGAAACATGAGTTACCTTATGTTCAACGAAAAGCGATGGCCTAAACGAATCACGTCGACATTGGTATCAAAAAGCTGACTCATACTGACCGAGTTCAAGCAAGATTCTACGTTCGCGTCGTTTAGTACACGGCCCGACTTGAGTAGAATGCAGCGATTAATAGGTTCGATGACCTCTTCAAGATGATGAGTAACTAAGACAATCTGTATTCCAGATCGGGTCATCGCCTCGAGTTTCAGCAATAGCTTTTCTCGGGCAACGATATCCAAGCCAGCGGTGGGTTCGTCTAGCAATAGTGATTTAGCGCCATGCACCATTGATCTAGCTAACATGACTCGTCGCCGTTCTCCTGTTGAAAGCCAGCCCACGCGTTTACCGCAGCGAACATCGATTTCGAAGAAGTCTAGCCACCGGGATGCAGTATCGATTCTTTCAGGGGTTATCGATGTAGAATCAAGTTCCAATTCGCTTGATTCGAATCCGGTCAAAACGGCATCCAAAGGAGACAATCGCCCACTGCGACCGGTCGTGAAGTGATGGTCAATCTCCGAGCTTACGAAACCGAGTTGATTCCGCAGTTCCCAAACATTCCAAGCTTCCTTTCCCAGGATTCTGATGGTTCCCGCTCGATCCTCCACGCTGGACGGATAGAAGAACTTCATAAGCAGTTTAAGCAGGGTCGACTTGCCTGATCCATTCGGTCCAAATAGGACGACATTCTCGCCAACGGGGATTACTAAACGCTCTAAATCCAGAATTCGAAATCCATTGCGTTCGACAACGACCTCGAGCATTTCAACGAGAGGGGCGGATGGCATTTAGTTTATGCCAAAGGGCCCAACCAGATGATCGCGACTGACCTCGGGGCACAAGCTCAATTCCGATTCCGTTACGATTCCCATTAGAAATCGATTTGCGGCAGCGAGCATACTGGTCGAGAGTTCATCCGCTTCGCCGAACGAATCTTGCTCGCTTCGTAATTGCAGGAATCGATATGACAATGAGGATCGATGAGCCATTTGCATCGCATAGCTAAGATCTTCGTCGGAACAAATCGTTGCACCCTTTCGTTGAGCGAAAAGGACCGGTAGCTCTTTGATCGATTTCCACTGAGTCATGCAGCCTGCTTGGCAAGGCATTGGTCCGCTCATCGAGACCACTCCTGCAACGCTATCTGGTGATTGCCAACCAATCCATTGAGCAATGGTTCCACCATGACCAAAGCCGGCGATAAATATACGATCGGACCTAACGGGGAGGTTATCGAGGGCGGATTCTATACATTCCCAAACCACATCTTCTGCGAACGCATAGTCAAGAACATTTTCCCCCCACTTGAAAATGCGACGTTTGGATTTGCAACGACGATTAGCACGCGGCGCGACGGCCAAATAATTCTGGTCGCTTAATGCATTCATGACGCAATCTAGTTCATTCTCACTACTATCTTGGCTATGAAGCCAAACGATCAATGGATATTCATAAGAAGAAACAAAGTTTGTCGGGTAGTAAAGCCGATGATGTACAGACGTAGGCAGTTGCGATAACCGATCAACCTCCCTATGGTCGCTAGCCGAGCTTCGAGAAACATTCTGCACGACTGGGGCGAGCAATGTGGGGATACGATTCATCGAGGAGTTCCTGGGTCGCCGCGAAAATCACGCATGAGATAACAGCATAGCGTGACGGACTAGATAGTTATAGGTTTTAGGGCACCGATTCCGATGACGTCAATGGCGCCTAGAACCAGATTTTGGGTGGTTATGCTAACCACCCAAATGCTGTCATTTAAAGATTAACGATTAGGCAGACGCGAGAAGCTGCCCCATGGACGCAACCAACGACTTAACAGCGTCAACACTCTTTTGGAAGGCTGCTTTTTCGCTTTCGGTCAAACTAAGTTCAATGATCTTTTCTACGCCGCCAGAACCAAGAATAACAGGGACTCCTACGTAGTATCCGCCGACGCCGTATTCGTTATTACAGAGCGCGGCACAGGGAATCAATCGCTTCTTGTCTCTCACGACTGCTTCAACCATTTGTGCAGTTGCGGCTGCAGGTGCGTAATAGGCAGATCCGGTTTTGAGAAGCGATACAATTTCTGCTCCGCCGTCGCGGGTACGCTGCACGATCTGTTCCAATCGCTCTTGCGAGATCAATTGAGTTACAGGAATTCCACCAACAGATGTACAGCTGGCGATCGGAACCATTGTGTCACCATGTCCACCCATGAGCATTGCTGAAATATCTTCAACTGAGACATTTAATTCCATAGCGAGGAAGGCTCGGAAGCGAGCCGTGTCAAGCACACCAGCTTGGCCAATAACTCGATTCGATGGAAAGCCGAGCACTTGAAAAGCTCTTTGAACCATAGCATCGAGAGGGTTGCTAACGACGATGACAACTGCATTGGGGCTAGTCGCTTTGACCTGTTCTGCAACGCTCGTCACGATCTTGGCGTTTGTTGCCAACAAATCATCACGACTCATCCCTGGCTTGCGAGCAATACCGGCCGTAATGACGACCACATCACTATTGGCGGTGTCGGCGTAATCGGTCGTTCCAACCAGTTTGCTATCAAAACCCATAATGGGGGACGCTTGGAATAGGTCGAGCGCCTTGCCCTTGGGCATATTCTCGGTTTGAGGAACGTCGAGCAAAGTGACGTCACCTAGCTCCCCAGCCGCGCACCAGTGAGCACATGTCGCTCCAACGTTTCCTGCACCAATAATCGTTATCTTTGCTCGCCTCATCGCTGTCCTCGTTTACTCGTTAGATGTGTGAATCGATTTTGTGTGGTTTACTGTTGTGGCTTAATAGCTCGGCAACTCAATATTCGCTATGCTGGAGCAACGCGAGTTGAGCCGTGCTTGCTGTCGTAGAAGAGATTCGTCTCGGGTGACTCCGGGGTGAGGACGAAGTATGTCACTCTGATGCAATGAGTCAAGTACCAGATAGGACTCGCATCCTCTGAACCCAAGCATCTCCATGCAATTTTTCCAAAAGCAAATTCAGCTGCCTCCATTTCGCCGAGGTTGTCATCTCGTTACCAACTACATTGTTGATGCGATCCCTGAGATTCGAGACCTTTCGTGTGGACTGCTCAACTGCTTCTTGCAACACACCTCTGCGAGCCTAACAATCAACGAAAACGCAGATCCGGATGTAAGAAAAGACCTCGATATGGCCCTAGACGAGATCGCCCCCGAAGACTGGGATTATGTGCACACGGCCGAAGGTCCCGACGACATGCCCGCGCACGTGAAATCTTCGCTGCTGGGATGCAGTTTGGTTATACCCATTACCAGCGGCCGGTTGAATTTGGGCACATGGCAAGGTATCTATTTGTGTGAGCATCGCAACCATCCAACTCGTCGTAGCGTCGTCATCACCGCGTCAGGAATTGCTGAAGCGCGAATTCCAGATGATTATTGAAGCATGCGTGCGGAATCAATCAGTGCAGACATTGTAGGTTGACGGCCTAGAAACCGACTAGTTTCCCACTAAATGATCTATCGCGCAATCGGGTTTAATCAAAACTTAATCAATCTATTTCTTGTTTCGGCCAGCTGAAATGATTCACAAATTTACTGGTGCGAACCTGCCCTCGAAATCGCCAGAACGCAGCTTTCGCGGCCACTAATGCCTCTTCAACGCACCGTGGCTGCGCATTAGGCCATCATCCCGCATTTTGTCTGCTACCCCCCCGTCTTGAGGAACGTCACAACCACCCTGCCAGCATTCGGCTAAATTATCATGATTTTAAGAAATGAAGAAGAAAAACCCAATTGCCAGCTGGGGAACGACATGTAACCTATCATATGTTCTTCGTGCGGCATCACAGTTGCACAGCGATCTTTAGCAATTGAATTTTTGAGGGGGTTATGGTTATTCGCCACTCTACGCGATCATTCTCATCCAGACGAGCGTTTACGTTGGTTGAGTTGTTGGTGGTTATTGCGATCATCGGCATTCTTGTTGGACTACTCCTGCCCGCTGTTCAGGCGGCCCGTGAAGCTGCACGTCGGATGCAGTGCTCCAACAATCTGAAACAAATCGGGTTAGCAGTTTTCAATTACGAATCAGCGCACAAGCGATTCCCGCCTGGCCGTTTGCTTCCCGATCTCTCCATCGGGGGCGTGGTGACCGCCAGCTACACGAACTACAACAGCATCAACGGCACCCCTGGACAATGGACCGGCTTTCGCTCGGTTCACACGTTCATTTTGCCGTTTATGGAACAGACAGCGATCTATAACTTGATCGATTTCGGCGCTCCCACATCGGTGCGTATGACCATGAACGGTGCACCGTTTAACCGAAACTTCGCTGCATATGCCAATGCAGCTAATTTATTCATTTGTCCATCTGATCCCAACACAGGGCGTGTTATCACGGAAAATAACTACCGCTATAACTTTGGCGGTTCGACGCATTACGCTGGAGGGCTCAGCAGTGCTGCCAACAATAACAACAACGCGACTCTCGGGCAATTCACCGTTCGTGGCAACGGTGCATTCAGCATCGGAGATGCGTTGAGAATGGGTGCCATACAAGACGGTCTGAGCAATACCGTGTTTTTTGCAGAGCGTGACAAAGGTAGCGGACGAAATATGGCTGCAGCCTTGCCTGATCGTCGGTTCGACATAATTACCATGCCGGGCAGAACTCAGTCTTTGATTTCGCCTGATCAGATTTTCGATGCTTGCCGAGCGTATGTGCCTGTTGTTGATTCCTTTAACTTCAACTCAACTGGTCGATGGCTCGATGGCAGTGATTTTTCTAACGGCTGGCCTTTCGGTTTCTACTCGAGCACGATGTACAATCACGTCGCGCCGCCTAACTGGGGTGGCTTTGACTGCGGGCAATGGAGCGCGATTCCAGACGCTCCGGGCGAGCATGCCATTGTCGCGGCACGTAGCTCTCATACCGGTGGTGTGAACTCTGCTCGTGGAGATGGATCGGTGAGCTTTGTCACCAGCAGCGTCGATACGATCCTATGGCGGGCTCTCGGTACACGTGACGGTGGCGAGGTTGCTAACATCGACTGATGTCTTGGAGATTATTGGTCCTGTATCAGTGTCATTCAAATGGTCTATGAAATAGGGCTTACACTAATGCAGCTTAGATTACCGATGTTCGCGATATAAGCAGAACTTTTCAGCCTCCTGCCGATGTAGGAGGCTTTTTTTATGTAATCAAAAAAAGTCGACTTAATGATGAAACGATTTCTGTCCGTATTTTTATGCTCCCTTGCTTTGGTTTCCCTTGTCGGATGTGGTGGCCCTAAGGGAGATCCCGTTTCTGTTGCTAACAGCGAAGCTGGCTACACGGAAGCAAAAACTATGGTACTGGACGGCAGTTACGAAACCGCCTTGCCCAAACTAGAAGCAGCCATCGCTGGTGGCGGTCTCGGTCCAGACCTTTACGTTGAAGCCCTTTTGCTACGTGCTCAGTGTTACGCAATGACAGGCAAGCTCGAGCAAGCAGAGGCAGATATAGCGAAAGCCGAGCAAGGCTCACCCTCCGAAGCCATGTTGGAGCTCACTAAAGGGATAATTCTCGAGAAGCAAGGTAAATCCGGCGAAAGCAAGGCAGCTCTGGCCAAAGCCAAACGACTGGATCCGACTCTGAAGCTGCCTAAGTAGCACCATCACGCATTCGGGGCTGGTTGATTGAATAGGAACAGGCTGATCCAGGTTCGTAGATTGGACGGTTATTACCGCCAACGGTAAGCGAGTCAGCCAAAAGTGGTCAGCCTGCCAGGGAATCAACAAATTCTTTAGTTGCGAGATCTGATGTCAGTTAAGTCATCGCAGGCGAACAAGCAAGAAACAAGTCGATCGCTTGCTTGTGTTCAACCACATCATGAACACGAAGCACCTGAATCTTTTGTAAAACCAGGCTCAATGACACCCCGACCGTCCCTAGAGTTCGGTTGGCATCTTTGCTTCCCAAAAGCTTGGCAATAAACCCCTTGCGTGAGTGGCCGATCAGAACTGGCTGCGAGGTTTCGTGAAAGCGGAAAGCATTTTGGAGCAAGGTAATATTGTGTTCGTGGGTCTTGCCAAAACCAATCCCTGGATCGAGACAAATCTTTTTTTCCTCGATCCCTTGATCCAGCAACCATTTTCTGCGCTGTTTCAGATAGCCGAGAATATCTTCAACCACATTGTCATAGAGAGGATTGTCCTGCATCGTTTGTGGAGTGCCCTGCATGTGCATGGCGCAAATCCCCGCCCCGGTGCGTTTTGCAACGTCTACCATTGCCGGGTCTGATTCCAATCCCGATACATCATTGATAATCGACGCACCCAGCTGCATCGCAGCGCTGGCTACGACCGCTTTCTTCGTATCAATGGAAATAGGAATCGAGAGTTTTCCTTGTAGTTTTTCAAGCACCTCGGTTACACGTCGAAGCTCTTCGTCTTGCGGGACTGACTCGCTGTAAGGGCGAGTGCTCTCTCCTCCCAGGTCCAAGATCGCAGCTCCTTGATCTTCCAAACGCTTGGCTTGATCGACGGCGGACTGAATCGAATAGAACTTCCCTCCGTCCGAAAAGCTGTCAGGTGTGACATTGAGAATCCCCATGATCATTGGCCTGTCAGTGAACTCCAGTCTACGATCTCTGATGTCCCAATGAGTTGCAAAGTTTAAGGTCATAATCTTGTCTCTGTCAGTTTAAAGTCTAACTCAGGGAATGCTTAAGCATGCAAATCGATCACGCTCGAGAAAAGGTCGAACAATTTTGTGATCGGTCGTGCTTCGCGGGTAAACCATGGAAGAATTGAAGTGATTTCGAGCTAATTCAGTTGGAGCCAACTGTGCAATCCATGCGAGTATCTTGTATGATGGAGTTAGGTCAATGGATGCTTTGAAAAGACCGCATTGATGGGCATTGATCCCAGTCAAGATTCTTCCCCAAACCGCCGACGGATTACGAGAGATACTTCATTATGCTTGGACGCCTCCTTGGGTTGCCACGACATGCCGGCCTGTCTTACCCCCGCTTGTTATGTGCAGGCCTCTGTTATCTGTTTTGTCTAGCGGGTGGTGTCTCGACCGTTGTAATTGCCGACGATCTACCCTTCGAAATGGCCGAGGGGTTCCAAGTGACGATGGCAGCCGGGGACGAACTGGTTCACGACTGCTTTTGCATGACTACCGATGGTATGGGGCGGCCGGTCGTGTCAGGACCTGGCTACATTAAGACTTTAATCGACGACAACGAGGATGCCGTTTACGATCGTGCGGTTGTTTGGTCCAAGCTTCCTCAGCAAGGCGCTCAAGGACTCTGGGCCGAGGGCCGCAAAATTCTCTGGGTCGGTGATGGTGGACTGTGGTCGTCGGAGGACAAAAATGGAGATCTTGTTGCAGACGGCTCGCCAACCAAGCTCATCGAATTCCCGACGGGTGGCGAACACCATGCTCACGCGATCAGAAAAGGACCTGATGGTTATTGGTACGTCATTGCCGGTAACTTTTCAAACGGCATCTCGAGTTTACTGAACGACCAGAACTCCCCCATAAGCCGCCCAAGAGCCGGCACCCTTTGGCGAATAAGCCCGGACTTTTCTACCAAATCGGTTTGGAGTCATGGCATGAGAAATTGCTATGACTTTGATTTTCTGCCCGACGGACAAATCGTCACGTTTGATAGCGACTGCGAACGAGAGTCAGCACTACCTTGGTACCGCCCAACACGTGTATTTGTGCTGGCACCCGGATCCGACGCAGGCTGGTGTGGTCAGACATGGAAAGATCATGATGAATATATCACCATGCCGCAAACGATTGCTTCTTTGGGGCGGGGCTCGCCGACCGGAGTGGCCGTTTACACCCATCACTCTTTTCCCCCGAAGTATCATGGGGCTGCTTTTGTTCTCGATTGGACCTTTGGTCGAGTTATCGCAGTAATGCCCGCCCGAAACCTACCGGAGCCTCAACGAGTCCCGAACAGGATTCCTGCCGAAAATTTTATGCAAACCACCGGCGTCAACGGATTTGCTCCCACCGATCTATGTGTAGCCAGCAACGGCGATCTATTAGTCTGCACTGGTGGCCGCGGAACCAAAGGTGCGATCTATCGTGTTGCCGCCTTGGCCACAACGGAAGATACTTCTTCCACAACGGCAAACGAAGCCTTTGCCCCGCCCAGCAACCCAACGGAAAATGTCGCTGCACTGTTCGAACGGGCTCTGCGAACGCAAAGAATCGATGAATCCAGCGCGAACTTAATTGCTAAGACTTTGAATACACCCTGTCCATGGGATTCTTGGTCAGAGGCTCAATGGAAAAAGGATCTATTGCCAAAGCATTACGATATGCTTCTGCAAATCGTTACCGACGAACTCCCTATCGATTGCGACGAATCCTCGGCTGCTTCGCTTAAACTACTGGCTGCACAAATGCTGACCAGAACCGGTGCAAGCGTTCCAACGAACGCCATTATTCGTGCCGTGAGCTCCCCATCCCCAAGCTCGAGGCTCGCAGGTTGGTGGTTGGTTGGACGTGGAGTGATTACTAATGTGCAGCGTGATGCCATCAAGATTCAGGGGTACGCGAGTGCCGCAATGATTCCGGAAACTCAAACACCTTGGGGTGATCATCTAGGTTCCGAGTTGCCACGTCTTTGTTTGGAAGCGTTTGGATTAAAGAAATGGCCGATGGCAAGAATTGAGCCCTTTCAAGTCGAGGACACTCCAGCTGGGAACTCGCTTCGAAGAACATGGCTCTGGGCTCTTAGCCGGTCCCCTGCTCCGTTGATATCCAAACAGGACGCAGCCAAATTGGACATGTTCCTCGCAAAGCGTTGGTTTGGCCCTGGAATGCAAAACCTTGATACTCGATTGCTTGATTTCCTTGCCGCATGGTTTCCAAAGAATCACGAGAGTCTTGACCAGCGGGAACGCTTAGAGTTCCTGGCTGCTCTACAGTCCTCGCTCGGTGATCGCAAAGGAACGTTACCTCAACAAACAGATCCTGCCAACCCGGATGTTCTCGACGGTTACAAGGGGCTGGGAGTTCGACAATTGCCCGACCATGTACGCAAGGGTTGGTGCGATTGGCTGCTTTACATCATCGATCAAGCTCACAACAGCGACGCCGAGCACCTGGAAATCGAAGCCATTAGAACTCTCGCAATGCTTGAGCCTGCAGACAAAAAGGTTATTGAGACGCTATTAAGTCTAGCAGGTCCTAAGACCCACCCAACTTTTGATATTCATCTTCTCTGCGCGATTGCATGCTGCACATCACCGAGAAATGAAGAAATGAGCGCAAACACCGCATCGCTTCTTATGGGAGTCGTCAAAAAACTAGAACAAGCTGGAATGCATACCGATAACCAATGGCCCAAGCGGATCCAGCAACTAGTGAGTGCATTGATGGCACGAGACAACAAGCTGGCCAGTGCGTTTGCCGTAACACCTGGACAAAGCTGTGCGAATGATATAGTGCTCATCAACGCATTTCCTTTAGATACACAAGCAAAGGTAAGAGAACGACTACGAAAGGAATTGTTGCAATCGGAGCCAAATTCGTGGTCCAATGCCATTGTCCGATATGCATTACAATCACAGCCCCTTTCCCCCGAGACACTTGACGCTCTAAGAAAAGCTGTCGATGTGCCGGAGTTGCGACGCGTCGCTATCGAATTACTTGCGAATTACCCCGATGCCAAGGACTATAAAACCTACCTTGATACTCTCGGTGGTTCAGACCGAACCATTTGGGGAACCGCATGGAGAGGACTGCAATCGTTACCGGTAACGCTCGCGGATGAAGAATGGCCGGTCATGGCGAAATTGGTCTCGGAAACTTGCAATTCCTCATGCTCCTTGCCACAGGAAGCAGTGCTAGTTCGCGCTCGATCAGCAGCAAAGCAATTGGGCATCGCAAATGCTCCGGCTTCTAATAACTGGGACGAGTGGGGCCCTTTCTTCAAGGATCATTTGGCGGAAGAAGTCTATGGGCAACTTTCGCAACCAAAAGCAAAGCTTGATTGGGCAGCCAGAATGCGGCAAGCAGAACGACTGCAAGGCAACCTCGAAGCAGGTAAAACACTATACGATCAAAAGTGCGCCAGCTGCCACGGGGCACAAACTGCATTGGGACCAAGTCTCGCTGGAGTTGCAAAACGGTTTTCAAGGATGGATCTGGGAACAGCCATTTTTGAGCCAAGTCGCGACGTATCCGATCGGTATCGCGCCGTTCGCATTCTGACGGTCGACGGCGAAATCTACACAGGTCTCGTTGTTTATTCGGCAGCAGATGGAACAACAATATCCACAGCTACAGGTCAAATCATACGGGTGAATAAAGAGGATCTCGAAGAGCTTGCTTATTCCACCGAGTCGATCATGCCGAGCGGGCTTCTCGATGACAACAACGACCAAGAGTTGGCCAATCTCATGGCCTATTTATCATCGCTCTAAAGCAAGTTTGGTAGTTTTGTAAGCCGTAACAATCCTAAGCGAAGTTACGGCACGCCTGCAATACCAGCCCGTTGCGCAAGGGCTTGTTGCTTTCATTAGCCGTGGGCGCGCTAGCGCAATGCCATCTACTTTCTATTGGTCCGGTGGTTTATCGGTGATATCTTTGGGGGTTTTAGGTTTTTTATATCGTTGTTCATTGGTTGATTTAGGGCGATTGGGATGTGCTTTGCGTGGAAAACTTCGTCCGGGGCTGATCGGAAGAATATCTTTAGAGGCCAAGGTGAGCGCCTGCTCGTAGCGAGCCAGCCATTGCTCCAGTGGGTGCGAACCAAAATTCAGTAGATAAATAGTAACAGTATCATAGCATCGAGTGAAGCTAATTCGGCGTGGCGGGACTTTGGCGATCTTCGCTGTTTGGTGACGAAATTGGATGATCAAGTTGTATGCGACCATGCTACATAGAATCTCCTTCCTCACCATTGCGTCGCTCTCAGCGGTCATTCGTTCAAGGTTCATTGTCGTCTTTAAGTCGCGAATGTCATGCTCTACCGAAGTGTATCGCAGGCCATCGCAGGCCATAGAGCTCAATCGCTTTCTTCGGTTCCAGCGTTATCGTCGATACAACATTCAAAAACTCGCCATCGCTTCGTTGGTGCGAGTAGATCTGGACAAAAATATTAGCATCCTTAGGTAGTTCAGGATTGTTCTTGCGATCCTTTGCCGTAGGCTGCCAAGCGAGCTCATAGTGCGATATCCCGTCCTCATCTCCAACCAATTTGGCTTGGCGTTTCATGGCTTTGAAACGAGCGTTGGTTAGCCTTGCTACTACATCCTGCCCGGATTCCCTTTTACAACGATAGACCACACGAAAGATGCCATAGCCTGCATCGGCCAGTAGAATCGCTCCGGGGTTGATACGCTTGGCCAAAGCTTCAATTTGCTCGGCTTCCGAGGTGTTGTCCTCGCCGTTCTTGGCTCCGAACTCGGGCCTTAGGGCAGCACCGCTATAAAGTTCATGAGCCACAGTGACTAACATGATAGGCCAAATTGTTTTGCCAAACTGATTCGTTGCTGGCGGATAGACCTTGGTCAGTTCACTGGTCGGTGAGAGAGCGATCGTTGTGCCATCGATGACATAGATTTGTCGATCTTGGAATGAGGGTGATCCACGCTCGATGATTCCCTTAGCAATCGTGTCACAGAAGCTTTCGGTGAGTTTAACGCTTAGGCGTCCTCTAGCTTTACTAAAGCCGCTTGGATTGCTAGAAAGGGTTCCTTCGCGAATGCGTTTATTATCTGCGAATAGATAGCTGTGATGGCAGACGACTTCACGAACAATGGACTCCAGCGTCTTACCGCCACCTAGACGCTGCATGGTTAGAATCATAAGCGTCGTCAGCGTGCTGTAAACTGTGGCAGGGCTGAGTCGTAGCGAATAAGCTGCGATCTGTTTGGCTGGCAGCAGATCTTTGATCAAATCGAACGCGGACCGAAGATCTAAACTGATTTCGGTGTCTCGTGTGCTCTGTAAGTCGTTGGACAAAATTGGCAGCTCCAAGAAAATTCAATTCTCTGGCGCAAATCTCGTGCCACATCGGCGAAAAAATTCCGTAAACTTGAAAGTAGATGGCATTGCGCTAGCGCGCCCACGGCTAATGAAAGCAACACGCACTTACGCTGTGGGTTGGGATTTCGGGGGGCCTCGATGAAGGTTATCTCCACGTTGATGCATTCGTAGCAGACAAACCTAAACGTTTACGTTTTCGGAGATCGCCATTTGTAGCGCTTTGAATTGTGAACGAAGAAGCGTGATTGCAACTTCGTGCATCGATTTGTTTTTCGCTGCCTGGGTAGCTTGTAGTTCGAGATTGTCGTTGCTTCCGTCGTTATAGACAACTTGACGCATCGCATCATGAACATTTTGAACAGCTTGCTCACGAGCAACCGAGCCATTGGAGGGTTCGCCCGGTTGCAGAACGCTGAATCGTAAAGTTGGCGAATCTTCCGCCTGCTGTTTCTGGATTGAGATTAGGTCTTTGATGCTAGCCTGAAAATCATCGACGGAAAGATCGCGAGTTTGATAATCCGGCGTATCCATGTTAGCGATATTGCCCGCCAGAATGGCATGCCTCCTCTCCGCAAACGAGATCGTCTGTTCGAGACTTTCAAAGGTGGTGCTTTTAAACAGCGATGGCAACATTCACTAACCCTCTAGGCTGAAACCGTCTTCGGTTTGATCGAGCGAATTGACGGAGCCGTAAGCAGCCTGAAGCTGCGAGGCTGCAACGTTTTGTTGTAGCTGAGTCAGTACCGAATCACGCTTGAGATTCATGTTGTCCAAGCAACGATTTTCTTGAACGATTAGTTCGGATAGCAACTGATCTGAACGTTGGACCATCGCTTTGCATCGCGTTCGTTTATCGGGAGAACTCCAGACTCGAGCGTCGGGATCTTCGTCGCGATAGCTGATTAGCTCTAATTGCACCGATTGCAAGCTCTCCATCAACGACTGCTTGCGAGACAACACGACCATGAGCGACGTCATATCATGCTGTGCGACCTGATCGGCCTGTTCGATCGTGAGAGCTTGCATCTCCTCGAGGAGATGCAGCTTCGTTTCGATCAATTCGAACAATCGCTCGGTGTTGTGTGCTGGGGTAGTTGAAGTAGCCATGCTAGTGGCTTTAGCAAAAACGAACCTCGACGCCAAGATTGTTTTAGAAAAATACTCAGGCTCCGTTAGTTTGCGGTTCGCTAGCTTTAATCTGCCAGAGAGCCGATTAACCTGCCAAGGGATTCGTACTTCAACGTGTTGACCACAGCGGCGTTAGGGCCCGTGGACCATTTTCGTTTAACCGCATGGGCATCGCCCTGCGTTGACCTTTCTGGCCCAGTCCTTATCGCGTGAGTCAGGTATTCATCCTTGGTAGTGCAACAGAAAGATCGAACGCAGAAAAATAATTGTCGTATCTTTCTGCATTCGAATTTTCTGCCCTCATTAGGACCGTATAGACGAGGAGTTGGAAATGTTGGTCTCTTCAGCGATCGAAGCAGCAGAAGGTCGGGAACACTAATCCTCACTAATCGGACACTAATCTAAAGGCCAGGTGGCTGGGGGCTGTGTTGGCCGTAACAATGCTATGCGAAGTTGCGGCTTTTATTCTCCCTGGGAGGGAGAGTCGAGCGCAGCGAGGAGAGGGTGAGAGGCTCGGCAATGTATAATAGCCCCGAGTAGTCAGCGATCGTAAAGCCCCCTCCCCTCGTGATCGTAAACTCCACTCTGGTCCCCCGAATTCTTCGGGCGGGTGAATTAGTCGCAGATGACCATCATGGACTGGTGGTACACGAGTCAAGAATACGCGTCGATCAGTGAGCTTGAATGCGGCGAGACGATTACCTGCTCACAACTGGAGTGTTCGTGCACTCGTGTGAGTAGCTTTGACTTATCGATGGTCCAATTACCGCTGCCGGAGAATTAAGTGCATTGCATTGATCACAACAATGCCCGAAGTTTAAGGAAAGTTGCATTCTCCATGCGACCGCGTGGATCATATTCGCCGAAAGCCAAAAACACTCTCTTAACGACCGAATTCGGTGCAACCAAGTGCTCGAAATCGGTCTCTAACAGCCAGCTTGAGCATCGATCGAGACAATAGGAAATCCAAAACACCGTTGGAAAACCTATAGGGAAAAGATTGAGAAAATGGCAAATCAGCCCAAAGTGACCAACCGGCTACCTGTCCGCCTTGGGCGGAGACATTACTGACTGAGTCTATCTCTTATTCTGTCGAGTCATCGCAAAAATCCCCACAGTCATGGTTCGTTCAAAACTACAACCACAACTCGGCCCTTAACGATTACTTTGCATGTTTGCTGCGCAACGTCTCGCGAAACCAGGATCTGACTTTTTGCACCTTACGCGACTTGATAAATGCTATCGTTATCAAACAAGAACAGGTTGCACTTATAATGCATGAAACCGGATGTATGTTAAAACTATGATGATGCAAAAAAGCTTCCAGACTGTCACTGCTTCGCAAAAGCAAATAAAGACACACGTTTATGGAAAGAAATACCGCAAGTGGAAAAGTGTCGGGAAATTGCCGGGATAGACTCATTGACAACCAAAAACCAAAGGCAAACACTAAGCCAAAAACGATCTCACTATACTCAGGAAGAACTTGCGCAAAAACGGCTCCAATAAAAACGCTTCCCAGGAATACTGCCATCGGAAGAAGCACTCTCGCTTCATTATTTGGATTCAGAATATCACCTCCTCAAAACTTTAGAACCACGGAGTAATAAACCAACCGCAACCAAAGGTAGTTTTGCCTGTAGTACAGTACTTCACATTGCATTTATAATCGTCGTCGCATGCTTTAGGCAGATGGAGGCAAGCAATACAAGCACCAATCAATAGCCCGTTCCTGCAAAACTTGCGTCCACAGACGCCTCGCAATGGTTCTCCTTCAGCCACGGCCACGACTGACTGCGCGCAAGGGAGAACAACCGCACCTCCACAGATCGCACCACAAACGGTATACGCCCGGTCAAGACAAGCCTCATGATCGGCCTTTGCCTTAGTCATACAGGCCAATTGCTGAGCTGGTGTCAATCCACCATTGATAGCAGCTACGAATGCTGCCGGTTCGATACCGTCTAACGGCAATTGATGGTGCCAATCTTTCCCGAAGGGATCGCATCCAAAGAGGGCATGGCCATCAAGATACTCATAAAGCCCCCATTCACTGCCCTCATACCCGATCGGATCTCTCCCCAAGAATCTCCCAGCGAGCGGGCTCATCCATCTAGCTCGGAAGTGATGCAGGCCCAAGGTCTCATCCCATTCTCTACCGGTATACGTAAATCGATTCCCAACCGCAGAACCCGTAAGCACAGATCCGCTGGCGTTTAAAATCGTAGGTTGACCGTAGGCCGTGTAAGCGTAGCGCTCTGCGACCGCGCCGGTCGACGTGGTCATAGCGGTGATCGAGTACTGTTGGTTGCGATGGTAGCCTAATGCAACTTCGGTGACGGTCGTAGTTTCTAAAGTAGGTACTACAGACGCTGAAAAAGAAGTAGTTAGCGATTCGATAGAATCAAACCAGGCATCGAAGATCGGCGATGCAGGAAATGGGCTTGCGGGTGTGGTGATGGGGTGAACGTTCATGCCCGAATTGTAAACGGGGCAAGAGCCGGATCGCTAGTTAGTCTTCGAGATTTTTTCCCCAGTTTGGTAGTGGGGGAGGCCACGAGGCCCGAATCGGTAGTGGACGAGGCTACGAGGCCTGTCTGCCTGGCACGAACATGGCACGAATCTTATCCTCAATGTAACAGACGAGCTCCCGTGCAAATGGCCTCCTAGCGTCGTCCACTATAAGAGTACTACCCTCGTGCGGTCGGACCGTGGGTTCTGTTTTGAGCGGTGCCGTTGGTGGTAACACGGATTCAATCTCCGACCTTGGTCAGATTCCAAGACGGAGTAAAGGTTCCACCGGCGTGAGCATAGCCAGTGAGACGATCCTCATCGTCGTAGTTGGTGACTGCTTAGGATTCAGCCCTACAGTTTCACCAACTTGTTCGTTGTTGTATATCGCAATTGAAAGAAGAACGGCCCTCGCACTGTGCAAGATTAACTCGGATTCGTGTCACCAGTTACGCAAGTATTTCCGTAATCGCTGCTCCATGATCGATCTCCAACCGTTTCCGCCCCGGCAATTCGAGACGTCGCGAATCGAGCCCTAACTGCTTTAAGATAGTGGCGTGAATATCGGTCACGTAATGCCTGTTCTCCACCGCATGGAAGCCAATTTCGTCTGTCGCTCCATGAGCTACACCTCCTTTGACGCCCCCTCCAGCCATCCAAACACTGAAACCAAAGATGTGATGGTCTCTACCATCAGAGCCCTGACTGCCTGGCGTTCGGCCAAATTCCGAAGCAAAAACGACCAGTGTTTCGTCGAGCAAACCTCTTAAATGCAAATCCGCGAGCAGCCCGCCTATTGGCTGATCGACTGCTGCCGCGTTAGCGGTGTGGTTTGCCTTTAGTCCACCATGCGCATCCCACGCGCCCGCTCCACCGCCACCATGTTGTAATTGAACAAATCGTACGCCACGTTCGACTAATCGCCTAGCTGCCAGAAGCTGCATTCCGAATTCTCGACACTCCGGTCTATCTATTCCATAGAGAGTCTGAGTCGCTGCTGTTTCATCCGAGAAATCGACTACTTTCGGTATGCTGTTTTGCATACGGTAAGCCAATTCGTAAGACGCTATCTTCGCTTTCAAGTCTTCGTCGTTGGGCTGCTCCCTTAAGCGAGCGGAATGCAACTCACGCAACAATTCGAGCGATCGCTGCTTGCCCCCACGCCTTATCTCCATTTCTTGTTTGGCAAAGTCCAGAGGATTGGCGGGATCAATCTTGAGCGGAACCGCATCGTGAGATGGACCTAAATAATAACCATCTCGTTTGTTCCAGTATTCACGGGTACCAATCGATACGAACTGTGGCAATTCCTCATTGAGAGACCCTAGACCGTAATGAACCCATGCTCCAAGTGTTGGGAATTCACCATCATTGCGATGCCTGCCCGTGTGAAACTGAGTTTGAGCCCCGTGATTGCTATCGGTTGTCCACATGGATCTAACGACAGCGATGCGATCAGCATTCTTTCCGATGTGAGGAAACCAATCGCTTATTTCGAGCCCGCTTTCACCATATTTTTTGAATCCAACTTGCAAGGGATAAAGTTCCGTTCTTTGATTTCCATTTGCATCCGGAACAACCAAGCGTTCAATCGCGAGCTTTTCAGGATCTAAGGTGGACGCAAACGGTGTCTCCGAAATCGTCTTGCCAGCGTACTTAGTCAGCATCGGCTTTGGATCAAAGCTCTCGACATGGCTGACTCCTCCATTCATAAAGAGCCAAATAACGCTCTTGGCTTTAGGAGGAAAGTGAGGTTGGCCCGATGGCGGTACGGCCTGAGCGATTTCACTCTGATCTCCTTCCGACAAACGGCCTGATGCATAGCCGTCGCGGTGGAGCAAGGTGGCCAAGGCTATAGAACCAAGAGACGAAAGAGCGGTTCGACGCGTGTAACGGTTATCGGAAAGGCTATACCCATCGCTAAGCATCATGGCACCTGTAAAAAATGGTGATGGTTCAATAACACCCAAACCAACTCTTCTTGTCTGGAAAAACGCATGGCCGTTTCATCGCCTGTTTGTATGCCATCTGATTCACTATCATTACTTAACATAGCTTGACATAGTTCCAGTTCGTCGCCGGTTGGCTCCAATCCCAAAATCCAAGCAAAGGCGATTCGAATGAACTGCTCTGATGAGTCCAATGCATGTTTCTGAATTCTTTTGGCGATTGCGGGTACATTCTCTAGCACGATACGACTGTGACTCATGGCCAAGGCTTGTTGCGGCACAATGCTCTCATCTCGTCTATAACACTCTGTCACTAACGCTTCATCGAACATCGTTAGAAAGAGGTTTCTTTCATTGTTAGAATGAAAGAAGTAAAGACTTCGCCGATTCGAAGTGGATTGATCCGAAGCAGGGATAGTAGGGCCGCCCAAGGTTCGATCTAGTTTTCCAGCCAAAGCCAACACAGAATCTCGCACAGCTTGTGACTCCAATCTAGGAACGCTTCGGTGCTGATTCTTGTAATATTGCGATTTAATAATAAGCCGGTGTAAATGCTTCATATCCCAGCGGTTATCAATCAGCTCGGCAGCTAGCCAATCAAGCAGGTCAACATTTGCAGGCCGCTTGGATTTCATTCCCAAATCAAATGCATCTTGTACCAATGGCTCACCGAAATGTCGCATCCAAATGTGATTGACCGCGACTCGTGCTGTAAGAGGATTATCGGGCGACGTAATCCAATCGGCCAACGCTCTGCGACGTCCACTGCTAATCTCCGGGAACGCTTTATCAGGATCGTCTTTGCCAGAGAATTGAAAACGCGTCGCTGACCACTTGGCCCCCGGTTGAATCGGCTGAAATTCGGAAACATCCCCTTTAGAGACCTGGTCAAAGAATTGTTTAGCCTTCTCGAGCTCTTGTGCTTTCTGCTCCCGGGATTTCTCATCGGCTTGTTCCAGTGCATGCTGGGCCACAGCCATTTTGAAAGATGCCGTCGCGAGTGCCCATTGATTTCGCGTGGCGGCATCAGGATTAGAAAGCCGCGATTGCTGGAAAGAGAGCTCCTCTTTAGCGACAGCGAGCTCAAGTATTGCAAGCTCCGCTTTCTTCTTCGCATCGGTGAGCTGGGCAGTAACCCCTGCGAGTGTATTATCGCTGTAGAAAGGCTCGCCGTTTGGCAACCTTAACAACGCCGTTTCATCCAAACCCGCTACCGAAAATCGGTCAAAGCTTGCTTGAGCATCATAGGTCGTTATTTGCATCACTCCAGGCTTACGCGGGAAAGGCAGCTTCCAAGCCAAAACGAGCTTATCATTCCAAAGCACATTTACCAGTTGGTCCTGGACAACCAATCGAAAACTATTGGATTGCCTTAGCGTAATCGGTTGTAATACTTTAGCATCCGCAGGATAGACCCACTGCCCATCCAACAAATAGGCAATTTGTATTTTCTGCTCTCCATCGTAAGCACTAGCATAGACCGAAACTTCATGGTCGCTGCCTTGGAGTCCGTCGAGCGGATTCACATCGGTGCAGTCAAAGGATATACCGACACTCTTCCATTGATTGCCACCGTTGGTTGCGAAAACCAAATCCGAGACAAAATCGCTAGGAAGCGGCACCTTTAATCGCGCAATCGTACGGTCGGGCTTGGAAGATGATTGATGTAATTGGCCCTCGGCTAAACTCCAATCGCCTCCGAACAGGTCCCACGTTTTCTTCGTCGCCTCAAGGTCATTCTTTTCATCCCAGTCCTCAGTGAAACGAGGTTGGTCACTGGGCGTAACGAGTCGATCGTTCGGATTCTTTTCCAACTCCGCGAGCTTACTTTCCAATTTGTCAATCGTCGCCTTGGTCGATTGATGCTTCCTCTCCACTTCGACCAATCTCGATTCCGATTTCGCAATGTAAGTTCTAATAGCCGATTCACGAATATCGGGTTGATAAGCAGAGCGAGGCAGATTGATGGGCTCAGGGCTATACTTACTAAATCCCAAGAACGATGGGACCCCTGGCGCGAGTGGGTTCGATTTATCAGGCTTGGACTCTTCGCCTCGAACAAAAAGATAGGTGGGTGACTCAAGATCGCGGTCGAAAATTCGAGGCAGCCCGTTTTTTCGAAGATCAACTTCTCCCTCGACCAGATCCATCCTTACATGATATGGTTCGAAGATGGCCCGAAATCGATAGTAGTCTGCTTGAGAAATCGGATCGTACTTGTGATCATGGCATTTAGCGCAGTTCATTGTTAGCCCGAGCACCCCTTTGCCAACGTGCTCGATTGTCTCTTCCATCCACTGATTACGGTTGAAGAGAAAAAAATTGCGAGCAAGAAAACCGGTCGCACGCAGTTTCTTGAGATCGTCAGGATAGAGCTCATCAGCAGCGATCATTTGACGTATCATCTCATCATATGGAACGTTTGCATTAAGACTTTCCACGATCCAATCTCGCCAATGCCACATATGGAGCTGACTGTTTCGCAACTCTTCACCTAATCCCCACCAATCGCTATATCGCCAAACATCCATCCAATGTCGCCCCCAACGCTCGCCGTAAGCACTGTCTGCGAGCCACTGCTCAACCATGGCATTGTACATTGACTCAAAATGGGACGAATCAGCCGAGTACTGGTCGTCTCGTGAGTTTTGATGGATTAATGAAGCAACTATCTCCTCCTCAAGCGGAAGACCACGCAAATCAATCGATAGTCGACGAAGCAAAGTTATATTTGACGCCAGGGCTCTGGATTTTGACACATCTTTCGATAACGAATCCGATTCACCATTTAGAGAGAAAAGAATTTGATCAATTGGGTTAGCAAGCTTTACGCCACCTTCTATGCGAGGAAGTTCATCTTCCGTCGGAAGCTCGGGGCGTTCGATTCGCTTAAAGGCCCAGTGCTCACTAGGTGTAATCGAGGGCTTTTCGTTAGGAATGATCTTGATCCCCGCATTGAGCCAATCCGCGATCATCTTTACTTGATCCTCTTTAAGCCTCTCCCCTTCGTGTCTAGGAGGCATCAACGAATCATCAGAGGCCGTAATTCGCTTGAGCAATTCGCTGAGGCCGATGTTCTGTGGATCAAAAACAGGACCTGAGTCGCTCCCCTTGAGAATGAACTCGGCAGTATCTAGCCGAAGACCTGCTTCCTGTTTAATTCCGCCATGGCATGCATAACAGTGCTTTTCCAAAACAGGCTTGATAGAAAGCAAATAGGTTTGCTCAGCATCCTCGATCGCCAACACCGAATTACCATCGATTGGGATGATGCATGGCAGTATGCTGAACAGCAAAGAGATCCAGAATACAATCAACCAGCGAGACACCGAGAAATGCTCATCCCGTAATCCTTGTGTCCAGGCTGTAAAGCTACAAATTCGGTTAAGGATTCCCATGATGGAGAGGTTTCAGACAGGGAGTTAAGGCGGGGATTTAAGACAGGAGGTGGGAACCTTAAAGATACCATTCTAAATGGTCCGTTTCCACCAGACTCTAGAAATCTTGAGTAAGCCAGCATCTAGTGACGGAAAAAATGGCGTTCCTGGAAACGCAAAAGACAATACGCAAAACTGCTCCGCCCAGAAGTGCATGGGCTTCTCGGAGTGCCGCCCTTTACTACGCGGCCATATAAACATCCAGCTTACAAACTACTTGCTACGTTTGTATGTCGCTGTCATCATGGTCGACTCTTTACCATCTTTCGGTTTGACGAACATCACGAATCTATACTCATCTTTGGATAAAAATTCAGATGTAGACCTCCATGTAGCAGGCCCGCCAGTGGTTGGGTCTTTGCCTTCGCAGATCATGGTCAGCACCTTGCCAGCCTTGTCATATTCACCTTCAAAAACCATGGGAAACGCGGTAAAGGAATCGACCCATACGGAGATGTATTTCTTTTTCTCAGGATCGTAACCATCTAGTCCTTTCCCCTGGAAAGGCGCGCCTGCCATGTTGGTGTCCATTGTTGTGACGAACCACATCCCACCGCAGGCTTCGACCGTTTCGCTAGTACCTTTTGTGACCTGGTTTTCCGAATCAGTAAACTCGAAAGTCCACTTGCCTACGTGAGGCTTCAATTTTGCATGCTCTGGGGTCGGACCAGGGATTTGAGCGGTCACGGTGGACGCAAGAATGAAAATGGAGAGACCAAAAGTTAGGAAATTGCGAATACTCTTCATATTTAAACCCTCTTCAGAACATCGATCACAACGAACTACACCAAAGGAAAATCAATGCTAACAAATCGACTGCCCGCACCATAGCAACCAGTCGAAAAAGCTTAGTTTTTCCTGGATTATTGATTGGTTTTTTTATCGTTTGTTGTCATTCAGCGAGGCGGGTTTCCCGAAACACAAGCACATACGACCAGGATTTATCAGGGAAATGCCTGGATTAAGTCCCCTCATGCTGCCTCATCCCGCTCATTCTTGCCTTGACGTAGAATTCAAAATTTCGACACTCCAGCGAGATCAATTCGCCCCAAAGGGACCAAGGAAACCATGAGTTCATACCAGCTAACCCATTTGAAGCAACTGGAATCGGAAAGCATCCACATAATCAGGGAAGTGGCCGCCGAATTCAAGAAACCGGTCATGCTCTATTCCGTGGGTAAAGACTCTGCAGTCATGACCCATTTAGCACTCAAAGCGTTTTACCCGGACAAGCCGCCGTTCCCATTCTTGCACGTCGACACAACATGGAAGTTCCGCGAGATGATCGCGTTTCGGGATAGCTATGTGAAAAACGATCTGGGAATCGAGCTTTTGGTTCACATCAATCAAGAAGGGCTAAAACTGAATATCAGCCCTTTTGAAAATAGTGAAAAACACACCGAGGTGATGAAAACCGACTCGCTTAAACAGGCTTTGAACAAATACGGGTTTGATGCAGCTTTTGGCGGGGCAAGACGCGATGAAGAGAAATCGCGAGCAAAAGAACGAGTCTTTTCGTTCCGAGATAAATTCCATCGCTGGGATCCTAAGAACCAACGCCCAGAGCTTTGGAATTTGTACAACGCAAAAGTTAATCCTGGAGAAAGCATTCGCGTGTTTCCTCTATCTAATTGGACCGAACTAGACGTTTGGCAATATATCTACTTAGAAAACATTCCATTGCCCGATTTGTATTTTGCCAAACCTCGCAAATGTGTGAATCGAAACGGCGTCTGGATCCAGGTCAACGACGATCGCATGACCATTGAACCTGGAGAAGTGGTGGAAGATAAAATGATCCGCTTCCGAACCCTAGGTTGCTATCCATTGACGGGTGGGGTCGAGTCCACCGCCTCCACTCTCCCCGAAATCATCCAAGAAATGCTGCTCACGAAAACCTCTGAGCGACAAGGCCGCGTGATCGACAAAGATGGCGGCGGAGCAGGTATGGAACTCAAGAAAATTCAAGGATACTTCTAATCATGTCTCATCAAAGTGAATTAATCGCCGAAGATATCCTCGCCTACCTCGAGCAGCACGAAAAAAAAGAGCTGTTACGTTTCATAACCTGCGGAAGCGTTGATGACGGCAAAAGCACATTGATCGGTCGTCTGCTGTATGACAGCAAGATGCTCTATGAAGATCAGCTATCGCAACTCGAAAGCGAAAGCAAGACTCACGGAACGGTCGGTGGTGCATTTGACCCCGCTCTCGTCACCGACGGACTCCGCGCTGAGCGTGAACAGGGAATCACGATCGATGTGGCCTACCGTTACTTTTCAACAGCCAAACGCAAATTCATTATTGCGGATACTCCGGGACACGAGCAGTATACGCGCAACATGGTCACCGGCGCTTCCACCGCGGATTTGGCCATTATTTTGATCGATGCTCGCCAAGGAGTTCTCACACAGACTAAGCGGCATAGCTTTATCGTGTCCCTTCTCGGCATCCGTCACGTTGTGGTAACGGTCAACAAAATGGACTTGGTCGGCTTTAGCCAACAACGCTTTGACGAGATCTGTGAAGACTATCGAGCCTTTGCATCGCGGCTGGAATTGCCAGATGTGCACTTCATTCCGATCGCTGCGCTTCATGGAGACAATCTGGTCGATGCCAGCCCCAACATGCCTTGGTACAAAGGCAGCACCCTTATGAATATGTTGGAATCGGTATACATCGGCTCTGACAGAAACCTCGTCGACTTCCGACTGCCAGTCCAATATGTGAATCGCCCCAATCTCGACTTTCGAGGCTTCTGCGGTACGCTCTCCTCGGGAGTGGTAAGAACGGGCGAGGAAGTCATGATCCTGCCATCCAAGCGGACTAGCCGAGTCAAACGAATTGTGACGTTTGATGGTGACCAATCCGAAGCCTTCGCACCACAATCAGTCACATTGGTTCTCGAAGACGAGGTCGATTGCTCGCGCGGCGATATGATCGTAAAACCAGGCAACGTACCGAAACTTCAGAATTCCTTCGATGCAACGGTCGTTTGGATGAACGCCGATGCGATGATTCCTGGCAAAACATATCTGTTTAAACATACGTCTCAGACGGTGACTGGTCAGATCGATTCATTGCGTTATCGAGTGGACGTTAACACGCTTCGTAGTTCGCCGGCTCCCGACTTACAGCTTAACGAAATCGGTCGTTGCTCAATCACTTTGAGCCAGCCAATCTTTTTCGATGCCTACACACGAAACCGTTCAACCGGTTCATTTATCATCATCGACCGCTTTACCAACGCAACGGTCGGCGCTGGGATGATCTCCGATCGCGACTCAGCTAAGACTACCGTCGCCGCTTGGGAAACGAACGATAAGACTGCAGGAGATAGCATCTCCAGTGTTTCATCCGTCACGTCAGCTGAAAGAATGGCTCGGTTCGGTCAATCCCCTGCTACCGTACTATTTGCAGGACTCACTGGCTCCGGCAAGACCACGATCGCTAACGCCGTAGAAAGACGATTGTTTGACTCTGGCAGAGCTGTCGCCGTTATCGATGGTGAAATGATGAGACGGGGAGTCAATCGCGATCTTGGTTTTACCGTGGAAGAAAGAAGCGAGAATCTTCGTCGCTCCGCTCACATCGCGAAAATCATCAACGACAACGGACTGATTTGTTTGGCCGCATTCAACGCCCCCAACCAGACCGTTCGCGACCGCGTTGCCGATTTGATTGGCAAGGATCGATTCTTTATCGTTCATTGTGTAGCAGACGAGAAAACACGCAGAGAGCGAGATGAAAAAGGTCACTATGCGAAAGCAGAAGCTGGCGAGCTACCGAACTTTCCTGGTGTTACCGCAATCTACGAGGATCCGACCAACCCAGACCTAGTTCTCGATACGAGCAAGAAATCGATTGCAGAATGCGTCGAAGAGGTGCTCGCAATGTTACAAGCAAAGAAGGTCATCAAGTAACGACAGGCATCGATTGCCAACCACAAAAACAGGACGGGTACTCGACCCGCCCTTTACCGATCATCGTTCTGATGAAACCCAAACGAAAACTAGACGACTCTGCCATGACTTTGCAGAGCTTGTCCCACCTATTACCCGAGAAACAACTAGTTGTCTCGGCGTGCTCGCCCGCCTGGGCCACCAGCTGCTCCACCTCGGCCGCGCAGTGGTGCTAAATCAACTTTCAGTTCAGAACCCTTGACCTCTTCTAGCTTCGCCTTTTGATCGTCCGTCAAAACTGCCATAAGAACCTTGTCGGCTTCAACTCGCATCTCTGCCATCTTCTCAGCTCGCTCTTCTTGCGACATGTCTCGGAATCCTTGCATAGCTTCTCTGGAAGCTTCGCGATTCTTTGCTTGAGCTTCGGTTAGCCCTTTCTTTTGCTCGTCAGAGATTCCAAGAGTGTTTTGCAACTCCGAATCCATTAACGAAGCGGCACCGACAACTTGAACCATGATTCCGGTAAGTCGACTTTTCTGTTTCGCATCTAACTTTCCGATAAACTCTTCGTCAAGCTTTTTGCGCATCTTACCTACCTTGGCCATCGCGGCTTGCCGATTATCACCGCCCTCCTGCATCACAGACCTTTGCTCTTCTCGCATTTTCTCGAGCATTTCCGTGGCCGCCTTTTTGACGCTATCGTCTAAAGCGATATCCGCCTGTACTTCCGGCAAAGTCGCTAATTGAAACCTAGCATATTGCTGAGGCCCCATAGGCATTCCGCCCCCCCGTTGTGCAAAGACGTCGCTAGACGTCGCAACAAAACCGACCAATGAAGCAAAAAGAAAACAGAGCTTCGAGAGTTTCATATCAACCTCAATTCAAAACCAATCCAACGGTGCGATCACAATTAAGAAAGCAGCGTTGTAGAAAACGAAATCGAGAGAATGCGTTTCATTCTTCGAGACATACCAGCGCAATCTAGCGTGCCTAGTGGCGCGAAACAATCAGCCCTGAAATCAATTTTTCCTTAGAGGTTGCACAGCCCAAGCAAAAGCCTCAACATACGAGAACAGGATTGAAGAGAGTGGAAAAATTCACCCCGTCGGAGGAAACGAGATTAGGCATCGGCCACGCCAAGAATGAAAAAGCTGCTGCGTCAAAAGCACCGCGCGGCTCGTAAATGCAAACGAGGCGACCAAACTGGTCGCCTCGATGTGCCGTTTTATCGGTTCAAGAACAAACTGGATTCGTCGTGTTGCAAACGGATATGAGTGCAAACGATTCGGTTAGAAATCGCCAGAATCTAGATCCAATAGATCACCGAGATCCGCTCCCTCTCCAATCACTTTGAGTTCGCCAGAGGTTGTCAGATAGATCTTGTCTTGGAGGATCTCTTGAATCACGATCTCCATTCTGTCGTCGCTATTCAAATCCACGAGTGGACGACTGCCACGATTGAGCTGAACAAGCCGCTTCTGAATCAAAGTCGAGAGTTTAAAGCGACCGCCTACTTTATTAACGATTGCTTCTTCTTTTAACTCTTCGAGCATGGGGTCTCTTCTCCTTGGTATTGTTGGAGCAAATGGTTGATTCGCTCCACTGTAGTGTCAACGTTTTCGTTTATTACTTCATGGGTGTAGTTGTGCCGCAGGCCCATTTCGTCAAACGCGACATCCAATCGACGCTTGATCGCGTCTTCAGATTCCGTGTTCCGAGCCCTAAGTCGACGCTCTAATTCATCCATAGATCCTGGGTGTACGAAGATCATAATCGCATTCGGGAAATGCTGCTGGACGGTCAGGGCACCCTGGACGTCAATCTCTAAGATTACCCACTTTCCCGATTCTAGACCAGCCTTAACTGTTTCCTTAAGCGTTCCATACCAATATCCACGGCCAAAAACCTCCTTGCATTCGAGGAATTCGCCTTTTTGTCTCTTCTTTTGGAACTCCTCTGAGCTCAGAAACCAATAATTCACCCCGTTTTGCTCGCCTGCACGCGGAGGCCTCGTGGTAGCCGAAACGCTCAGCACCAAGGGAAGATCGCTTTCCGCAATCAATTGGCTGACAACAGTTGATTTCCCCGCCCCCGAGGGACCGGAAATAATGACTAATTTTCCTGGTAATGACATTAGCTGCTCTAGCACTTCGCCCCTTACTTTTACGTCAACTTCTGATATCGGTATGCCTCTAGTTTACTCTACGTTTTGAACTAATTCCCGAATCTGTTCCATGATTACCTTGATCGTTACTACATGGGAAGAAATTTCGGAATCGTTCGCTTTTGAGCCAATCGTGTTCGTTTCCCGGCCCATTTCCTGTAGCAAAAAATCAATTCGCCTCCCCTGGCTCTCCGTTTGGGAGAACAATCCATGAAACTGCTTCAGATGACTGTCCAACCTTGTCAATTCTTCAGAAATGTCGGATTTATCACTGAACAGCACGATCTCTCTGGTCACATCTATGTCCCCGAGTTCCAAACCTCGAGACTCAACCGCCGACCGGACTTTTTGCTCCAGTCGTGATTGATAGTCTTGCAAAACAAGCGGAGCCCTACTCGATATTCTTGAAACAAGCGACTCTAGCTCAGCCAGATAGGCGAGAAGCCTAGCCTGCATCGACTGTCCCTCAGCCATCCGCATCCGCTGCAAATCGGTCAAGGCGCTTCTGATTCCCTTGCGAACGGCTTCTAATATCGCAGGGTCGTCAACACTACCCTTCGTCTCCAAAACACCCGGCAACTGCAACAGGCTCCCCCATTCCACGTCGAATAGAACGCCATACTCGACCGATGCTTTCTTAGCTTCTTGCAAATAGGCCTTTAGTGCTCCCTGGGACACGGATCCTCCGGCGGCACCGGCCAGCCCGCTGACTCGCACATTTACCGTGACACTACCCCGTCGCAGAACTTCTCTAACGAGCCCCTCAATTTCGTTTTCGAACAATGGCGAAAGATCCGGGGCACGGGCCGACACCTTGAGATATCGGTTGTTTACAGTCCGCACCTCAACGTCAATCGTGTTAGGACCAGACTTCGTCGAAGACTGGCCATGACCTGTCATGCTGTACAGCAAAGAGCTTTACCCCTAGAGAATTACTTGCCATCTCCAGACGATCCCGGTTGCGCTCCGCTGGCAGCCCCTCCCGATCCTCCATCCGCGGGAGGGAGCCCGCTGGCGTCCGGTAGGCCTGAACCTCCAGTGGTCGGCGTAGCATCGGATTTGGCAGGAAGATCTACTGCACCTGTTTTCGCGGGTTCTTCAGCGGTTTTTCCCTCTTCAGCCGATTTTGCTCCTTCTGATGGAGCAGGCAATACCGGCACTGCAGGGCTCACCACGTCGGATTTTGCCTCCCCCTCTGGTGTATTCGCACCAGCAGGGTTTCCACTAACCGCCCCGTCCTTTGGCCCAACGGTCAATGCAGGCACATCGCTAGATGGATCCGCTGCAATATCTGGGGGTGGCTCAAGGTAATACCAACAAACAAAAGCACACAGCACAATCCAAATCAATACGGCGACTGCCGTTATTCTCGTAAATATGTCGCCCGCTTTAACCCCGAGAGCGCTCGATCCACCGGCACCACCGAGAGCCCCTGCCAGCCCACCTCCCCGACCGCGCTGCAAAAGCACAATCAAAATGATGAACATGGACAGCAAGAACAAAAGCGGCCCTAAAATGTACTGAGATATTGAAAACGCAAATGGAAGTAGCACGAAAACTGGTCTCCTGTGCCCCGTATTTGTAATGAACCCGATCGGACTGGGGAAAAAGTGTAACAAACCAAGAGGAAACTGTTGAGACCTGTTTTGGACCGGAATCACAAATCCAAGTCCCAAATCGTATCTTCGCTCTGTTATCCCAGAATAAAAAACTTTGCAGGATGCTCTTCTAAAGTGAATCCAAAGACAGGTCTAACCTAAAAACACCTGCTCAGCGTGGGTTGCGAACGGGGCATTCTCCAGATCCACGCCTAAATGTTCTTTTTGTCCCGTACCGACCTAGAGTAACGCTCGAGAAATTTACGCTCTTTACTCGTTAATGAGTCTTTCCCTTGCTCATGTATCTTCGCCAAAATTCGATCTGCTTCCTGCGATTCATCTGGCTCTCGCCCCGATTCGGAGTGAACCCTCAACTTGGGACCAAACCATTTTCTTTTAAACCGCCTTAAAACGCCTCCGAGATCTCCGAAGCCGCCAAAATTGACCCCCAGGAAAAAATACCCGGCCGCAAAGATTATTCCAATCAAATGGACGTCTACTGCAACATTGCCAGGCTGATTCACAAAATTCATCAGCACCAACAAAATCCCCAACACCCACGCTGGCATCGGAAAAATGAAGAACGTTACCGTGCTGGTTGGAAAATTGAAAACGAACAGCATCTCCATGCAGATGACCGCTCCAGATGCCCCAACTAACCCCACAGAACCAGGGGATGTGCCCAACATCACATGCTTGAGCAACCATAGCGCCCCACAAGTTGTGGCACACAACAGATAAATTCTCAAAAACTCTTTCTTGCCGTATCGATACTCAACGGACCGACCAAGAAAGTATAGCCCGAGCATGTTGAAAAGAATATGAAACGCACCAGCATGTGCAAACGCATACGACAAACATCGAAACCACTGAAGCGGATTCTGAGCGTGCTCGGGCGACAACTGCAACCAACGATTTACAACGCCAATGTCCCCTCGGCCCCTAATGTCGCTGAACAGTATGTTCGCAACAAAAACCACAACATTGGCAATGATTAGTAGACTAACTGCCGATCGCCCATTCCAATCAGGCTGCAGATTAATCGAATCGTCTCGGTAGTATTCGCGTTCGTGAATTCCCATTTCAACAAGCTACACAACTTTCCGAAAAAAGGAAATCGCGATCCTTCGAGCTCGCATCGAATCTACTATTTCCCCGGATCCGTCGTGACCGGCGGTTCGGTCGGTGCAGGTTCGGTCGGTGCAGGAGTGGTCGGTGCAGGAGTGGTCGGTGCAGGCTGTGAATCGCCTGACTCTTCTAGATCATCAAGCCTCTTTTGCTCCTCGGACCACGCTTTGAAATTCTTTTCGACTTCAACATTGGTATCCGCACCCAAAACTTCGACGTCAATCGAATTTCGATAATCCACAAACCACTTCAATGGGAAACTATCGTCAAGCTCGGTTTCCAACAAACGCTTGTAACGATTCACCCCTCTAAACACTTCGTCACCAACCTCTTCCTTGGCAAACCTTGGGAACCGACGAAGCGTTTTGTTCCACAAATCAAATGAAATTTCAAAATTGCGAATGGCGGCTTCTGGATCACCCAAATTAATCATCTTCGTCGCTTCAAACATCGTTCGCCTCGCTTCAACCGTACGTGGCTTTTGCTCCGCTTGTGCTCGCTCCTGCCAGTAGTCGTAGTTGACGTTCGATCGATAGATATTGGTGATTCGCAACCGTTCTTCGAGAATAGTGATGTCGTTGATCATTCTCAATAGATCAGGCTGAATCGCCTTGGGACACTCGGCGACGACTTCCTGTAATGATGGGGTGACGATGTCCCTCGCCTGCTTCCGCCGGTCGAAAAGCTCCGATGTGTTTATTTCTGCATCGGTCAAAGCATACGCTTCCTTCAGTTCGTCCGGCAGCCTTTGCAATCGTCGTTCTTTGATCGCTTTTTGTTGCTCTGTCGACGCTTCATCAAATTTCGCGCGAATGCTTTGAGCTATCTCGGTTCCGCTTTCGACCTCTCCCAACCGAATGTAGCCTTCGCCACTCCATGGAATGTCGGTCATTCCATACTCTTTCCACAGCCTACCACCCTCGTCCCAGGCCAAGAGAGTGCTTTCATTAAGAACTCCCTCTTCTTGCATCGCCTCGCCATAGTACATAATCCACAAAGGTGCGTAGCTGTACAAAAGGTGAGGAGTTTTGGCGATCCGATTTCCCCGTTGGAACGAACTCACGGCTCCGTCAAACCACAACCGACCAACACGCCAATTGTCAGGATTCTGATCATAGCCCAGCCCCTTGGTTTCAAAGCCAGCGAGCCCTTCCTTGATAAAGAAGTCGTGAAACTCTTTGTCCTTTCGGAACATGGATCTATATTGCAGGTGTTCGTCAGCCTTGCCGATTTTGTGCCCAACATAGTGACCAAGATCATACATCAAAATGGGCTTCTTCTCGTTGTACTTGGTTCCCGTAACAAGATAGTCGATCCCTTTTTTAATCCAGGCATAACGTAGACGGTAATCGTCGAAAATCGGCGCGACGTTATAGCTAAGATTGTGAGCTTGGTGCTGCCAAACGCTGATAAAGTGAGGCTGGAGCAAAGAGATCTGCTTCAACGTTGCAGCAAACCGATCGTAGTACTTATTCTCCTTGTAATAGTCCGCCTTAAGCCAAAGAATCGAGGCGGCAATACCTCGCATTCCTAGCGTTGCCAGACGCATGCCTTCACTCGCCGGATCTGGCTGACCAAGATAGGTCTGACCAATACGGTATTTGTTCCTCAATTGAGAAATAGAACCGTTCTTCGGCTGCCCCAAAGCATAGAGCGGAAGCAAAAGACCGACTATGCAGCAAACGTAAATTACTTTTCGTCTTAGACTCTTGTTCATTGCTATTAACCTGCCATCTCGCGAGTCTTAAGGAAGAAATAAGAAATAATCGAGGTCATAATAAAGTACCCGAACGCAATGGTCAGATGCCGCGCCAGCAGCCCTTCGAACAAATTCACCCCATACGTTACAAACTCGGTCGTGCCGAGATCGTAAAGATTTGGCAAAGCATTCTTGAGCAAACCTACCGAGAACAATATGCCTTGGTCGATGGCCCTAATGACGTTCTCAACGGCAGGGCTACCGAGATCCAACTCGGTGACGGACCCACTTTGAAGGGGCAAACGGATCATCGATTCGACCGGACCTCCACCAGGAAGCTTTCCGCTGGTCAAATCATCCAGGAACCAACCAAACATACCCAAAACGATCACCGATAGTGTTGCGACAATCGCAACCGGTCCCGACAAAAATGTAGAAAACATCACCCCGAAGCATATAACAATGCACATCTGCAACCAGATACTGACAAAGCCCTTCGTAAAGTTCCATTCGAAAGACTTTTCTTTCGCTCTCAAATACAAATCAGCTTGTGCCATCCCCAAATACTGGCCACGGTCAGTACATCGAATGACCAGCTCGAAACTCCCCTCAGGTGCTATATCCTTGAAAAAATTGATATCCTTGCCATCTACGGACTTGATATCCAATGCGATCGTTTTTTGGTCAATCACGCCTTCCCTGACCTTAAACGGAAACCGCTCTGTCTCGACAGATCCGTCCAAAGATCTGAAGAAATAGATACCACCAACCGGTGTTACGATATCTCCTTTGAACGTTCGAAACGCATCAAGCGTCATATCGAAAGTAACGGAGTTCTCAAAAAGATCTTTAGGCACATTATTGAAGGTAAAAATCGCACTCGATAATGTGTCACCCTCTACATATTTCAAATACTCGGAAATGCTGCCAACATTGATCCCTTCACTATCTTCGCCGTCTCGCCCTGTAAAACGAAGCTTACCGTAAATTGGATTTCTCGCCTCGAGATCTCCTATCTGCGAGGAAACTACCAGCTTGTCTCCAACTTTCTTAATAATGTGCCGGTGCCCCTTCACAACATCGGTCACCCCTTCGCCTTGGTCATCCAGGGTAAAAGTGTGCGAGTGCAGTCTGTAGGTAGCAGTTTGGCCAGCGACGGTTTCCGTCGGCATCACCTCAATCTCGTGAGTATGTTGCAATCCACGAGTAATGAACACGTAACTCAATACCGCGAAGATGGAAACGGTCACGGTTCCCACTGCAATCATCCCCAAAACCCGACCCAAGAAAATCTCCGTAGGACGAACGGGTTTTGTGACCATTGTATAAATGATCTTGCTAGAGATGTCTCGTGGAATGCTGAACGTACTTAGAAACAGCCCCATCAACAGAACGAGCATATTGGTCAAAAACAACACAGTCGGAATATACAACTGTGCTGGATTATCGGACTTGGGATCGATAAACCACCCAGCGAACATGATCGCGACGACAAAGACAGCTACAACTACCAAAACACGGCTTCTGATCGCTTCTTTGAACGATAGCTTTGCCATCGCAAATATTCTGCGAGGCGACATCCTCGGCAAATCTGCAGTAAACAGTTGTCCGATTATCTTTGCGACCACTAAAAAACCTTCTGCAGGCCCGTGCTTAATTGTCGCGACGATGTAACCCACTAGGAATCCAAGCACAGCCAAGATGAGGGCTAAAATCCCCCCATACAAAAACCCCTGCTGGTCAAACGCCCACTCCCAGTATGTCCAAAATTGATTAGGCTCTAAACGCATATTGATTCGATTCTACGGTGATTCTAAATGTTCAATCAGTGCAAGAAACCTGATCTAGTTTGACGCTCCAACAGACCGTGCTCCCGGTCGCTGTTCACTTTGTTGAACAATATCCAGGAACAACTCCTCCATCGTGGTGGTTGGATTGTCCATTTTCAACAATTCAGAATTCGACTGCTTGATGATCTCTCGAATCTTCTCCTTGGCCTCTTCTGTTAGCCCCTTGGCATGTATCTGAGTGACGTCCTGAACCTTCAACAATGCGTCAACTCGCCCAGCCTCTTTTAATTCCCCTTGGTGCAAGATCGCGACCCGATCGCACACGTCTTGTACGTCAGCCAATTGGTGCGAACACAACAAGATCGTCTTGCCCTCTTCTCGCAACTTGAGGATCAAATCCTTCATTTCTTTTGTTCCAATCGGATCCAAACCTGTCGTTGGTTCGTCCAGCACCAAAAACTCTGGCTCGTTGATTAAAGCCTGTGCTAATCCGATCCGGCGAGTCATCCCTTTGGAATACTCTCGCAATTGACGCCGTCGGTGCCGCTGCAATCCTACTCGTTGAATGAGCTCTGCAGCTCTTTCTTTTCGAACGCTCGCTGGCATATCAAAAAGTCGGCCGTAAAAATCGAGCGTCTCCTCCGCGTTCAGAAACTTGTACAAGTATGACTCTTCGGGCAGGTATCCAATTCGCTCGTTTTTGGCGACATCGGTAGCCTCTTTGCCGAAAACAAAAGCTCGACCAGACGTCGGAAAAAGCAATCCCAGCATGAGTTTGATCGTCGTCGATTTTCCCGACCCGTTAGGGCCGAGCAATCCAAAAATCTCACCTCGCCTGATTTCTATGTCCAAACTCTTGAGGGCTTGCACCTTTTTTCGGCCCCAAAAATCTCGATAAATCTTGCCAAGATTTCGGGTTTCCACGATCACATCGGAACTTACGGCAGGGGTGGCTGGAATTGGAGTCTGAGTTGACATGAATAAGTATTTGGCTGGGAAAAGGGCGGCGACACGTGCTCAAAAAAGCAGATCGGGCCGGAATAGAGCGATTTACGTTTCTCTCTTCGCTCCGGTTCATCCCTGAACAAACCCGGCAATCCGAACAAGATCAGAACTATAAATGGGTTCCTTGGTGACTACAAGCGACCTACCTATTGAAGAAGATACCAGGGCAGAAATAATCTAAGATTGATCCTAACTTGGCAGTTGTGAGGCCTGTATGGGCCAACTGGGCATCTCAGACTGAACCTTAACACGAATCCCCTGCCGACTTAGCACCATCAACCAAACGAGCCAAATGGATCGATCTGACCGAATTTACGCTGACGCCGTTCGCTTTCTCCTCGACCGCGTCAATTATGAAAAAACTACAAATCAACCCTACAACCAGCGGACCTACCGATTGGCTCGAATGGAACGGTTGCTGGATATTTTGGACAATCCACAACAATCCGCCCCAATCGTTCACGTAGCCGGCTCCAAAGGCAAAGGCTCGACTTCCTGGCTGATCGCAGAGGCGGCGCGGGCCTCAGGGTATAAAGTTGGGCTCTATACCTCTCCGCATTTAGTCCATTTGGAAGAACGCTTCGTGCTAAATGGCCTTGCAATTACGCCGGAAGCGTTATGCCACGCCGTAGATGCCGTACGGGTTGCTGCTGCCCCGGAAAACTTCACTGACTCCGAAGGCCCAACGTTCTTCGAGCTAACAACCGCCATGGCTTGGCTAATTTTTCGAGAAGCGAAAACCGACCTGAACGTCATAGAAGTCGGACTGGGAGGTCGACTGGATTCCACCAACGTTTGCCAAAGCCTGCTCTCGGTGATTACTTCAATCAGCTTTGACCACCAAGCACAACTCGGACAAACCATAACCGAAATTGCGACGGAAAAAGCGGGAATCATTAAACCAAACCAGCATACGATCGCCGGCGCTCGCCATCCTGACGCTCGTAAAGTCATCCGATCTACGGCCCAGGAACGCCAAAGCCATCTCTGGGAACTAGGACGAGATTTCGACTGCCTAAGCATCCCTCCATCGGATTCTCCCGTACCGAATGATTCAAACGACTCTCCTTCCTGGGGAATGGAATATCTCTCCCTCTCCAACACCGCAGGCATCGAGCCTTTATCAAAAATTCATATCGGCATGCCCGGACGGCACCAATCGGATAACGGTGCTATCGCCATCGCAACCTGCCAAAAACTGAACGAACTCGGCTGGTCTATTCCAGAATCCGCAATCCGATCGGCGCTGCGAAACACACAAGTGCCCTGCAGGATCCAACGAGTCCGCTCCAACCCCATTCTTATCCTCGACACCGCCCACAATGTTGCATCGGTAAGCTCTTTAACAACCACACTCCAAGAAACTTTTGGCTCTCGACGCAAATGCTACGTCTTCTCGTGCTCAAAGGACAAAGAGTACGAGGCCATGCTAGAACTCTTGATGGGCTCAGCCGACCAAATTGTTTTGACCCAGTACACTACCAATCCGCGATTTGTCCCCCTCGAGCTATTGGAATCGGTATCGCAATCCATGAAACATCGATTCCCTAACGTTGACGTCTTCTCCGCTCCATCACCCGACGAAGCGTTGAACTACGCCATCCAAACCTCGAATCCGAATGACTTAATTGTCTGTACGGGTTCTTTTTTTCTCGCTGCAGAATACTATGCGAATCTGCCAAAGCTCGTCGACTAAACTACTTAATGTCACTGCCCCGTTGCATGTCAACACCGTCCTGAACACGTCCCTCAAACAGTGACATTACGTCAGGCCCAATCGATCGAATATGCAAATCTCGCTGTGGAAATGGAACCTCAATTTTCTCCCGATTAAACTTCTCCAAGATAGCAACCAACAACTCATGCTGAGTTGGCAATCGTAAATTCAAATCGTCGAGGAATAATCGAGCCGTGATCTGAAGACTGCTCTCTCCCATCAGCTCGAAGAAAGCTCTCGGTATTGGATCCTTTAGAACGTTTACATGCTCATTGCACGCGTCTTCAACTAGCTTACAAGCCTTAACCGGATCCGAACTATACGAGATGCCTACCGATATGACCAACCGACTGGTTTTATCGGTCAATGTCCAGTTGAGTAATCGCCCCGTGATGAGATCCTTGTTCGGAATGATCAACTCTTGACGATCAAAATTCACTACCGTCGTCGCCCGCATCCTGATCTTCGAAACTGTACCTGTCGTATTGTCTAGCGTGATTACGTCTCCGACCCGTACCGGCTGCTCAAATAACAAAATCAATCCCGACACGAAGTTGGCAAAAATCTCCTGCAACCCAAACCCTAACCCCACCCCCAAAGCGGCCACCAACCATTGAATGTTAGTCCAGCGCACCCCAAGGTTAGAAAAGGTCATGATGATGCCAAGAAACAAAATGGCATAACGTGAAATTGTTGAGATCGCATAGCGAACTGCATTCTCAATCGGCAAATGCTGCAACAATGCGATCTCGAGAAGCCCCGGCAAGTTCCGTGCTGCAACCACCGTCATGATGCCGACCGGGATCGCTACCAAAAGATTAGCCAATGTTACCGGTATGCGTTCTCCAGGTGTCGCACCCTCTACCGACCATCCAAGCGGAATAGAATTCAATACCCCAACCGCCGGCAAGACCGAGGCCCAGATAAATGCCACAGCAGCGACCGAAGCGAACAATAGGGTACTGCCCACCAAACGCATCGTCTGAGCGTTGATTTCCGCCAAATTCAATTCGCGATCAACGGAAATCGTCTCCAATCCTGTTTCGTTGCTCCCCTTTTTGGCCGCATCTTCAATTCTCTGACGAGCTTGCACCAACAAAATCTGACGTCGCCTCAAAAGCAACCAGCGACGTATCACACTGTAACATAACAAAATCCCACACAATGCAATGAACGTCGTATGCAAGTGCATCGAGAGTCGTACTGCGGTGTAGTGATACCCCATCAAACTTAAGAGTATCAACGCCAAAGGCGCTAACCCAAACAACCCGTACCAGAAGTAACGAAATCGATCGATCCAACCACCAGCATGAGCACTCAAATACTCATTGAACACCCCTTTGCTAGGGTGCATCGTTACAAATAGAAATATACTGTAAGCTGCTAATGCTACCGAATAAGCGATTCGCCCCAGGGACGTTTCGTAACGTGCCTCACCATACTCGGTAACCATCGCTACCACGGCAATCGCCGGTATCGCAATCTGAATTAACCACCTGGCATTGCTTCTTAACAAAAAGGTCGCTTGCGTCGGCCATCCAAAATGCGCTTCACCCAGACCTCTTGAAGCACAAATTCTTCTCAACAATTCCAAGGGCAAGTAATAACGAGCCGCAACCATCAACCCCATTCCCACCGCATAAGTAAACGGCTCTCCTTGATCTGCCTGATAAAGTCGGTACCCAACAAACAACAATGCTATGGGTAAAACACTTGCCATAAGTACCACGCCGCTTATTGCTCGCAATGTCGGAAGAAAAGATGTCACATTAGGCTGGGTCGCTAATTCCCCCTGTTTAACATACTCCTGTTTGATCCGCCGTAAATTCACAACGAATACAGTTACAACAACCAGTACAAACACATAAAGCCAAACCCTCTTGCGAACATCCTGCAGCAACGCACTTACCACCTCTTTCCAATTGGGATAACCCAGTATCCACGTTATTGTGGGCCACACTTGAAGAGCATCTGACCGTGCAAACTGATCGCTCGATCGGATCCATAACACATGTTCATCGATAAATGTTCGATAGTTGTTGACTTGTGTAATGTGCTCTTCAGTTCGAACTGCCAAATTGAACAAACTATCGAAATGACTGTTCACGTCCACCCGGTAGCCATCAACAATCTGCTTCTCCATCGCCATCAGCAATCGCCGCTGCTCGTCAACACTGATGTCGAGCAATCGATCGCTGAGCTGTTGTTCATACTCAGGAACTGTAATCTTCGTATCCACTAGAGCGGCCGCATTCCAATCCTCCAGTTCGAGGATTAGCGTTTGTGCGGAAAGCATTTGCTGCTGATACTCTGCCAATCGATACCGCAACTTGGTCGGGTCGGGTAGTTCAGCTCGTTGCTTGCGAAGCATAAATCCAACGATGCTATTAAAGTTGGTAAATTGCGTGGCACTCTGGGGAGCTATTTTATTACTCATGATGCGGAACCTCTCGTCCCACCTCTTGAAGTCAGCCTCCGTGGCATCGGCCGCCAACTGTACTCCCGCTGAACTACGAATCAGATTCAACCAACTGTCACACCGCTGCAACAACTTGTCCGCCTCGGGACGCAACCTGGGATCAGCTCGCTCAGCAAAGACGATCGCCATTCGCTTGTGCTGAATGACTCGGCTTTCCCTCCGCTGACCAAGCTCTGCAACGACCTCTTTGAGTTTTGCTTGGTAATGCTTTTGCTCAGTTGTTGTGTTCTCCTTGCGGAGCGTCAGCAACTCGCTTTCAGTATCGTAAGTCCTTTGCTCCTGCTCCAACCTCCTCACTCGTTCGTTAAGCTTGATCAATCGAGTCTTTTGAACTAATTGAGTCGCTTCTCGCAACCGCGGGTCAATTCCCTCAGGCGCAGGGGCATTTATCTCCTCACCCAACTTCGTAATCGCTGCTTTCGCATCCGATAACAGCTTGGGAATCTCCTTTTTCTTCGAGTCTCGCGTTACAACAGCCGCCTCAACGCTAGCTTTACGATCCGATGCGGTTTGCAATAACGTTTGCAACTCGGTTTGCAAAGCCTGCAATTGCTCGATCGATGCATTGGGCAAAAAGCTGGATTCAAAAATCGTTGGATAATTGGGGCTCTCCTTCCTACGCTTTGCCTCCGATGTCGCACTCGGCGCTGCTTCAAAAGCCGCTACTAACTCCTTATAAAATTTTTCGTTTTCCGCACGCTCTTTAAGTTCAGCTAGCAAACTCTCGTAGGCGGCCACCAGCTGCTGCTTTAGATTGACCTCCAACTCAGCCGAAGCATTCAGCTGATTCAAGGTCGCTTGAACGGACTCAACCGTAACGGCCGCTTCTTCTGTGACTGGCTTTTGGTCAACGGCCGGCACGCCACCCAAACCAACTGCACCGTTTTGCGGAACCATTCCCACGCCAGGCAACCCACTCGGTGGGACTCCCGGCAGCTGATTCCCAATCGGATTCGGACTCCCGTTGGGCGATTTCCCCTGAGGAAAGAACTCTTGCTGCCCCAATAAAGGTAGCGACAACAAATTTCCAGCGATCCAAGCCACTAGCAGCCAAACAAATCGCATTGATAGCATTTTAAGATTCGGAGTTTGCATGCCCCGAAACTAAACCAAACCATACATTCGATCAACCCTAACCATCTTTTTCGGAAAAGTTTGCACAATCGTCAAAGTTTACCAAACCTCCCGCCGATAACCCATTCGTGGCCAATAAAGTCTGGTAACAGATGGCATTGACCATGTTAGGGGGGCACCTAACCAAAGCACCAAATCTCTTGCATACCTTCGATCTATCGTGGTGGTAGAACGAAATGTGTGTTCACGTACGAAGGTACGAGATGAGATTTGAACGGCGAAAGATGGTACCTCCATGAAACGTAACCTTATTAAATGGATTGTTGGTTTGCAAATCGGCAGCACTTTGCTGACCGGATGTGCACCAACACAGCCATTCTTTATCGGTGAACGAGGCGAGCTCGCACATTACATCGATCGCGCACAAAAAATTGAGTACCCTGATCTTCAGCGTGAACCAATCCCTGAGGTAACTCAATCTCTTCCGCCCATTAGTCTTGATAACCTAAATTTCGAGTTCTCAGACCTCACGCTCGAAGAGTGCATCGCCTACGCTCTCAACAACTCACAAATCATTCGGACCTTGCCAGGAGTTCAGAGACAAAACGCGGACATGTCTGCAGTTACGCTGGCCACTCCGAGCCCGCAACTTTCGTCCATTTACGACCCTGCTCTGACCGCAAACACAACGAGCTCTCAGCCCTCTCCAATCGATGGAAACGGGAACCGAACGCTGGCTCGTGGCGTCTTTCGCGCCAACCAAGTCGGCGGAGTTGAAGACGCTCTTTCCGAATTTGATGCTCAGTACAGTGCCTTTATGTCGTACAACACGACTGATCGTCCGAGAAACGTCGGAGCTGGCAACGTATTTAACCCACAATTCTTTCAAGGCCGCGACGGCACAGGCCAAATGGCCCTGTCGAAACGCATGGCAACCGGTGGCGTGGTTACTCTTAGATCACAGTCGATCTACTCCTTTAACAATATACCTACGCAATCGCAAGGTGCAGGCAACTTTGGCCGTGCTGTCCCAAGCGACTATACGCAAACGATCGAATTCCAAGTCCAACACCCCCTCATGCGAGGACGAGGCACGTTGGTCAATCGAATTCCAGTTGTATTGGCTCGCATCAACGAAGACATCTCGCTGACTCAATACGAAGAACGAATCCGAAACGTAGTTCGTGACGTCGAATTCGCCTACTGGGACCTGTATGCATCCTACTGGACATTCGAAACAGCCAAAACGGCTCGCGACTCAGCAGCAACCGCCTACAAAATCGCAAATCAAAAGTTCTTGCAAGGAGCCGCTGCCAACGCTGAAGCTCAAGCACGACTACAACTGAACCAAGCCGAAGCACAAGTTCTCAGTTCTTTAGTGGGTGGAGCCGGAAATGACCCCGGACTGCTCGGACGAGAACAAGCACTCCGATTCTATATGGGATGGGCTGCGACAGACGGTCGATTGATCCGCCCAAGCGATAAGCCATCCGTTGCCAGAGCCTACTTTGATTGGGACACGATCGTCGGCGAGGGCCTTACACGAAACGTCGACATCCGATCCGCTAAATGGTTTGTGAAACAAAAGGAACTTGAGTTGATCTCGTCCAAGAATCAGCTACTTCCTGAAGTGAACCTCACCCTGTTGGCACGAGCCGTCGGTGTTGGTGGTCGACTATTAGACAACGACGGATCGAATCCTCCGTTTCCAACCGGCCCCAATGCGAGCGCCTGGGAAGAATTGTTAGAGGGAAATTATCAAGAAGGTGGCGTCCGACTTGATTTTATCCCTCAGGCGATCGGTTCTCGACGCGCATTAACCGACGTTGCAGGTCGCCGCCTGGATCTCGCTAAAGCTAATCGAGCTTTGGAAGACAAGGAAATGGCTCTCGTATCTCAACTAACTGACAAGTGGCAGGAAATCGAAGGTCTCCACGAACAAATGACGCGTGCATACCTGGCATTCGACGCAGCCGAACTCTGGGTCAACACGACCGACTCTCAGTTCCGTGCAGGTAGCTCGAGCGGCCAAGGCAACCCTGTTGACGAACTATTACGTGCTCAACAGTCGCGTGCTCAAGCAGGACAACTCTACTTCCGAACCTTGGCTGAATACAACAAAGCCTTGGTCGAAATGCACCTGCTAAAAGGCTCTCTACTCGAATACAACAACATATTGCTCGAAGAAGGACTCTGGCCAGAAAAGGCTTACTGGGATGCTCACGAACGAGCTCGCGAACGTGATGCGGCTCGATTCATGTCTCCTGGTGCTAGCCGTCCTCGAGTGATCAGCCAAGGTGAATACGAACAGTTCACTGGGTCTGTTGAACCAGAATCCCGACCGATCAAACAACCAGCTACAGACCGCAAGCCTCAACCACAAGAATCGGTCCCTGCGGTCCCTGATTCCGAAGTTATACCTCTCGATCGCCGCACACAATCGATCGGCTCAGGAAAGCGATACTAATCGAAACTCTCGATTAGAACCTCAGGACGGAATGACTCTCAGATGAACAACAGGTTTAAACCAACGAACACAATTTGATTTTCAAGCGAACAGCGAAAGCTGTGAACGAGTTAGGGGGCGCTCTCAAAGGGATGGTTTGTCTATATGGCAATCCATCCCTTGAGGCATTTTACGGCCCAATCTGCCGTGCTTTTCAGCACTACATCCTCATGTGTGCAAAACATCTCTATCTTCGAAAGCAAATCCACTCGATTGCGATTAACGGCAGCGACCATCGCGTTTCTTTGCATGCCGGCTAACTTTGTTCGGAAGAACGGCGTCTTACGATACAATTGCCGAAAAGTTTGGTCATCTAGCTCAAGCCAATGTTCCAAACTGGTCTTTGTGTCAATATCCACAGGCTCAAACCAGGGCATGCCCGCGTCCGGTCTCTTGCGATTCCATGGACACACAATCTGACAAACGTCACACCCAAAAATCCAGTCTCCCATCTGGGAACGCAAATCCTCATGACTTTCTCCCCGATGTTCAATGGTCAAATAACTGATACATTTCGTTGCATCTAGAACTCGTGGCTGTGGAAACGCACCCGTAGGACATGCATCCAAACACGCAGTACAGCTACCACAATGGTCACTCTCGATGTGGTTCGTCGTCTCCAACTCAACGTCGGTCAGAATCGCAGCAATAAAGAAATAACTCCCCCAGTCACGATTCAGCAAAAGAGTATTCTTGCCAATCCATCCCAAGCCAGCCAATTCCGCAAACTCCCGCTCCAACAACGGGGCGGTATCAACCACGCCTCGGTAGTTGCCGCTCAATTGCTCTTTCAGTACGGCACAAATAGAGTTTAGCTTTTCACGAATGACATCGTGGTAATCGAGCGGACCGACCGCGTAAGTCCCGATGTGCGATTCTGATTTCGATGCCCCAGAACCAGTTGCTGCACCCGAGCCGTGCTGCATTTGCTTGGATTTGTTAGGCAAAGTTTCCGGATGGGAATAGTAGGGCATACCAAGCATGATGAGCGAAGCGCATCCCTCTAGCACCCCCGAGGGATGAGAATAAGCCTCTTTACGCTTTTCCAAATAGGCCATGCTTCCATGATGCCCTCGCTCCAACCATTCTAAAAATCGTTGGTATCGCGGTGCCTCGACAGCCCTTACGATTCCGAACAATGGGAACCCATGTTCGAGGCACACGGATCTTATCCAAGAAGAATCGGTCATGTTCCTGTGGCTTATTGATGGAGGGAACAAGTCCCCCCCTCGTCGCAGTTTCGTCCCGCAATTTTGTAGCGACGCTTGGCTATCTGTCGGTACAAGTACCTCCAAATTGGCATTGTTCCAGGTACATGCATTAATGGCGCCAGCGGCCATAACATCGGCAACTGGCGGGAAAGATATCGAATCGCGTCCGCCCCTCCATACTTACGACCATCGTAGGCCACCACCCACATTTGATCCATCAATTGCTGGAAGCTCAGATCGGGATAGTCTCTGGCTACAACTGGGTCATGTAACGAAATGAATCGCAAACGACCTCGGCCATCCAAACGCTCTAAATTCTTCACCTGGCCCGTGCAAAAATTGCACTGACCGTCGTAGAGCACGACGATTTGTGTTGAAGCTGGCTCTGATTTCGTTTTGATTTGTGTCACGACAGTAACTTGGGAAATGACGAATACCGAATCGCTCCGGCACAATCGATACAATGCGATCATTCGCTGATAGAACGGGAACGAACTGCTCCAATTGTACACCGTGACAGACATAGAAGCATAACTTAGTGCGTCCCCTTTGCAAATTTGGCCCTTAGTGTTGGTTTATCGGTTCACTCCTCCCAAGATCGGAACCAACCAATTACCAATCAAAACGCTGACCACTAAGCAGCCTACCAATACGATTCTCAAATTTTTGTTCTTTGCATCGAACAACACTGCCGTCTTGGACAATGGCCCCAACAAAGCACCAATAAACATGGCTGCGGAGATGTCGAACCATCCCTCCGGGCTTACCCAGCGATTGATCAGCGAATTGCATTCCAGCATTCCGGCACCACCCAATCCTGCAAACAATGCGGAACGTTTCCACCAGTCTTTCGGCTTTCGACTTGGGAAGAGTGACCCCCACAACGACCCAACCACACCCCACCCGTAAAAAACCCCCGTGTCGTTTAAGCTCCCACCCGCAACGGCCAGAAACGCCAAAATGGAAATCAATGATGCCCAATACAACCGCTCTGTGATACGTCCCGCGATAAGCCCCACCAGCAAACCTGTCCCCAATCCCAGCGCCATAAACACGGTCGCTTGAACCGGTCCCTGCCTGCCCGTTGTCCTCGCATAAGTTAAAGGCAAAATCCATGCGAGCATACACCACAGCAAAG
>Ga0315899_10000382_pt1 | contig 53752 bp, 50 predicted proteins | sample LakEriMetagenome_2_FD_203518 | JGI IMG/M metagenome (GOLD analysis project Ga0315899, IMG submission 203518) | Freshwater fungal communities from buoy surface, Lake Erie, Ohio, United States - Buoy 4 MA112 | ecosystem: Environmental > Aquatic > Freshwater > Lake | place: USA: Lake Erie, Ohio... | reverse complement strand
GGGCGGCCGACCTGCACTTAACACCTGACGGGCGTCACCTGTACACCAGCGAGCGCACATCCAGTACTTTGGCGCACTTCACGGTCGACGCCGAAACAGCTTGCCTTGTTATTCAGGGCCACACGCCGGTTGAAACTCAGCCTCGAGGTTTTTCGATTGATCCGACTGGGCGGCATTTGCTGGTGGTGGGGCAGATGTCGCACCACCTGAGCCGCTGGGCCATTGACCAAGAGACGGGTCAATTGGAATTACAACAACGCTTACCTGTGGGTCAAGGTCCTAATTGGGTGGAGATCCTGGCATGAGCGATTACAAAAAAACCGTCACGCCGCGTGTGGTGCGTATGCACCCGGCGGACAACGTGGCGATCGTGGTCAACGATGGTGGTTTGACCGCTGGCACTGTCCTAGATAAGGGCTTGATCTTGCGTGACAAAGTGCCGCAGGGCCATAAAGTAGCGCTCAGTGATCTAGTAACGGGGCAAGCCGTCATGCGCTACAACGTACCGGTGGGTTATGCGCGGCAAAACATCCCCGCAGGCAGTTGGGTGCACGAGCGTTTACTCGACATTCCGCCTGCGCGGGAACTCCAAGGTTTGCCCATGGCGACCGTGAAGCCGGCGCCGCAAGCGCCGCTGGAAGGCTTCACCTTTGAAGCTTATGTGAATGCCGATGGCTCGGTGGGAACCCGCAACTTGCTGGCGCTGACCACCACCGTGCAATGCGTGGCGGGTGTGGTCAAGATTGCGGTGGAACGCATTGAGCGCGAACTGCTGCCCCTGTATCCAAATGTGGACGGTGTGGTGGGGTTGGAGCACAGCTATGGTTGTGGTGTCGCCATCGATGCACCTGACGCCATTATTCCGATTCGGACCTTGCGCCACATCAGCCTGAACCCCAACTTTGGCGGTGAAGTGATGGTGGTGAGTTTGGGCTGTGAAAAGCTGCAACCTGATCGCTTGCTGCCCCCGGGCAGTTTCCCGATTCTGGATCAACGCGATGCCGGGGAGGGTCCAGATCTCGTGTGCCTTCAGGACCATGAGCATGTGGGCCTGATGTCCATGATTGATCACATCGTGCAAAGCGCACGGCCTCACTTGGAGCGCCTGAACGCCCGCCGCCGCCAAACCGTGCCTGCCAGTGCCTTGGTGGTGGGCGTTCAGTGTGGCGGTAGCGATGCATTTTCGGGTGTGACCGCCAACCCAGCAGTAGGCTACATGGCTGACCTGATTGTGCGTGCAGGTGGCACCGTGATGTTTTCTGAAAACACCGAAGTGCGCGATGCGGTAGAGCAACTCACCAGCCGCGCCGCCACGCCAACAGTGGCTGAGGACATCGTGCGTGAACTCGGCTGGTACGACCATTACCTGGAACGTGGCCGCGTGGACCGCACCGCCAACACCACGCCCGGCAACAAGGCCGGCGGCTTGTCCAACATCACCGAAAAAGCCATGGGCTCGATCATCAAGAGCGGCAGCTCAGTGATTGCCAGCGTGCTGGCCCCAGGCGACAAACTCAAGGCCGACCAAAAAGGTTTGGTCTTTGCCGCTACCCCCGCTAGCGATTTCATCTGCGGCACCTTGCAGTTGGCTGCTGGCATGAACCTGCATGTTTTCACCACCGGGCGAGGTACGCCCTATGGCCTCCAGGCTTGCCCCGTGGTCAAGGTGGCCACACGCACCGACTTGGCCCGCCGCTGGCACGACCTGATGGACATGAACGCTGGACGAATCGCCGATGGTGAGATCACCATCGAAGAAGCCGGTTGGGAGCTTTTTCGCATCCTGCTTGACGTGGCCAGCGGCCGCAAAACTTGGGCCGAGCAATGGAGGCTACACAATGCACTGGTCCTGTTCAACCCCGCACCGATCACCTGAATCCCGTAACCTAAAAAGGAGACATCCCATGACACATCGCCGACTTTTCATTCAATGTGCAGCTGCCAGTGCTGCTGCTTTGCTAGCACCCACAGCCTTCAGCCAGGCTGCACCTTGGCCTGCAAAACCAATCAATTACTTGGTGGCTTTTCCACCCGGAGGGACCACTGATATATTGGCGCGTCTGGTATCTCAAAAATTGGGTACAGCGTTGGGCACCACCCTGGTCATTGAAAACAAAGGTGGCGCAGGTGGCAGTGTGGGATCAGAAATTGCATCGCGTGCACCAGCGGATGGTTATCACCTGCTGGGTGGCACCATCAGCTCTCATGCCATCAACATCAGCCTATATCCCAAGCTGGCTTATGACCCTATCAAGTCTTTTACGCCAGTCTATTTGTACGGCACCAACCCCGTGGTCTTGGTGGTCGCTGCCAACAGCCCTTACAAAACGCTGCGCGACTTGATGACTGCGGCCAAAGCCAATCCTGGTAAGTTGTCAGGTGCCTCTGCAGGTAATGGCACATCACAGCATTTGGCGCAAGAATTATTGGCGTTCAAGGGTGATGTGAAGTTCACCCATGTGCCCTACAAAGGAAGTGCCCCGGCTATTCAAGACGTGATGAGCGGGCAAGTAGATTTCATGTTTGACACCACGGTAGTGGCAGGTGCCCACATTCAAAGCGGCAAGCTTCGTGCGCTGGCCGTCACATCTTCAAAACGCTTGACCGATGCTTTCACTGATGTACCCACTGTGACCGAATCTGGCTGGCCCGGTACTCAAGGTTTTGAAGTGGTGTCGTGGCAAGCCTTGTTTGCACCCGCAGGCACGCCCAAACCCATTGTCGATAAATTGCATGCCGAAATTCTCAAGATCATCCAAACGCCTGAAATGCAAGATCGCATTAAAGGCTTAGGTATGCAACCCTCGGCCATGACGCCCGATCAGGTGCTGAGTTTTCAAAAGGCTGAAATTGAAAAATGGGCCCAAGTCATTAAAGCTGCCAACATCAAACTCGAATAAGAGTCGGTGTCAGTCACTCAAATTTTTGAGGCGGTGTTGGCTGCCCAAATTTTGATGGCTGGCTTCTTGGAATCAGCTGCTACGGCCCACCAAGCTGTAAGCGCTGGTGTTGTTTTGCAGCCATTGCTGTGACAGCACATCGCTTTGCTGTGCAGGATGGAAGTCGGCTTTTTTGTAAGCCTTCCAGTGGCCAATATTGCTTCTGAACAAGCCGTCCTTGGCCAACAAGAGTTGATAGCCGCTTCTCCAAGTACTGAGCTTGAACAAACTCCCATCGCGCCACAGGTTGTGCATGGTTTGAAGCATGACATCGGTGATGAAGGTCACGGTCACATAGTGAAAAATGCGAATGCGCCATTCTTCATTTCCGCCTAAGGCTTTGTAAACGTCAAAGGCCGTGCAGCGGTGCTCAGCTTCTTCAGCAGCATGCCATTGCCACATGGTTCTGAGGCGCGGCTCAGTACCTTCAAAAATTTCAGAGTGGCTCAACAACCAGTCTGCAAAGATGTCTGTGAAGTGTTCGGTGGCTGCTGTGGCGGCCAATTGTTGACGAACGTTTTGATGGGCATTGGCTTTGATGCGCTTGGCAGAGCGCTCTGCAATTGTGTTTTGAAAGCCTTGAAGCTCAAGATGGCCATTGAACAAAGCATGAATACGGCGGTGCGTGGCCTCTTGGCCAATGAAGCCTTGAACTTCGGCTGCAAATTTGGCGCGTGTGGCGTCGTCCATTTGCTTGGCGCCCTCACGGACTGAATCGATGAAGAATTGCTCGCCGACAGGAAAACTCATGGACAAAGCATTGAAGAACGCTGACTTGAAAGCGTCACCGCCACACCAGCGCTTCTCAAAAGGCGTGGTGAGGTCAACCAATAATTTTCTAACTGCAAGTTCAGACATGAGACTCTTTCAAGGGGACCGAGGGTTTTGGAGGGCTACACGGTGAAGCATTATTTTGCTATATTTTCCATACATTAATGTATGTTTTTAAGTCATCCTTGTTTTTAAAGGGTTTTCATCTGATTTGGAGCAAAGTCTTGAAGGTTTACCATTCAAGCTTTTGAAACCCACCTTTATGGGCTACGCATGCTGAAAAAAATTGTCGTTGTTTTTGGATTGTTCATTTCAGCCATCGTGTTGGTGGTGGGCGGCCTTTATGTCAAAGGCGGCCAAGCAGAGGTTCTGCTGTGGTTCGTTAAAATTTTCATCAGACAAGAACATGAGCCCAACAGGGAGGTTACCTGGGCTATTCCAACGGGCTCACCAGCCAGCCTTGAAGCCAGTAAGGGCGCCAAACCACCCAATGTCATTTTGATTGTGGCCGACGACTTGGGCTACAACGATATCACCCTGAATGGTGGTGGCTTGGCCAAAGGCACTGTGCCCACCCCCTTTATCAACAGTTTGGCGCAGCAAGGTGCCAATTTTGAATCCAGCTATTCGGGCAATGCCACCTGTGCGCCCTCACGTGCCGCCATGATGACCGGGCGTTATCCCACACGCTTTGGATATGAGTTCACACCCACGCCCAAACAATTCATGAAAGTAATTGGACACTACAAGGGCCCCAACCAAGTGCATGATGCCATTTATCACGCCGATCGTGAAAAGGACCTCATTCCCTATGAAACCATGGGCCTGCCGCGTTCAGAAATCACGCTGGCCAAGTTGCTCAAGGGGCAGGGCTATAGAACCCTGCATGTGGGCAAGTGGCATTTGGGCGATGCGCCACAATTTAGAGCCTATGAGCACGGCTTTGATGAGTCTTTGTCTTTTCCACATGCCAGCTCCCTTTACTTGCCTGAGAACGACCCCAATGTGGTGAACTCGAAACAAGACTTCGACGTCATCGGTAAATTTCAATGGGCAGCCGGCAGTTTTGGAATGCGCTTTAACAACAGCGAGCTCTTCAAGCCGAAGCGTTTCGTCACCGATTACCTCACTGACGAAGCCGAAAAAGCCATTGAGGCCAATCGGAATCAACCCTTCTTCCTTTTCTTAGCCTATACCGCGCCACACACGCCTTTGCAAGCCACCAAAGAAGATTACGCGGCACTTTCGCACATCGAAGATCACTCATTGCGAGTGTATGCCGCCATGGTTCGTAACTTAGACCGTAACATTGGCAGGGTGCTGCAAACACTCAAGGACAAGGGCTTAGACGACAACACCATTGTGATTTTCACCAGCGACAACGGCGGTGCGCATTACGTGGGACTAGATGGTTTGAACAGCCCCTATCGAGGCTGGAAAGCTACGTTTTTTGAAGGCGGCATTCGGGTCCCGATGTTCATGCGTTGGCCTGCTGGCATTCCCAAAGGTGTGAAGCCACAATTGCCTGTTAACCACATGGACATTTTCACCACGGTGGCTGCTGCCACCGGTGCCAAGATGCCCACTGACAGGCCCATGGATGGCATTAACTTGCTACCCCAAATCTCCCAGCCTGCCGACAAGGGGCCAGACCGTTCTTTGTTCTGGCGAACTGACACGTATCGGGTGATACGAAAAGGCGAGTGGAAATTACAGGTCACGCAAAATCCCAAAAAAGATTGGCTCTACCATTTGGCCACAGACCCAACCGAAAAAGTTAATTTGGCAACTCAAGAACCTGCCAGAGTGGCCAGCATGAAGAAAGAATTAGAAGCCTTCAATGCCACGCAAGTGAAACCCAGTTGGCCTTCCATGGCGGAGGCTGCCATTGCCATTGACAAACATTTGCGGCAAAAAACGCTGCCAACTGACGAGTACGTTTATTACGGTAACTGAACATTTGCAAAATGCGATGAGCTCAGTTTTGCGAAAAGCTGAATTCAGTGTTGCTTAGTTGGTTCGAATAAATTCCACCAAAGCCTGAGCTACTTCTGCGCCTTTGTCTTCTTGTACAAAATGTCCAGCACCTCGAATTTGAGTGTGGTTTTGCCCCGCAGCGCCAGGCACTCTTTTTTGCCACATTTTTTCACCGCCCTTGGTCACAGGGTCGCGTGTGCTGAACAAGGTGATGAAGGGCTTGCTCCACGCTTTGTACATGTCCCACGCGCGCTCGTTGGCTTCTCTGGCAGGATTGCTGGGGTCAATGGGCACTAAGGTGGGAAACACTCTGGCACCTACTTTGTATCGGCTGTTGGGGTAGGGCGCATCGTAAGCGTTCACAGCTTCATCACTGAGGCCTTGAGCGCAGCCGAAACGCACAATTTTCCCAATGGGAAACCAGGGGCTGTACATGGCGAATGCGCGCCAAATGTGAAATGCACGAGGAATTTTTTCATTGCCAGTGGGTAGACCACCGTTGCTAAGGGCAATGCGTGCAAATCGGTCTGGCATTTCGGACACCATGCGCAGACCAATCAGAGAGCCCCAGTCTTGGCAAAACAATGTGATGTTCTTTGCATCGACAGATTCAAGCCATGCGCTCATCCATTGCACATGGTTTTCATAGGTGTAGTCTGAGCGCTTGGTGGGTTTGTCTGTGCGACCAAAACCCACTTGATCGGGCACCAAAACACGCATGCCCGCATGGGCCAAGATAGGAATCATTTTGCGGTAAAGGAATGACCATGCGGGCTCGCCGTGCATCAGCAACACCACAGGGCCGTCTTGGGGGCCTTCATCGATGTAGGCAACACGCAAACCACCAATTTGTGTGTAGTGAGGCGTGAAGGGAAAGTCGGGCAGGTTTTGAAATCGATTCTCTGGGGTGCGAAGGAAGTTTTCGATGTGAGGCAATTGACGCATGGCTTAGTTTCAATCTTGGTTGTTATGAGAAATTAAAAGCGATGGCTGGTTTCTATGCTTTTCTTGCCAGCAGGCAAACTCAGAAAATCACCATCTTTGGCGACTTGAATCTTGCCCTTGAACACATCTGCTGTGCCTCTTAAAAAAGTGTCTACCAAGCCAGGCAATGGCAGTGGCGGCGCAATGTGATGCAACAACAAAAAACTGACCTGTGCCTGCTGGGCAATCTGGGCTGCTTGGACTGGCGAAGTATGGTAATCCGTGATGTCCTTCATGATTTGTTCAAGCTTGTCTCTTTTGGCTGTTTTTGCACCTTCTTGTAACAGCTGCATCAATTCCATGGACATGGCTTCATGTATCAGGACATCTGCCCCTTGAGATGCCTTGGCCACATGAACAGAAGGGGTGGTGTCACCACTGATGACGATGCTTCTGTCTTTGTAGCTAATTTTGTAGCCAACAGCTGGGTGAATCGGCGCATGAGCCACACTGAAAGCGTGAATTTGAGTGTCTTGAGCATCAAAGACCAAAGTTGTTTCAAATGGCTGGGTGTTGAAACGAATGGCTTGCGCGCCAAAGCCACTCCTTGGAACAATGGCCTCACCATGATGCGCGACACGATAGCCTCGGTCTAAGCTGTAGGCCAGCATGAACCCATTGACAACGGTGTCCACACCCTCCGGCCCATAAACTTTGACGGGCTGTGAATTGGAATTGGAGACCCAGCGTTGAAGCAATAACTCGCCCATCCCATCGATGTGATCAGAATGAAAGTGCGTCAGGAAAATCCCGTTAATAAGACCAGGGTTAAAGCCCATTTTGTTGATGTTGCGGGCGCTTGCGTTGCCAGCGTCAAACACAAAAATTTGTTGACCTGCTATGACCAAAGTGCAAGGGCCGCCACGCTTTTCGTCTGGCATCGGTGAACCTGCACCGCAAACAGCAATGTGCAAACCATCGGGTAAATCTTTGAGTGGATTGCTGCCCATTCGCTGCGCTGTCACGCGCTTGGCCAAAATCATGCTGATAGGTTCACGGAAGGCATACAAGCTGCCAGCCAAAAGAGCAATGACAATAAGAGCTGTGCCCAATTTTCCAATTCGCATTTTTAAACTCCAAAAATTCTGGCCATTCGAACGCCAAAGCCCTGTATCCAAGGTGAGATGTATCTCAACTTGGGTCGATTGGCTTCTGCAGCTTTGACAATTTGTTTCACAATGCCCTTTGTGCTTCGTGCTTCTAAAAACTTGAACGTGGCATGTTCTTGTTTCTTCATTTTTTCAGCTTGGTGTGCAAAGTAGGAAGAGCTTCCCATCCATGCATATTTACTTTCACTCATGGCTTGGTTGAACCCGGTGTGAATGGCGCCTGGCTCAATCAGAGCGATGTGAATATTTTTCTTGAGCTGGTCCATTTCAGCGCGCAGGCCTGCCCCTGCTGCCGAGAGTGCAAACTTGCTCATGCTGTAGGGCATGAGAAAGGGCATGGGAATTCTGCCTGCAATGGAGCTTACGAAAAGCACCGTGCCTTTTTGTCTTTCAATCATGCCTTTGAGCGCCACTTGTGTCAGCTCTAAGGTACAGAATAAATTGACTTCAAATATTTTCCGGACAATTTGCATGTCAACTTCAGCCAAAGAGCCTGATTCGCCCATGCCGGCATTGTTGATCAGTACGTCGATGGCATAAGGCTCAATGCGTTGACGATCGACTTTAGAACTGATGTTCAGCTTGAAAATCTCTAAATTGATTTTTTTGGTGGAGGCTTCCAATCTCAAAGCGTCTGCTTGGGCATCTGTTTGGGTCGTTGCCAATACGCGATGGCCGCGAAGGGCGAGTGCAAACGCTGAATCTTTGCCAATGCCAGTGCCGGCACCAGTGATCAATATCGTTTTAAGCATGTTCATTTCTTGATGAGTGGACAGGTGGCACAAAGATTCTGCTGATGCGGTCCATGGCACACCAGTAAAAGTCTTGGTGCCAACCTGCACAAGGGAAGACCACACCTTGCATCCAGCCGCCTGTGTTGACGCGCGATTTTTCTTGGCCGTTTTCAATGTCAAGGACCACCAGTTGCTCTTTGAAGCGTTTGTAATCATTAACGCACAACTCGCCCGTGCTTGGAAATAAAACCATGTGACTGGCTGCGCCAAATGGGGTGTGATGCCAAAGCGCTGTTAATTGGACATGTCCTTTGTTGTCGTCAGGGTCTGAAATGCGCCAAGCGCGCAAATGACGATTGGCAGAATCGAAGCCCACCACAATTCTGCGCGAGACATCCACCAAGGGTGGGTTGGTGATGCTGCCATGCGGCAATCCACTGACAGCCCAACTTTGAAAAGTCTCTGAATGGTTCAAGGAAACTCTGATCAATCGATTGGGTGCGGCATTGACGCCTGCACCCAGCATGCTCATCAAGTAGTTGTGCTTGCCGTTGTCCATAAACCAGCCATTATTACCCTCTATCACCATGTCCCAGCCATAACTTTGGGATGCGTCATTTAAATAGTGGCACTGCCAATCTGGATCTCGAATCAAACGTTGCGAGGTTTCGTTCCAGTGAAAGCGCCATACCTTTGTCACGCCTACCAAATAGACGGTATTGCCGTGCGCACTCAGCCTGGCGATAGAGGCTTCAGGGCAGATGACATCGTTGCATGCGGATTTGAAGGTGTCAGGTTTAAGGATGGTAAGTTGAGCAGGCGTGGTGGCCGATAAATTTTTGGTCACAATCAAACCGTTGTCTAGCACCACAAACGAGTTGTAGGGCTCGTTGAGGGGCAACAAATAGGTCGATAACAAGTTGCATTGACGATCGAGCTTGTGCGCGTAGCGTCCGTAAACGACATACAAGTTGCCATTGATGTGGACGGCCATCCCACCAGGCCACATCGGCCCCCCTTGCAAGGTCGGGGACCGATACAAGGTGTTGAGTGACTCAGGATCAATTCGGGTAACACTGGCAGAAGTGGGCAAACCGATGTGCGATCGAATAACGGAATGTGAAAGCAGAAATACTTCGCCAGGTGCGCCTAGCACCGCCATGGTCGACATGTGAGTTCTCTTTGAGGTGCATTGCAGGACGGTCTCTGATTGAATGTTCAATCCGCCGCCTTTCCGAGGCACTTGAAGCCGTGATGGCCCGCCGTCTTCAGAAGGCCATGGACTGTCAAAGTAGCCCGTGTGGGTCATACGCTAACTTGTTTTTTGCGACGCCAAAACCACAACAAGCCGAAGACCAAGGCCGAGAAAAAGGTCATTAAATGCCATTGATAACGAGGCCAGTAAACAAACACCAATGAGTTGACAATGACTTGCTCGATGGGGTCGTAAGCTTTGGGCATGTCTAGAACGCCATTGGCCTTTGACCACTTGGCGTAATCGGCCTGCAAGGTTTGAAATAATTCAGGCAGCGCCTGCTGCAGGTCTTGGGTTTCACCGGGATCTTTCACAATGTTGTAGAGGTGCCACTGCCCATCGCCGACAGGTGCTAAGTTGCTGAGCAATTTGTAATCGCCTTTGAACAAAGCTTTGTTGCCTGAGAGCTCATAGCCTAGCACTTCGTCGGGGCCTCGCACTCGTTTGGCAGTGCCAGAGATCACTGGCAACAAACTGTGGCCTGTTAATGGATAAATGGTTTGGCCTTTGTAGGTGGTACCGGGGTGTTGCACTTTGGCCAGATCCAACAAGGTGGGCACGATGTCATTGACATGCGTCAGACTTTGATGGATGCGCGGGCTTGCGTCTTTCATCATGTTGGGCACTCCAGAAATAATCAAAGGGACTCGAATGCCACCCTCACCCGCAAAAAACTTGTAGGTGCTCAGGGGTGATGTGGCAGCACGCGCCCAGTTGGGACCAATCACGCTGTAGGCCCCCTTGCTGCCCAGTCTGTCAAAGTCGCGGTTATAGTGTTGATCTAGCCACCACCGGCCAACAGCGAGGGCATAGGGATCGGTAGCTTCAGCGCCGTTGTCTGACAAAAAAACAAAGACGGTGTTGTCGTATTCGCCGGTCTCTTTAAGGTGCCCTATGAGCCTGCCAATCTGATGGTCCATGGCTTCGGCCATGGCGGCATAGACCTCCATGCGCCTTGCTTGATAGGCCTTGTCGGTCTCACTCAATGAGTCCCAGGCAACATGGGTGCTGGGCAAAGGGGCCATGGGTGTGTTGAGGGGCATGAGCCCCAACTCGATGGCTTTATTGCGCCTTTCTTGGCGCAAGACATCCCAGCCTTTGTTGTATTTGCCCTTGTATTTTTCAATGAATTCTTGGGGGGCTTGAACAGGAATGTGATTGGCTTGAAACGCAACATAGGCAAAGAAAGGTTTGTCTAACTTGGCGTCTGTTTTGAGATACTCGAGTGTCTTGTTGATGTAAAACTCAGAAGAGTAAAACTCCTTCGGCATCTTGGCCTCTTTGCCATTGTCGTACCAATAGACTTTGTCAGTGAGGTCTAAATACAGTTTGCCTGTTTCCCAATTGTCTGCACCGCTGTCGCCCAAGACCAAGGACCGGTCAAAGCCGCGGGCAGGGGGGAGGTTGTGGGGCTCCTTGCCCACGTGCCATTTGCCAGCCACATAAGTTCGGTAACCACTGTCTTGAAGCAACGAGGCTATTGTGACCACCCGATTGTTGAGCACACTCAAGTAACCCGCGCGGCCCACATGCGACAGCGGAATGGTTTCGCGCATGTTGCCCACGCCATTCAAATGGTTGTCGACGCCCGTGAGCAACATCGAGCGCGTGGGTGAGCAAGACGCACTGACATGGAAATTAGAAAAGCGCATGCCTTTTTGCGCCAATTGGTTGAGGTGGGGCGTGTGCATCTCGCCGCCAAATGCGCCGACATCACTGAAGCCCCAATCGTCCGCCAACATGACCACCATGTTAGGGCGCTTGGCCAAAGCGCTTGTGCAGATGATGCACATCAGGGCCGATAAAGTGACCCCCCATGCGTTGCTGAAACGTGAACAAAATATCATGTTGATGAAGTTGTGGAACTATTTAACTTGTCGTGCAAGGCATTTTCAATGACCCAAAATCTGTCTTGACCCCAGACTGCTGTGTTTTCGAATCGAAAAGAAGGAACGCCCCAAAGACCCATTGCGAATAAAGCTTCTCTGTTTTGCTCGGCGATGCTGCGCCAATGCAAGTCGTTGGATTTGCTTTTGAGGATGTCCTTGGCCGCGGCCCAGTTCAGGCCGGCGCGTTCAACCATAATTTTGAGATGTGCGTCAGTGCCAGCGTCCAAGCCCTCAGACCACACCCCTTGCATGAAGGACATCACATAAGCCTCGGCCGCGTTGTGCATTTCCGCAAAGGGCATCAGCGCCAAACCCCGTTCTGTCGGTTTGCCCACTGGATCATTGAGGCAACCAAAAGGCACACCTTGCACATGAGCTTCTCGGGCTGCATCCAGACTGATGTAGCGGCGTTTTTCTGCAGGAACAGGCAAGCCGCGCATCACCATCGGTAAGACATATCGCAAGTTCACTTGAACGCCGGCATCACGTGCCCAATGAAAAACTTTGGCGGCAGAAATGGCCGAGTAAGGGCTTCTGAAAGAAATAAAAAAGTCGATGCAAGTGCCTCGGGGGGCATGCTGAAGTGGTTGGTATTGAACGACAGGAAATAGCGGGCCATCGTATGTGGACTTGCACAATCCCAAATCATTCAACCTTTCTTCGAGATGATGCAATCGATCGATGCCCCAGTACCACTCGCCTTCGTAGTAAATGGTGGCCCCTAAGTAGTGGCCCCATTTTTTTCGGAGCGCATCGGATTTATTTGAAGACCCGGTACTGCCAAGAATAGGTTGGGCTGCCCTTGCCTTGAAAGCGCCTTGAATCTGAAACCGTTCAGCCAACCTCAGTGCATCTTTCTCGCTGTAAGCTTTCAGCAGGGCGCGTTCGGGGACGGCAGAGTCTTCGGGCGGGCTGACCCAATGCGTTTCAACAGTCACATCGAAGCGAGATTGAATTTTGGGCAAGACCGTTGCCAAAAGCTGTGAGTAGGGGTCGTCTTCTTGATGAAAGAAATGCAAGGTGTGAGGACGTCCTTGCGATTGACGTTTTTTCTCGGCACGCATGCGTAGCTTCAATAAGCGCGCCCGGGATAAAAAAAGTTGGCTGATGACAGGCATCAGCCAACTTTTAAGACTTCTTAGCGGCATTGCATCAGACCAATGAAACTAAGATATACCTGTCAAGTCAATTTCAATTAAAAGGCTTTGATCAAACGAAGTTGATAACTTGTGACATCGATGGCATTCCGTCCAGAGAAATTACGGTTCATTTGGAAATTAATGCCCATGTCCTGTCCTGGGAATTTGTAAGAAAAGAAAGGTCCGCTCGCCATGTTTCTGTATCGACCAATGATTGCTTTAGTAGCAGTGCCTGTGTAGGTGTCCTCAGTGACTTGCTGTGTTGAAGACAGGTTGAAGCCAAAGGCTACATCGCCTGCCACCTTCACAATGGCAGCCTCTGAATAGACAAAGTTACCACTCTTATACAAAGTATCTTTGTTGCGGGTATTGACGCCATAAGCAAGTCTTCCTGCAACGGTGACACCGGCATCCCAGTCTTGATGCGCATGACTTGGATTCAGATTGTATGTGAAGGCAACGCCGGGGCGAATGGTATAGAAATCACCAAAGCCGGGGTTTGCTCGCAAAGCCGTGTCGCTTGCTAGGGAAAATTTACCCGTTGGAACAAATACTGAAACACCGGCAGCAACTTTCAAACGGTCTGTATGCCTAATCCAAACTGCTGAAAGTTCGGTGTCGCCAATACCGGAGGCGTCACCTGTTGCTGCGCTGGATGCAGCTGACGCTTTAGCTTGAAGGTCGGCATTTATAGCCGCTGGATACGGAGCAGGAGGTGAAACTGGTGAAAAAGTCGCACTTGGATAATTCAATGAAACTGCTCTGCTTTGCTTGATGAATGGAATATTTGCAACCAAAGCAATTCGTCCATCTGCATATTTGCTTTCAGTTAAATACCCGCCTGCAATGTTGATTTGCGTTTGGTCCTGAGTTAAATTAACTTGACCATTAGCTACTGATATTCTGATTGGATTTAAGGGAGCTAAAGCAGATTTGAGATCGCCAGCAAGAACACTTGAAACGCCTGAAGGCTGCGTTAACTGAGCACCATCTGCGCCTTTAATTCCCTCAATTTTTAATTGAGTCAAACTTGCAGTGCCAAAAAAACCAGGCTTGTCTGCCGGTGTTGCAATATCGCCACCAAAGCTGCCCAAGGGCGATTGACGCAGTTTGTAGTTTTCTGCGGCATTGGCATTGAAGCTAGACGCTAGAACTGCAACCAAAGGAAGCGTTGTTAATATTGAAGCTGTAAGTGGTTTTTTGCGCTTGTCTGTGAACATGTTTGTCTCCTAAAGGTTGGAAGTCAGTACATCTGTGTATTGACAATTCACTCTATCACAGCAAAGATAAAGCGTACTCTAGGGTTTCCGCTAAAGAAGGCATTTTTAGTTCATGAGAGCCTGTTGCAAAATAGGACATAACTGCTATGGCTACCAAAAAACTGAAACAAGCTCCTCAACAGGCTGCCGCTGAGGCAACCCGTTTGACTCGCGACGATTGGCTGGATGAGGCCTTTCTGGCGGTTGTGAGCGGGGGATTTGAAAATGTCAAAGTTTTGTCGATTGCGGAGCGACTAAAGGTCACGCGTGGCAGCTTCTATTGGCATTTCACAGATCATGCCGATTTGATTGGCAGCTTACTGATGCGTTGGAAGTTGTCGCAGCTTGCGCTAGATGCCAAACTCAAATCACACCAAAGCAGCGATCCGATTCAAGAATTAGAGTTTGTTGTGGATGCCGCTTTTTCTCAGGCGGGTGCTGGCTTAGAAAATTTAAGATTTGAGCAGGCCATGCGTGCCTTGAGCCACCAAAATCGCGAGGCTGCTCAATTGTTGGTCGAAGTAGATGCTGAGCGACTCGATTTGTTTCAGGCTAAATTTTTCACAATTGTGAAGGACGAAAAGAAGGCCAGAGATTTAGCGGCCCTTTTGTACCTGGCCATTGTGGGCAGCTACCAGGCCCTGAGCCGCCCAGTGAACCCACCCAATATTCGAAAATATTTGCAAAGCCTGATTTCTAATTTTTTGATTGCCAAAGTGGTCAGTTAATGCTGGCGGGCTGATAGATGGTTCTAAAGCCCAAATGACTGACTGCCAAATCTTCTTCTTGGGGTTGTCGAGAGCCCGCACGATAGCGCATGCAGTAATTGGGCGCGCACAAAAATGAACCACCTTTGATCACTCGAGCGCCGCCAGTGGCCTGCTTGAATGCAGGTGGTCTTTGTGCGTCATCGGGATCCAGACCTTGGTCTTTCGTGCGCAATTGTGAATTCTCTACTCGATCGACCACAAAGACATCGGCGGTGAGTTCCCACACATTGCCAATCATGTCGAACAAGCCATAGGCGTTGGGCGCATAGCAGCCCACTGGGGCCAAACCTGCAAAGCCATCTTCACTTGAATTGGCCATTGGAAAAATACCTTGCCACGTGTTGGCGCCTGCGGGCTGATCGTGCTGCGATGGCATTTCTTTGGCACCTGCACGCGCAGCCCATTCCCACTGGGCTTCTGTGGGCAGTTGATGGCCCTTCCATTGTGCGTAAGCCTTTGCGTCTTCATAGGTGATGTGCACGACGGGAAAGCTGCCGTACTTTTCAATGGAAGTGTTGGGCCCAGCAGGATGCCGCCAATTGGCGCCCACCACATATTTCCACCACTGGCTGGGGTCATCGCCGCTTTTTAAGGCTGCAGGCATGCTGAAAACGACAGCGCCCGCTTTCAGCATGTCAGCCGGTAATTGGGCATGTTTGAGAGGATCTAGATTTCGTTCGGCAATCGTCACATAGCCCGTTGCTTTGACAAACGAAGCGAACTCATCGTTGGTGACCTCCGTGCGGTCCATCCAAAAACCCTTGACCTTGATGTTGCGAACTGTTTTTTCTTCGGCATAAACCGTATCCCCCATGTCAAATTTGCCTTCTGGAATCCATACCATGCCGGGCCGGGGCGATGCAGCGTTGGCTGATGGAAGCTCGCAAGTCAACTTGAGTGAAGCAGAATTGGCAGATGCTTGTTTGGAGGAATTAGATGAGAAAAAAAACCATGCGCACAGCCCAAGTAGGGCAGTCAAAAAACCGCCCATGATCATCCACTTTTTGTAATGCATTCGCGTCATTCAGTTGTGCTAAAAAATAACGGCCAACTATAAGGTCAGCCTAGTTGAATGTAAACAAGGCCCAGAATAAAGTCACCATGACCAAGAACGCTTTGACATCCTCTGGATTGCGCCTTCATTTGCGCGCAAAATATAGCCATGAATTTCTATGATACAAGTCGACATGCGACTGTGCTGGGGGCTGGCATGGTGGGTGTTTCTTGTGCTTTGGCTTTGCAAGCCAAGGGCTGGCGTGTCACCCTGGTTGACAAACGAGAACCTGGCGAAGAAACCTCGGGGGGTAATGCCGGCGTTCTGTCTCGCAGTTCCTTGCTTCCGTTTAATCGGCCTGGGCTTTGGCGGTCACTTCCTCAAATGTTGCTTCAACCAGGTCCCGGATTGAAAGTGCGCGCCAGTGCGCTTTCTAATTGGCCATGGCTTTGGCGCTTCTTGTGGCATGCCAATCGCACCTCATTTGAAAAAACCACCGTGGCTTTGGATGCCTTGATTCAACTCTCTTGGGTCACCCATCGGACGTGGTTGACCCAAGCGCAATCGCAACATCTCTTGCGTGAAAACGGCTGGCTTTGGCTTTATCAAAATCCATCGTCTTTTGATGCCAGTGAATTCACACGAGAAGTGTTACAAAAGTTTTCTGTGGCCACAGAAATTTTGTCACCACAAAGTTTGCACGAACTCGAGCCGCATTTGGCGCCTCATTACAGCCATGCTTTGTGGATCAAAGACGCCGCATCCGTCACCCATCCTGAGGGGGTGGTCAAAGCTTATGCACAGCAATTTATCAACGCCGGCGGCATCATTCAAAAAGAGGAAATTAAAGCCATTGCGCAGCATCCCAACGGCTGGCAATGGCAGAGTTCAAATGGCGATTCGCACGCGACTCCGAATTTGGTGGTGGCCATGGGGCCGTGGTCTGAAAATTTATTGGGCCCCTTTAAATTTCAAAATCAAAGCAACACCCGTAGCAATGCGCCAAGCGAAAAGACTTCAAGCCTTCAAATAAAAATGGGCTTTGAGCGGGGCTATCACCGTCAATTTAAACCTGTTGAAGGTGTCCCCTTAGGTCGTCCGATCTATGACATCTCGGGGGCCTATGTGCTCTCCCCCATGCAAAACGCTGCGGGTAAAAATATCATGCGATTGACAACCGGTGTTGAGTTGGCTGCGCAAGATGCCCAACCCAATTGGCAACAATTGGAAGAGGCAGAAAACGCTGCTCGCAGAGCCTTCCCCATGAAAGAAGCCCTGCCAAGTTCTGATTGGATGGGTTCAAGGCCAAGCCTGCCAGATAGTCGTCCTGTGATTGGTGAGATGCCAGGATGTCCGGGGCTTTGGTTGGCTTTTGGGCATCAGCATATCGGCTTTAGCACGGGACCAGGAACGGGTGTGTTGTTGGCAGAGTTGATGTCCAGTGAGTCCACCAGCATCGACCCTCGAGCTTTTGCAGTCGACCGGTTTTGATCAACTGATCAAGGCTTGCGCAAATTCGTGCGCATCGAAGGTTTGCAAATCATCCAGTTGTTCACCGACCCCAATAAAATAAACCGGGATGGCTTTTTCGCGAGCGATCGCGCAAAGGACGCCACCTTTGGCGGTGCCGTCAAGCTTGGTCACAATCAAACCTGTCAATCCCAAAGCATCGTCAAATGCTTTGACTTGAGTGAGTGCGTTTTGACCGGTGTTTCCATCAATCACCAGCAGCACTTCATGAGGTGATTGGGCATCGGCCTTTTGCACCACGCGTTTGATTTTTTTCAACTCTTCCATGAGATGCAGTTGGGTGGGCAAGCGGCCTGCTGTGTCGACCAACACCACGTCACGACCCCGTGCTTTACCGGCCGAGACGGCATCAAAGCTCACGGCGGCAGGATCGCCCCCTTCTTGACTGATGATCTCCACCGTATTGCGTTGGGCCCACACGGCCAGTTGCTCGCGCGCTGCCGCCCGAAAAGTGTCTGCCGCAGCCAGCAGCACACTGGCGCCTTGATCGGCCAGGTGGTGGGTGAGCTTGCCAATGGAGGTGGTTTTACCAGCGCCATTGACGCCCGCCACCATGATGACCATCGGCTTTTGGTTGCCGATAGTCAGTTGTTTTTGCAAAGGCATGAGCAAGTCTGTAATCGCCTCAATCAGCAGGGCTTTGACGGCGACAGGCTCCGTCACTTTGGCGGCCTTGACTCTGGCTTTGAGATCCTTCAGCAAATGCTCCGTGGCTTTCACGCCGGTGTCTGCCATGAGCAAGGCCGTTTCCAACTCTTCATAAAGGGCCTCATCGATTTGCGTGCCAGTGAACACGGCGGCAATGCTGCCCCCGGTTTTTCTAAGACCTGCTTTCAGTTTGCCGAGCCAAGTTTGGCGAGGCGTGGGTGTCAGCGCAGCCGCTGGGGCCAGGGCCAAAGCTTCAGAAGGTGTGGGCTTGGGCGTAGTACGAAAGAAACTGAACATAGAGGTGCGTTGGGTTGAGGCCCATTCTATGAAAAACCAGCTTGAAAATGGAGGTATCAGCTTAGATATGGCTCAAAAATCTGGGGACATGCCGCATGTGCAAGGACAAGCCCAAGGCTGCCATGTGGTTGCTGTTGCGTCCCAAAATCTTTTCAGCCAGAGGTAAAAACAAGCGTTCTTCTGATTCTGCGTGCTCGGTATATCGTTTGACCAAGTGTTCCAACTTGGCAATGTCTAACTGTGCATCTTGCCCCTTTGAGACCTTTTTCAAGGCGGGCTTTAAATCGGCCCATAGCTTTTCCAGCTCGCGATGGTCTGCCAGCAAGGTGTGAACCCACTGGTCGACTTGCAGGCGTTCTTCCCCAGCCTGCGCACTGTCTTGCACTGCGGGAAATAACTCTTTTTCTTCCTCTTGATGGTGCGCATGCATGCCGCGGTGAAAGTATTCAAGCGATTGGGCGGCTATGCGTTTTGCCAACATGGCCGGGCCCAGCAGGTCCGGCAGCGAGGACAAACGGTCAATTTGATGCAAGATGCCAATGTGGCAGTGGCTGAAATTGGTCAAGGGCGCTTCGGTATCGACTTCGTAGCGCTCGGCGGAAATTGAAACGTTTTGACTCATGACTGATCCTTCTTCTTTCATAGGGTGGGTTCACTCTAGGCTTAGTCTTTGTCGTCGCCAAGTTGAAACAGGTCTTTTTTTGATCCACGTCAAGCAGTTGTCCAACAACCCGTTAAGCTTCTGCTCATGCGCACGAAACTACGTCCCATCACCAGCACCGGATCGCCCTCCCATGAATTGCGAATCATTGGGGGACAATGGAAACGCTCCAAAATCAAAGTCATCGATCTACCAGGACTGCGGCCAACTCCCGACCGTGTGCGAGAAACTTTGTTCAATTGGCTGGGGCAAGACCTGAGTTCTTGGCGCTGTGTCGATGCCTTTGCAGGAACGGGCGCCCTAGGCTTTGAGGCGGCCTCTCGCGGCGCTCAATCTGTGTTGATGTTTGAGCAAGATGCGCAACTGGTGTCCATGCTGTCTGAGACGCAAAAGCGCTTGGCGGCCAGCGCCGTTCAGGTGCAAAAAGGCGACGCATTGATGGCATTGACGCGCATTGCGCCTTGTAGCCTCGATGTGGTTTTTCTTGATCCGCCCTTTGAAGCTGATTTTTTTGAAAGTGCGCTGGAATTGGCGGCCAAGGCGGTCGCACCCGAAGGATGGGTCTATTTGGAAGCTCCCAAAAAGTGGGAAGCTCAAGCCCTTGCCCCTTGTGGCTTGATGGTCGTGAAGTACATGAAGGCTGGCGCCGTTCACGCACATTTGCTGCAACGCCCATCCGAGGGATAATCTCACTAATCGATCAGGAGCCCCGCATGAGCCGATCCGTCATTGCCGTTTATTCTGGAACCTTCGACCCCCTGACCCTGGGTCATGAAGACGTGGTTTACCGTGCCGCGCAAATGTTTGACAAGGTGGTGGTGGCCGTGGCCACTGCACACCATAAAAAAACGCTGTTCACACTCGATGAGCGTTTGACCATGGCCCAAGAGGTCACTCAAGATTTGGGCAATGTGAGTGTCTTGCCATTCACTGGTTTGTTGTGTGACTTTGTGCACAGTCAAGGCGCACGTGTCATCGTCAGAGGCGTGCGCTCAGCGACTGATTACGACTACGAAACACAAATGGCCGGCATGAACCGCCATTTAGCACCCGAGGTTGACACCGTGTTTTTGCATACTAGCGCTTCTGTTCAGCACATCAGCAGCACCTTGGTGCGAGAAATCTCTAGCTTGGGCGGCAAGGTAGAGGGCTTGGTGTCTCCGGCTGTTTTGAAGGCCCTGCAAGCCAAGCGTTAAATTTCAGCCGCTTCCACCATGAAGCGAACTCGTTTTTGGCCTTGCCATTCGTCTACATCCAAACGGAATGCCAGTTTCACGCGGGGCGGCAGAGGCTCAATTCGGCCAAACCAAATGCCATCCACCGGTTGACCTTGGTGTTTGAGTTTGAGCGAAAGGTGTTTTTCGCCCACCAGTCTTTGTGAAACGACCTCCACTTCTTCACTGAACAGGGGTGGTGCAAAACCCTGACCCCAAACTTCTTTGTGCATCACGTCAATGAATTCAATACGGCGGTATTGCGCTTCTAGAGGGCCGTCGGTTTCCAGCTTGCGTTGAAGGGTGGCAGGCGACATCAGCGCTGCGGCCACTTCCATGAAACAGGACTCAAACAACGCCAGATGTTCTTCTTCAATGGTGCAGCCTGCGGCCATGGCATGTCCACCAAAGCGCAGCAAAATTTGCGGGTGTTTTTTCGCCATAAGGTCAAGCGCATCTCGCAAATGAAAGCCTGGAATCGATCGGCCCGAACCTTTTAATTCATACTCTTTACCCGGCGCATTGCTGGCAGCAAAAACAAAGCAGGGCCGGTGAAATTTATCCTTGATACGCGATGCCACGATGCCCACGACACCTTCGTGAAAATCAGGGTCAAAGACGCAAATGGCTGGCGGTGGGTCATCGCTGTCATCAAACAAGGACTCGGCAATGTCCATGGCTTGCTGGCGCATATCGCCTTCAATGTTGCGACGTTCCTTGTTGATGGTATCGAGCTGCCGGGCCAACTCATCCGCTCTTGTCGCATCGTCGGTGGTCAGGCATTCAATGCCCAAGGTCATGTCTGACAAACGACCGGCGGCGTTAATGCGGGGGCCCAATGCAAATCCAAAATCAAAAGTGGTGGCTACTTTGGCTTCGCGACCAGAAGCTTTGAACAAAGCCAGCATACCGGCAGGCATTGAACCTGAGCGAATGCGTTTCAAGCCTTGGGCCACCAATCGGCGGTTGTTGTGATCAAGTTTCACGACGTCTGCCACCGTCCCAAGCGCTACCAAAGGCAGCAGTGCGTCGAGTTTGGGTTGTGATTCGGCCGAGAAAACACCACGCTGGCGCAGCTCAGCGCGCAGGGCCAACAACACATAAAACATGACACCGACACCTGCCAATGATTTACTTTCAAATTCGCAACCTGGTTGGTTCGGATTCACGATGACCTCTGCATGGGGCAGTGTGGCCGCTGGCAAGTGATGGTCGGTGACCAAAACTTGCAGTCCTAAGGCCTGTGCTTGAGCAACACCTTCCATGCTGGCGATACCATTGTCGACCGTGATCAAAACATCTGCCCCTGATTGCTTCACGCGCTTTGCGATGGAGGCTGTCAGGCCGTAGCCATCAACCACGCGGTCGGGCACGATGTAGCTGACATTTTTTGCGCCGAGCATGCGAAGGCCGCGTACACCCAATGCGCAAGCTGTGGCGCCATCGCAATCGTAATCGGCCACGATGCAAAGGCGCTTGTCTGCGGCGATGGCATTTGCCAACAAGCGGGCTGCCTCTTGAGTCCCTTTCAAGGTGATGGGCGCCAACAACTTCGCCAGGCCATCGTCCAATTCTTCAGGACTTACAATGCCGCGTGCAGCAAACAAGCGTGCAAGCAAAGGATGAATGCCGGCCTGTTCCAGGGTCCATGCACTTCGTGGCGGCACGTCGCGCGTTAGTATTTTCAAACTCATGGGACTGAAACTCTGGAAGTCAGGGCACGCAATTCTTTGCTCACTGAAACAGCTTGAATCAGTCGGTGTAGCTTGTTGAACCACGAAAGAGGCTGCGGGCGATAGTGCCGCCAAGCTGTTTCACTGCAAAGGGTGAGAGAGATAGCCTGATTTTCATCTAATCTTTGGCACAAAGATTGGCACAGTGTGGCGTCAAGGTGTTCCCACGCTTGCTGCCACAGCTTGGCATTGTTGGGCTGCAAGGTTTCGCGCAAATCAAGTGCAACATCAAAGTCAGTAGCATCAGGATAGAGCTGTTCTAGACGGCGATGCAACCAAAAAGAATTGACGGTCCACCGCCCCTTCAAACTGCGCTCGTCGTTCACGGGGTGTTGGTACAGCAGCATTTGCATTTCACTTTGCAAGCGTTGTAATGTTTTGGCGCGCTGATGCTCTGGCATCCATGGCTTGATGTTTTGACCGACAACTCGGTCGATGCTGGCCAAGGGTAAGTCTTTCAACAGGTCGCCCGAAATGCGCCAAACCAAGGGACTTTCATAAACCACTTGGAGCCCGTCTTCCTCGAAATAGGGCTGGATAGCAGACAAGAGCTGTCTTGATTCGGCTTCGCTCAAAGCCAGCTCTTGGGGCTTCAGCAAAGTGACTTCGTTCATGCTGACTTGCCAGTGGCAAGGAGTCATGATGGCTTCTTTTCCCAATGATGGTTGGGCACCCACAAGCTGAGGGGCAGATTCATGGGGCATTAGAAACGCACTGCCCCCTTCAGGCGCGGTGTTTAATTTTGAGACGCATGCCATGCGCCTGAGTAGTTTTTGCAAATTGGGCAAATACAATGTGTCCAGTGCATGGTTCATTGCAACGCGGCAGTCTTCAGATTCAGGGGCCGCGTAGGCAATCACCCAATGGCGGGTGGGTGCTAGGTCCTTATTGACCTGAGGTGTTGCGGTGCTTGGTAAAGCTGCGTTCATGCCTCTATTGTCAGGGATGACACAATGTCCCTTTCAGACAGTCGGCTTGTGGCGCCATCAATGCCTTTGAAAGTGGCCTTTAATGAGTTTTGAATTTGCTTACGAGTGGGTGTTGGGTTGGCGCTATACCCGCGCAGGTCGGGCTACGCGTCGCAACGGCTTCATCTCATTTATTTCTGGGGTTTCCATGCTTGGCATTGGTCTTGGCGTGGCTGCCTTGGTCATTGTCTTGTCTGTCATGAATGGCTTTCAGAAAGAAGTGCGCGACAGAATGCTCAGCGTGGTCTCGCACATCGAAGTGATTTCTGCAGATGGCGGCGCCTTGGACGATGTGAATGAAACGCTACATCAGGTTCGCGCCAACCCCAATGTCATAGGGGCTGCGCCCTTTATCTCTGCCCAAGCCTTGTTGGCCAGAGGTGAGGAAATGAAGGGCGTTTTGGTTCGAGGCATTGACCCAGAGCTAGAACCTGGCGTGGTTGATTTATCCGTGGGCTCAGAGCTCAAAAATGCAGGAGTGCCTGGGATCAACGCATTGGTGCCTGGCAAGTTTGGGGTGGTCCTTGGCATTGATTTGGCCAGGCAGTTGGGTCTTCGAATCGGTGACCCTGTCACGCTCATTGCGCCCAATGGCCAAGTCACGCCGGCGGGTGTGTTGCCACGACTTAAACAAATGCAGGTGGTGGGTGTTTTCAATTCGGGCCATTACGAGTATGACGCGGCCTTGGTCATGATCCATGTGGCTGATGCTGGCAGAATTTTTCGCATTGAGGGACCGACAGGCATTCGCCTGAAAATCAAAAATTTGCATGAGGCCCGGGCTGTCGCGCGCGAGCTTGCACCCGCTTTGCCCGTGGGCATGGCTTTGCGCGATTGGACACAGCAAAACAAAACGTGGTTTGCTGCCGTTCAAGTTGAAAAACGCATGATGTTCATCATTCTTACCCTCATTGTGGCGGTGGCGGCTTTCAACTTGGTATCGACCTTGGTCATGACCGTGACCGATAAACGTGCCGACATTGCCATCTTGCGAACGCTGGGTGCCAGCCCCCAAAGCATCATGGGTGTTTTCATGGTGCAAGGGGCCATGGTGGGCATCATCGGCACTTTGGGCGGCATGCTTTTAGGCTTGTTGATTGCTTTCAACATCGATGTCATCGTGCCCACTTTGGAAGCCATCTTTCAAGCCAGCTTCTTGCCCAAAGACATCTACCTCATTAGCCGCATGCCAAGTGATCCCCAAATGTCAGACATCTTGCCTGTTGTGCTTATTTCTTTGGCCTTGTCTTTTGTGGCAACGCTCTATCCCAGTTGGCGTGCCAGCCAAGTGAACCCAGCTGAGGCATTGCGTTATGAGTAAAGCGGCCCATCAACCGGTGCTCGAAGTACGCGGTTTAAGCAAGCGCTTTGACGAGGGCGGCTTAAGCGTCGCTGTCCTACAAGGCGTTGACCTCACCGTTCAGGCTGGTGAGACGGTCGCCATTGTGGGCGCTTCAGGCTCTGGCAAGAGCACTCTCATGCATTTGATGGGCGGCCTAGACACACCCACCCAAGGTCAGGTTCTGATGCAGGGCCAAGATTGGTCTGCCTTCAATGCCGCAGAGCAAGGTTCAAGGCGCAACAAGTCGCTGGGCTTTGTGTATCAGTTTCACCATTTATTGCCTGAATTCACAGCGCAAGAAAATGTGGCCATGCCGCTTTGGATTCGTCGTGATTTGAAGCAAGCAGCCAACGCCATGGCACTTGTGAGATTGACGCAAGTGGGTCTTGAAAATCGTGCTTTGCACCGGCCGGCCGAACTTTCGGGCGGTGAACGCCAAAGGGTAGCCATTGCGCGCGCCATGGTCACGCAGCCGGCTTGTGTTTTGGCCGATGAGCCTACCGGCAACCTAGACCGCACCACTGCAGAAAGTGTGTTTGATCTGATGTTGAGCACCGCAGAGAAACAAGGGACTGCATTTGTGGTGGTCACACACGACCCGCAACTTGCTGCGCGTTGCAGTCGCGTTCTTCGATTAGAAAAAGGCGTGCTACAGCCATGAGCATGCGCTGGATTGACAGCCATTGCCATTTAGACGCACCGGAGTTTGATTTAGACCGCAGTGCGGTCATGCAAAACGCACAAGCCCATGGTGTGGCTTGGTGCGTCATGCCAGCGGTTCAAGCCAAAGATTTTTTGTCGCTCCAAAAACTGGCTCAAGAATTTCACCAGCCTTATGCTTTGGGCATCCATCCTTTGTATGTGCCACAAGCTCAAGAACAAGACCTGGTATTTTTAGCGCAATGCATCGAGAATGCGCTGGCGCAAGATGCCGACGGGCAAAGGATGGATTCACGTTTAGTGGCCTTAGGTGAAATTGGATTGGATTTTTTTGTGCCGGCTTTGTCTAAGCCCGCCATGCGCGAGAAGCAAGAATTTTTCTACCATGCTCAATTGAAAATAGCACAAAAATTCAAATTGCCTGTGATTTTGCATGTGCGTAAATCGGCTGATGAATTGTTGAGGGGGCTCAGGCGCATTAGCGTGCAGGGCGGTATCGCTCACGCATTCAATGGCAGTTTTCAGCAAGCCAACACATTCATCGAGATGGGGTTTGCTTTGGGCTTTGGAGGAGCGCTGACCTTTGATCGCGCCTTGCAATTAAGGCGCTTGGCCACTGACTTGCCTCTTTTCGCTGTGGTGCTAGAAACAGATGCGCCCGATATACCGCCGCACTGGATTTATAAAACACAATCTGAAAGACAATTGAGTCAAGCGCTACCAAGTCAAGCGCGCAATGAGCCTGCTCAGTTGCCGCGCATAGGTTCTGTAATGGCTGCATTGCGAGATGTTTCTGCATCAGACATTGCCAATGCAACGCTTGTGAATGCGCAGCGTGTTTTGCCACAGCTTCAATTTTTCAAATCCCCATGAGCAAACCTTTAACCCAGGCCCGAGAGCTTCCCGAAGTGAACTTCTCCGAAGATGGCGAGTCACGCTATTTGCATTTGGGAACGCCTTGGATTCAAGGCGCCATGAAGATCAAAGAGCCATTCGATTTGGACCTTGAATACATTCAACGCATGATGGTGGGCTTGCTTTTTCTAGAGAGCGCCTCGGTGGCAGGAAGGCATGCCATGCAGCTGGGTTTGGGCGCCGCCAGCTTGACCAAATTTTGTTACAAAAAGCTTCGGTGGACATGCACAGCCATCGAGCTCAACCCTGGTGTATTGCATGCATGCCGGGGCTGGTTCAAGTTGCCAGAAGATGGCCCGCGCATGCGGGTCATCATTGCAGATGCAGCTGAAGAAATTCAAAGCGAAGAGTGGTTGGGTACTGTCGACATTTTGCATGTTGATTTGTATGACCATGAAGCTGCGGCGCCGGTCCTAGACAGTGTGGCGTTTTACAAAAACTGCCGCGCGCTTCTCACTGATGAAGGCACAATGACGGTGAACTTGTTTGGCCGTACTTCGAGCTACGAAAAGAGCTTGGCCAAAATGGCCGATGCCTTCGGTGAAGATGCCTTGTGGGCTTTTAAGCCAACCCGTGAGGGCAACACCGTGGTGATGGCCCAACGCACGGCAAGCCGTCCCAAAAGAGATCAGTTGCTCGTAAAAGCAGATGCCATAGAGAACAGATTTGGACTGCCCGCCATGAAATGGTTGAAGGTTTTTAAACCCTTGGCAACCTAACTTTTGGCTTAAATTGTCAAAAACCTAGGGTAAACCCAAGTGTTTGCCTTGTTTATCTCATGCCCTGTAGGTGAAACCCACATTCAAAAGTGGTGTGTTTAGGCAGAAAATCCGCCATCCCAATCTTTTTGGAGGAGCGTTCCTGTGAAAATCAAAAGTCAAAAAGACTTTTACTCCGGACTTTTGTACACCATCGTTGGTGCCGCATTTGCCTATGGAGCGACAAGTTACAACATCGGAACTGGTGCCCGCATGGGCCCAGGTTATTTTCCACTGCTATTGGGCTCTATTTTGGCCATCATTGGCGCAATCGTCTTGTTCAAAGCCTTGGTTGTTGAAACGCCAACTGGTGATCCTGTCGGCGCTTGGGCTTGGAAGCCTTTGTCTTTCATCATTTCTGGCAACTTGCTGTTTGGCGTGCTGTTGGGCGGCTTGCCAAGCATTAAATTGCCGGCCATGGGCCTGATCGTTGCAATTTATGGCACTACCTTGGTTGTCAGCTTGGCAGGTGACAAATTCAAACTGAAAGAAGTTTTGATTTTGGCAACTATTTTGTCTGTCATGAGCTACCTTGCCTTCATCATGCTGCTCAAATTGCAGTTCCCAGTTTGGCCTACTTTCATTGCAGGTTAAGGAGTATTCCAAATGGATTTGATCAATAACTTGTCATTGGGTTTTGGGGTTGCTTTCACCTTCCAAAATCTAATTTACGCTTTCATCGGTTGTTTGTTGGGTACGCTCATTGGTGTGTTGCCAGGCATTGGCCCTGTGGCCACCATTGCCATGTTGCTTCCCGCAACGTACGCACTGCCGCCGATTGCGGCCCTCATCATGTTGGCCGGTATTTATTACGGCGCCCAATACGGTGGCTCTACAACCGCTATTTTGGTGAACTTGCCAGGCGAGTCCTCATCCGTGGTCACCGTCATTGACGGCTACCAAATGGCCCGAAAAGGCAGGGCGGGGCCTGCGCTGGCTGCTGCCGGTTTGGGCTCCTTCTTTGCAGGTTGCGTTGGTACTTTGATCTTGGCTGCATTCGCTGCACCTTTGACCGAAGTGGCTTTTAAGTTTGGTCCTGCCGAGTACTTCTCCCTCATGATCTTGGGCTTGATTGGTGCCGTTGTTTTGGCATCTGGCTCACTTTTAAAAGCCGTTGGCATGATCGTGCTGGGCCTTTTGTTGGGCTTGGTGGGAACCGACGTGAACTCTGGTGTGGCCCGTTACAGCTTTGACATTCCTGAGCTCACAGACGGCATTGGTTTCATTACCATTGCCATGGGTGTGTTTGGTTATGGAGAAATCATTGCCAACCTGTCACAGCCTGAAGACAAACGTGAAGTGTTTACGGGCAAAGTGAAGGGGCTCTTACCTACAGGTGAAGACTTCCGCAACATGATTCCTGCAGTTTTGCGCGGCACAGCCATTGGCTCGATGCTGGGTATTTTGCCGGGTGGCGGTGCACTTTTGGCTGCTTTTGCGGCCTACACCATCGAGAAGAAAACCAAATTACGTCCTGGCGAAGTGCCATTTGGCCAGGGCAACATTCGCGGTGTCGCTGCGCCAGAATCTGCCAACAATGCAGGTTCACAAACCTCATTCATTCCATTGCTCACATTGGGTATTCCACCCAATGCGGTGATGGCCTTGATGGTGGGTGCCATGACCATTCACAACATTCAACCTGGCCCTCAGGTGATGACCAGCAATCCAGAATTGTTTTGGGGTCTGATTGCCTCCATGTGGCTTGGCAATGCCATGCTGATCATTTTGAACTTGCCGCTCATTGGCATCTGGATCAAATTGCTCACAGTGCCTTACCGTTGGTTGTTCCCAGCCATCATTCTGTTCTGCGCCATTGGTGTTTACTCCACCAACAACAACACCTTCGACATTTGGATGGTCGGTGCCTTTGGCGTCATCGGTTACACGTTCATCAAATTGGGCTTGGAGCCTGCGCCTTTGCTATTGGGATTCATCTTGGGTCCCATGATGGAAGAGAACTTGCGCCGAGCACTGCTGCTGTCTCGCGGTGACTGGTCTGTGTTTGTCACACGTGGTTTGTCTGCCAGCTTGTTGGCAGCAGCGGCTGTGTTGCTCATTATCGTGCTGCTTCCTTCTGTGAAGTCCAAGCGCGAGGAAGCCTTCGTCGAAGAGTAATTCAGAAGTCCTTTTGACCCAAAACGGCGCCCTCGGGTGCCGTTTTTATTGGCAAGTCGCCACACGCATAGATGGATCTGACTTGAGGCCACAAATTTCCTGACACAATCACCCTTTCTACCCAAAATAAGCTTCCCCGATCAATTTGGACAACACCATGAGTTTTGATTTCAGTACCCCTTATTCGTCTATGCGCTTGCCTTTGTTTGCGCGAAACATTGTGTCGACCTCGCACCCGCTGGCGGCCCAAGCCGGTTTGCGCATGATGCTGAAAGGTGGCAATGCTGTTGATGCGGCCATTGCTGCTGCTGCTGCAATGACGATCACGGAGCCTGTCAGCAACGGTCTAGGCTCTGATGCATTTTGTATATTGTGGGACGGCAACAAACTGCATGGTCTAAATGCGTCTGGACCTGCACCTCAGGCATGGACCCCAGAATACTTCCATCACAAATATGGCCAAGATGCCGTCAACCCCCCCAAGCGCGGCTGGGACTCTGTCACAGTTCCAGGTGCGGTGGGTGCATGGGCGGCCATGAGTGAGCGCTTTGGTAAGTTGCCTTTTGCCGATCTCATGGAGCCTGCCATTGAAATTGCCGAGCGCGGCTACCTGATGCCTGTGGTGGTGCAACAAAAATGGGATGCTGCAACGCCACTGCTGCAGTCTCTGCCTGGTTTTGCCGAAAGCTTTTTGCCATGGGGTCGTGCACCGAATGTGGGAGAGTTGTTCCAATTCAAAGCGGCTGCCCAAGGTTTACGTGCCATTGCTGAAACCAAAGGACGTGCATTTTATGAAGGCGAAATTGCAGAAGCCTTGGTGCGCTTTTCAAAACAGCATGGCGGAGCTATGTCCATTCAAGACTTGGCTGCCTACAGACCTGAATGGGTAGAGCCCATCGCGCAAAACTACCGTGGCTACACCTTGCATGAAATTCCGCCTAATGGCCAAGGCATTGCCGCCTTGATCGCTTTGGGTATTTTGGAAAACTTCGACATTGCCAGTATGAAAGTCGATGGCATTGATTCTCAACATTTGCAAATTGAAGCCATGAAGTTGGCTTTTGCTGACGTATACCGCTATGTGGCTGATCCTCGCTACATGGAAGTGACACCGGCGCAAATGCTTGACCCTGCGTATTTGAAGAGTCGCGCCAAACTCATTGACATGAAGAAGGCGCAAGATTTCAAAGCTGGCAATCCAGTGAAGGGTGGCACCATTTACCTGACGGCCGCCGATGAAAACGGCATGATGGTGAGCTTCATTCAAAGCAATTACATGGGCTTTGGATCGGGTGTGGTTGAACCTACTTTTGGTGTCAGCTTGCAAAACAGAGGTTTTGGTTTTAGCACCGATTTGAAGGGTGCCAATTCAGCCAATTTGGTCGCGCCTGGTAAAAAGCCTTTCCAAACCATCATTCCTGCTTTCCTGACACAAAATGGCCAACCCGTGATGAGCTATGGTGTGATGGGGGGCAACATGCAACCTCAAGGCCATATGCAAACCTTGGTGCGCATGCTTGACTATGGTCAAAACCCCCAAACGGCCTGTGATGCACCGCGCTGGCGTTACAACGCTGGCTTGTCCATCAATGCCGAATCCAACATGGACCGCAGCACCGTACAGGGCCTTAACAATTTGGGACACGAGCTTGAAGTCATCAACGATTCATACCAAGACTTTGGTGCAGGGCAGTTCATTTGGCGCATGGGTGATACCAAAGTACAAGGCTATGTTGCAGCCTCCGATCCAAGGCGTGATGGGCAGGCGGTCGGCTTTTGACGCAAACCCAAGCTTCCAAATTTTCGTCGGGTTTGTTGTTGGCCGCTGCGGGTTCAATCGCATTCAGCGGCAAAGCCATCATTGTCAAACTTGCGTATCGGCATGGCGTCGATGCCATCACCTTGGTGATGTTTCGCATGCTTTTTGCAGTGCCATTTTTCATTGCCATGGCTTGGTGGGCAGGCCGCCATCAAGCACCTCTGACGCGCAATGATTGGTGGGGTGTTTGGGGACTTGGTTTTTCTGGTTACTACCTGTCGAGCTACCTCGATTTTTTAGGCTTGCAATACATCAGCGCCTCGTTTGAGCGACTCATTCTGTATCTCAATCCCACCTTGGTATTGCTGCTGGGATGGGTGCTTTACAAACGCAAAATCACATTCCGCCAAGGGATGGCTATGGCTGTCAGTTACAGTGGCGTGTTGTTGGTGTTTGGCCATGAAGTGTCCTTGGTCGGTGACAACATTGCATTGGGTGCCCTTTTGGTTTTTGGGAGTGCCGTCACTTATGCCATCTACCTCACTTACAGCGGACAACTTGTTCAGCGCTTGGGTTCATTGCGTTTGGCCGGTTTGGCCACTACAGTGGCCTGTTTTTTTTGCATACTTCAGTTTGTCCTGCTCAAGCCGCTGTCTGCATTGAATGTGGAGCCTGATGTCATGTGGCTGTCTTTGCTGAATGCCATCGTCTGTACAGTTTTGCCAGTGCTCATGGTCATGATGGCGATTGAACGCATAGGACCTGGTTTAACTTCCCAAATTGGCATGATTGGTCCGTTGTCCACATTGAGCATGGGTGCATTCTTTTTGAATGAAACTTTCAATCTTTGGATTTTGATGGGTACTGTTTTGGTTTTGGGTGGTGTGTTTTGGGTCACCAAGGCACCCAAAGTGGTTGAACCACTGTGACCTCGGTGGTCTTGAGTTTTTAAAGGAGTCATCATGGATTTTGGAATTAAAGGCAAATGGGCTCTGGTGGGTGGGGCAAGCAAGGGCTTGGGCTGGGGCTGTGCACGTGCGCTGGCCTTGGAAGGTGTGAATGTGGTCATGGTGGCGCGTGGTGCCGAAGTTTTAAACCAAGCCGTAGCCGATTTGCAAAAAGAAGCGCCTAGCGTCAAGCTGCTGCCCGTGGCTGCGGACATCACCACGGAAGCTGGCCGATCCGCTTTATTTTCAGTGTCTGGAGGCCCTGGGCAAGACTTTGACATTGTGGTGACCAACGCGGGTGGCCCACCCCCTGGCGATTTCCGCAGTTGGGACCGCGATGCTTGGATCAAAGCCCTGGACGCCAACATGCTCACGCCCATTGAACTGATTAAGGCAACGGTAGATGGCATGGCGGCAAGGGGCTATGGCCGCATCGTGAATATCACCTCGAGTTCAGTCAAATCACCCATTGATATTTTGGGCTTGTCCAACGGCGCGCGAAGTGGCCTGACGGGTTTTGTTGCTGGCGTCGCACGCACCAAAATTGCGGCACAAGGCGTTACGATCAACAACATCTTACCTGGCAAATTCGATACCGATCGCATCCGCAACACGGTGGAAGCAACTTCGCAAAAGACGGGCAAATCGGTGGCAGAAATTCGCGCACAACAACAAGCGCAGGTGCCAGCAGGCCGTTATGGTACGCCGCAAGAATTTGGCGCACTGTGTGCCTTCATTTGCAGCCAGCAGGCCTCTTACATCACTGGCCAAAACTTTTTGACCGACGGAGGTGCCTATCCTGGCACGTATTGATTCATCGCCTCGAAGAAACCAAGATGCCACTCACGATGAGGCTAAAAGCCACCACGTGATAGATCTGGGGCATGTCGCCTAAGAAAAATGTCGACATGATGGCGGCAAACAGCGGGGTGAGGTTGGAGAAGAAGCCCGCCATTGCTGGCCCCGCAGTTTGCACGCCCAAGCCCCAACACCGGTATGCCAGCACTGCGGGACCGATGGCCACAAAGGCGAGCGCTGCATAAAGGGGGGCACCCCAAGTGATGTGCGCATCGGTTAAGGCCCATTCAGCGCCAGAGAACAAGCCTGCCCAGCCTAAGCCAAATATCACTTGCGCCATGAGGAATGCAGCCCAATTGCTTCGAATCTCGTCGGGTTCGTTACGCTGCGTTAAGAGCCAGCTGTAAAGCGCCCAGCAGACGGTGGCCAGCAAAATATAAATGTCGCCCACCACAAAGCTCACCTGCAGCAGTTGCGCTGCATCGCCGCGCGACAAAACCACCAATACGCCTGCAATGGAAAGCCCTGCGCCCAGCCATTGGGCAGGCCGCACAGGCGTCTTGAAAAGCAAGGCGCCGGCGGCCAGCATGAAGACGGGTGTGCTAGCAGCGACCAAGGTCACGTTGAGAGGGGTTGAGGTTTGCAGTGCCAAATACTGCAGCGCGTTGTAGCAACCCACTCCCAACAAGCTCAGCAGAGCAAACCGGCGCCAGTGCGGCCATAAAGCACTTTGCGGTTTGAGTAAGTGCCAAGCAAAGGGGAGCAGTATGAAAAAAGCAATCACCCAACGTAAAAAATTGAGGGTGATGGGCGGCACCAAATCACTGACCAATCTGCCCACCACGGCGTTGCCTGCCCAAAGCAGAGGTGGAACGGTAAGCATGAGCGCTGTGCCAGGTGAGAGTTTTTGTGTCATGCCCGTGACTTTAACGGCAACGCAAGGGCTGTGTTGTCACGCAGGGTCATTCGATTCGTGGCAAAGTAGCGGTTAATGTGATTTTGGCACTCACGCAAATCACAGCACCATTTACATTTTTCAGGAGAATCGCATGAGCTTAGCAGTCCAAATTGACCAAAACGGTGGTCCAGAACAACTCAAATTGGTAGACGTTACAGTGGGCCAGCCCGGTCCTGGCGAAATTCGCATTCGCCACAAAGCCATTGGATTGAACTTCATTGACGTTTACCAACGCAGCGGTTTGTACACCTTGCCAATGCCTTTGAAGTTGGGCATGGAAGGCTCAGGCATTGTTGAAGCCGTAGGTGAAGGTGTAACACACCTTAAGGTGGGCGATCGTGCGGCCTATGCCAGCCAACCCCCAGGCAGTTATTGTGAAGAGCGCGTCATGCCCGCCAAGACTGTTTGCAAACTGCCAGACGATATTTCTTTTGAAACAGGCGCAGCCATGATGCTCAAGGGCCTCACAGCCCAATATTTGCTTTTGAAGACGCGCCCTGTTGAAGGCTTGCAAGCTGGGGATCATGTGCTGTTCCACGCAGCTGCGGGTGGTGTGGGTCTGATTGCCTGCCAATGGGGCAAAGCTTTGGGCTTTCGCATGATTGGTACGGCTGGCTCTGACGCCAAATGCCAACTGGCCATTGCCAATGGTGCAGAATATTGCATCAACTACAGTACCGACGACTTCTTAACACGCGTGAAAGACATTACAGGTGGCAAAGGCTTGAAAGTTGTTTACGACTCAGTGGGCAAAGACACCTGGGACAAGTCCCTCGATTGCTTGCGTCCTTTCGGGTTGATGGCAACTTTCGGTAATGCTTCAGGTGCCGTGCCGCCAATTTCACCGGGTGTTTTGGGTGTCAAAGGTTCTTTGTATGTCACACGCCAAACTTTGTTCAGCCACATCACCACGCGCGAAAGTACGCAGGCCATGGCCAACGATTTGTTTGCCGTGGTGCAAAGTGGCAAGGTGAAAATTCACATCGATCAAACTTTTCCCTTGACCCAAGTTCAAGAAGCGCATCGTGCCTTGGAAACCCGCAAAACTACCGGCTGTACCATTCTCACGCTCTAAAGTCTAGGCATGTTAAAAAGGAAAAAAAGCTTTTCCTTTGGCAAAGAAAAGGACACTTGATCAAGTGTCCTTTTTGATGAGGTCTTGAGTTTTATTTGCCGCGACGAACGCGCAGCAACTCGTCCAAGATCAGCAGAAATGCCCCTAGGGTGATGGCACTGTCGGCCACGTTGAAGGCGGGAAAGTGCCAAGTGCCGTAGTAAAAGTCTAGAAAATCAATGACGTGGCTATATAGCACGCGATCGATCACATTACCGACAGCACCGCCCAACAGCAGAGACAATGCCAGACAAAACAATGATTGGCCAGCGTGCATGCGCAGCAAATAAACCATCACCAAGGCAGCCGCAGCACCCAGTCCGGTGAAGAACCAGCGCTGCCAACCGCCTGCATCGGCCAAGAAAGAAAATGCAGCACCGGGGTTGTGGACGCGGACCAAATTGAAGAAGGATGTCATGGGCAAAGTTTCACCCAACTGAAACGCACCCACCACCGCAATTTTGGTCAATTGGTCAAGCAAGAGAATGATGAGCGCAATGCCCAACCAAAGCCAAACGCCAGAGCCTGATTTGAAAGCGATTTTGCTGCGTGCCATATCACTTAAATAGTTTAAGCAAACAGGCGCGTTTCACCCGAGCCATGCAAGTTGCTGTCGCACCGTCCGCACAGTGTGGGATGTGCAGGATTCACGCCCACATCAGGAGCGTAATGCCAGCAACGCTCGCACTTGGTGTCTTGACTGACAGAGACCTTGGCGAGCATCTCGGAGCCGGTTTCCAAATTCAGTTGTGAAGTGATGAAAACAAACTTCAAGTCATGCCCCAAACTGGCCAGCAAGGCGTGGTCTTCGGATCCGACGTGCAAGTTCACAGCGGCTTGCAGTGAAGCGCCCACTTTGCCATCGGCGCGAAGGGCTTCAATGTCCTTGTTCACTTGATCGCGAATTTCGCGAATGCGTGTCCACTTGGCCAGCAGCGCTGCATTGGGCGCACCCAAGTCACTGAAGGTTTCTATGAAGATAGACTCAGACGTGCCAAAAGCTTGCCAAGCTTCTTCGGCGGTAAAGCTTAAGAACGGCGCCATCCAACGTAGCATGGCATGCGTGATGCGGTACAGCACCGTTTGTGCTGACCGTCTGGCCAATGACTTGGGTGCGTTGGTGTAAAGCCGGTCTTTTAAAACGTCCAAGTAAAACGCGCCCAAATCTTCTGAGCAATAGATTTGCAATTTGGACACCACCGGGTGGAATTCATAGATTTTAAAGTGCGCCAAGATGTCGGCTTGTATTTGAGCGGCGCGACTTAATGCAAAGCGATCGATCTCCAACAGGTCGGCATCGGCCACGCTGTCTTTGGCAGGATCGAAGTCACTCACGTTGGCCAACAAGAAGCGCAGCGTGTTGCGAATGCGGCGATAGGCATCAACCACGCGTGCCAAAATTTTGTCGTCGATGTTGAGGTCACCAGAGTAGTCTGTGGAGGCCACCCAAAGGCGCACGATTTCGGCACCCATTTTGTCGCTGATCTCTTGTGGTGCCATCACATTGCCCAAGCTTTTGCTCATTTTGCGGCCTTGGCCATCCGTGGCAAAACCATGCGTGAGCAAACCGCGATAAGGCGCGCGATCGTACAAAGCGCATCCCAGCAACAAAGAGCTGTGGAACCAGCCGCGGTGTTGGTCGTGTCCTTCTAAGTACAAGTCGGCTTCAGGCCCTGCGTCATGGAACGGGTTGCGATCGTACGCATCTTTGTGACTGCCGCGCAGCACGTGCTGGAAAGTTGAACCAGAGTCAAACCAGACTTCCAAAATGTCAGTGCTCTTGGTGTATTGGGGGGCATCTGATGGGCCCAAAATTTCTTCTGCAGTGGCACGGCTCCAAGCTTCAATGCCGCCCTTTTCAACGATGTTGGCGGCTTGGTCCAAAATTTCCATGGTGCGGGGATGTAACTCACCTGAATCTTTGTGAAGGAAGAAAGGCACTGGCACGCCCCAGCTGCGCTGACGCGAAATACACCAGTCAGGTCGGTTGGCAATCATGTCGCGCAAACGCGTTTTTCCATTTTCTGGATAGAAGTTGGTTTGATCGATGGCATCGAGGGCCAACTGACGTAGAGTTTTGGGTGCTTTGTCTTTCGTGAAAACGCCAGGGCCGTCGTCCATGCGCACGAACCACTGCGCTGCAGCACGGTAAATGACGGGTGTTTTGTGGCGCCAGCAATGCGGGTAGCTGTGCGTGATGCCATAGGTGGCCATGAGGCGATTGCTTTCGCTCAGCACCTCAATGATGCGGTGACAAGCTTTCCAAATGTTCATGCCTCCAAACAAGGGCAAGTCTTCTGCGTAGCTGCCATTGCCTTGAACAGGGTTCAAGATGTCGTCATAGGCCAGGCCATTGGCCACACACGAGTTAAAGTCATCAACGCCGTAAGCGGGCGATGAGTGAACAATGCCCGTTCCGTCTTGCGCGCTAACGTATTCGGCCACATACACGGGCGAGAAGCGCTTGTAGCCTTCATGCACGTCGTACAACGGGTGTTTGAAATTCAAGCCACCCAATTTGTTGCCTGTGGTGGTGGCAACCACCTGACCTTTCAACTTGTAGCGCTCTAAACATTTTTCGACCAAAGACTCTGCCAGAACCAACAGGCCTTTGTCGGTGTTCACCAAGGCATAAACCAATTCAGGATGGACGTTGAGAGCTTGGTTGGCAGGCAAGGTCCATGCAGTGGTAGTCCAGATGACAGCAAAGGCCGATTGAGTTTGGTCGGGCAATTCTTTCAAATCAAAGGCCTTGGCCAATGCCGCTTGGTCGGCGGCTTCAAAGGCCACATCCAAGGTATCGCTCTTTTTGTCGGCGTATTCAATTTCAAATTCGGCCAAGGAAGAGCCGCAATCGAAGCACCAGTAAACAGGCTTGAGGCCGCGGTACACAAAACCACGTTCAATGACACGTTTGAAGGCGCGAATTTCGCCGGCTTCATTGGCAAAGTCCATGGTGCGATAAGGACGCTCCCAATCGCCTAGCACACCCAAGCGTTTGAAGTCTTCCCGCTGTTGGTCAATTTGCTCGGTGGCAAAGGCGCGGCTCTTGGACTGCATGTCGTCGCGAGTGAGTTTGCGACCATGCAATTTTTCAATGGCGTTTTCAATGGGTAAACCGTGGCAGTCCCAGCCCGGAATGTATTGCGCGTCAAAGCCTGCCAATTGCTTGGACTTGACAATCATGTCTTTGAGCACTTTGTTCAGGGCATGTCCAATGTGCAAATTGCCATTGGCGTAGGGTGGGCCATCGTGCAACACAAACAAAGGCGCACCCTGCCGTGCCAAGCGGAGTTTTTTGTAGAGACCTTGGTCACTCCAAGCTTTGGCCCAGGCGGGCTCACGCTTGGGCAAATCGCCGCGCATCGCAAAAGCGGTGTCGGGCATGTTCAGAGTGGCGCGGTAATTTGTTTTTGGTTCAGACATTGTTCAAAGCGTCATGGTGTGGGGACTTGCAAAGTCGCATCTCTCGCGGCGAAAAAAGCACGCGCATCGTCACAGTCCTTGGCAATGCCCACGGTCAGGGCTTGCAAGCTGTCGTACTTGAGTTCGTCGTGTAATTTGTGCAGCAAGTCAACTCGGATGATTTTACTGTAGCCACCTTCAAGCCCCAGCTGGCTTGGCCAATCTAGGCAATGGGTCTCCAAGAGCACCCGGCCACCATTGACATCCGCGGGGTCCAAAGAGGGACGAATGCCCAAATTGGCCACCCCTTGCAAGGCTTGCGTGCTTAAGCCATGGACTTCCACGTTGAAAATGCCGCTGGCTGCGGGTTGCCAGTGACTAAAGCGCAAGTTGAGGGTTCTGAAGCCGTCCTCAGCCCCTTCAACCGAGGCGCCCAAGCCACGTCCCAGCTTTCGGCCATGCACCACGTGGCCGCTGATGCTGTAGGGCCTTCCCAAAAGGCGGGTCACAGCTTTCATATCACCCCGGCTTAGGGCTTCTCTGACGGCTGAGCTTGAAACTCTGAGGCCATGCACTTCGTAGCTGTTCATGCGAGCCACATCAAAGCCGAGGCGCTGACCGGCGGCATCGAGCATGGTGTAGTCACCGGCCCGCTTGGCGCCAAAGCGAAAATCATCGCCCACCAGCAAATATTTGACGCCCAAGCCTTTGACCAAGACCAGCTGAATGAAGTCCTCAGGTGATTGACGGGCTAAGCGTTCGTCGAAGGGCAAAACCACGACTTGGTCAATGCCACATCGCTCAAGTTCTAGCAATTTGTCGCGCAGGGTGGCAATTCGTGCAGGTGCCAATTCAGGCTTCTTCTGAAGCTTGGCAAAAAAATCTCGGGGGTGCGGCTCGAAGGTCATCACGCAACTGGGTACCCCGCGATGTGCGGCTTCGTTTTTCAAAAGAGCGAGCATGGCCTGGTGGCCGCGGTGGACGCCATCAAAGTTGCCGATTGTCAAGGCGCATTGCTGGGCCCTGTCTGGGTGATTGAATCCGCGAAATACCTTCATGCTGCTTGAGTCATAAATATGAATTGATTACAGGGTATATTGTGACTGACCAGAAAGACTGGCCTGTTCTCGTTTCATGTCATGGTTTTACCGTTAGATGGAGGCGCTTGTGAAGGTCTTGAAATTGTCTGCCCAAGGGCTCCCACAGTCGTGGATTTCTTTGGAACAAGCCGTGGTTTATTACGCAGCGCAAGATGTACGTTGGGAGGCGGGCCAAGAAATTGCCGTTTTTCATGGTGGCCACAACGCCATCACGGGCGAGCAGTCCATCATCAAGGTCAACAGCATCATTGGCACCCGCGGTGTTCATGGCATCAACCCTTTCGAACTTCGCCCTGGCCTGACCAATGGCAAATTGTTTGTTCGCGATCGCAATGTGTGTGCTTATTGCGGCCAGCGATTTCATGAAACCGAACTCACTCGAGAGCACATTGTGCCTTTTGCGCAAAATGGCATCGACAATTGGATGAATGTGGTCACGGCGTGTCGATCATGCAATCACCGTAAAAGCAGTAGGACGCCTGAGCAGGCAGGCATGCCCTTGCTTTACACCCCTTATGTGCCCAGCCTCTGGGAAGATTTCATTTTGCGAAACCGCAGAATCTTGACCGACCAAATGGAGTTTTTGATGGCACATGTGCCTCAAAACTCCAGATTGATCGATTAGATATCAGACCTGCTTTAAGCAAAAACGCCAGCAGTTTCTTGCATGCTGGCGGACACCTGGCCCAAGTGGTGAAGGGTGTCGCCGAAAGTCATTTCAAGTTGCGTCAATTTCTTGAAGTAGTGGCTCACGATGTATTCGTCGGTCACCCCAATGCCCCCATGCAACTGCACAGATTGTTGGCCGACATAGCGCATGGAATTGCCCATTTGGTATTTGGCGCGGGCCATGGCTTGATGCCGCTCAATGGCGGGTGCGTTCAGTTTCAAGCTGGCGTAATAGCTCATTGAGCGGCCCAGCTCCAACTGCATTTTCATGTCGGCCACGCGGTGACGCAGGGCTTGGAAAGTTGCGATGGTGGTGTTGAATTGTTTGCGGGTGTTCATGTACTCCACTGTGATGGACATGGTTTTATCCATCACGCCAACACCTTCAGCGCAAACACACGCAATGCCGATGTCTACTGCGTGGCTCAATGCGATTTGGCCATCGAGGGTGAGCAAGCTGGCCGAACTTTGATTGAGCTGAAGCTCTGCGGCGCGCCCACCGTCTTGGGTGCCGTAGCCTGAGGTGCTGCTGCCCTTGGCGCCCTTGGCAACCAAGAACAAAGCCAGCTTGCCAGATGCCATGGCAGGTACCAAATAGGCATCTGCATGATCGCCTACAGCCACCATGCTTTTGGTGCCAGTGATAAGCCAATGGCCGTCGTGTTGCGTTGCTTGTGCATCGCATTTTTGGGAGTTGTACCGGGATTTTCTCTCTTGGTGTGCCAAAACCACAATGGCTTCACCAGCTGCAATTTTGGGCAGCCAAGCGGCTTTCAAAGTGTCGCTTGCATAGCCCTCTAAAACTGCGCCAGCAATGAAGGCTTGTTGCAGCGGTTCGAGCACAATACCGCGGCCCAACTCTTCCATCACCACCATGCCTTCAACAGGCCCCATGCCCATGCCGCCTTGGCCTTCACTGACATACAGGCCACACAGGCCCAACTCGGCCAGCTCTGTGTAGGCGGCGCGGTCAAAGCCACCCGCCAGTGTGATTTCGCGGCGGCGGTCGAAGGTGTAAGCCTTGTCGACCCATTTGCGAACAGCATCGCGCAATTGTTCTTGATCGTCTGAAAAGTCGAAATCCATTTTGTGTCCTTAAGGGGTTAACAAATTAACCCAAAACCACTTGAGCCACGATGTTGCGCTGCACTTCATTGCTGCCGCCATAGATCGTGGTTTTGCGCATGTTGAAATAGTTGGCTGCCAGCGGAGCGTTGGACACTTCGTGACCGGGGAAGTCGCCTTGCCAACCTGCATCCATGGCTTCGAAGATGAAGGGCAGGCTGAAGGGGCCGGCTGCCAACATCATGAGTTCGGTGTAGCGCTGTTGAATTTCGCTGCCCTTGATTTTCAAAAGGCCGGCAATGTCGAGTGAGTTTTTGCCAGATTTTTCTGCCGACAAAACACGCAAGACCAGCATTTCCAAGGCAACGATGTCCACTTCCAGTTTGGAAATTTCGTCCCTAAATCGCATGTCTTCGTAAACACCTTCGGTTTTGGCAATGCGCTTAAGGCGCTCGAGTTCGCGTTTGGCGCGGTTCACATCGGCAATGTTGGTGCGTTCGTGGGCCAACAAATGCTTGGCGTAATTCCAACCTTTGTTTTCTTCACCAATGAGGTTTTCGGCAGGCACTTCCACATTGTCAAACCACACTTCATTGACCTCACATTCGCCATCTAGCAATTTGATGGGACGCACCGTGATGCCGGGTGTCTTCATGTCGATCAGCAAGAAGGAGATACCAGTTTGCGGTTTGCCTTCATTGCTGGTGCGCACCAAGCAGAAAATCCACTCGCCATATTGACCCAAGGTGGTCCAGGTTTTTTGACCATTGACGATGTACTTGTCGCCCACGCGTTCAGCTCGCGTTTTGAGAGACGCCAAGTCAGAGCCTGAGCCAGGTTCGCTGTAGCCTTGACTCCACCAAACTTCACCGCTGGCGATGCCAGGCAAGAAACGTTTTTGTTGTTCTGCGTTACCAAAAGCCATGATGACGGGCGCTACCATGACGGGCCCGAAAGGGACAACGCGCGGAGCACCGGCAAGTGCACATTCTTCTTCGAACAAATGCTTTTGTACGGCCGTCCAACCAGGCCCACCAAACTGTTCCGGCCAGCCCCACCCGAGCCAACCTTTTTTGCCTAAAATCTTGGCCCAACGCTGCAAGTCATCACGCGATAGACGCATGGCGCTGTGTACTTTTTGCGAAATTTCTGAGGGTAAATTTGCTTTTACCCAAGCGCGAATCTCCTCGCGAAATGCGAGTTCATCGGGTGTGAATGCCAAATCCATGAGATGAGTCTCCGGTCAATGCCAGTAATTAAAGGGAATCTGCGTTTTTAGCACGACCGTGCGCAAATGCGGTGTCTTGGCTGCGACAAAACGCAATTTAGGTCACTGCGGCAAGGATAATACTAGGTCTTGCTTGACGGTCCAATTGTGAAAAACATTGTCATTTTGATTTCGGGCGCTGGTTCCAACATGTCGGCTATTGTGAAAGCCGCGCATGAGGGGGCTTGGTTCAAACTTTGGGGTGTGAAGGTTGCGGCCGTCATCAGCAACAAGCCTCAAGCGTCAGGCTTGAAGTGGTTGCAAGAGCACGCAGAGTTTTCCAACATCAAGACGCAAGTGTTGGATCACACGCTGTTTGAATCTAGGGAGGCCTTTGACCAATCTTTGATGGCACAAATTGATGTGCATGACCCGGAGTTGGTCGTGCTGGCGGGTTTCATGCGAATTTTGACGCCTGCTTTTGTCGCCCACTATCAAGGTCGCCTGATCAACATTCACCCCTCATTGTTGCCCGCATTTGCCGGATTGAACACGCACCAGCGCGCCATTGATGCGGGCGCCAAGTTTGCTGGCGCCACAGTGCACCAAGTTTCAGTCGAGGTGGATCAAGGGCAAATTTTGGCTCAAGCCGTGGTGCCTGTTCTTGAAGGTGACACGGCAGAAACGCTGGCCGCCAGAGTGCTCACGCAAGAGCACCTCATTCTTCCTTCTGCAGTGGCAGGGTTTTTCAAATCTCAGGCAGTTCCTCACCCAACCAAGTAAACCGGGGTTGAATGACACCCTGGATGTCCACCGTTTCATTGAACATGGCGGCGGGCCTGACCCACAGACCTTGCTCGCCATAAAGCGCTTTGTACAAAGTCAGCGGCTCTAGAGACTCACTGTGACGCACTGTGCCAAGCACTTGGTAAAGTAAATTTTTGTAATGACGGTAGTAGCCTGGCCGAGTGATGATCAGTGGCGGTAAAGTTTCTTCTTGCATGAAATCGCTCTTGCGTGTTGTGCGGTGGGACAATAGAGCTTATGCACCCAAAAGCCCTGTTAGACGCCTGTGCCGAATTGGTCAGGCTGACCCTCCAATTTAACCATCCCGCTGATGCGGTGGTTTCTCGTTTTTTTCGTGACAACCGTAATTTGGGTCCGCGAGAGCGTGCCACGTTGTCTGAAACGGTTTTTCAAGTTTTGCGACAAAAACTGTTGTTTGAACACATGGCCCGATCTGGCAGCGGCCCCAAAGAAAGACGCATGGCCATCTTGGGTTTTGCGGGCCCCAGAGATTTCGTGAAAAGTGCATTGAACGAGACTGAAAAAAAATGGCTCGACATGTGCGACAGCATTCAGCCCTCAGACTTGATGTCGCAGCACATTCACAATTTACCAGATTGGTTGGCGCGGCCACTCAAAGAGCAACTTGGTGATGAGTTTGGGGCTTTGGCTGAGAGCTTGCAGCAACCTGGTAGCTTGGATTTGCGGGTGAACGACCTGAACGAAAAACGTTCTGAGGTGCAGAAAGAATTAATGGCTGCGGGCATTGTTTGTGAGCCTACCCCTTATTCCCCTTGGGGCCTGCGTTTGCAAGGCAAACCGTCCTTGGCCAAGGTCAAAGCCTTTGAGCGTGGCGCGATCGAAGTGCAGGACGAAGGATCGCAATTGTTGGCGCTGCTCCTGGATGCGCACCGCGGTGAAATGGTGGTGGACTTTTGCGCAGGGGCGGGCGGAAAAACTTTGGCCATTGGAGCGTCCATGCGCAACACAGGTCGCTTGTACGCCATGGACACCTCAGCTCACAGATTGGATGCTTTAAAGCCTCGTTTGGCGCGCAGTCAGTTGTCCAATGTGCATCCTGCTGCTATCGCTCATGAGCGCGACGACCGTGTGAAGCGTTTGGCCGGCAAGATTGATCGGGTTTTGGTGGATGCGCCATGCTCGGGACTTGGCACCCTTAGGCGCAACCCAGATTTGAAATGGCGTCAAAAGCCCGAAGGCATTGCCGATGTGACAAGCACTCAAACTGCCATTTTGGAAAGTGCGTCGCGTTTGTTGAAGCCGGGTGGCCGTTTGGTCTATGCCACGTGCAGCATGCTGCCGCAAGAAAATGAAGAAATTGCTGAAGCGTTTTCTAAAGCACATCCGGATTTTATTGTTTTGCCAGTCACCGAAGAACTGACCCGATTGAAAGTTGACCATGCCGAAAACTTGTGCAATGGCAACTTTTTACGCCTATGGCCCCATCGGCATGGCACTGATGGGTTCTTTGCCGCTGTTTGGATTCGAAAGTGAATTCTAAAGCGCTAACTTTCGAGATTTCTTGTTGAAATAACTGTCAATTTGAATTCGAAAATCTTAAAATAATCTGATTGCCTTCAAGGGCACCCTTAAACAGAAAGCGACTGCATGTTGTTACTCGACTCGGCTGTGTTTGATGCGGCCATTGACTGGTTGGTCAACGGACTTTTAGGATTTTCAGGCTGGCAAATTTTCTTTGTCATTCTGGGCCTCACCCACATCACCATTGCCAGCGTCACCATCTTTTTGCACCGTCATCAGGCTCATCGGGCCTTGGATTTACACCCCATTGCCTCGCATTTCTTCCGCTTTTGGTTGTGGATGACCACCGGTCAGGTGACCAAAGAGTGGGCGGCCATTCACCGCAAGCACCACGCCAAGTGCGAACAAGCTGAAGATCCGCACAGCCCGCATGTGCATGGGATTAAAACCGTGTTGTTCAAGGGTGCCGAGCTGTATCGCAAAGAATCTAAAAACCAAGAAACTCTCAGCCGCTATGGACACGGTACCCCCGACGACTGGATAGAGCGCAATCTCTACTCGCGCTTTTCATGGCAAGGTGTGGCCTTGATGTTGATCATCGATGTGGCCTTGTTTGGTGCCTTGGGCCTTACTGTCTGGGCTGTGCAAATGGCTTGGATCCCCATTACGGCGGCAGGCATCATCAATGGAGCAGCCCACTACTGGGGTTATCGCAATTTTGAGGCGCATGACGCCAGCACCAATATCTCGCCTTGGGGTATCTTGATTGGTGGCGAAGAGCTGCACAACAACCATCACACCTACCCAACCTCTGCCAAGCTGTCGGTCAAGCCCTACGAATTCGATTTGGGTTGGGCTTACATCTGCATCTTGCAAGCTGTCGGTTTGGCCACTGTGAAAAAGACGCCGCCTGTCTTGGCGTTTGGCGAAGTTCGGCCCGTGGCCGATGAGAAAACTTTGGAAGCTCTGATCACCAATCGTTATGCCGTGATGGCTGGTTACGCCCGTCAAATGCGAACTGTCTTCCGCGAAGAAGTGGCCAATGCCAAACTTGACGCCAGTGTTTTGAAAGTCGCCAAGCGCTGGATTCACCGCGATGGTGACAAGGTGCCTGCCGAAGCTCGCGCGCCTTTGAGTGCCACCCTCGCAGCCTACCCCGTCCTTGACAAAATGTTGGCCATGCGCGAAGAGTTGCGTCAAATTTGGCTCAACACTTCCCACAACCGCGAACAATTGGCCCTTGACCTGCAAGTCTGGTGCAAACGCGCTGAAGAAAGCGGCATTGCCGCGCTTCGCGATTTTTCCACCCAACTGCGTGCTGCCCGCGCTTAATCGATTGGGGTAGCCAATTTAAATGGGGTCAGATCAACATTATTAATGTTGATCTGACCCCATTTAAATTTCTCCAGCAACAAAAAAGCCCGCAATAGCGGGCTTTTCTTCTAGGTCAAGCTGAATTACTTCAGTTTGATTTCCTTGTACTCAACGTGCTTGCGAGCTTTGGGGTCGAACTTCATGATCGACATTTTCTCGGGCATTGTTTTCTTGTTCTTGCTGGTCGTGTAAAAGTGACCAGTTCCAGCTGTAGATTCCAGCTTGATTTTTTCGCGTCCGCCTTTGCTTGCCATGATGGTGCTCCTGTAGGGGGTTTAAGCTTGACCACGTTCGCGCAGGTCTGCGAGAACGGCATCAATGCCATTTTTGTCGATCAGGCGCAAAGCGGCGCTGGAAACGCGCAGGCGCACCCAGCGGTTTTCGCTCTCAACCCAGAAACGGCGATATTGCAGGTTCGGCAGGAACCGGCGCTTGGTTTTGTTGTTGGCGTGGGAAACATTGTTTCCGACCATGGGGCCTTTGCCCGTTACGTCGCAGACGCGTGCCATGTGGACACTCCGATACTTTTATAAACAGCTGGTGCCAGATGAGTGATGCGAATCCAATAGAGGAGTTGCTGGGGTGCAACTGATCTGTCGTTTGCAAAACTTAAGGCGGTCCAGCCTCACCTCGCCAGAAGGGTGGCGGTAACCCATTTTGATGGACCTCCTATGTGGAGGCTTCAGCAAAGCCTTGGATTATAGCCAGATTTTTGGGGTAAAGCCAAATGATAAAACCTAAAAAATGGCCTGCACGGAGCAGGTCAGCCCCTAAGGCGGCGCAAATTCAGCTCTAGAAAGTGGGTCTTTAGGCGCCTTCTTGCTCCAAATAGCGTTGGGCATCCAAGGCCGCCATGCAACCAGTACCTGCGCTGGTGATGGCCTGCCGGTAAACGTGATCTTGGACATCGCCTGCGGCAAAAACCCCAGGCACGCTGGTCATGGTGGCAAAGCCTTTCAGCCCACTTTGAGTCACGATGTAGCCGTTTTCCATTTGCAGTTGGTCTTTAAAAATATCGGTATTCGGCGAATGACCAATGGCAATGAAACAGCCTTTAAGCTCCAAATCTTGTAAAGAGCCGTCTTTGGTGGACTTCAAGCGCACACCTGTGACGCCGGTGCTGTCACCCAAAACCTCTTCCAAGGTTTGGAAGGTTTGCAAAACAATCTTGCCCGCTGCCACTTTGTCCATCAATTTGTCCACCAAGATAGGCTCGGCCTTGAACTTGTCGCGGCGGTGAATGAGGTACACCTTGCTGGCAATGTTGGACAAGTACAGCGCTTCTTCGACAGCCGTATTGCCGCCGCCCACCACGCAGCAAACTTGCTCTTTGTAAAAGAAACCATCGCAGGTGGCACAGCCCGACACGCCGCGGCCCATAAACGCAGTTTCTGAGTCAATACCCAGGTATTTGGCTGATGCACCCGTTGCAATGATCAAGGAATCGCATGTGTAGACGCCGCTGTCGCCGGTCAAAGTGAAGGGGCGTTTACTGAAATCGACCTTGTTGATGTGGTCAAACACAATTTGCGTATTGAAGCGCTCTGCATGTTCCAAAAAGCGTTGCATGAGGTCGGGGCCTTGCACGCCATGCACGTCGGCAGGCCAGTTGTCCACCTCTGTGGTGGTCATCAGCTGCCCGCCTTGGGCTATGCCGGTAATCAGCAAAGGCTTCAAGTTGGCCCGAGCTGCATAAACGGCGGCCGTATAGCCTGCGGGGCCAGAGCCTAAAATCAAAACTTGAGCATGTTGGGTGGGAATGGTGTTGGACATGATGGGCAATCTTGCAGAATTCGGGTAAACGCTAAACCGCCATTGTAAGAAGCTTATGAATCGCTTGTTTAGGGGGGTCTATCGGGTAAGCTTAAGGCTTAGATCATGACCTATTCACTTCGCACCCTGACCAACCCAAGCAACAGCCCTGATGCAGACTCACCTAGAGTGCTCAATGAGGGTGTTGGCTTGATGCGCTTCACACAGGAAATCGTTCTTTTCCTAGGTGCGGCTGTCCTTGTTTTATTGGCCTTGGCCATGTTCAGTTTCAGTCCAAAAGACCCATCTTGGTCAGGCTCAGGTTTGGGTGGCGGTGTGCTTAACTGGATGGGTTTGGTCGGAGCTTGGTTGGCTGACGGCATGTATTTTTGCTTTGGCTATTCTGCGTGGTGGTTGGTGGCCATCTTGGGTCGCTTTTGGCTGATCGCTTGGGCCGACTGGCTCAGAACAGATGAAACCACGCCCCAAGCCGCTGATAAAGAAAATGAATCGAACTGGAAAACCCGTCTGATTTTTTGGGCGGGCTTGTTTTTACTCATGTCTTCCAGCAGTGCACTCGAATGGGCCAGGCTCACTCGTTGGGATGCCATCCTGCCCGGTACCAGTGGTGGCGCTTTGGGTTATGCCGTGGGGCACTTTTCTTTGAAATGGTTGGGCTTCAATGGCTCGAGCTTGATTGAAATTGTGTGCGTCGCTTTGGGAATGGGATGGGCCTTTGGATTTTCTTGGGGTCAAGTCTGTGAATCGTTGGGCGGCAAGATCGATGGCTTGATGCAATCTCGTCAAGTCAAGCGAGAAATGGAAGAAGACTTGGCCATGGGCCAACAAGCTTTGCGAGAACGCGAGCAGCTTCAGTCCAAGTTGCCTGCAGAACCGCAACTGCACCCCTTCGGAAACGAGTTTGAAGAGAAGCCTTTGTTTGCCGCGGCAGGTGTGTCTGCACCGGTCTTCGCAGAGCCTGTTACGCCAATGGTCATTGAGTCACCTGTGACTGCGGTGCCGCGCAGCGAGCGTGTCGTGAAAGAGCGCCAAAAGCCCTTGTTCAATGAATTACCAGACAGCAAATTACCGCTCGTTGATTTGCTCGACAGTTTGACGCTGCGACAAGAGGGCGTCGCGCCAGAAACGCTTGAGATGACCAGTCGCATGATTGAAAAACGACTCAAAGACTTTGGCGTTGAAGTGCGTGTGGTGGCCGCTGCACCCGGGCCCGTTATCACGCGCTATGAAATTGAACCCGCGACAGGTGTCAAAGGATCGCAAGTGGTTAATTTGGCCAAGGACTTGGCGCGCTCGTTGAGCCTGATTTCTATTCGAGTGGTGGAAACCATTCCAGGCAAAAACTACATGGCCTTGGAATTGCCCAACGCCAAACGCCAATCCATCAAGCTCAGCGAAATTTTAGGATCGCAGGTTTACAACGAAGCCAAGTCCATGCTCACCATGGGTTTGGGCAAAGACATTGTGGGCAACCCGGTGGTGGTGGATCTGGCCAAAATGCCTCACGTCTTGGTAGCAGGCACAACGGGCTCTGGCAAGTCGGTGGGTATCAATGCCATGATTTTGTCTTTGCTCTACAAGGCGGAAGCACGTGATGTTCGACTGCTCATGATCGATCCTAAGATGTTGGAAATGTCAGTCTATGAAGGCATCCCGCATTTGTTAGCACCTGTGGTGACCGACATGCGGCAAGCCGCACATGGCTTGAACTGGTGTGTAGGTGAAATGGAACGCCGCTACAAGCTGATGAGCAAAATGGGCGTTCGAAACTTGGCGGGCTACAACACCAAAATTGACGACGCAGCCGAACGCGAAGAATTTATTTTGAACCCCTTCAGCCTAACGCCAGATGATCCAGAGCCTCTTAAACGTTTGCCGCACATTGTGGTGGTGATTGATGAGTTGGCCGACCTTATGATGGTGGTGGGTAAAAAAATTGAAGAGCTCATTGCACGTTTGGCGCAAAAAGCCCGCGCCGCTGGCATTCATTTGATCTTGGCCACACAGCGCCCCAGCGTGGATGTGATCACAGGCTTGATCAAAGCCAATATCCCAACACGCATTGCCTTTCAAGTCTCAAGCAAAATTGACAGCCGAACCATCCTAGATCAAATGGGTGCTGAGGCTTTATTGGGCATGGGTGACATGCTCTACATGCCTTCAGGCACCGGCTTTCCCATTCGAGTGCATGGCGCCTTCGTGAGTGACGAAGAAGTTCACCGCGTCGTGAGCTATTTGAAAACTCAGGGCGAGCCAGATTACATTGACGGCGTGCTAGAAGGTGGCACCACAGATGGAGAAGACACAGGCTACGGCGACAGTGGCGATGTTGAAAAAGACCCCATGTACGACCAAGCTGTTGAAGTGGTCTTGAAAAATCGCAAGGCCAGTATTTCTTTGGTCCAGCGTCACTTGAAGATTGGCTACAACCGCGCTGCGCGTTTGGTCGAAGAGATGGAAAAGGCAGGCTTGGTCAGTTCTATGAGCAGCAGCGGCCAGCGAGAAATTTTGGTGCCTGCGCGCACTGAATAAGCGTTTTTTATCAAGCTGTCTTTTCAAGATGAAAGCCAAACTCTCTATGCTCTGGCTGTTCATTGCGTGGCTTAGTTTTGTGCCGAGTTCATGGGCTCAAACGTCCCCCGATGCCATCGAGTCTTTGAGTCAATTTTTAAAGCACACCACCAGCGGACGTGCACAGTTTACTCAGCTTGTCGTTGGGCCGTCTAAAGCAGATCAAGCACCTCGTAAGAAAACATCCTCAGGCACTTTTGAGTTTCAAAGGCCGCAGCAATTTCGTTTCGCGTATCAAAAACCTTTTGTTCAAACCATGGTGTCTGATGGTCAGTGGTTGTGGCTTTTTGACGCGGACTTGAACCAAGTGACTGTGCGTAAACAAAACCAATTGTTGGGTCAAACGCCAGCTGCTTTCATTTCATCGTCTGGCGATTTGAAAGCGTTGCAAGCTGAATTCAATTTAAAAGCAGAGCCAGATTCTGAAGGTTTGCAGTGGGTCAGAGCAACTCCCAAACAAGCGGATGGCGCGGTCCAGATCATCCGAGTGGGTTTGAAACTTGGCGTGGCAACTCCCGGCACATCTGCCCCTATTCCGGTCTTGACGGTCTTGGAGGTCGTGGATGGTTTGGGTCAAACCTCGCGCTTGAATTTTCAAAATTTCGAAGTCAATGTGAAGTTCTCCCCAGAAGCATTTCAATTCAAAGCACCTGCTGGCGTGCAGGTCATTCGACCATGAATGCCAGCGTTCATTTGCAGCAGCCTCTGGCAGAGCGCTTGCGCCCTCAAAACTTGAGTGAAGTCATTGGCCAGCAGCATTTGATCGGTGAGGGCTTGGCTCTTCGCTTGGCATTTGAATCTGGTCAGCCACACAGTTGTATTTTGTGGGGCCCGCCAGGGGTCGGTAAAACGACCATTGCTCGACTCATGGCCAGTGCTTTTGATGCCCAATTTATCAGTATCAGCGCTGTGCTCGGAGGGGTTAAAGACATCCGGGAAGCCGTTGACAAAGCAGAGGCCGCTTTGAATGGACTGCAGCCACAAAGAACCATTGTGTTTGTTGATGAAGTCCATCGTTTCAATAAAAGTCAACAAGACGCGTTCTTGCAGCATGTTGAAAGTGGCTTGTTTACTTTCATTGGCGCGACCACCGAGAATCCCTCATTTGAGGTGAATTCTGCCTTGCTCTCTAGAGCCGCTGTCTATGTTTTGCAAGCCCTCAACGAAGATGATTTAAAGCAAATTGTGAAGCGAGCGCACGCCATAGGCGCAGTGCCTCAATTGGCAGCTGAAGCCCAGCAGCGACTGATCGCTTATGCCGATGGCGATGCACGTCGTTTGCTCAACACCCTTGAAACATTGACCATTGCTGCCCAAACAGAGAAGCTCGAAGTTATCTCAGACGCTTGGCTTTTGAAGGTTTTAGGCGAGCGCATGCGCCGATACGACAAAGGCGGTGAACAGTTTTACGACACCATCAGTGCGCTTCACAAATCTGTCCGAGGCTCTGACCCAGACGCTGCGTTGTACTGGTTCACACGCATGCTAGATGGTGGCGCAGACCCTCGCTACATGGCCAGGCGCCTCATTCGCATGGCCGCCGAAGACATTGGCTTGGCCGATCCGCGCGCCCTTCGCTTGGCGCTTGACGCGGCAGAAGTTTACGAACGTTTGGGCAGCCCCGAAGGTGAGTTGGCCTTGGCGGAGTGCGTGATTTATTTGGCAGTAGCGGCCAAATCGAATGCCGTCTATAAAGCCTTCAATGAAGCCAAGGCGTGGGTGAAAAAAGACGGCACACGACCTGTGCCCATGCACTTGCGCAACGCCCCCACTCAACTCATGAAGACCTTGGACTATGGGAAGGGCTATCGCTATGCCCATGATGAGGAGGGCGGTTTTGCGGCAGGTGAAAAGTACCTTCCTGACGGCATGCCTTCGCCAGGTTTTTACAGACCCGTCCACCGTGGGTTAGAGTTAAAGATTGCAGAAAAAATGGCAAGCTTGAATGAAATGAATCAAGCCAAAGCGACAAAGAAATAGGAGTTGGGTATGGACGTCTTTCTTCAGCAGGTGATCAATGGCTTGGTCCAAGGCAGCATGTATGCCCTGATTGCCTTGGGTTACACCATGGTCTACGGCATCATCAATTTGATCAACTTTGCCCACGGCGAGGTGCTGATGGTGGCTGCTCTGACCAGTTGGTCTGTGATTGCGCTCATGCAAGATGCCACGCCTGGCATGCCCGGCTGGTTGATGCTCATCGTCTCTTTGGTCATTGCCAGTGTGGTGGCTGCTTCACTCAATTTTGCGATTGAAAAAATTGCTTATCGTCCTTTGCGCAACAGTCCCAAATTGGCGCCACTGATTACCGCCATCGGTGTGAGCATCTTGCTTCAAACCTTGGCCATGATCATTTGGAAGCCCAACTACAAGCCATTTCCAACCTTGTTGTCGACCACTCCCATCAACGTGGGTGGTGCTGTGATTTCCACCACACAAATCATGATCTTGGGTGTGACCGCCATTTCCTTGGCTGTGCTCATGTGGTTGGTCAATGCCACCAAATTGGGCCGGGCCATGCGCGCAACTTCTGAGAACCCACGGGTCGCTGCCTTGATGGGCGTGAAGCCTGACATGGTCATTTCTGCCACCTTCATCATTGGAGCCGTGTTGGCGGCCATTGCGGGTGTCATGTTTGCTTCCAATTACGGAACTGTGCACCACAGCATGGGCTTCTTGCCCGGCTTGAAAGCGTTCACCGCTGCAGTGTTTGGAGGCATTGGTAACTTAGGTGGCGCAGTTGTGGGAGGCATTTTGCTAGGCCTCATTGAATCCATTGGTTCTGGCTACATCGGTATCCTCACAGGAGGTGTCCTGGGTAGCCATTACGCCGATATTTTTGCCTTCATCGTGCTCATCATTGTGCTCACATTGCGGCCCTCTGGCCTGATGGGCGAGCGTGTGGCCGATCGCGCGTGATAGAAAAGGTCAATCTGCAATGAACAATTCAAAGACTCTCAAAACCCTGGCAATCGGTGTGCTGCTGTTCATCTTGCCCTTGGTCTTACAGCAATTTGGCAACGCATGGGTGCGGATTGCTGACATGGCCTTGCTTTATGTTTTGCTGGCCGTGGGGCTGAACATCGTGGTGGGCTATGCGGGCTTGCTTGATTTGGGTTACGTGGCCTTCTTCGCTGTCGGCGCTTACATGTATGGGCTACTGGCTTCACCTCATTTGTTTGAAACATTTCCTGCCATTGCCGCCTTGTTTCCTGGTGGGCTCCACATGCCTTTGTGGGTCATTGTGCCTGTGGCAGCTGCCTTGGCGGGCCTTTTTGGCATGTTGCTGGGCGCGCCCACTTTGAAGTTGCGCGGCGATTATTTGGCCATAGTCACACTGGGCTTTGGTGAAATCATTCGGGTCTTTTTGAACAACTTGGATCAGCCAGTCAATATCACCAATGGCCCCAAGGGCTTGAATCAAATTGACCCGATTCATTTTTTCGGTATCAATTTGGGCAAACCCTTTAACCTGTTTGGGATTGAGTTTGCCTCAGTGAGTTTGTACTACTACCTGTTCTTGGCATTGGTTCTGGTAACTCTTTTGATTTCATACCGCTTGGAAGTCTCACGCATTGGCCGCGCATGGATGGCCATTCGCGAAGACGAAATTGCGGCCAAAGCCATGGGCTTGAACACCCGCAATTTAAAGCTCATGGCATTTGGCATGGGCGCTACTTTTGGCGGCATCTCTGGTGCCATGTTTGCAGGATTCCAAGGATTTATTTCGCCTGAGTCCTTTAGCCTCATGGAGTCCGTGATGATTGTCGCCATGGTCGTGTTGGGCGGCTTGGGGCACTTGCCGGGCGTTGTGTTGGGTGCTGTCTTGTTGTCTGCCTTGCCAGAAATTTTGCGCTATGTAGCGGGCCCATTGCAGTCTATGACAGACGGCCGCATTGATGCCGCCATTCTGCGTCAATTGCTCATTGCCTTGGCCATGATCGTCATCATGCTCATGCGTCCAAGGGGCTTGTGGCCTTCGCGAGAGCATGGCAAAGCGCTGCCAGTGAAAGAGGGTGCTTAACATGAGCACGATCACCAGTCACCCTGAAAGCCAAG
>Ga0315899_10000381_pt1 | contig 54123 bp, 52 predicted proteins | sample LakEriMetagenome_2_FD_203518 | JGI IMG/M metagenome (GOLD analysis project Ga0315899, IMG submission 203518) | Freshwater fungal communities from buoy surface, Lake Erie, Ohio, United States - Buoy 4 MA112 | ecosystem: Environmental > Aquatic > Freshwater > Lake | place: USA: Lake Erie, Ohio... | reverse complement strand
GGCTTGGCGATGGCGCCGATCTCCTTGGCCACGTGATTGCGCAGATCGCCCTCGTCGACGCTCGACCCGCCGCGCAGCGTCACGTACGCGATGATCGCCTGACCCGTGGTGGCGTCGTTCGCACCCACCACCGCGGCCTCGGCCACCGCCGGATGCGACACCAACGCACTCTCCACCTCGGTGGTGCTGATGCGGTGTCCGCTGACGTTCATCACGTCGTCCACGCGACCGAGCAACCACAGGTATCCGTCGGCGTCGAGCTTGGCGCCGTCACCGGCGAAGTACCGATCGCCGTAGCGGCTCCAGTACGTCTCTTTGTAACGCTCGGGATCACCCCAGATTCCGCGCAACATTCCGGGCCACGGTCGCGTGAGCGTGAGATACCCGCCGCCGTGATCGATGCGCGCCCCGGATTCGTCCACCACCTCGGCGGTGATGCCGGGCAACGGAAACGTGGCCGAACCGGGCTTCAGCGTGGTGGCTCCGGGCAACGGGGAGATCATGATCCCGCCGGTCTCCGTCTGCCACCACGTGTCGACGACGGGACACGTGCCGCGACCGATGGTGTCGCGATACCACATCCATGCTTCGGGGTTGATGGGCTCGCCCACCGAGCCGAGCAACCGCAACGACGACATGTCGTGCTTGGCCGGCTCGTGGTCGCCCCACTTCATGAACGTTCGGATGGCGGTGGGCGCGGTGTAGAAGATGGTGACGCCGTACTTCTCGACGATCGACCACAGCCGATCGTTGCCCGGGAAGTTCGGCACGCCCTCGTAGATCACCTGCGTGGCGCCGTTCGCCAACGGCCCGTACACGATGTAGCTGTGCCCGGTGATCCAACCCACGTCGGCCGTGCACCAGTACACGTCGGTGTCGGGATGCAGGTCGAACACGTACTTGTGCGTGTACGCGACGTGCGTGAGATAACCACCGGTGGTGTGCATGATGCCCTTGGGCTTGCCGGTGGTGCCCGAGGTGTACAACAGGAAGAGCAACTGCTCGCTGTCCATCGGCTCGGCCGGGCAGTCGAGCGAAGCCTCGGACATGAGGTCGTGATACCAGTGATCGCGACCCTCGATCATGTTCACGTCGTTGCCGCCGCGCTTCACCACCACCACGTGTTCGATGGTGGGCGTGCTCGACAACGCCTCGTCGGCGGCGGGCTTCAACGCGAACACCTCACCTCGGCGGTATCCGCCGTCGGCGGTGATGAGCACCTTGGCCGAAGCATCGTTGATGCGATCGGCCAACGCCTGCGACGAGAAGCCACCGAACACCACGCTGTGGGCGGCGCCGATGCGTGCGCACGCCAACATGGCGACCGCGGCTTCGGGGATCATGGGCAGATAGATGTTCACGCGATCGCCCTTGGTGACGCCGAGCGACTTCAGGACGTTGGCGAACTTCTTCGTCTCGTCGAGCAACTGCGAGTAGGTGATGGTGCGCGTGTCGCCGGGTTCACCCTCCCAGTGGATGGCCACCTTGTCGCCTCGACCGGCCAACACGTGACGGTCGAGGCAGTTGTACGACACGTTCAGTTCTCCGCCGACGAACCACTTCGCGTACGGCAGGTTCCATTCGCAAATGGTGTGCCAGTCCGTGTCCCAATGCAGCAATTCGGCGGCCTGTCGGGCCCAAAAACCCTCGTCGTCGGCACGGGCGTCGTCGTACAGGAAGGTGCCGGCCACCAGAGCGTTCTCCTGGAAGTCGGCGGGCGGCGGGAACTTGCGGTTCTCCAACAGCAGATCGTCGATGTTGTTCCCTTCACCGGCCATGACTCCCCCTTCGACACCCGTCGTCGTCGCGACGTGTTGACGAGAGAACTTTAGGCGTCGCGGCGCTTCAGGCTTCGCTCGGCGAGCACCATGACCAGCAGCACCCAGGCCGCGAAGTAGCCGAGCGAACCCCAACGACCGAAGCCGTCGTCGGGCAGCTCGAGGAACATCGAGTTCAGTCCGCTCTGGAAAGGCATCCATCGGGCGACGTTGTCCTCGAAGGCCAAGCTGAGCAGTCCGCCCACGATGCCCTCGACCAACAACGGCCACAGCACGAGGATGGTGATGGCACTCGGCGGATTACGCGTGAGCGCGCCGATCGCCATTCCGAGCAAGGCCACCACGGCACCCATCAGAACCATCGCCAGGAAAGCCGGGGTGGCATCCGGGTTGGAGTCGAGCGCCGGGACGTCACGGGCATCGATGATGGCCGAACCCACCATGTTGCCGAGGAGCACGATCGCACCGGTGAGCCCCGCACCGATCGTGGCGACGACGACAGCCTTGGCCAGATACACGCGAGGACGCGACGGGGTGGCGGCCAACGTGAGCCGGATGGTTCCCTGCGAATACTCCTGGGTGACGCAGAGGACCCCGATGACGCCGATGAGCAAAACGGCAACCGAACCCGAACCAACGATGAAGCCGGGCAGGGTTCCCGAGTCGATGTTGTTCTCTCCCATGAACGTCACCGACAACAACGAGATCGCAAGGGGAATCAACACCGCCACGATGGCCGTGGTGACGTTCGAGCGCACCGTGCGCAACTTGATCCATTCGGAACGGACGGTCTGGATCATCGCGAATCCTCCGGTCGACCGTGATATTCCACCGACATCGCGGTCGCCTCGAGGAACGCATCCTCCAACGACCCGGTTTGGGTGGACAACTCGTGCAACACGATTCCGTTGCCGGCCGCCAACTCGCCGATGACCGCGGACTCCACGCCGTGGAATTCGGCGGTGGTCTCATTGGTGGCCACCTGCATGCCCTTCGCGCGAGCGAGATCGACGAGAGTGCCCAACTGCGGACTGCGCACCACCACCCATTTCTTCGCGTGGCGCGAGATGAACTGATCGACCGTGCACTGTTCGATCAGGCGTCCCTTGCCGATGACCACGAGTTCGTCGGCGATGAGCGCCATCTCGGACAACAGATGGCTGCTGACCAACACCGCGCGACCCTGCGAGGCGAGGTGCTTCAACATCTCGCGGATCCAGCGGATGCCTTCGGGGTCGAGACCGTTCGCCGGTTCGTCGAGGATGACCACTCGGGGATCTCCGAGTAACACCGACGCAATACCGAGACGTTGCTTCATGCCCAGTGAGAATTGACCGACGCGCTTCTTGGCCACTTGCTGCAGGCCGACGATCTCCAGCACCTCTTCCACCCGTTTGGGGGACAGACCGTTGCTGGCCGCCATCCACCTCAGGTGATTGCGCGCCGTGCGACCGGAATGCGCGTTACCGGCGTCGAGCAAGGTGCCAACCTCGTGAAGAGGCGAACGCAACGACGAGTACGGCTTGCCGTCGAACAGAGCACGTCCCGCCTGCATGCGGTCGAGGCCGATCATGCAGCGCATGGTCGTGCTCTTGCCTGAACCATTGGGCCCGAGGAAGCCGGTGACCACACCGGGCTCGACGGTGAACGACAAGTCGTCGACTGCCACCGTGGACCCGTACTTCTTGGTCAAACCCTCGACGGTGATCACTCTTCGACCCTAACCCATTCCAACACCGTGAAACCGCCGAGCCCCTCGGGGTCCAACAGAGCCTCCGATTCGCTGATGCGGCTGCGCATGCGCATCGCGTTCAGCCCCGGTCGGCTCGCCTCGGCGTCCCACACCCGACGTCCCTCCTCCACCAATTCGTCGATTCCCCAGCGTCGCAAGAACTGGTCCTGGGACCGCACCGCGTCCGGTTCACCACACGTCTTGATCAGCTGATCGATGCACACGTCGGTGGTGATGTCCTGCCCGCCGACCTCGCGCAGGTAATGAGCTCCTCGTTCCTGACCGCTGTACGTGCGCAACCAATCCCTCCACGGGCGACCGGCGAGCTCGGCGGTGGCCTGCACCGCGTAGTCGATCACCACCAACCTCCCGACGAGCCGTGACAACACGTCGACCGTCCATTCCCCCGCGGCCTGCTGCCAAGGAACACGGGCCGCATGGACCGGTCGCGCGGGTAACGCGAACGGAGGCGGGTCGCACGGGCGCAACACCTCGACGAGAGCGCCCCCGCTCGCCGCGATCCATGATTCGCGCCACTGTCCGTCGAACGCCAGCAAACGAAACGCCAGATTGTCGAGCAGTTCGTTGGCGAACACCACGCCGCGCAGTTCGCCCTCGGGCAGAGCCACGAGCGACGTCACGCCCTCGGGATGCGATTCTCGCTGCACCGCACTCGTCTCCACGCACACGTAACGCGAGCGATCACCGTGCAGACAACGGGGTTCGGCGGCCAACACCGACCGAGCCAGGGTTCCCGGTCCGGCACCCACGTCGAAGATGCGGAAGTCGTCGGGGGAACCCATCTCGACCCACCACGCGTCGATGGCGCGCGCGAGCACGACACCGAAGAGAGGGCCGACCTCGGGTGAGGTGATGAAGTCCCCGCGACGTCCGGCACGACCACCGGAGTTGTAGAAACCCTCGGCCCCGTACAGGGCCATGTTCATGAACGCGTCGAAACGAACCGCTCCCCCGTCGGCCGCGATGGCCCGGGTGATGTGGTCAGCCGCCGAAGGCACCGGTGAGGTCGACCAGATCGCCGAAGCGCATGATCGTTCCCGGCAGGATGCCGAACAGCAATGTGCCGACGACGGTGATCGACAAAGCCGCCACCAACGAACTGGGCGTGCGCACCGCCGAAGTTTCGCCATTGGGTGCCGGCTTCATCCAGACCTCGCGCATGATGTTGCCGTAGTAGCCGAAGGCCACCACCGAGTTCACGGCGCCGATGACGGCGATGGCGTAGGCCCATCCGTTGCCGGCCTCGAGCACGGCGCGGAACGCGCTGAACTTGGCGATCCAGCCACCGAGCGGCGGGATGCCCGCGAGCGAGGCCAGGAAGATGGTCATCAACACACCGAGTGCCGGCGCATACGAGAACAAACCGCCGAAGCTGCTGATCTCTCCGCTGCGCGTGGTGCGCGAGGCCGCGATCACCACGGCGAACATGCCGAGGTTCATGGCCGCGTACACCAACAGGTACACGATGACGGCCTGCAAGGCCGGACCCGCGGCATCACCGGTACCGGCCACCGCCAGCGGCATCAGAATGAAACCACCCTGGCTGATGCTCGAGTACGCCAACATGCGCACGATGTTCGTCTGACGCAGAGCCAACAGGTTGCCCACCGTCATCGTGACCGCGGCCATCACCCAGATGAAGGGCTGCCACACGTCCTTGGCCTGCGGGAAACCGACGTAGATGAGAGTCACCAACGCGACGAAGCCCGCCGCCTTGCTGGCCACCGACAAGAAGGCGGTCACCGGCGTGGGAGCACCCTCGTAGGTGTCGGGAGCCCACGAGTGGAACGGAACGGCCGACACCTTGAAGGCGAAGCCGATGATCACGAACGTGATCGCCAGAGCCTCGACGCCACCGAACTGACCCTCGACGGTGAGTTTGGATCCGATCTCGGAGAGCAACGTGCTGCCGGTGACTCCGTACAACAGGCTCATGCCGTACAACATCACGGCCGACGCGAACACACCGAGCAGGTAGTACTTCACGCCCGCCTCGTTGCTCTTGCGATCGCGCTTGCGCCACGCGGCCAGCATGTACGCCGGGATGCTGAGGAACTCGAGCGCCACGAAGATGCTCACAAGATCACGGCTGGACGCCATCATCACCATGCCGGTGACCGACGTCAGAAGGAGCGTGTAGTACTCGCCTTGGTAGTAGTCGCCCTCTTCCACGTGGTTCTGCGACAACAGCACCACGACGTATCCGGCCACGAGGAACAACGCCTTCAAGGTGAGCGCGAACTCGTCCACCACGTAACGGCCGTCGAACATGGACCGCACGTCGGCGTCGGAGACCGCCAGGGTGAGGATGGGCAACAACGCACCGAGCATCACGAAACCCGTGAGGGTGGCCGTGATCCACTTGCGACTCTCACTGACGAAGAGGTCGACGAGGATGATCAGGCAGATACCGCCCGCGAGCACGATCTCCGGGGCAATGGCGTGGTAGTCGATGGTGGGTGACTGCCACGGCACCTGAGCGAGGATCGAGGACAACACGGATCAGCCTCCGAAGGCCTTGAGCGCCACCTGAACGGCGGGGTCGATGACCTTGAACATCAACTGCGGGTACACACCGAACACCACGATGGCGATGAGGAAGGGCGTCCACGCGATCCACTCGAAGATGTTCACGTCGTGCAGGTCGTCATCGTGCGCGTCGTCGCCGTGCGCACCGTGACCGTGACCGTGGTCGTTGCCGGCGAACTCCGGCTTGGGCTCACCGAAGGCCGTGCGCTGGAAGAGCCACAGCAAATAGGCCGCGGCGAACACGGTGCCCAGGGCGGCGATCACCATGAAAGTGCGGAAGACCTCTTCGGACAATCCGACCGCCGGCGAGTACGCCGACAGGATCGCCGGGAACTCGCCCCAGAAGCCGGCCAGACCCGGAAGTCCGAGGGACGCCATCGCACAGAATCCGAGGATCCAACCGAGCTTGGGCATCTGCTTGAGCATGCCGCCGAGACGCGCGATCTCGAGGGTGTGGTAACGCTCCTTCACGCTGCCGGCGACGAAGAAGAGCATGCCGGTGATGAGGCCGTGCGCGACCATTCCGAAGATGGCGGCGTTGAAGCCCATCGGGGTGAGCGTCGAGATGCCGAGCATGACGAAACCCATGTGCGCCACCGACGAGAAGGCGATGAGTCGCTTCATGTCGGTCTGGGCCAGACAGCCCAGCGCTCCGTAGATGATTCCGATGACGGAGAGCAGACCGATCCACGGCGCCCATTCCTTGGCGGCCTCGGGCAGGATCGGGATCGCGATACGAACGAATCCGTAGGTTCCCAGCTTCAACAAGATGGCGGCCAGGATGACCGAACCCTGTGTGGGGGCCTGCGTGTGGGCGTCGGGCAACCACGTGTGGAACGGGAACATGGGCACCTTCACCGCGAAGCCCACGAACATTCCGCCGAAGATCCAGATCTGGGCCGATCGACCGAGCAAACCGCCGTACTCCGCCAGCTGCGGGATCGAGAACGAGGCCTCGACACCCTCGGGCAGAGCGCCGCGCACCTTGAAGAACAACGCGATGAACGCGACCAGCATGAGAGCCGAGCCGAACATCGTGTACAGGAAGAACTTGAGCGAGGCGTACTGGCGCTGCTCGCCACCCCACACGCCGATCATGAAGTACATCGGCAACAGGACCACTTCGAAGAACACGAAGAACAGGATCAGGTCTTGGGCGATGAAGGTTCCCGCCATACCCGTCTGCAGGATGAGCATCAGGATGAGGAACGCCTTCGGATTACCCGGCGACGGAATGTGGTTCCACGAATAGACCATCACCAGGACGGTCACGACCATCGAGAGGAAGTAGAGCGGAAGGCTCATTCCATCGAGGCCGATCGTGTAGTTGCTGGAGATCACCTTGATCCACTCCGCGTCGGCGAAGAACTGCAACTTGTCGGCCTGGTCGAAGTCGAACTGGGTGAGGGTGTAGACACCCACTCCCAACGTCGCGACGGCGGTGACGAGGGCGACGAGCTTGCTCAGCTCCTCCTCGGCCTTGGGGATGAACAGCATCACGAGCACGCCGACGAGCGGCAGGAACGTGCCCACGCTGAGCACCCAATTTTGATCACGGAGTACGTCCATGCCGTGTTTCTCCTCAGGTATTGATGATGACGAGTATGAGAGCGCCGATGGCGGCCGCAGCGAACAGCAGCGCTCCGTACTGATTGACCTTGCCCGACTGCACGGGGCGCAACGCTCCGCCCGTGCCCCGGGCCGCGGCGCCCGAGCCGTTCACTGCGCCGTCGACGACGCGCTGATCGATGTTGCGGTACACCCAACCCGCCACGCGTCGCGAGATCTTGCCCGCGGCGTCGACGATGCCGTCGAGGACGTTCTGGTTGAACCAGTACGCCGCCCGGGCAATGGGATACGCGACCGCTCGCACGATGACCTTCTCGTAGAGCGCATCGAGGTAGTACTTGTTCCACAGCAGCTTGTAGCCACCACGCAGGACCGTGTTGCGTTCGGTGAGGCCGACCAAGCGACGATTGCGACGCGTGTAGTACTGAACGCAGAACAACCAGCTGGAGATCAAACCGAAGGCCACGATGGCGAGCGAGAGGGCCGCCTTCGACCACTTGAACTTGGCGTGGCTGACCGTCGGGAAGTAGCAGGCCATGCCCTCCTCGGGGGCCACCACGGCGCAACCTTCCTTCTTGGCGCCTTCCTCGGCCGCGGGCACGATGATCGACTCGCCGGGGCCGCTCGCGATGGCCGATTCCACCATCACGTATTCACTGCTCGGCTCGACGTACTTCTTGAAGCGCTCCCAGTTCGATCCGAAGGGAGTGGCGTTGGCCAGACCGGCCACCAACGCCAACGCGGCGAGGATGACGAGCGGGATGGTGATGAGTTTCGGGCTCTCGTGCGGCCCGTGATCGCCGTGTGCCGCGTGCGTGTCGTGGCTGGCGTGAGTGTCGTGAGTGTCGTGAGCATCATGCGTGTCGTGCTCGTCGTGCTCGTCGTGATGTTCGCCGGCCGCGGCGCCACGGGCCTCGCCGAAGAACGTGAGATACGTGGCGCGGGTCATGTAGGCCGCCGTGAGGAACGCTCCCGACAGACCCACGATCATGAACGCCGTGTAACCGTTGTGGCCCACGTTGTCGATGATCTCGTCCTTCGAGAAGAAGCCGGCCAAGGGGAACACACCCGCGAGCGCCAACGTGGAGATGATCCACGTGGTGGCGGTGACGGGCATCTTCCTGGCCAGACCGCCCATGTCCTTCTTCATGTCGAAGGAGTGGTGCGAACCGGAATGACTGACCGATCCGGCGGCGAGGAACAGACACGCCTTGAAGAACGCGTGGGTGAAGATGTGGAAGATCGCCGGGAGCCACGCGCCGGCACCCAGACCCAGCATCATGTAACCCAACTGCGACACCGTGGAGTACGCCAGAACCTTCTTGATGTCGTGTTGGACGAACGCCAACAGCGCCGCGATCACGATGGTGATGCCACCGATGAGCACGATGAAGTTGATGTTGGTGTCACCGATCTTCATGCCCTCCCAGAACACCGGGTAGAGACGACCGACCAGGAAGACACCGGCCACGACCATGGTGCTGGAGTGCAACAGCGAACTGACGGGGGTCGGACCGGCCATGGCGTCGGGCAACCACGTGTGCAACGGGAACTGGCCGCTCTTGCCGATGCAGGCGACGAACAACGCCACCGCACCCCATGTGAGCGCGCTCTGACTGGCGGCACCGGACATGGCCCACGCCGACAGGCCACTGATGTTGAAACCCGAAACGCCGAGGTTCGCCTGGGTCCAGTTGTTGGCCGAGAAGAACAGGATGCCGGTTCCGATGAGCAGACCCATGTCACCGACACGAACGGTGAAGAAGGCCTTCAACGCGGCGCGCGAGTTGGCTTCCTCCTCCCACCAGTGGCCGATGAGCATGAACGAACAGAGCCCCATGATCTCCCAGCCCAGGATGAGCTGCACCATGTTCGGAGCCAACACCATGCACAACATGCCGGCCGAGAACAAGGTGAGGGCGGCGAAGAAGTGCGTGTAACGACGATCACCGCGCAGATACTCGAGGGAGTAGATCTGCACGAGGCTGGAGATGAACGCCACGACGACGAGCAGCGTGAGCGCCAAACCGTCGATGTGCTGGCCGATTCCGAACTCGAATCCGCCGCTTTGCCACCACGTCCACTCACGGATGATCGGACCGACGAACGGGGCGGCGTGGTGCGCGCCTTCCTCGGCGGCCGAGTGGGCGGCACCCGACACACCGTCGACCCGCTGGATCCACTGCCACGCGGCGCCCACGGCTAACACGAGCGAGGCGAGCATGGAGGCCACGCCGAACTCGCTGCCCTTCATGGGCATCTTCTTGCCGAGGAAGATGATGAGGACGAACGCCACGGCCGGGACGATGGGGATCACCCAGGCGTTCTCGAGGAACCATCCGGAGGAGGCGTGAATTTCTGCGGTTGCTTCTGCGGCGAGCATCGATCAGCCCTTCATCTCGGACAGGTCGTCGAGCGCGATCGTGCGCCGGTTGCGGTAGATGAGCAACACCATGGCCAAACCGACACCGACCTCAGCGGCGGCGATGGCGATGATGTACAACGCGAACGTGTTGCCGTCGACCGAGCCGTGACGCACCGAGAAGGCGAGCAGGTTCAAGTTGACGGAGTTGAGGATGAGTTCGATGCTCATGAGCACCATGACGGCGTTCTTTCGCGCCAGCACGCCGTAGACGCCGATGCAGAAGAGCACGGCACCCAGCAGGAGGAATTGAGCGGTCAACATGGCGGCCTCAGTCCTTCCGCGCCAACACGATGGCGCCGATGACGGCGACGAGCAGAACGAACGAGAGGGCCCAGAAGGGCAACAGATACGGGCCGAAGATGTCGTCGCTGATCAGCTGGATCGGAACCTGGGTCATCTCGCCCGGATTCTCGATGAGTCTCTCGTCCTCGAAACCGTCGACGATCACCCAGGACATCACACCGAGCATCAGCAACGACACCGGAATGGCGATCTTCCAGTTCTTGTTGTTCAGGTCGTTCTCGGCACCGATGCGCGCGCGGGTGAGCATGGTTCCGAAGAGGAACAACACCATCACGGCGCCGACGTACACCAACACCTGGGTGATAGCCACGAACTCGGCCGACAAGAGCAGGTACTGAGCGGCGGCACCCGAGAGCACCACGACCAACCAGAGCGCGGCGTGAACCACGTTGTTCACCGTGACCACGCGCAACGCACCCACGACCATCAGCAGCGCGATGATTCCGAAGCCGATGTTCTGGGCCACGAGCAGGTCGGCGGCCAACATCACTTCTTGCCCTTCTTCTCGGCGCCGGCCTCGAGAGCCGGGGCTTCGGGCACGGTTTCCATCCACTCGCCCAACTTCACCTTGTCGTGCAACAGGTCGGCGATGCGCGGTTCGCTGTACTCGTATTCGGGGCTCCAGAACAAGGCGTCGAACGGACACACCTCCACGCAGATTCCGCAGTACATGCACAACGCGTAGTCGATGTCGAAACGGTCGAGCTTGTTGACCTGGCGAGGCTTGCCACCGGCACGACGGGGCGGCGCCAGTTCCTTGTGGCCTTCGATGTAGATGCACCAGTCCGGGCAGGACCGCGCGCACAGCATGCAGGACGTGCAATTGTCCTCGCGCAAAGCGATGACACCACGCGCGCGAACCGGCGGGGCTTCCTTCTCGTGCGGATACTGGACGGTGTTCGCACCATCGATGGTGGTGCGCTTGAGGGTGTTCAGCGTGACGCCGAGACCCTTCAGAAGACCGGGGACCTTGGGCATCAGAACGCCACCTTCAAGATCGCGGTGATCATGATGTTCACCAGGGAGACGGGGACGAGAACCTTCCACGCGAACCGCTGCAACTGGTCCTCGCGGAATCGCGGGTAACTGAATCGCACCCACATGATGATGAACGAGAGCAACATCATCTTGGTGACCATGATCAGCGGGCCGACCACGTTCATCCAGTTGTCGACGCTGTCCATGGTGTCCCAGCCGAACCAGGCGAACGGGATGCCCCAGCCGCCGAGGAAGAGCACGGACGCGATGAGCGAAAAGACACCGGCGGTGGCGAACTCGGCGATGAAGAAGGTCAGGAAGCGGAAGCCCGAGTACTCGGTCATGTAACCCGACACCAGCTCGGACTCCGCGATCGGCATGTCGAACGGCGTCTGGGTGAGTTCGGCCTGCACCGCGATCATGAAGATGATGAACCCGACGAATTGAGTGAGGATGTACGGATTACCCAGTCCGTCCCAGCCGAACATCGAACCGGCGTTCTGGGCGAGCACGATGTCCTGGAGGTTCATGGTGCCGGCCTGGATGATGACACCGATGACGGCCAGCACCATCGGCAACTCGTAGGCGATCAACTGCCCCGCGGCGCGCAGACCACCGAGCAAGGAATACTTGTTGGCACTGGCCCAGCCGGCGATGAGGATTCCGAGCACGCTGACCGACGACACCGCCAACATGTAGAACACACCGGCTTCGAAGTTCGTGAACCACGCGTCGGGCCCGAAGGGAACCACGGCCACCAAAAGGAAGGTGGAGACCAACACCACCAGCGGGGCGATCTTGAAGATGAACCGATCGGCGCGCTCGGGGGTGATGTCTTCTTTCTGCAGCCACTTGCCGACCTCGGCGAACAACTGCATCGATCCGTAGGGTCCGGCCTCCATCGGCCCGAGGCGACTCTGCATGAACGACATCATCTTGAAGAGGAAGACGTACACGATGGTGCCGGCCGGCAACAGGACGGCCACGACCCCACCGAGGACGCGCAGGAGCGCTTGGGCCCAGTACGGCAGATCGGCGGCGAGCAGTGCGGCGTTCATCAGCGATCGATGTCCCCGAGGATGAAGTACAACGACGCCAGGATCGTGATGATGTCGGGCACGTACACGCCCTTGAGCACCCACGGCACGATCGAGATGTTGTTGAAGCTGGCCGAGCGAATCTTGGTGCGGAACGGACCGAGGTCGCCCTTGCTCACCACGTAGTAGCCCATCTCGCCGAGCGGATTCTCGGTGGACACCCAGGCCTCGCCCTCGGGCACCTTGATGATGCGCGGAACCTTGGCCATCACCGGACCCGACGGAATGTCGTCGAGCAACTGATCGACGATGCGGGTGGACTCACGTACTTCCTGGAGGCGCACCCAGCAACGAGCGAAGCTGTCGCCGTCGGGGTGGGTCCAGACTTTCCAGTCCACCTTGTTCCATGCCATCGGCAACGTCTGATCGCGACGCAGGTCCCAATCGACGCCACTGGCGCGCAGGTTGGCGCCCGACAGTCCGTACTGCATCGCGACGTCCTTGGGGATGACACCGATGCCACGGGTACGACTCTGGAAGATCTCGTTGCCGAAGAGCAGGTTCTCCATCTCGTCGCAGAAGTTGCGCAACTTCTTCATGACCACGCGGGTCTCGTCGATGAAGCCGGCCGGCAGATCGTCCTTCAGGCCGCCGATGCGGTCGAAGTTGGGATGGAATCGCCCACCCGTGGCGCCCTCGATGAGGTTCAACACGTACTCGCGGTCACGGAACGCCATGAACACCGGAGTGATGGCTCCCATCTGAACGCCGAGGTCGCCGAGGAACAACGAGACGTTGGCGATACGCGACAACTCGAAGAGGATGGTGCGGATCCATTGGGCGCGCGGCGGCGCCTCGATCTCCATCAACTTCTCGGCGGCCAGGATGAACGGCACCTCGTTGGCGAAACTGCCGAGCCAGTCGATGCGGTTGACCAACGCGGTCACCTGCGGATAGGTACGAACCTCGGTGAGCTTCTCGTAACCGCGGTGCATGTATCCGCACGACGGCTCGGCCCACACCACTTGCTCGCCATCGAGACGGGCGATGATGCGCAATGTTCCGTGCGTGGCCGGGTGCTGCGGTCCGATGTTGAGGGTCATGCCCTCGGTCTCGAGCTCGACGTTCAAGCGCGCGTCGGCGGCCTGGGCCGCGATGTACGACAACTGACGTCGATCGATCAACGATTCGGTGGAGGTCATTCGGCGTCGCCTTCCTCATCGTCGGACCCGCCGGGGAGCGGCTCCACATCGACGATGCCGGGCCACGGCTTCACGATGCGGGCCAGAAGCGGGAAGTCCTTGCGGAGCGGATGGCCCTCGAAGTCGGAGGGCAGATACATGTTGCGAAGGTCCGGGTGTCCGGCGAATCCGATGCCGAACATCTCGTGCGTCTCGCGCTCGTGCCAGTTCGCACCGGCGAAGACCGGAATCCAGGACTCGACGACGGGTTCGGAGTCGGGCACGTCGCACTTCACGTTCACACCGACGTGCAGCGTGGGGTGAACCACACGGGCCAACACTTGCATCCGGGTTTCACCGCCCGCGTAACCCTGGGCGATGGTGTCGTCGCGCTCGGGAGCCGGAGCGGTGGGATCGTCCTCACCCTTACCGAACGGCGACGGCATCCAGTCGATCGCCGAGAGGAAGCAGAAGTAATCGAATCCGAGCGAACGCAACGCGAGCCCGGTGGTGCGCCACGCGTCGGTGCGAACGCGCACCCACACGTCGTCGCCCGGCTTCAGGTGACTGTCGAGCAACGCGTCACCGATGGCCGAACGCAGGTCGTCGACGATCCGCTCGCGCAAGGTGTCCCCGGGAATGGCGGCAACGGCGTCAGTCGACACGAGCCACTCCCTTCTTGGACGCACCGGACGTGGCCGACTTCGTGGTCTCGCCCACGATGATGGGCTTGCTGCCCTCGCCACGCCAACGAGCACCCATGTCCTCGTTGCGAATGCGCTGTTGCAACAACACGACCCCTTCGAGCAGTGCCTCGGGGCGAGGAGGGCAACCGGGAACGTACACATCGACCGGAATGATCTGGTCCACGCCCTTGGTGACCGAGTAGCTGTCCCAGTAGGGGCCACCACAGTTGGCACACGATCCCATGGAGATGACGTACTTCGGCTCGGGCATCTGTTCGTACAGACGCTTCACGGCCGGAGCCATCTTGTCGGTGACCGTTCCCGAGATCACGACGAGGTCGGCCTGACGCGGACTGGCCGGCAACGGGATGACGCCGAGTCGCATGACGTCGTAACGGGGAGAGCCGAAGGCGGCACCCATTTCGATGGCGCAACAGGCGAGGCCCCACTGGTACACCCAAAGGCTGTACGAGCGACCCAGATTCAAGAGTGAGTTGAGCGGCTTCGGGAGCCGCCCGCGGTCAACGAGACCCATGTGACTCCTTGTCCATTACACCCAGCGAAGGACGCCCTTGCGCCAGGCGTAGACGAGACCCAATAGAAGAACACCCACGAACACACCCATCTCGACCAAGCCGAATCCGGCGTAACGCTCGAGTTGGGTGGCCCACGGGAAAATGAACACCGCTTCCACGTCGAAGATCACGAACAACAGCGCGAACACGTAGTAACGAATCTGGCTCTGCGACCAGCCTTCGCCAACGGGGTCCACACCGCTTTCGTAGGTGAGCAACTTCTCGCGGTTCGGGTTGTTGGGTCGCACGAGGACCGCGATGCCCAAGAGCAACGAGGCCAACAGCAGGGCGATCAGCCCGAACCAGAACACGATGAGGTACGACCTCAGGAACTCCGACATCGGATGAGACGCTACTACGGGGCTCGTGACGAGTCCTAACTTCTCCCCTGCTCATGGCGATGTTCGCGGGACATGTCACACCCGAGTGTCGGGCCGAACGATCAGGAATTGGCCACTTGGTTCATGAACCAATCGACGATGCGCGCGCACGCGGGACGACTGGTCTTCACATGGTCACGAGTCCGAGCCATCACCTCGTCGGCCGACATACCGAGCCGAACCAAGTCGTCGGACCCCGCCGTCCATGCGGCCAACATCGACTCGTTGGCCTCGGGGTGGAACTGGGTCGCGAAGGTCCGACCCGAGCGAATGGCTTGGGGCCCCGAGGGGCTGGTGGCCATCACCTCCCAACCCGGGGGCGGGGTGAAGACGTCGAAATGCCATTGCAGCCACGGACCGGGCGCGATCACCTCGGGGACATCGGACTCCACCCGGTGCCAGCCGACCTCGGGTCGGGTGGCGCGTTGCACCGAACCTCCCAGGGTGTGGGCGATCATCTGGGAGCCGAAACAGATGCCGAAGATGGGAACACCAGTTCGTGTCGCCTCTCTGATCAGGGCCGATTCGGCCTCCACCTCGCGACTCACCCGATCCCAGTACACACTCCATTCGGACCCCAACAGCAGAACCAGGTCGTGCCCGCCCAGGTCGGGCCACTCCCCCGGACTCTCGCGAAGGCATTCGTCGAAGGCGAATCCGTGATGTCGTAGCCGTTCCCCCACGAACCCGGGGTCGGCATCGACGGAGTTGGCCACCAGAAGAGCTCGCACGCCCGACACGCTATGACTACCGTGGGGTGGGCATGGGGATCGAAGAGATCGGGACCGTCGACATCTCGAGCGAGGCCATCATCGCCGCTCGGGAAGCGGGCCGGTCCGTGGTCAAGCACACTCCCGTGACCCCCTCGGCCGCCCTCAGCGATCGCACCGGCGGATCCATCGTGCTCAAGGCCGAGAACATGCAGCGCACCGGCAGTTTCAAGATTCGAGGGGCCATGAACAAGTTGGCCAGCCTGGGTGACCTCGCGCGCAAAGGTGTCACCGCCGGAAGCGCCGGCAACCACGCCCAGGCACTGGCCTTCGCCGCGCGAACCTACGGCGTTCCCTGCGAGATTTTCGTGCCCCGCAACGCACCCATCGCCAAGATCGCCGCCTGCCGCACCTACGGGGCAACCGTCGTGGAGGGTGGCGACTCGCTCGACGATGCCGTGGTGGCGGCGCAGGCTCGGGCCGCCGAGAAAGGCATGCAGTTCTGTCATCCCTACGACGACCCGGTGGTGGTGGCCGGACAGGCCACCTTGGGTCTGGAGCTGATCGCCGACATCGCCGATCTTCGCCGTGTCATCATCCCCCTCGGTGGCGGAGGACTCGCCAGTGGGGTGGCCATCGCCGTGAAGCAGCACGACCCGTCCATTCACGTGATCGGCGTTCAAGTCGAGGCGTGCGCTCCGTACGCGAACGAACAACCGCCCACCGGACCGGTGCTCACGCTCGCCGATGGAATCGCGGTGAAGCGACCCGGAACCGTCACGCGCCCGCTCGTCGAGAAGTGGCTCGACGACATCGTGGTCGTGGACGAGGACGCCGTCGCCGACGCGATGGTCATGATGATGGAGCGCTCGAAGTTGTACGTCGAAGGAGCCGGCGCCGTCGGAGTGTCGGCGCTCTTGTCCGAGCGTGCCGCGCCGTCGCGCACCGGAACGACGTGCGTGGTGCTTTCGGGTGGCAACGTCGATCTCGGCGTGGTGCCCGGACTCATCCGACGTTTCGAGACCCAGGCCGGGCGTCGACTCATCCTTTTCGTCAAGGTGAGCGACCGACCCGGAGGTCTCGCCAAGCTGCTGACGATCTTCGCCGAACAGGGCGCCAGTGTGATCGACATCGAACACGTGCGCGAGGGCGTGGACCTGCACGTGCGCGAGACCGGCGTCACCGCGGTTCTCGAGGTGCGCGGCCCCGAACATGCCGACACCGTTGTCGATGCCGTGCGCGCCGCCGGCTACGAAGTGGGCCAATGACGGAAGTCGGTCACGACTTCCAGAAGACGGTCTTGAGTTCGCTGTAGTGATCCATCGCGGTCATCGAGAGTTCGCGTCCGATCCCGCTCTGCTTGAATCCACCGAACGGTGTGGAGAAGCGCACCGACGAATTGGAGTTCACGCTCAACGTGCCGCCCTCGAGTGCCCGCGCGACCCGCATCGCTCGCGACGCATCCGAGGTCCACACCGATCCCGACAATCCGTATTCGGAATCGTTCGCGAGTCGTATCGCGTCGGCCTCGTCGTCGAAGGGGATGACGGTGGCCACCGGACCGAAGATCTCGGTGGTGCACACGACGCTCGTCGGATCCGCCGGCGCGATGATGGTGCACGGGTACCAACTACCGGGGCCCCGCGGCGCGTCACCCCGCCACGTCGGCTCGACACCGGCCATGATTCGCTCGACCCGATCCAGATGTCCGCGCGAGTGGAGCGGACCCAGCTGCGTGGATTCCGACGTCGGGTCACCCACCACCAAGCGCGACGACGCATCGATCATCGCCGTCACGAAGCGATCGAAGACGTCGCGTTGCACCAGGACTCGTGAACGCGCGCAGCAATCCTGACCGCTGTTGTCGAACACGGCACCGGGCGCCGCCGCCGCGACCGCGTCGACGTCGGTGTCGGCGAACACGATGTTGGCGCTCTTGCCACCCAACTCGAGCGTCACACGTTTCAGGGAATCCGCGCAACGGGCCATGATGCGCTTGCCCACCGCCGTGCTGCCGGTGAAACCGATCTTGCGGACGTGCGGATTCTCCACGAGCGCCCACCCGGCCTCGGGTCCGGTGCCCACGGCGACGTTCAACACCCCTTCGGGAAGTCCCGCCTCCAACGCCAACTCGCCCAAGCGGATGGCGCTGAGCGGTGTCATCTCCGACGGCTTCAGTACCACCGTGTTTCCGCACGCCAGAGCCGGGCCCAATTTCCAGGCGGCGATGAGGATCGGGAAGTTCCATGGCGTGATGACACCCACCACGCCCATGGGCTCGTGGAACGTCATCGACACTCCGTCGGCGACCGGATAGGTGTGGCCCAGATGTTTGTCGACGGCCCCGGCGTAATAGTGAATGACCTCGGCCGCGGTGTTGGCGCACCAACGACTCGAGGAGATCGGCATTCCCATGCTGACCGTGTCGAGGTGGGCCAACTCCTCGGCATGATCGGCGATCGTCTGAGCGAAGCCCCGCAACAACCGGGCGCGGTCCGTGGGGGCGACCCGCTTCCACGTGTCGAACGCCATGCGAGCCCGGTCCACCAAGCGATCCACGTCGTGAGCCGTGGCCAATTCGATCGTCGAGATCTCGGAGTCGTCGGCCGGGTTGCGCAGTGTCAGCGTCGTTGCCATGCGCTCGACGCTACTTGCACTGGCAGAATGTGGGGGTGAGCGCTCCTCTCGTTCTCATCGTCGGTCGCGAGACCTCCGAGGCCAAGGGTCTGCGCACACCCGGATACGGCAGCGGACGGTTCTATTGCGATGCCGTGGTGCGTGCCGGTGGCGTGCCACTCATACTGCCCCCGATCACCGATCTGCTGTCGCGCCTCGACGAGACACTCGACGCGGTCGACGGAGTGGTGTTGCACGGCGGAGTCGACATCGAACCATCTCGCTACGGACAGCGAGTGACCAGCGAGCACGTCTACGGCGTCGACCCCGGTCTCGACACGGTGGAGTTCGCCGTCACCGAGGCGGCCATCGGTCGCGACATTCCGGTGTTGGCCATCTGCCGAGGGTTCCAGGTTCTCAACGTCGTCCAAGGTGGGAGCCTGATCCAGCACCTGGAGGCGGGTAAGCACCGCGACATCTACCACCCCGTCGCCGCGACCGAGGGCTCGCGAGTGTCGCGGGCGATGCGCACCTCACGACCCCGCGCGTGTCACTCGTTCCACCACCAGGCCATCGACCAACTGGGATCGAGCCTCGTCGTGACGGCCACTTCCGACGACGGAATCATCGAAGCAGTGGAGCACACCGACCGACGTTGGGTGGTCGGAGTTCAATGGCACCCCGAGGACTCCGCCGACGTCGATGCGGAACAACAAGGGTTGTTCGACGAGTTCGTGGAACAGTGCGTGGCGCTCAGGCGTGGGCCGGGCACTGTGGCTTGAAGAAGCACCAGTCGCAGAGTTTGGTGACGTTGCACGAGAAGGATTCGGACGCGCAGGAGGCGTCGATCATCTCCTTGGTCTCGACGATGACACCGCGGGCGATGTTGAGCTTCACCGGGGTCAAGGTCATCTCGTGCTTCTGCCCGAGCTTCAGGTAGAGCAACTGCAACTTCGACGTGGTCTCCTGGTCGGCCTCCTGCATCATCAACGCGTAGGTGGTCAACTGGAAGAACTTGTCGTCCTCGCTCTTGAACCTCGGATTCGGGACGTTGCCGGTCTTGTAGTCGCTGATGATGACCTGACCCTCGTCGTCGAAGGTGAAGCGGTCGATGAAACCCTTCATCCGCACGCCGTCGATGTCGGCGTCGATCTCGTGCTCCATGCCCACCAGCTCGGTGCTCTGCGGGTCCTCGACCTTCCAGAGGTTCTTCATGCACTCGAATGCTTGTCGCTTGAAGTCGACGATGGTGCCTTCGGGCTTGATCAGTTCGTCGACCTGGGTCTCCCAGTCGCTGGCCTTCCAACGTTCGGTGGCCATGGCCTTCACCGACTCGAGCGTTCGTTCATGGGGGTCGAGTTGGTAGAAGTGCTCCAACACTTCATGCACGAAGGTTCCGATGTGAATGGCCCACGTGGGCGGCTCGGAGAGACGGTCGATGCGCGAGAACTTGAACTTCATCGGGCAATCGCGGAACGTGCCGATGGATGACGGCGAAAGGTACGCGGGTGCCTCGAACATGGATTCAGTCTGTCATCGGGTCGGGCCACAACCGTGGACCCGATCACATCGAATTCAGCGCGCGAAGGACGCCGCGGTGCGCGCGGCGTCGATGAGCCAGCCCGGGAACACGCCGACCAACAGGGTGAAGATCGTGGCCAGGGTGATCACCACGTTCGCCGTGAACGGGACGCGCACGCTCTCGCGGGCGTCGTCGCCGGCCTCGGCGTCGTTCAGCCACATCGAGATCATGATGCGTAGGTACAGAACCGCCGCGACGACCGACGCGACCATGGCGATGATGGCGATGGCGTAACTCTCGTTCGACGCCGCCGACGTGATGACGCCGAACTTCGCGATGAAGCCGGACGTGGCCGGCATACCGGCCTGAGCGAGCAGGAACACCGTCATCGCGAGCGCCAGGGCCGGACGCTGACGACCGAGCCCACGGAACGACCCGAGGTCCGAGCCCGCATCCCCGGTGCGCGAGACCAACGACACCACGGTGAAGGTTCCGATGACCAGCACCGAATAGATGATGAGGTACAGCAACACGGACGGCAATCCGTCCTCGTCACCCGCGTGACCGGCCGCCTCGATGCCCATCATGATGAAACCCGCGTGGCTGATCGACGAGTACGCGAGCATGCGCTTCACGTCGGTTTGCACCACCGCCATCACGGATCCGACCACGACCGACAGCACAGCCAACACCCACACCACGGGACGCCAATCCTCGATGCGCGTGGGAAGCGCGACCAGGAGGATGCGCGCCATGGTCGCGAACGCGGCCAGCTTGCCGACCGACGCCATGAACGCGGTGACCGGTGTGGGGGCGCCTTGGTACACGTCCGGGGTCCAGAAGTGGAAGGGAACGACGGCCACCTTGAACGCGAGTCCCACCAGAAGTAGGGCGACGCCGGCGAGCAACATGGCGTCGTCGCCCTTCAGGAAGACCTGATCGCCCAACACCCGACCCATCTCCGAGATGTTCGTGGTGCCGGTACTTCCGTACAGGAGTGCGATTCCGTACAGGAGGAACGCGGAGGCGAAGCCGCCGAGGATGAAGTACTTGAGACCACTCTCCTGGCTCTCGGTGCGACGACGATGACTGGCCGCCAACACGTAGAGCGCGATCGACAAGGTCTCGAGACCGAGGAAGAGCACGACCATGTCGTTGGCCGCGGTCATGATCATGGCACCGATGGCGGCGCAGATGTAGAGCGCGTACACCTCCGGACCGTCGAGTTGTTCGCGGCGCAGATAATCAGCGGTGGAGAGCGACACCAGCGCGAGGGCCCCGGCGATTCCGATCCAGCAGAGGACGGTGAAGTGATCGATCGACAGTGCATCGTTGATGACGACCCGCGGACCATCGCGACCGATGTCGTGCCACAGGAACATCTCGACGATGACGGCGGCCACCGCGAGTTCGACGGTTCCGAGTGCGTACCAAGCGCGGGGCCACGGGCGCGTGAGAGCCGCCAGCACCAGATTCAGCATCATTCCCGCGAGCAGGATGATCAGTGGCGTGATCGCCAGCCAGTCGATCGAGGGATATTGCATCGTCGTGCCCATCAGCCCTCGCCTCCCTCGTCCTCGGAGTGTTCCATGACGACCGGTTCGGGGGCCACGTAACCGGTGACCTCTTCGACCCGATCCATCAACGCCTTCACACTGGGCTCGATGCGATCGAGCATGGGCTTGGGGTACACGCCGCAGAACACGATCAAACCGATGAACGGCAGCAGCACGAGACCCTCGCGCAGTCGCAGCTCACGGAACGACGAGTTGGCCTCGTCGGGCTCGCCGTGGAAGACGCGCTGATAGGCCCACAACAAGTAGAGCGCGGCGAGGATGACACCGGTCGCGCCGATGACCACCCACCAACGAGCCGTCTCGAATCCACCGATGAGAACGAGGAACTCACCGACGAAACCGTTCAGGCCCGGAACACCGATGCTGGAGAGCATGACCACCATGAACGCGGCCGCGAAAATCGGCGCCACTTTCTGCAGACCCTTCAATTCGGCGATCTGACGCGTGTGGCGACGTTCGTAGATCATGCCCACGAGAAGGAACAGCGCTCCGGTGGAAACTCCGTGGTTGATCATCTGCATCACGCCACCGCTGATGGCCTCGGACGTGAAGGCGAACGTGCCCAACACGATGAAGCCCAGGTGGGCCACCGACGAGTACGCCACCAGACGCTTCAGATCCTTCTGCATGGTCGCGGCGATCGCACCCCAGATGATGCCGATGACGGCGAGGGTCAGGAAGATCTCCCGACTCCACAGGGCCGCCTCCGGAAAGAGGTACACGCCGAAGCGCAACAATCCGTAGGTTCCCAACTTCAGCAACACGCCCGCGAGGATGACCGAGCCGGCCGTGGGGGCCTGCGTGTGCGCGTCGGGCAGCCAGGTGTGCAGCGGGAAGAGCGGAACCTTCACGGCGAAGGCGATGGCGAAGGCGAAGAACAACCAACGGCCCGTACCGGCGGCGAAGTTCGCTCCCTCGGCGATCTCGACGAGGTCGAAAGTCATGCGACCGATGTCGGCCTTGGCGAGCAAGGCGGTGGTGACGATTCCCACCAGCATGAAGGCCGAACCGATCATCGTGTACAAGAAGAACTTGGTCGCCGCATAGATGCGTTGGTCGTAACCCCAACCACCGATGAGGAAGTACATCGGCACCAACACGATCTCGAAGAAGAGGAAGAACAAGAACAGATCGAGGCTGAGGAACGAACCCATCACTCCGGCCTCGAGCAACAACAACCAGGCCAGATAGCGCTTCTCGTCGTGATGCGGATCGCAACCGACGATGACGAGCGGGAACAGGATTCCGGTGAGGACCACCAGGAACAACGAGATCCCGTCGACACCGAGGTGCCAGCCGATACCCCACGACGTGATCCATTCGTGCTTGGAGACGAACTGGAAACCTTCTTCGCCGGTCTCGAACGAGGCCAACACCCACAGCCCGATCGCGCCGGTGAACACCGACGTCACCAGAGCGATCAGCTTGGTGTACTCCGGTCGCCGAGAGGACGACAGAAGAGTGAGCACCGACCCGACGAGCGGCATCAGCACCAGCAACGTCAGAACCGGATAGGGCAACGCGTGCGTCGCTTCGGCCAGCATCAGAGCACCACCCCTCGGAGGAAGAACCACACCAACAGGGCGACCACACCCAACCCGACCGCGGCGGCGTAGTTACGAACCGCTCCCGTCTGGGCCTTGCGCAGGAAACCACCGGCTCCCTGCACGAGTCGACCGACTCCGTTCACCGCGCCGTCGACGATGGTTCGGTCGGCCCACGCGACGCCGTCGAACGCGCGACGACCGGGACCGCCCATGAACGAGGTGATGGCCTTGTCGTACTTCCAACCGTCGGCGAGCAACGCCGGCTCGATCGCGGCGATCTTCTTCTTGGCGTACACGGCGGTGGAGAGCAGGATGCCAGCGACGGCGACGATGATCGCGACACCGAGGAGGATGTACTTGTTCTCGTACGCCCACGACGTGTGGATGTCGGCCTCGCCGAACTCGACCACCGGCTCCAACCACTTCTCGAGGAAGTGCAGATCCTTGGTGAACGGCAACTGCATCGCTCCGCCGACGACCGACAAGCCGGCCAACACGACGAGGGGCAACAACATGATCTTGGGGCTCTCGTGCGGCTTGAAGTCGCCGTGGGCACCGTGTTCCTCACTGTGATCGTTCCAACGCGCCTCGCCGAAGAACACCATGATCACCTGACGGGTCATGTAGTACGCGGTGAGCAGCGCCGTGACGAGTCCGACCACGTAGAGGATGGGGCTCTTGGCGAAGGCGAACAGCAGGATCTCGTCCTTGCTCCAGAACCCGGCGAACGGCGGGACGCCGGCGATGGCCAGCCAACCGATGATGAAGGTGAACGCGGTGATCGGCATCAACTTGCGCAACGCACCCATTCGACGCATGTCCTGCTCGTGGTGCATGCCATGGATGACGGAGCCACTTCCCAGGAACAACAGCGCCTTGAAGAAGGCGTGGGTCACCATGTGGAAGATGGCCGCGACGTAGGCGCCCGAGCCGACAGCCAGGAACATGAAGCCGAGCTGACTGACCGTCGAGTAGGCCAACACCTTCTTGATGTCGGTCTGGGCCACGGCGATGGTGGCGGCGAACAACGCGGTGGCCACGCCCACGATGGCGATCAGCGTGGGGGCCCAGTCGTAGGAAATGGCCAACACGGGGTTCACGCGGGTCATCAGGAACACACCGGCGGTGACCATGGTGGCCGCGTGGATGAGCGCCGACACCGGGGTCGGACCTTCCATGGCGTCGGGCAACCAGATGTACAGCGGAAGCTGGGCGCTCTTGCCACAGGCACCGATGAAGAGCATGAGACCGATGGCCGTCGCCGTGACCGCCGACAACGCACCGGACTCGGCGGCGTGATTGATGCCGGCGTAGCTGAGGGTGCCGGTGGCGCCGAACGCCAGGAACATGCCCATCATGACGCCCCAGTCACCGACGCGGTTGGTGACGAACGCCTTCTTTCCGGCGGTGGCCGCGCTCTCGCGGGTGTGCCAGAAGGAGATGAGGAAGTACGAGCAGGTGCCCACACCTTCCCAACCGAGGAAGGTGACGAGCAGGTTCTCGCCCAGCACCAACATCAGCATCGAGAACACGAACAGGTTCAGATAGATGAAGAACTTGCTGAACTTCGGGTCGCCGTGCATGTAGCCGATGGCGTAGAGGTGGATCAGCGTTCCGATTCCGGTGACGAACAACGCCATGGTGATGCTCAGAGGGTCGGCGAGGAATGCCAGGTCGACGTGCAGCGAACCGACCGGCACCCACGAGAAGGCGGTCACGACGTGGTGACGCTCCTCGGTGGGCATCGAGATCAGATCGAAGAACACGCCCACGGTGACGAGGAACGAGCCGGCCACCATGAGGGCCGCCAACGCACCGGACTTCGGCTCGCCCAGGAGGCGACCGAAGCCCACGTTGACGAAGAAGCCCAGCAGCGGCAGGGCAGGAATCAACCAGATCAGATCGAGCATCGCACTAACCCTTCAGCGCCGAGATGTCGTCCGCGGTCGCACCCGGGCGACGGCGCATGATGGACACGATGATTCCGAGACCGACGACCACCTCGGCGGCGGCCACGACCATCACGAAGAACACGGTGGTCTGACCACCGATGTCACCCATCTTCTTCGCGAGGGCGACGAAACTGAGGTTCACGGCGTTCAACATCAGTTCGATGCACATGAACATGACCAGCGGATTGCGACGGACCAGCACACCGACGGCACCGATACCGAAGAGGACCGCGGCGAGGATCAGATACCACGTGGTGGTGGGAGTGGCGGCGGCGAGGAACGACATCACGAATCCTTCCCCGAGCCCTTGATACGACGGGTGAGAAGCACGGTGCCGACCACCGCCACCACGAGGAGCACCGAAGTGACCTCGAAGGCGACCACGTAGTCGCCGAACACGCTGCGAGCCAGCTGCTTGATGTTGGTGTCACCATCGCCGATGGCGTCGGCCACATTCAGCCCATCGCCGCGAGCGGTGATGGCATCGCGCGACGAGACCACGGCCGCCACGACGAGGCCCACCAAGCCGAGTCCCACGATGGCCGCGAGCGGACGCTGGACCTTGAGCGGCTCCGTCGAGAGATCCTCGGAACGATCGACGCCGAGGAGCATGATCACGAACAAGAAGAGAACCACGATGGCTCCGGCGTAGACGATCACCTGTACCGCCGCCAGAAAGTGGGCGTTCTGAGCCACGAACATCACGGCCACGCCGAACAAAGTGAGGATGAGGCTGAGAGCGGCGTGGACCGGATTGCTGCGAACGATGACGCCGACCGCACCCACCAGGATCATGGCGGCCGCGAGAACGAAGACGACCAGTTCCATCAACACTCACCTCCGTCACGAACGCTTTGCTCGGGCTCGGGGGCTCGTTCGCCGTATCCGAGTTCACCGCTCCAACCCACGACTCCCTCGAAGGTGGCGTCACCAGAGGGCGCGGTGGCCCGCACCCAACCGGAGGTGAGCAGATCCTCGCCCTCGCGCCAGTCCTCCCACGGGAGTTGCTGCGGGCGGCCGTCGTCACCCACGACGAGTTCGGCCTTGGTGTAGATCGCGTCCTTGCGATTGGTGAACGAGAACTCGAACAACTTCGACTCGGTGATCGCCTCGGTCGGACACGCCTCGACGCACAGATCGCAGTGAATGCAGCGTAGATAGTTGATCTCGTAGACGAAACCGAACCGCTCACCCGGAGAGGTGGGGTTGTCGGGATCGTTGTCGGCGCCACGAACGTAGATGCACTTGGCCGGGCACACACCGGCGCACAGCTCGCACCCGATGCACTTCTCCATGCCGTCCTCGTAGCGGTTCAGGACGTGACGACCGTGCAGACGCTCGGGCTTGTCGGCCTTCTCATCGCGATGGGGCTTGCCCTTCTTCAGCTCGCGACCACCCGAGTATTCGCGCGTGACCTTGTTGCGTCGACCCACCTGACGCAAGGTGACCAGGAATCCACCGAGATAACCCATCAGAACATCGCCCCCTCACGGTCACGATTCGCGCGACTGGTCCGCACGGCCGCCGACATCAGCGCCGCGCAACCGGCGATGACCACACCGGAAATGACGCCCACCACACCACGGTTCCAGCCCTCGTCGCGACCGAGCTGAAGAACGGCCATCAACATGAACCAGCCGAGCGACGCCGGAATGAGGATCTTCCAACCGAGATCCATGAGTTGGTCGTAACGCATTCGCGGCAACGTGGCGCGCATCCAGACGTACACGTACAGAAACACCAGAACCTTGGCGATGAACCAGATCGTTCCCTCGACGGCGCCCGGGATGATCGGAATGTCGAAGAGTCCCCGAGGACCACCGAAGAAGAGGGTGACGATGATGCCGCTCATGGTGACGGTGTTCATGAACTCGGCCAGGAAGAACAAGCCGAATCGAATGCTCGAGTATTCGGTGTTGAATCCGCCGACGAGCTCCTGCTCCGCTTCCACGAGGTCGAAAGGAGGACGATTCATCTCGGCCGTCGCCGCCAGCATGAAGATGATGAAGGGCACGACTCCGGTGGACACCACGTGCCAATTGGTGATGCCGTCCTGATTGCCGACGATGCCGCTCGTGGACAACGTGCCCGACAACAGCAGAACCGTCGCGATGCTCAGACCCAGCGCGGCTTCATAGGACACCATTTGTGCCGACGCGCGAACCGAGCCCAACAGCGGGTACTTCGAACCACTCGACCAACCGGCCAGCATGATTCCGTACACGGCCACCGCCGACAGGGCCATGAACAACAGGATGCCCACCGGCGGGTCGGCCAACTGAACTCGCGTCGTGTGTCCGAACCACTCGACCAGTCCGTCCTTGCCGTCGGAGAAGTCTCCGCCCAACGGGATAACCGCCCACACCAGGAACGCCGGCACGAAGGCGAGGTACGGCGCCAGCTTGAAGACGAAGCGGTCGGCACGATCCGGCAGCAGGTCCTCCTTGAAGAACAACTTGATGCCGTCGGCCAATGTTTGAAGCAGTCCCCACGGCCCGGCCTTGTTGGGCCCGATGCGGTTGCCCATTCCGGCGATGGCCTTGCGCTCGAACCACACCATGAACATGGTGACGATCAGACCGAGGGCGAAGATGACGATCACCTTCAACAAGATGATGAGTAGAGGAGCCCAGATCAGGTCACCGATCGCGAGGGGGTCGAGGCCGAGTACTGCGAGCATCAGAGCGTCTCCACCTTCACGTCGTTGACCCACTTCGTGGAGTCGATCAATTCTCCGACGTTCGCGCCCGGCTGAGCCCAGGCCGCCCACACCGTTCCGCGTTGCACGGACTCGTCGGCCCGCACGTCCATCACGATGGATGTGCGGTCACCCGACACCTTCACCGACGCGCCATCGGTGGCGCCGAGACGTTCGAGGTCGAGCGGGTGCATGTGCAGGGCGGATCCCGGTGCCAACGGTGCGAGCGACGGCGATTCGGCGACGTTGCGACCGTTGTCGTACAGTTTGTGGCCCACCACCAATCGGTACCCGAACCCGGGACGCTCGGCGACGGGAGGCGCCACGCGCGAGGACGGACTCGAACCGAGTCGTTCGAGGACGACACCGTCGGGGTGAGCGGACAATGCCGACCGCGTCGCCGACGCGAAAGCGGCGTTGGACGACACCAGATCGGCATGCACGTCGGAGACCGACGCCATCGCGAGGTCGCGACCGAGAACGTCGGCGAGTTCGAGAGCCACCATCCAGTCCGGGCGCGAGGTTCCGTTCACGGTCACCTTGCGCGCGAGGCGAGTCACCCGACCCTCGAGATTGGTGGTCGTTCCGTCCTTCTCACCGAAGGCGGCCGCGGGCAAGAGCACCGAAGCCTTCGACGACGAGGCCGTGGCGAAGGTGTCGATGGCGATGATGTTCGGAATCGCGGCCAGCGCGCGACGGGCCAGTTCGGTGTCGGGGCAATCGCCGATGGGGTCGGCTCCCACCAACACCAGACAGTCGATCTCTCCGTTCACGGCGTCGGCGAGGATGTCGACCGCGTCTCGACGTGCGAGTCCGACCGTCAGCGCACCGCGAACGTTTCCACGTCGCAACACCGGCAGAACCGTCGCGCTCGGGTGCGCGGTCATCACGGCGTCGAGAGCGGCCATGGTGTACTCGTCACTCTCGGCAAGGTTCGAACGACCCACGACCACCACGACCGAGCCCTTGACCATCTGCGCGGAGATCGAGGCTTCGGCGAGAGTGGAAGCGACCACAACCGGTTGGGTGCCGGGCAGATAGGGGACGGACTTCCATGCGTAACGCGTGAGACCCGTCTCTTTCGCGGTGAACTCGAGGATGCGTGACCGCTTCTTCTCCGAGGCGTCACGGAGTCGCAGATACAGGATCGGCAACTCTTCCTTGAGATCGGGAGCCAACAGGATGATCGTCGACGCGCGAGCCGCCTCGTCGATCGTCGCCTGCGGATACGACAGCACGTCGGCCGGCAAACCGTCCCCGAGTTGGGCATCGACGGATTCGATCCCCAATGCCGAGGCCAACTTGCCCCACGCGTGCGCGTCCTCGTTCGTTCCTCGCGCACCACCGAGCACGGCGACGCGCGAGGCGCCACCCGCGTTCAAGGCCGACGTGATGAGCGAGGCGGCCGTCGAGAGCGCGGAACTCCACGAGGTCTCGACGAGCGAATCGCCGTCGCGGACGAGCGGGTTGGACAGGCGAGCGTCGGACTTGACCGATTCGAAGTTGAATCGACCCTTGTCGCACAACCAGCCGTGGTTGACCGGATCGCTGTCGACACCCTGATAACGCAGCAATTCGTCGCGGCTGCTCTCGAGGGTGATGCGACAACCGACGGAACACGTGGTGCAGGTGCTCTCGGTCTTCTCCAGGTCCCACGGACGAGCTTTGAACCGATACGGCTGCGCGGTGAGCGCACCCACCGGACAGATCTGCACGGTGTTGCCCGAGAAGTACGAGCTGAACGGTTCGTCGGGGAACGTCTGCACCTGGGTGTTGTTGCCACGCGAGGTGAAGTGAATGAGCGCGTCACCCGCGACCTCGTCGGCGAAGCGGGTGCAGCGATCGCACAGGATGCAACGCTCGCGGTCGAGCAACACCAGATCGCTGATGGCGATGGGCTTCTCGTAGTGGCGCTTCTCCTCGATGAAACGGCTCTCTCCGGGGCCATGGCTGAAAGCCTGGTCCTGCAACGGGCATTCCCCGCCCTTGTCGCAGACCGGACAGTCGAGCGGATGGTTCGCGAGGAGCAACTCGATGATGCCTTCTTGGGCGCGCTTCACCTGATCGGTTTCGGTGCGCACGACCTGACCCTCGGCCACCGGCGTCATGCAACTGACCACCATCATCGGACCGCGCGGCCCCTCCACTTCCACGAGACACTGTCGGCACATACCAACCGGGCTCATGCGCGGGTGGTAACAGAAGCGGGGGATGTAGTCACCGCTGCGATCGGCGGCGGCGATGATCAACTCACCCTTGCGCGCGGCCACGGGCCGACCGTTTATGGTGAGGTTCACGGCGTTGGGATCGACCGCGATCTCGGGCGTCGGTTCGGTGGTGGTCATGATGCGGCTCCGACTGCGGCGACGGGTGTCTCGGCTCCGGTCACCGGAATCATCTTGCGCTTGGTGACGCGGGAGGCGAATTCCTCGGGGAACAGAACGAGGGCGGAGTTGATCGGTGCGTACGCCGACGGCCCGACGAAACAGATGGTGTTCATCTTGTACGGGAACGGAACGGCATCGAGACCCAGGCGCTTGCTCGAGGCGTGCGGGAAGTCGCCGGGACAAATCGACGTTCCGACCTCGACCAACTGGGCCAGGTCGGCATCGGTGCCCTTGCCGTCGACGATGCGGCTGAGGATTCGCTCCAACCACGTGCCGCCTTCACGACAGGGCGTGCACTTGCCGCACGACTCGTGCGCGTAGAAACGGGTGAGCGTGAGCGCGGCGGCCGGGATGTCGGTGGTTTCGTCCATCACCATCACGGCACCGGAACCGAGCATGGAGCCCGCCGCACCGGCCTGCGGTCCTTCGAAGGCGACATCGAGCTGGTCCTCGGTGAACCACGGTGCGGAACCACCACCGGGCACGAAGGCCTTGAGCTTGTTGCCGTTGCGGATGCCGCCGCAGTACTCCTCGTTGAAGATGAGGTCGCGGAAGGTGGTCACACCGTTGATGATCTCGTACACGCCGGGGCGCTTCACGTGACCACTCACGGCGACCATGCGGGTGCCGGGCGAGGTCTTGGTGCCGATGGCCGTGTACGCCTCGGCGCCGTTGCGCATCAACCACGGCAGGTTCGCGAGCGTCTCGACGTTGTTCACGATGGTCGGTTGTCCGTACAGACCGATGGCCGCCGGGAAGTAGGGCGGCTTCAGACGAGGCATTCCGCGGTTGCCCTCGAGGCTCTCGATGAGAGCGGTCTCCTCACCCACCACGTACGCGCCGGCGCCCCAGTGCAACACGATGTCGAGCGAGAACTTCGAGCCGAGGATGTTCTTGCCCACGTAGCCAGCGGCGTACGCCTCGTTCAGTGCGGCGGCCACACGCTCCTGGGCCAACGCCATCTCTCCGCGGATGTACAAGAAGCACTGCGACAATCCCGCGGCGTAACACGCGATCAGGCAACCTTCGATCAACTGATGGGGGTCGCGTTCCATCAACAGGCGATCCTTGTACGTACCCGGCTCGCTCTCGTCGCCGTTGACGACCAGGTAGCGCGGGAAAACTCCCTGCGGGGTGAGGCCCCACTTGGTGCCGGCGGGGAAGCCCGCGCCACCTCGACCGAGAACGGTCGCACTCTTCACCTCGTCGTGTACCTCGTTCGCCGGACGACCGAGCGCGGCGCGCAGACCGGCGTAACCGTCGGTGGCGAGATACCGCTGCAGGGTGTACGAGTCGGAGTACTCGAAGCGCGAGGTGACGATGCGCGGGCGATCGCCGGCCACGAATCCGGGAGCGTGCGGATAGGTGTTCGTGGAATCCGGGGTGTTCACAACGCCGCCTTTCCATCCATCCAGGCCGGAGCCTCGGTGACGTCCTCCGGCGGAACCGCGCCGACGCCTCGATCGAGCGGGATGTGCTGACGCACCCGAGCCACGGTGCCGTGCGCCGGAATCTCGTCGTTCAGACGTCCGGCCTTCAGGTCGTCGACGAGCGAATCGAAATCGGCGTCGGTGACACGGAACCGATAGCGATAGTTCACCTGCAGGCACGGTGCCTCGGTGCACGCCGCCTGACACTCGGCGCGCTCGAGCGTGAACATGCCGTCGTCGGTGGTTCCACCCAACTTCACCCCGAGGCGATGCTCGGCGTGGTGCATGAGATCCTCGGCACCCATCAACGCGCACGACATGGTGCCGCAGATGTTGATGAGGTACTTGCCCACCGGTTCGAACTTGAACATCTCGTAGAACGACGCCGTTCCGTAGACCTCGGCCGACGTTGCGCCGACGAGTTCGCCGATGTGGGCCATGGCCTCGTTGGTGACGTGACCATCCTGCTGTTGGGCCAGATGGAGCAACGGAATGGTGGCCGACCGCGCGCGCGGATAACGACCGATGATCTCCTTGGCGAGACGAACGTTCTCTTCGGACAAACGGGCCATCAGCGATCGACCTCCCCGAGCACGGGATCGACGGAAGAAATGACGGCCACCGCGTCGGCCACCAGACCACCACGCATCATGTGGGGCAGCGCCTGGATGTTCACGAAACTGGGGGCGCGCATGTGGATGCGGTACGGCTTGGGTCCACCGTCGCTGACGATGTAGCAGCCGATTTCGCCCCGTGGACTCTCGATGCCCACGTACACCTCTCCCTCGGGCACCTTGAAGCCCTCGGTGAAGATCTTGAAGTGGTGGATCAAGGCTTCCATCGACTCGTCGATGCGTGCGCGCGGCGGCGGAGTGACCTTCTTGTTCTGGATGCGGTAGTCGCCGAGCGGCATGCGATCGAGGATCTGGTACACGATGCGAATGGACTCGCGAATCTCGTTGAGTCGAATGGCGTAACGGTCGAACGCGTCACCGTAGGTGCCCACGATCACGTCGAATTCGACCTGGTCGTAACGCAGGTACGGCTGATCACGACGAAGGTCCCAGGCAACTCCGGTGGAACGCAGGATGGGTCCGCTCGTGCCGAGGGCCAGAGCCTCGTCGGAGGTGATCACACCCACGCCCTGCAGACGCTCGCGCCAGATGGGCTGATCCGTCATCAGGATGTCGTACTCCGCCAAGCGAGGGGGAAGCGTCTCGAGGATCGTCAACACATCGTCGCGCCAGCCCGCGGGCAGGTCGGCGGCCAGACCGCCGGGGCGAATGAAGTTGTGGTTCATGCGAAGGCCGGTGACCTTCTGGAAGAACCGCAACACCTCCTCGCGTTCGCGCCAGCCGTAGAGCATCATCGACACCGCGCCAATGTCCATGCCGTTGGTGGCCAGGAAGAGCAGGTGACTGCTCATGCGGTTGAGTTCGCTGAGGAGCATGCGCATCCAGACCGCGCGCTCGGGAATGTCGTTCTCGATGCCGAGCAACTTCTCGACGGCCATCGAGAAGACGAGTTCGTTGTTCAACGGACTCAGGTAGTCCATGCGGGTGACGTTCGTGCCACCCTGGAGGAAGGTGAGTTCCTCGCCGGTCTTCTCCATGCCGGTGTGCAGGTAACCGATGATCGGCTTGCAGCGCAGCACGGTTTCGCCCTGCAACTCGAGCATGAGGCGCAACACACCGTGGGTACTCGGGTGCTGCGGACCCATGTTGATGATCATCGTCTGATCCTCGTCGGGGTCGGTCGGAATCTGCCCGAGCTTGGCGGCCTCGGCCTCGCTCATACGAAGCACCGAACCGACCTCGCGCAGAAGCTCGCGCGCGCCGATCTCGCTTCGCGAGCGCATCTCCTGCGCTCCTTCGTTCGTCTGACGAACGTTCTCCACCGCGGTCACGAGTTCGCCCCCTTGAACTGAACGGGAATGCGGCCGACCGCGTAGTCCTTGCGGAGCGGATGCCCGTCCCAATCCTCGGGCATGAGGATGCGCGTGAGATCGGGGTGTCCGTCGAAGGTCACTCCGAACATGTCGTAGACCTCGCGCTCCATAGCTTCGGTTCCCGGCCACAACTCGAACACCGACGCGATGATGGCATCGGCTTCGGGGACCTGAACGCGAACACGGATGCGATCACGGGTGGCGATGGAGGTGAGGTTCAACACCACTTCGAAGCGTTCGGCCACGATGCCCGCGGGCAACTCGCGACCCGGATGCGTGAGGAAATCGACCGCGGTCAGGTCACTGCACATGGCGTAGCCGTCGTCGAGCAACTTCTTCAACAACTTGACGTACTCGGCGCGCGACGGGTGGACGACCTTCTGCCCGCGCGAATACGAGATCGGGCTGCCGTGCAGTGTCTCCGGTTGCGGTGCCTCCTGAACGTCGCTCATGCCAGGACTCCCCCGCGCGCCGCCGACAACTGCACCGGCGACGTCTGAGCACCGATCTCGGTGATGTGGATGTTCGCCCCCGCACCCGTCTGGGCCCGACGACGCATGATCTCTCCGTCCTCGATCTTCTGATGGAGGGTCTCGATGGCGTGGATGAGGGTCTCGGGCGTGGGAGGGCAGCCGGGGGCGTACACGTCGACCGGCACGATCTGGTCGACGCCCTGGATGATGGCGTAGTTGTTGAACATGCCGCCGCTGGAGGCGCACACACCCATGGAGATGACCCACTTGGGTTCCATCATCTGGTCGTACACCTGACGCAACACCGGCGCCATCTTCTGGCTCACGCGACCCGCGACGATCATGATGTCGGCCTGACGCGGCGATGCACGGAACACTTCCATTCCGAATCGCGCGATGTCGTAGTGGGGGCCGCCGGTGCCCATCATCTCGATGGCACAGCACGCCAGTCCGAAGGTGGCACCCCAGCTGGAGCGGCTACGCGCCCACTTGACGAGGTCTTCGATCCTGCCGGTGACGATGTTGTGGTCGAGGCCACCGAGTCCATCGTCGAGCACGTTGCGCACCACACTCATGTCGAACCTCCGCCGCTCAGGCTGCCCGGTCGTCGTCGATACGGCCTTCGAGGCCGACACGACGGATGGTCGAAGACGACGTACGCGTGTCGGAGACTCCATCGACCAGACGGCGCGCCTTGGCCACGGGACCCCAATCGAGCGCACCGCGGGCCACGACATAGACGAACGCGAGGAAGAAGACGGCGCTGAACGCCACCATCTCCCAGAAAGCGAAAGCGCCGAGTTCGGCTCGGTTGACGGCGTACGGATAGATGAAGATGATTTCGATGTCGAACATGATGAACAACATCGCCACGATGTAGAAGCTCACCGGGAAACGTTCCGGTGGCTCGCGGCTGGGCACGATGCCGCACTCGTACGGCGCCTCCTTGGCGACGGACGGACGGCGCGGAGCCAACAACCGGGATGCCACGAAGCTCAGTGCCCCGAACAGGATGCCCAACACCATCAGGGCGATCACCGGCAGGTACTGACCCATTCGTCAGGCCTTCGCGGGAATGGCCAGACCGCGGTTCGCGGCGACGATGCGATCTCGACGATGCAGCATCCAACAACAGAGCAGGAAGATGATCGTGGAGCCGATGGTGATGAACGCCGCCGGCTGGCGCTTGGTGCCGAGGTCACGGATCATGACGACGTACTGGTGCGGTTGCGACTCGTCGATCACCGGGCGGGCGGGGGCACGACCCGGTTCGGTGCGCTGCGGCACGAGCGGAGCGATCTCGACCACCGCGTAAGCAGGCTTGTGGAAGAAGGCGAGGAAGTCGACCTCGTCGCCGAACTTCGGATAGCGCTCGCCACCGCGCACGTAGACCCGGGTGGCCTCGTACTCACCAGCGGCGTACATCTCGGCTTCGATCTGGATGATCTCGTCGGCGGCGGCGATCGCTTGTCCGCGACCACGGTCGTCGGAGGGCAACAATCTCCAACCGTCGGATTCCATGGCCGCACCGGACGCATCGGCGATCTCGGTGAACGAGGCGCCGTCATCGAACTTGATGGGCGTCTCGACCACTTCGGCGTCGAGCAGATACTGACCCTCGCGCACCACGGAGAAAGGTTCCGAAGGCTTCCACGACGGCGAATTGCCCACGAGACCGATTCCGTAGATCATCCAGATGATTCCCATCAGCATCATCCAGCCGGCCAAACCGGCGATCGACACCAGGAAACCGAGACGAGCACCGATGTTCGTACCCAGAAGGAGATACACGCTGCCGCACAGGGCCACGGTTCCGATGATGACGGTCAGGAGCCCGCGAAGTTCGGGTTCCCAGCCAATGGCAAGTAGTGCGCTCATAGTTCGTTCCGGACGTAGTTCACGATCTCTTGGATCTGCTCATCGGTGAGGAGGCTTCCGAAGCCGGGCATACGACCACTGCCCTGACCCTGCACTCCGTACTTCACTCCGTACTTGGAGCCCGACTTGATGAAGTCGATCATCTCTTGTTCGGTACCGAAGTGACTGTTGGTCGCACCACCGGTGAGGTTCCAACCGAAGGCTCCCGCACCGGTGTTGCCCGGCTCGCCCCAACTCCAACCGGGAGTGTGACAACGCGCGCAGCTGTAGGCGCCCGCACCGAGTTCAAGGTTGAACAGCGCCTCGCCGACCGAGCCGTACGTTCCGTCCTCCACGGCCTTCTCGGCGGCGGCTTGGATCTTCTCCTGCTCGGACACCGGTAGGTGCCCGCCTTCGCAATTCAGCGGGTCGGCGTCCTGCACGATGCAGTCCTCACGCGGGATCTGGATGCTGTGCAAGTAGGCGATGAGCGTCTCGATCTGTTGCGACGTCATCGGACCACCACCCTTGGTTCCCCACGGGGACATGGGCGAGAACGGTCGGCCGTACTCCAGGATGAACTGCACCTCGCTGTCGTCGAATCGGTAGAACACCGTGTTCAACGCCGGGGCCTTCCAGGTAACGGACTTCACTTCGCCGGTCTTGGAATCGGTGACGGTCCACGGTGCCGCGCCTCCGGTGGCACTCATTCCACCGTGGCAACCCGCGCAGTTGAAGCCGCCGTCCGCGGTGGACGCGAACAAGTTCGATCCCCAGGTGATGAAGCGGCCGGCCTTGCCGTTGATGGCACCTTCCTGACGGCTGGGCTCGTAGACCCAGTACGCCGGAAGACCGATGGTGATGGTGGCCAACAGGATCACACCGAAGAACTGCACGCGCTCGAGGCGCTTGCCTTCGAGTTCCTCGTCCTCGTAGTACTTCTTGCGGTTGGCGGCCAGTTCGATCTCCGAGCCGATCTCGGCCCGACCGGCGCCGCGGTTCATGAACGCGTAGACGACCCAACCGATCACGAAGATCAGCGTGAAGACGATCGCAGCGGTGGTGGTGGCGAGAGCGACCATGATCAGTGTCCTCCTCCGCCCGTGATGCAGTGCGGACCTTCGGCCTCTTGACCGGTGGTGTTGATACCGATGGCCGGACCGTTGAAGACCGCACCGGTGTCGACCACGACGTTGCCGTTGGTGACCGACACACCGAAACGATCCATGCCGCGCGGCGCGGGACCGGCCTTCTTCTCACCGACGCGGTTGTATTGCGAACCGTGGCAGGGGCACTCGAACCACTGCGAGCTCTTGCACTCGGGAACGCGGCAGCCGAGGTGCGGACACTTCTGATAGAGCGCGACGATGCCCGCTTCCATGCCTGCCAACACAGACGGCTGGTTCGAGTACGCGCTACGAGCCTTCGGAAGAGCGTCGGACGGGAACGCCGTGAGCCAGGTGCGCGCCTCGGGCTTGTAGACGAAGCCCTTCTCGCTGCGAATCTGCACGATCAGATCGTCGAGACGACCCACCGTCACTTTCGAACCGAAACCACCGCCGGCCCGCGGCCACAGGAACGCCACCACCGCGACGCCGAAGGCACCGAGGCTGGCCGTCATCATGGAGACGGTGGCACGGTTGAAGAACTGACGACGCGACACTCCGAGGGTCTCCTCGTCGGGCGCCTGCCACGCCACCGGTGCGACCTCGGCGGCCTTCTCGAGAGCCGTGGAACGCGCCGTGGTCTCGGCGGATTCGTAAGCGGCACCACTGGGGCCCGCGCCGGACTCGGCCTTGATCGCCTTGTCACGCTTGACCGTCTCGCGCGACAACGCGCCCGCGCCGCGGACATCGGAGCGACGCGCCGACGTGACGAGCACGATGGCGGCGGCCACGACCAACACGGCCACGGCGATGATGATTGTTGTTGCTGGTGTCATGTGTGGTGATTCCTCACAACTCGAAGAACAGGCCGTCACGCCACGGGAAGACGAAGTTGAAACCGGGTCCGCGGAAGAACGAACCGATCATCACGAGCACGGCCCAGAACATGAGGTGCACGGTCATGATGGACGTCGCGAACTTGCGATCCTCGGGCTTGTTCGACGGGTTCTTGTCGATGTACGGCGCCAGGATCAACGCGAACAGAGCGATACCGGGAATGGTCACGCCGGCCACCATCGGGTGGAACATGGTGAGCAATTCCTGCAGACCGAGGAAGTACCACGGGGCCTTCGACGGGTTCGGGGTCTGGTTGGGATTGGCCAACTGCAACAGCGGTGCGTTCACGAAAATCGAGAAGAAGAACAGGAACGCGGTGCACGCCAGTGCGGCGACGAACTCCACGGCGAGCAGGTGCGGCCAGGTGTGCACCTTGTCGACGGGGGTGGCTTTCACGTCCTGGATGGAACCGGACTTGACCACCGTCAACAGACGCTGCGTGTGACCACCGGGGCCGGCGCCAACGGGGACACCACCGGACGCCGGGGCCGCGGCGACGACGGCGGCCACCTTGTCGGCCACCGCAACTGCGCCACCATCATCGGTCTTGGAACGCGCGGCCTTGCTGCGCTCGAGCAAGTGGGCTGGAATACGCGGGTCGGACGCGGGTGCGTCACCACCGGCGGATGCGGCGTCACCGGACTCGGCGGCGGCCTTGTCGCGCGCGGCTTGCGCCCGCTTGAGGAGGTGTTCGGGGATCTCGGTCATGAGTGTCTGTTTCCTTCCCGATCAGAGCGGCCCGGAGATGCCGCCGTCCTTACGGACGCGCCAGAAGTGAATGGCCATGAAGATCACGATGACGAAGGGGAGCATCAGCACGTGCAACACGTACCAACGCAACAGGGTCTCCGAACCGATCTCGACACCGCCGAGCAAAACGAATCTCACCTGTGAGCCGAACACGGGTGTGTAGCCCATCATGTTGGTTCCCACGGCCACGGCCCACATCGCCAACTGGTCCCAGGGCAACAGATAACCGGTGAACGACAGCAACAACGTGAGCGTGAGCAACACGACGCCGATCACCCAGTTGAACTCGCGCGGGGGCTTGTACGCGCCGTGATAAAAGACGCGGGCCATGTGCAAGAACACGGACAACACCATCAGGTGCGCTCCCCATCGATGCATGTTTCGAATGAGTAATCCGAAGGCGACCGACGTCTGGAGGCTGCTGATGTCGTTCCATGCCGCCGTGGCTTCCGGACGGTAGAAGAACATCAGGAAGATGCCGGTCACGGTGAGAAGGATGAAGAGGAAGAAGCTCAATCCGCCGAGGCACAGCGTGTAGCTGACCTTCACCGCGTGACGCTTCACCTTCACCGGGTGCAAGTGGTACAGCACCGAGTTCATGATGACGTATGAGCGGTTACGCGGGCTGTCGGTGTAGCCCTTGCGGAAGATCGATCCGGGACGGAAGATCGAGTTCCATGCTTGGCTGCCCTGAACGGACTCGACGGTCTTGTTGAGTCGCTCTTTCGCAGTGGGTCGGGGGTCGTCGATGACTTTTGCCATGAGTGTGTCTCCTAGAACCGCATTCCGTAGGCGTAGCCGTGATTACCGGTACGAGCATGAGTGTCGCCGGTGGCCAACGCGGCACCGGCCTTACCGAGGATGATGACCCCGGTGGGGCATCGGTCGACGCACAGCGCACAACGCGTGCACACGTCGTCGTCGATGATGAAGAGAACGTTGTCGTTCGGGTCGATGCCCGGACGCTCGGTGCCCGTCGCTTCGACGACGGCATCGGGGGTGACCATGTGGATGCACTTCCACGGGCAGATGTCGACGCAACCCTCGCACATGATGCACTCGGTCTGGTCGATGTGGATGAACTGCTTCGGCTTGACGGCCTTGGTCAGGTAATCCGCATCCACCTCGACCAGTTGGTACTGGTCCGAGTACGGCATCATCGGGGGATTGGCGTCGGTGCGTGCCATGGGCTCAGGCCTTCTTCACCAGCGGGCGACCGTAGGTGGACTGCTCGAGTTCTGTGGACTTCGACTGCCCGCGCTTCTGCCACCAGGACCACATGTAGATCTGCAGTCCGAGGAAGAAGCCGTAGATGCCGGTGACGATGATGTCGCCCACCTGCAAGTAGTTGATGTCGAACGGGAAGCTTCCGCCCTTGGCCTGAGACTTCAGGATGTCACCGGGTCCGTAGAGCATCTTGTCGGACTGCCATCCGAGCTCGTTCTGCACGTGCACCAGCCACTGGTGGGGCACCACGCCGTAGGCGAGGAACATCACGAAGAACGCGTACGTGGAGCCGGCCATGGCCTCGCCCCAGGAGACCGGCGTGCCGATCGGACGGCGCTTGCCGTACACGAAGATGAGGCCCGTCAGGATGAGCGTCGCCGCGAGAGAGAACAAGAACGCCTGGTTCATCCCCGGCCATTTCAGAATGTCAATCGCCAGCATCGAGCCGGTCATCCCTTCTGTTTCCACGGGTGAGCGTGGTGGTCATCGCGTGTCGTTTGTCGGAATCTCGGTGACATTGACCCGTGTACCTGCGTAGACGGGCGATGCACCTGTGGGAACTGTAGTCGTCGGAGGTCTCGAACGACCCAACTCACGACGAACCGAAACACGGTTGACCGTCACACGACGGAGACGATCGGCCGAGCCGCGAACGAAGGGGGTTGGTCGTGCGATCGCAACGACGTTTTGTGGTCTATCACGCCACCCCCACGGGTTCGTCGGGTTGTGCGCAAGTGCAAGGTACCGACTTCGGAAATCACGGCGGGGAATTCCCATCTCGACCTCGTCGCCCTCTAGTGTTCGTCGTGGACTGTCGTACGTTCGCGTCCGACGATTCCGTATCGTTTCTGCAACCCCCGACCGACCCATCTCCGAAAGGACTGGTCCGTGACCGAGATCCCCGAGCACCTCCTGAAGCGTTCCCGCGACCGCAAGGCGGGTGGCGCCTCGTCCGAGGCCAGTTCCGCTCCCGTGCCGGCCACCACCGAAGCCGCCGCCCCGGTGCCTCGCGCCGCCGCAGAAACACCTGCTCAGAAGCCTGTTTCAAAGCCCGATGCCCCGTACGTGGCCGCGGCCAAGTCCCGCCAGCGCATTCCGTATTGGGCCATGGCCACGCTGTCGCTGATGCCGATCTTCTTGTTCATGTACGTGCGCGGCCTCCAGCCGCAAAAGGCCGAGGCCTCGGGCCCCATCGCCATCGGAATCGAGCAGTACGGGGCCTGCGCCAGCTGCCACGGCGCCGACGGTGGAGGCGGAGCCGGCCGGGTCCTGAAGGACGGAGAGTCCCAGAAGACCTTCCCGCACATCGAGGACATGCTGAACTGGATCTACAACGGTACGGAGGCCTACGAAGCCGCGGGTGTGGCCTCGTACGGCGACCCGAACCGCGAGGGTGGGGCCCACTATCCCCGTTCCTACAACGGCAGCGCGATGCCGGCCCAGGGCTCGATGGCCGGCGGAGGCCTGACCGACTACGAGATTCTGGGTCTAGTGTGCCACATTCGTTATGACATTTCCGGTGCTGATCCGGCCGGAGAGTGGGCGGAGGAGTACGAAAAGTGGTGCTCGCCCGAGAGCGCCATCTTCATGGGCCTCGAGGACGGCTCGCTGAACTTCGATAGTCCCGAACTGGCCGGAGTGGGCACCGCCCCCCGTCTGGGCACCTCTGCCGACCAAGACATCGCCGCCGGCTGAACCCCGTCCGACACCGAATCCCCACCTGGCGACGGATGGGCATGACGGCCGGATCGGGACAATGCTGACACCATGAGCTCTTCTCGCGAGACCTCCCCGCACGACGTTCTCGTCATCGGTGCCGGTCCCGCTGGTGCCGCCGCGGGTTATTGGCTCGCCCGCCACGGACTCGACGTGGTGATGATCGACAAGAAGTCCTTCCCGCGCGAGAAGACCTGTGGTGACGGACTCACTCCGCGCGCCGTGAAGCAGATCACGGACATGGGTCTGGGCGATCAGTTGTCGCGCTTCCATCGCTACGACGGTTTGCGGGCCACCGCTCATGGCAAGGAACTCGAACTTCCTTGGCCCTCGCACCCTCTCTACCCACGACACGGCTATGTCGTTCGTCGACGCGAACTTGACACCATGGTCGCCCACAACGCGATGGCGGCCGGTGCGACGTTGTTGGAAGGTCACGAGGCATTGACGCCCGTGTTGCATCGCGGATTCGTTCGCGGTGCGACCGTGCAGACGCAAACCTCGAACTCCCCCATCGACATCACCGCCAAGTACGTGATCGTGGCCGACGGGGCGAACAGTCGATTCGGTCGAGCGCTCGGCACCTTCCGCACGAAGGAGTGGCCGTATGGAACCGCCATTCGCACGTACTGGGAGACACCTCGTCACGACGAACCGTGGATCGAATCGGCGCTCGACGTGAAGGACCGCAACGGCAACCCGTTGCCCGGCTACGGCTGGATCTTCCCCGTCGGTGACGGCACCGTGAACGTCGGCGTCGGCTTGCTGTCGACGTTCCGTGATTTCAAGAGCGTCAACACCACACACTTACTCGACGCGTACGCGCACATGATCGCCGACCGTTGGGAGATCGATCCCGGCAATCCGACCGACAAGGCCACATCGGGTCGAATCCCCATGGGTGGTTCGGTCGGTCCGAAGTCGGGGCCGACCTATCTGGTCGTCGGTGACGCGGCCGGCAGCGTGAACCCGTTCAACGGTGAGGGAATCGATTACGCCTACGAAACCGCGCGAATCGCCGCCGAAGTTCTGGCCGACGCGATCAAGAACAACGATCCCGCTGCGTTGCAGCGATACCAGTCGCTGCTCGATGACGAATACGGCCAGTACTTCAAGGTGGCCCGCTTGTTCGCTCGCATCATCGGTCGCCCGGCCCTGATGCGCGAGTTGAGTCGCGTCGGCATACAGAGCCGAACGCTCATGGAATGGGTGTTGCGCATCATGGCGAACCTGTTGCGCCCCGACGAGATCGGTCCCGCCGAAGCCGCGTACAAGGCCGCCGCGGCCATCGTTCGTCTCGCTCCGAACGCCTGAGTCGCCGCGAACCGACTACTCGTTGCAGACCACCGCCGACACCTGCGCGCGATCGAGATCGACGATGGTGCGATGGGATCCGGCGAATCGCTGAACGAACGACGTCAGGCTCGGTGTCTCCTCGTCGCAACGACGCTTCACCTTGTCGAGCAGCGGCACCTCCCATCCGTTCACCAGACGGGCGTGGGTGACACCGTCGAGCAGTTCGTCGATTGCGGGCAGCTCCAACTCTCGAGAGTCGCCTTCGGGTGCGGGCACCAACGCGAACCACACGATTCCATCGCCGAGCGTGTCGGCCAACATCACACAGGCGTCGAGGGCCTCGGGGAACAAGCATGTGGAGACACCCGAGGTGCCGTTGGTGATGGCCAGAACCCGGCCATCGCTCAGTACGGCGGTGGCGTCGCCCACCGCACGACCGTTCTCCACCGACCACGTCGAATCCGAACGAATCGTGCTCGTGCTCGCGATCAGATCGACGCGCCGAACATCGAGACCATCGACCGCCTCCGACGGACCGGATCGTCCGACGGCGAGATAGAGAGTGAGAACGAGCACGAACAAGGCGAACAACGCGGCCCAGTAGCGCGGACTCAGGAATTGACGCACGAGGCGAGCGTACGAGGTCGCGCGGTCAGTCGGGCGTCGCGACCGCGCGGGCGGCCGTGACGAAACGCTCGGCCAGATCGTCCATCACCGCATCGTCGTGCCCGAGCCCGACGAAAAGAGCTTCGTACGCTCCCGGTGCCAGGGCCACACCGTTGGAGAGCAGCGCGTGGAACAAACGCGCGTACATGGGTTCGTTGGTGGTCTTGGCTTCGACGAAGTTCTTCGGCGACCGACCGGACAACGCGTCACCCAAGTGGATGCCGACGAGCGTTCCGACGCGAGAGACCGTGACGCCATCACCCAACGCGTCGGTGATGATGCGCGCCAACCGAATGGCGCGCCGTTCGATCTCGTCGTACGCATCGGCGTCGAGTTGCGACAATGCGGCCAGGCCCGCGGCCGTGGCCATCGGATTGCCGGCCAAGGTGCCCGCGTGGAAGACCTTGCCGAGCGGGGACAACGTTTCCATGACGTCGCGTCGACCACCGACCGCGCCGATGGGCAGACCGCCACCGATCACCTTGCCGAAACAGGTGAGGTCGGGACGCACCCCGAGTCGACCTTGTGCTCCCCCGACCCCGAGACGGAAACCGGTGATCACCTCGTCGAAGACGAGCAGGGCGCCCACGCGATCACAGGCGGCTCGCAAGCCCTCGAGGAATCCGGGCACGGGTGCGACGACACCCATGTTCGCCGCCACCGGTTCCACGATGACCGCGGCCACGGTTTCGTCGATCTCGGGAACCACGTTGTACGGCGCCACGATCGTGTTGGCCACCGCCTCCTCGGGCACACCGGCGGTACCGGGCAAGCCGAGCGTGGCCACGCCGCTGCCGCCCGCGGCCAACAGTGCATCGGTCGCACCATGGAAGTTCCCGTCGAAGATGATGATCTTCTTGCGGCCGGTGAGTCCGCGCGCCAGTCGAACGACCGTCGACGTGGCCTCCGTGCCCGAGTTCATCAAACGCACTCGTTCGCACGAGGGCACCCGCTCACTGATGGCTTCGGCCAACTTCATCTCTCGTGGCGTCGGCGCTCCGAACGAGGTGCCATCGATGGCGGCGTCACGCAACGCGCGCGTGATGACCGGATGGGCGTGGCCGAGGATGACCGCCCCGTAACTCTGCACGAGGTCTATGTAGCGACGACCCTCGACGTCGTACACGTGGGCTCCCTCACCGCGGGCCACCACGTAGGGACGACCACCCACCGCCTTGAACGCGCGAATGGACGAATTCACTCCGCCGGGGATGGCCTTGGTGGTGCGCTCGAACAACGCCTCGTTCGACGGCACGCCCTTGCCGGTGCACACGACGGGATCGCAACCCGCCGCCACGCACGTCATGGGGTCACACAGGGGAATGTTCGAATTGGACACGTCGATTCCTTCGGGTCAGCGCCGAGCGCTCTCGGCGAACCAACGCGCGAGATAGGTGAGGATGATGTCGGCCCCGGCGCGCTTGATCGACGTCAGGTGTTCCATGGCCACCGCATCGTGGTCGATCCAGCCGTTCGCCGCCGCGGCCTTGATCATGGAGTACTCCCCGCTCACGTGATACGCCGCCACCGGAACGTCGACGACCGCCCGAACCGCGGCGATGACGTCGAGATACGACAAAGCCGGCTTCACCATGACCATGTCTGCGCCTTGTTCGATGTCGGCCATCACCTCGACGAGGGATTCCCTCGCGTTGCGCCAATCCTGTTGGTAGCCCTTGCGATCGCCGCCACCGACGATCTGCACGTCGACGGCATCGCGGAACGGTCCGTACAAACCCGATGCGTACTTGGCCGAATACGCGAGAATCGCCGTGCTGGTGAATCCGGCCCCGTCGAGAGCCTCGCGAATGACGCCGACCTGGCCGTCCATCATCCCGCTGGGAGCGCACACGTGCGCACCAGCGGTGGCTTGGGCGATCGCGGCCTTGGCGTACACCTCGAGGGTGCGATCGTTGTCGACGGAACCGTGTCCGTCGAGAATTCCACAATGACCGTGGCTGGTGTACTCGTCCACGCAAAGATCGGCCATCAACACCACGCGATCACCGAGGTCCTCGCGCAGATCGCGTAACGCGACTTGCACGATTCCGTTCGGGTCGAAGGCTCCTGATCCGATCTCGTCCTTCGAGGCGGGAACACCGAACAAGATGACGGACCTGACACCCAGATCGGCCAGCTCGCGAACCTCGCGACGCAGGCTCGCGCGCGAGTGTTGAACGACTCCGGGAAGCGACGCGATGGGAAGGGGGTCATCGATCCCCTCGCGGACGAACAACGGTGCGACGAGGTCGTCGACGCCGAGCCGGGTTTCGGCGACGAGATCGCGCATGGCCTGAGTGGTGCGCAACCGCCGGGGACGCGACGCGGGGAAACGAGCCGTCATGTCCTCAGCCTACGGGTCGCAAACCGTGGTGGATCTGGTGGCAGGAAAAGCCAATTCTCGGCTTTTCCTGCCACCAGATTCTCCAGGCAGATTCTCCAGGCAGATTCTCCAGGCAGATTCTCCGGACGGATCAGGAAAGGGCGCGGACGATGCCGGCCAACGATTGCTCGTCGGCCACCACGAACGAATGGATACCGACTCGGCGCAGAGCCTCGGCGGTCTGTGGGCCCATGGCCACCACACGCCGGGGAGTCACGGTTCCGAACGCCGCCACCCAAGCCTCCACCGAGGATGCCGCGGTGAACGTGATCGCATCGCACTCGCTCACCAGCCGAGGGTCCACCTCGTGGGGAACCACCGGCACCGTGCGATACGAATGCACCCGGTCCACGGTCCAACCCCGGTCGCGAGCGGTCTTTTCGAAACTCGTACCCGCGGACTCGGCCACCGCCAACAGAACCCGACCGACCCCGGTCGGAAACACCGATCCGAGCGAGGAGCCCGTCTGCACCGCGGGCACCAGCTCCGCGCCACCGAGCGTCTCGGCCGTGCTGGTGCCGACCGCGGCTTTCTTCACCCGTCGCAGGTCCACGCCGATGCGATCGGCGTGCTCGACCACTCGTCGCGCCCCCTCGGGCGAAGTGACCACGAGCCAGTCGTACTCGTGCAGTCGGCGCATCGCATCGTGGAAGCCGACGGCGCCATCGCTCGGTTCCGTCGTCGAGGTCACGGGAATCTCGACCACCTCGTGTCCGGCGTCGCGCAACAAGTCACTCAATCCGACGGCCCGCGCCGCCGCGCGCGTGACGATCACCCGTTGGCGTCGAGAACCCGACGAGGAGTCGCTCATGCGATCAATCCCCGACCGCGACCCTCGCCCGGTGTGCCATCTCGCGTGCCCGCCGAACCAGCTCCGCATGATCTCCACTCGATGTGGTCATGGTCTCGACGTGATGACGAACACCGTCATCGGAGGCGAGATACACCTTCATCACGGCGCCATCGTCGAATGCGCCCACGGGAAGGGAGCATCCCGATCCCAGTTCGGCGAGGAACGCTCGCTCGCGTTCCACGGCGGCGCGCGACGCCCCATGATCGACGGCGGCGAGAAGATCCGTCGTGCGCTCGTCGTCGACTCGACACTCGACGGCCACGCAGCCCTGACCGACGGCCGGAATCATCGTGTCGATATCGAGATACTGCGCCACACGTTCCGTCCAGCCCAGTATCTCCAACGCCGCGGCGGCCATGACGACGGCTCCGGACGGCGGCACCTTCTCGAGACGAGTCGGGATGTTGCCTCGTAGCTCGACGAAATTCAGATCGGGCCGCACCCGCGACAACTGCGCGCGACGACGAACCGAGCCCGTCGCCACCGTGGCCCCGTGAGCCAACTCGGCGAGCGTGCGACCGACCAACACGTCGCGCGGGTCCCGTCGTTCACCGAAAGCGGCGATGTGCAAGCCGTCGGCGGGCGTCGACGGAAGATCCTTGGCGCTGTGCACCGCCAGGTCCGCGCGTCCGTCGAGGACGGCGGCCTGCACCTCCTTCACGAAGACTCCCTGTCCGCCGATCGTGTGCAACGGCACGTCCTGTCGACGGTCGCCCATCGTGTCGACGAAGACCAACTCCACGTCGAGTTCGGGGTGGGCGGATCGCAGAATGGAAGCGACGTGCTCGGATTGGGTGCGCGCCTGCAGTGAACCGCGGGTCGCGATGCGCAACGCTGACACGATGATCAGCGCAGATCGAAGAGGTCGCGAACGGCCGCGGCGTTGCGCTCACCACGCGGGGTACCGGCGTCGTCCTTCAGGCGCACCGACATGTCGTGCAACAACTTGGCGACGATGCCCTTCGTGAGAGCCTCCACGGCGTCGCGCTGATCCGGATCGAGCGAAGCGAGACGACGCTTCATGCGCTCGATCTCGGCGCCACGCACGGACTCGGCGGCCGCGTGCAACTGGGCCACCAGCGGAGCCGCCTGACGAGCGGTGGTCTCCATCGCGAAACGCTCGACTTCCTGGTGGACGATGGATCGGACCGCGTCGGCTTCGGCGGCTCGTTGCGCCTGGCCACGCGCCGCCCAATCACGCAGGTCGTCGAGGTTCAACAACGTGACGCCGTCGATCTCGCCCACGGAACGTTCCACGTCACGGGGAACGGCGATGTCGACGACGAACAACGGCCGATCGACACGACGCGACATCGCCGATGCCACCATCTCGTGATCGATCACGGTGCTTCCGGCGCCGGTGCAAGTGACCACGACGTCGGCGTCGACGAGGGTTTCGTTCAACCGATAAAACTCGGTGACCGATCCGCCCACGCGATCGGCCAGATCCTGGGCTCGCCCGATGGTGCGGTTCGCCACCAACACCCGTCCCACGCCCGCTCCGGCCAGTGCCACGGTGACGCCCTCACCCATGTCTCCGGCGCCGACCACGAGCACCGTCAGTCCCTCGACGGATCCGAGACCGTCGCGAGCCATGTCGACGGCGGCGTGGCTGACACTCGAGGTGTGGCGACCGATGGAGGTTTCCGAACGAGCGCGCTTGCCCACTTCGAGTGCGTGGCGGAACAAGAGGTTGAGCGTGGACAAGGCTCCACCCTCGCGTTGCGATCGATCCCACGCGTCACGAACCTGACCGAGGATCTCGCTCTCGCCGAGCACGGCCGAATCGAGACCGGCCGCCACCTCGAACAAGTGCGACACCGCGGCTTCGTCGTGCTGGCTGTACAGATGCGGTGCCAGTTCATCGGCCGAGAAACCACCCAGGTCGCAGAAGAAATCACGCAGGTCGCCGTAGGCGCCGTGGAACTTCTCCGCCACCGCGTACACCTCGGTGCGATTGCACGTGGACAGGACCACCGCTTCGCGAATGTTCGGACGGGACATGAGACCGTGAATGGTCTTGGCGATCGCATCGTCGGCGATCGTGACCCGCTCCAGCAGGGCCAGCGGACCCGTGCGGTGATTCACCCCGAAAACGACGATGGACACGGTGGTTACCTTATTCCCTGAACCCGCGCCGTCGCCCTACGCGCTCGCGCTCTTGCCGGAGCCCGGGACCGCACGCAACGTGTTGGCCCGGCTCTGTTCGTGATAGCTGAGAATCTGTAGTTCGAGGGCCAGATCGACCTTGCGCACGTTGATCCCGCGGGGAACGGCGATCACGGCCGGGGCGAAGTTCAAGATGCTGGTCACGCCGGCCTTCACGAGCCGATCGGCGGCATCCTGTGCCCCGGCGGCCGGGACCGCGACCACACCGATCGAGACCGATCGGGAGGCCACGATCTGGGGCAATTCGTCGATGTGTCGAACCCGCACGCCACCGATGACCGACCCGATCTTGGACGGATCCACGTCGACCACACCGGCCACGGGGAAACCCTTCTGGCCGAAGCCGCCGTATCCCGACAGTGCCTGTCCCAGATTGCCTGCTCCCACGATCACGACGGGCCAGTCGTGGTTCAGACCCAACTCCCGCTGGATCTGGTACACGAGGTACGGGACCTCGTAACCCACGCCGCGAACTCCGTAGCTGCCGAGGTAACTGAGATCCTTGCGCACCTTGGCCGCGTTCACCCCGCCAAGTTCGGCGAGTTGCTCGCTCGAAATGTGGTGGGTTCCGGCATCGGCCAACTCGTTCAGCAAGCGCAGATACACGGGCAACCGCGAGACGGTGGCCTCGGGGATTCGGCGTCGGGGGCGATCGGCCATCGCCGAAACGCTAGGTCCTCGTGATCATGTTCACGAAGTTACGCCGAGGTGTCTTCGGGGTGCAGGACCGGTCATTCGTCACCGACTCCGCCGACGACCCCAGCGCCCCGTCGACCGTCGACCGATGTCCTAGCCTGCGACGCGTGACGTTGAATGCCGCATTGGCCGCCGCCGCGAGCTTGATCGCCATGGCGTTCGCGATTTCGACTCTCGACCGTTGGTTGCGGCGGCGCCGACCTCACGATGGCGCCTGGGCGGTGTCACTGGCATTGTTCGCGCTGGGCTCCATGGCGCTGTGGTGGGCCGAGGCCCGTGGTTGGAGCCTCGCATCGTTCCGCGTGTTCTTCCTCGCCGGTGCCGTGCTCAACGTTCCCTGGTTGGCCCTCGGCACCGTGTACCTGTTGTTCGGTCGCCGTATCGGCGACATCACCCGACTGTGGCTGATCGGATTGTCCGGGGCCGCCACCGGCGTCGTCCTCGTGGCTCCCGCGGGCGAGATCACCGGCGACGGTCTTCCCCGTGGCAGCGAATTGTTCGGCGCGGCTCCGCGAGTGTTCGCTGCCGTCGGTTCCGGAGTGGCCGCGCTCGTGATCATCGTGGGTGCGGTGTGGTCGATCGCTCGGGTCGTGCGCGGACGTGTGCCCGCCGCAGCCGGCGCGTCGCGTCAGATCGTGAACCCCCGACGCACCGCAGTGGCGAACCTTCTCATCGCCACCGGAACTCTCGTGCTGTCGGGAAGCGGAACGTTGGCGGGTCGCCTGGGCGAGGATCGAGCGTTCGCCGTCACGTTGTTGGCGGGAGTCGTGATTCTGTTCGCCGGATTCCTCACCGCATCGGTGAAGCCGGCCGGCTCACAACGCGCGTCGGAGCAGTTTGCCGAAGCGGTTGTGCGGTAGCTCGTCGACCACCAGAACCTTCGACGGGCACTTGTATCGCGCGATGTGATCGTGACAATGGTCGATGAGGGCGTCCTCGTCGGCTTCGGCGCCGGGCTTCAACACCACGAACGCGCGAACCGCCTCACCGGTGTGAGGATGTGACACCCCGACGACTCCGGCCTCGAACACCGCCGGGTGACGCATCAACACCTCTTCGACCTCGGCCGGATACACGTTGAAGCCCGAGACGATGATCAGGTCCTTGGCTCGGTCCACGAGATACAGGTATCCGTCGTCATCGACCAGACCGATGTCGCCGGTGTGCAACCAACCGTCGCGATCCAGCACCCGCGCGGTGGCCTCGGGATCGTTCCAGTAACCCGCGAACACATTGGGTCCCTTCACCCAGACTTCGCCGGAATCGCCAACGGGAACGTCGTTGTCGGACTCGTCGACGATGCGAACGTCGACTCCCTCCACCGCGCGTCCCACGGAACCGGGCCGGTTCTGCACGCCCACCGAGCTGGTCACCACCGGTGCCGCCTCGGTTAGTCCGTATCCTTCGCGCAGATCGAGTCCGAACTTGCTCCGCAGTCGTTCGGACGCATCCTCGGGCATGCGGGCCGCTCCCGTGAGCGCGAGTCGCACCGTCGAGAATGCCGACGCATCGAGCCCCTCCATCAACGACATCGCGATCCAGATGGGCGGCGCACCGGGAACGATCGTCACGCCACGTTCGGCGAACGTTTCGATCGCGGTGACCGGATCGAAACGCTGCACGAGCACGACGCATGCACCGGCCATCAAGGACATTCCGAGAACCACGTTCAGGCCGAAGATGTGATACATCGGCAACACGCCGAACACCACGTCACCTTCTCGAATGTGGTCCGACGTCGAGAAGTTCTGGCAGATGTTCTCGAGCAGATTGAGATGCGTGAGGATCGCGGCCTTGGGCGAGCCCGCGGTCCCGCTCGTGAAGATGAGCACCGCCGGATCGGACTCGCTCACGTCGACCCAGTGCGCCTTGGGCCCGGCGAGCATGTCGTCGAACGTGCGAACGGACGCGGCCCCCTGTACCGCGGGCGCGCTCGACGCGTCGGTGATGACGACGTGCGCCAAAGAGGGCGTCCGTCCTCGATCGACCGCGGAGAAGGACGGAACCCCGGATGCTTCGACCAGAACCACCTTGGGGTCGACGATGGCGAGTTCGGCCTCGAGTTCGGGCGTCGGGCTCAAGGGGTTCAACGGCACCGCGATCGCGCCGGCGCCGACCACCGCCATGTACGCGACCACGAACCAACGTCCGTTGCCGCACATGAGCGCCACCCGATCCCCCGGCACGACGCCGAGAGCCACCAACGAACCGCGGAACGATTCGATCTGGTCGCGCAACTCTCCGTAAGAGGTGGTGCGACCACGGCTGATGATCGCCGGTCGGGCCGCGTCGTGCTTGTCGACGATGGATGCCAGGTTCACGACTGGGGCCTCGTCATCGCGCTATTCCTCACAGTTGCAGGAGTGAAATGATTCCCGCCACGAAGATCGCGCCGAGCAACAGGGCCATGGTCAACGTGGTGGCGGGACGCATGTTTTCACCCTAGCCGCACTCGTCGTTCCCCTCGTTCAGCCGATTCCCGGACGAGCCATCCATCCGCTCAACATCGTCAGCGACTGGGCGTGATGCTCACCGAGACGCTGGTGGGAGTCGGCTCGTCCCCCGGTGTGAGGAACACCTGATCGCCTTCGCCCACCGACAGTTCCGACGCGGCCGAGGCGCGACCCACCGCGATGCACAACAACCCGCTCGAATCGACCACCAATCCCGCCGCACCCGCACCGAGGGAATCGAAGGCCGAGGCCACCTCGAAATTGCGAACGTCGGCGCCGATGGTCGTGCGCACCCGCACGACCTCTTGTCCGAACGCCGATCGCACGTCGTCGAGCGACACGTTCAGCTGGCAGTTGCCGAAACGGTCCACCCAGAGCACCTCGCACGAGAGCCCACCGTTCTCCTCGCGCGGGATCGGAACGACCCCGGGCAACAACATCCCCGAATCGATGGGCGTACCGAGTTCGAACAAGTCGACGCCGTTGCACAGTGCCGCGGCCACCGGCGCCAGCACGTCGCGCGCGGCGAACGTGGACCCGGGCGCACTCAGATGATGTTCGTCGCGATCGAGCACGACGGCACGACCGGCACCACCCACGAGTGCGACGCCCGGCGCGAGCAATCCATTGTCGGGGCCGAGAAAGATTCCGGCACCGTCGGCGACTTCGACTCCGATCAGACGACGATCACTTCCCGCACCGGGATCGACGCAAGCGATCACCACACCCTCGGTGAGATACGGGACCGCGCGCGCCAACGCCAACGATGCGGCGCGCACATCGAACGGCGCGATGTTGTGCGACAGGTCGATCACCGCGACGTGCGGCGCCTCCTCACGAATGACCGCCTTCACCACGCCGACATGTTCGGACTCCAGGCCGAGATCCGACAAGAACGACACCGTGGAGAATCGTGTCGGCGACACCGTGGAGAATCGTGTCGGCGACACCGTGGAGAATCGTGTCGCGCTCATGAACACAGTGTGTCCGACCGCACACGAAACGTGTCGCTCGTGACGGGAAAAACCGACCGGTAAATGCGACGGGGCCGGTGCCAACCCCCCGATGGCACCGGCCCTGTCGGCGCTGCCCTTGCGGGCGCGTCTCCCGGCTGAATCAGCCGGTGGTCTTGTGACCTGTGACATACGTTAGACACATAAATGGCCCAGAGAAAAGTGTCACGTCGGGAAATTTTCGAAGGTTGCACAATGCACGAATCGTCATGAATTTTCACTAAATCGCTGACCTGCGACATCCCGTTTTCATGGACGACAAATGTCAGCGGACCGGCGCAAGAAATTTCGTCAGCCGCGGCCGAGTTCGCGTCCTCGCTCGGTGGCCGCACGCACCGCGTCGACGAACGCCGCACGCACCTCATGACTCTCGAGCACCGCGATTCCGGCCGCGGTGGTTCCACCGGGTGAGGTCACCTTGGCGCGCAGGTCGGCGGGTGGTTCACCTTGGGACAGCAACGCGGCCGATCCGACCAGCAGTTGACGCACGAGAGCGTCCGCGGTCGGCCGTTCGAGACCGGCCTCCACGCCTGCGTCGATGAGAGCCTCGGCGACGAGGAAAATGTAGGCCGGCCCGCTTCCGGCCAATCCGGTGACCGCGTCCATCTGCGATTCGGACACGCGCACGACCGTACCCACGGATCCGAGAATCGATTCGGCCCACGCGACGTCGTCGTCATCGGCGTGACGGCCAGCGGCGATCGCCGACGCACCCTGTCTCACCATCGCGGGCGTGTTCGGCATCGAGCGCACCACCACCACTCCTTCACCGGCCGCTGCTTCGAGCGTGGACAACGTGACCCCGGCGGCGATGGACAGGATGCGTGTGGCCCCACTGGAGACGGCCGTGGCGACGGCGGTGGGAACATCGTGGGGCTTCACCGCGATGACCGCGGCGCCACAGATCGGCATCTCGGAATCGATGTTCACCGTGGGGAACATGGCCTTCAACTGGTCTCGGCGAGCCTCGACCACCTCCACGATGGA
>Ga0315899_10000380_pt1 | contig 54177 bp, 48 predicted proteins | sample LakEriMetagenome_2_FD_203518 | JGI IMG/M metagenome (GOLD analysis project Ga0315899, IMG submission 203518) | Freshwater fungal communities from buoy surface, Lake Erie, Ohio, United States - Buoy 4 MA112 | ecosystem: Environmental > Aquatic > Freshwater > Lake | place: USA: Lake Erie, Ohio... | reverse complement strand
TTTGCATTTTCGGCAAATACTGCAGAACTACCACTTATGCCCAAGTTATCAATGAATGCTTTTGTTACTCTATTATCGATTGCTGCATTTGCACGAGTATTACTATAGTATAAATTTGTACCTTCAATTACATTACTTGTTGTTAAATCAACAACATTTGCCTTTAAATCTAATAGGGGTATTACATTTGCATAAACTCTTGTATTTGTATAGTATAAATTTGTACCTTCAACAACATTACTTGTTGTTAAATCAACAACATTTGCCTTTAAATCTAATAGGGGTATTACATTTGCATAAACTCTTGTATTTGTATAGTATAAATTTGTACCTTCAACAACATTACTTGTTGTTAAATCAACAACATTTGCCTTTAAATCTAATAGGGGTATTACATTTGCATAAACTCTTGTATTTGTATAGTATAAATTACTGCCTTCTGCCACATTTGATGTTGTTAAACCTAAAATACCAACACTAGCATATTCTAAGTTGCCGGTTGCGCCAACACGTAGTACATCAAACGTGTTAGATCCTTTTGTTTTTATATACGCAACATTTAACTGTGTAGCCATTTAATACTGCCCTGTTTTTCTATTATTTATTGTTCTACGTTTTGGTGTACTAATTGTCATTGTGAAAGGGTCGCTGAAAAATATCTTACCACGACATTTGACTGATTTGCCGGCACTGTTAATAATGATAATGTTGTACCTGAAGCAGTATAATCTAATGAAGGTATTTGCGTTAAACCGTCAATTATAACAAATATACTAGATTCATTAGGTACGCTTGTAGATAATGTATATACTGTTGTTGCTCCATCCGAAACAAATTGTTGATAAGAAGAAACAATGCTTACGTTAACACTTGGCAACAATGCAACAACATTTGCATGAACTCTAGTATTAGTATAATATAGATTATTGCCCTCAACAACATTACTTGTTGTTAAGTCGGTTACATCGGCCTTAGCGTTCAATAAACTAATTACATTAGAATATACACGGGCATTTGTGTAATATAAATTTGCACCTTCTATTAAATTGGAGGTTGTAAAATTACTAATTGATAAAACGGTATTAGCTACATTTGCATTTTCCGCAAATACTGCAGAACTACTACTTACACCTAAGTTATCAATGAATGATTTGGTTACTCTATCATCAATTGCTGCATTTGCCCGAATAACTGTATAATATAAATTTGCACCTTCAATTACATTACTTGTAAATAAATTATTCCACGTATTAGAATATATTGTTGTAGCCGTTACTGTGCCCAAAACATCTAACGATTTGTTGAATTCAAATTTGTCGCCAGTATTGTGATATTTTAAATTAGCTTGGGCCCCATCAATATTAAATCCTGCACCATCTGCTGCTGTAGAATTTATTGCGCCATTTGCAAGTATTATATTTTTATCTTCAATTGCCAGGGTTGCAGTATTTAAGGTAACTACGTCGCCTTCAACATATAGGTTACCTTTGATAGTTGCGTCATTAACAACTAAATTTGAATCTGCCAATCCTGCAAGGACTCTTGCATTCGTATAGTATAAATTTGTATTCTCAATTATGTTAGCAGTTGTTAAATCAGTTACATTAGCCTTGGCATTTAATAAACTAATTACATTTGAATAAACTCTTGCATTTGTATAATATAAATTAGTTCCTTCAATTATATTGCTTGTATTTAGATCAGCAACATTAGCCTTTGCGTTTAATAGAGATATTACGTTTGAGTATACTCTTGCATTGGTGTAGTATAAATTAGTTCCTTCAATTATATTGCTTGTATTTAGATCAGCAACATTGGCCTTGGCATTTAATAAACTAATTACATTTGAATAAACTCTTGCATTGGTGTAGTATAAATTGTTTAATTCAGTTACATTTGCAGTTGTTAATCCTGCAACATTTGCAGCATACAAACCTATCCAAGTTATTGCTGAAATAATATTTGTAGATATTAAATTGGCACCAGTAATAAATCCACCAGATGTTCCACCAATTGTGGCATTGCCTGCAGTAATGTTACCGGTATAATTTGGTAATAAGGAAATAACATTAGCATATACACGAGCATTTGTATAATATAAATTAGTTCCTTCAATTATATTGCTTGTATTTAGATCAGCAACATTAGCCTTTGCGTTTAATAGAGATATTACGTTTGAGTATACTCTTGCATTTGTATAATATAAGTTACCTGCTAATTCTCTAACATTTGCTGTTGTTAAATCTGCCGGGTTAACCTTATCGTTTAATAATCCAATTACGTTTGCGTAAACACGCGCATTTGTGTAATATAAATTAATGTCCTCGACAACATTACTTGTTGTTAGATCTGATATATTAGCTTTTAATGCCGCATTTGCAAGAGTCTGATAATTATCTAGTAATGGACTAACATTAGCATATACACGAGCATTTGTGTAATATAAACTACTACCTTCAACAACGTTACTTGTTGTTAAATCAACTACATTGGCCTTGGCATTTAAAAGATCAATAACATTTGAGTAAACTCTTGCATTTGTATAATAAAGATTTGTTAATTCAACAACATTAGCAGTTGTTAAGTCAACAACATTTGCTTTTAAATTTAAATTCGCAACAGTTGCGTAGCTATTAAGTACACTTATTACATTTGAATATACTCTAGCATTAGTGTAATATAAATTAGCGCCTTCTGCTAAATTAGAAGTAGTGAAGTTTCTAATGGAACTTACAAATCCAGCCACATTTCCTACAACGTTACCTTCGAATGTTGTAGCAACCACATTTGCTAGACGGAATGTTGGGTGTGCGGTGTCAAGAGTTGTGTCACCAGGTTCTACCGAATAATTATCAAAGAACTTAAATTTCTTATCAGTTGCGTCTCTAAATAACCCAGCGTGTCTTTCAGTGCCCGAATCATTATAATGACTAATGAATCCAAGATCAATTGAATCTGAAGGATTACCAAACCCCAATTGAATTAATGGATCAGTTATAATTAAATTATTGGCATAAAAACCTACAGTGTTTCCTAAAACATTCAAATTGCCAGTAATATTTACCGTGCCGAATGTTACATTTGCGGTAGTATTTACATTTTGACCGATTGCAATAACACCGGTATTTTTGTCATATGTTACGCCGGTACCTGCAGAAATTGCTGCTCTAGCTCTTGCATTTGAAAAATACAAACTGCTAGCTGATTCAACTATATTTGCTGTTGTTAAGTTCGAAACAGTTGATTCAACATTAGCAGTTATTACATTTGTTGCTTTGATAGTTCCTGTAACTGGGTCGTAAATAATAGAATCATCGCCTGCACTTATTACTGCTCTAGCTCTTGCATTTGAAAAATATACGTTACCGGTAGTAGTATCGCCGTTTTCTATTACATTACTTGTGTATATTTCACCAATTGCTGCTGTAGATAATATTGCAGAAATTTGGCCGTTTGCTTCAATAGAAATATTCAGGCCTGCTAATGACGGCAACAATCCTATTATATTAGAAGATACTCTTGTATTAGTATAATATAAATTATTACCCTCGACAACATTACTTGTCGTCAAGTCAACTACGTTAGCTTTGGCGTTTAATAATCCAATAACATTTGAGTAAACTCTTGCATTAGTATAATAAAGATTTGTTAATTCAATAACATTAGCAGTTGTTAAGTCAACAACATTTGCCTTTAAATCTAATAAAGGTATTACATTTGCATAAACTCTAGCATTAGTGTAATATAAATTATCACCTTCAATAACGTTGCTGGTGTTTAAATCCGCAACATTTGCTTTTAATGCTAAATTAGATTGTACTTGAGAATTAACTCTTGCATTGGTATAATATAAATTATTACCTTCAACAACATTTGATGTTGTCAAATCTAATACATTTGCCTTAACATTTAATAAACCAATAATATTGGCGTATACACGAGCATTCGTGTAGTATAAATTATTTAATTCCGCAACATTTGATGTTGTTAGGTCAATAACATTAGCTTTGGCGTTTAATAATCCAATTACGTTTGCGTAAACTCTTGCATTAGTATAGTAAAGATTACTACCTTCTGAAATATTAGATGTGGAATAGTTAGGAACAGTTGTTAATAATGCGGCGGACAATTTTCCATCAAACGATGTAATTGGAATATTTGTAGAATTTGCAGTAAATATTACATTACCGCTAGCATCAACCATTCTAAATGTGTTTGCAACGGCGCTCATAGAGCCAGAATTTACAAATCTAACAGATGTGCCTTGCAGCCATAAATCGCGCCATGCATAAGTTTCTGAACCAATATCGTATGGACCCGATGAGATTGGCAGAATATTGCCGTCGACATGTTCTAAATAATTTTGAACACGAGCATTTGTATAATATGAATTATTACCCTCGACAACATTACTTGTCGTCAAGTCAACTACGTTAGCTTTGGCGTTTAATAATCCAATAACATTTGAGTAAACTCTTGCATTAGTATAATATAAACTACTACCTTCAACAACATTACTTGTCGTCAAGTCAACTACGTTAGCTTTGGCGTTTAATAATCCAATAACATTTGCATAAACACGCGCATTTGTGTAATATAAATTAATGTCCTCGACAACATTACTTGTCGTCAGGTCAACTACATTTGCTTTGTCGTTTAATAATCCAATTACGTTTGCGTAAACACGCACATTTGTGTAATATAAATTAATGTCCTCGACAACATTACTTGTCGTCAAGTCAACTACGTTAGCTTTGGCGTTTAATAATCCAATAACATTTGCATATACACGGGAATTGGTGTAATAAAGATTTGTTAACTCTGCAATATTAGATGTTGTTAAGTCAACAACATTTGCCTTTAAATCTAATAAAGGTATTACGTTTGCATAAACACGAGCGTTAGTATAATATAAGTTGTTTAATTCTGTAACATTAGCAGTTGTCAATCCAATAACATTTGATGCGTAGATACCTTCCCATCCATAAGCAGTTATTGTACCTAAAACATCTAAAGATTTGTTGAATTCAAATTTATCGCCGTTTAAACGGTATTTTAAATTAGCTTGCGCCCCAGCAATATTAAAACCAGCACCATCGGCAGCGGCCGCATTTACTGCGCCATTTGCAAGAACTATGTTTTTATCTTCGATTGCAAGTGTTGCAGTATTTAAAGTAACTACATCTCCCTCTACATATAAATTACCTCGTACAGTAGCATCATTAACAACTAAATTTGAATTTACTAATCCGGCAAGGACTCTTGCATTTGAGTAATATAAATTACTACCAAGCTCTCTAACATTAGCAGTTGTTAATTTTGGGGTTACATATGCGTCAACTCTTGCATTGGTATAATATAAATTTGATGTTCCTTCGTTTAAATTATCTGTTGTATGAGTATCAAAGCTTATAACATATAATGCTGCTTGTGCAAAGTCAGCGTGGAATGCGTTTGCAGCATAAACGTTTAAGTTATCAATAAATTCTGTAGTTACACGCGCATCAATTGCCGCATTAGCGCGAGTATTACTATAATATAAATTATTACCTTCAACAACATTTGATGTTGTCAAATCAACAACATTGGCTTTGGCGTTTAATAATCCTATAACATTAGCGTAAACGCGAGTATTAGTATAATATAAATTATTACCTTCAACAACATTTGATGTTGTCAAATCAACAACATCTGCCTTAGCGTTCAATAAACTAATTATATTTGCATATACGCGAGCATTTGTGTAATATAAATTAGTATCTTCTGCTAAATTAGCAGTTGTGAAATTGTTAATTGATAAAACGGTATTAGCTACATTTGCATTTTCCGCAAATACTGCAGAACTACTACTTACACCTAAGTTATCAATGAATGATTTGGTTACTCTATCATCAATTGCTGCATTAGCTCTTGTTACAGTATAATATAAATTACTTGTAGATTCTACTACATTAGCGGTTGTTAATGTTGGGCTTATATATGCATCGACACGAGCATTAGTATAATATAAATTAGTTAATTCCGCAACATTTGCAGTTGTTAGATCAACCACATTTGCTTTACCGTTTAATAATCCAATTACGTTTGCGTAAACTCTTGCATTAGTATAGTAAAGATTAACATCTTCTGCTAAATTAGCAGTTGTAAAATTGTTAATTGATAAAACAGTATTTGCTACATTTGCTAATGTTGCCTCTGTTGAAAGCAATATCCATCGTCTGGTGCCGTCAACATTCCCGGATAAAACATACCCATTAGCCGCAGGTAACCCTAAATCTGGTTCTGCTTCAGATAATTTTAAAAAATCATAACGACTAGCGCCTACATTAGCGCTAGGTATCTTTTTTACTCTACCCGATATTAGTTTAGTCATTTGCAGTTTCTAATAAGCTCATAACCAATCGTAATGCGGTGTTTGCGCCCGCTTTTGCCACAAGTTTTTGTCCTGTTTCTAACACTAATTTGCCGCCAAGAATAGAAGCGGAATCGTTTACTGGAATTTCAAAATTATTACATAACTCAACATACTGATTTCCAGCAGTACTATGATATATTGTGGTATTAGCAGTTGATCCTGATATGTTCGTTACCTGCAACGATAATATAATAGTTGTTCTTAGAGCGGGAGCAGTATAAATCACATTAGCGGATGTTATAAGATTTGATGTTACTGTTTTAAATACGTTTAGTGCTGTTGCCATTTATTATCCCTCGAGTGCTAGCATATATGGAGTCATAACTGCGAACAATGCTTTGTTGAATGTTCTACCTGTAATTGTGCCGTCAACTCTATTTATAACCAAACCTTTTCCGATTCTAAAGTCGCCTAATTGGTCGGTACTTGTGAAATAAACTTGGCCGCCGCGCAATTCAATTACCTCATTTGCCTGTATAGGTACACCACCTAAAGACGGTAATGCAGTTGCAATAGTAGTGCCCGATCCCACATATTCAAACGTATGACCGCTGGATGAAATATAACTTGCTTGATGGAAAGAAGCTCTTGAATTTGCCAATATATTATCATCAACCAACGTCAATAATGTTATTGTACTTGTATTTGCAACTAATTCTGTTGAAGCTAATACTGTATAGAATGTGGCTGATCCATTGCTAATATTTGCCCAATTTTGATTTACAAATTCTAATACTTCAGCTTTAATAAAATCTTTATTAGCTATAACTAATTTTGTAGCATTTATAACATTCGGCTCGGTACTAGGAGTAAATGTGATTGGCTGTTTTTCATACGCAACATTGGGTCCAAAGGTAACAATATTTGCAATTAATCTAACATCATCTAATAATAAGTTTGCTTCTGTACTTGTTGCATATGCCGCAGCAGTTGTATTTTGTATTACTCCGGTTTGATATACATTAGCAATAACATTTCCTCTTATAATGTTATCAACTAAATTACCTATAAAGTAATATGCTGCACCTGTTTGTACTACCTGATTGTTAATTTGTGTAATATTTGCATCATATTGATAATAATAAGTGCCAGAGGTAACAGATTGTCTATTGCCTCCATGTCTCAAATCAAATGTAACACTTTCTAAAATATATCCAACATCGCGAGAGCATTTTGCCTGCGCATTTGCAGAATCAAGGAATGTTGTGTTTGCCCAGAATCCAGGATATGTAGAATCAATATATCCTATAACTTCTGCAGCAATAAAAGTTTTATTGTCTATAATATTGTTTGCTGCATTTGATACATTCACATTAGTATTTGCAGGATATTGATTAGGTATAATTGTATCTGTTACACCTACAGTTCCATTTTGTATTATATTAGTAATTGTATTAAAATTATTTAATACAATGGTTGATTCCACAGCCGTTCCGCCTGTTCCGTTTGTAGGTCCAACATTAGACTGATATACTTGACTAACGGTATTTCCTTGAGCAAACGCAATAGCAATTTGTGCCGCAACATTAATTGCATTAATTGTTTCAACAGATTGATTTGGAATTGCAGAAGTAGGTTGAGCCCAATATTGTAACCCGGCAAACGTAGATTGGGTATTGCTATTGTATGCCAAATCTATTGCTAATGAATCTACAATTAATCCTGTATCTCTTGCACATTTAGCTTGATCATAATTTGCAAACAACACAGAATCGCCATAATTTGGTCTAATACTTAAGTTACTTAATGTTATTTGATTAGTTGCTTCAGTTGTACCTGTTTGTACTTTTCCGTAATATAAAGGTTCACTTACACCATCTGCCCATAAACCATATGTTCCAAATGATGCGTTAGAGTTTGTAATAGAACAGAATCCACCTGTTTCGCACTTAATAGCAATATGGCAGCAAATTGTAAATACAGATACCAATTGTGAGTATCCTCTATTTAACATATGGATACCAATACCGCCTTCATTGGTTTGTGTATATGCATCACACACCATAGAGCGTAATCCGGAAACATATCTTCCATCAATTCTCATACCTGTTCCGGTAGTTGTAATTGATGAACTATTCTGAATATACGGACTAGTTACAATAGTTCCTGCGGATCCGTCGGGATTATATGAGAATACTGCTGATGGCGATACGTGATCTCTGAATGTAATACCTGTTACATAACAGGCATTGTTAACATAGAACATATCAACACTTGGTTGACTTGGTCTAATAGTTGTTGTTCTTAAGTTATCACCTATTAATGCGACACGGGTTGGTATCGTTACAGGTTGATTATATAATCTGTAATCGCCACTCTTCAAGAATACAGTTGTCCATTGTGTTGCTGCAGCTAAAGCAACGTGTATGTTTGCGAATGCGTTACCCATTGTAGTACCGTCATTTGCATCATTACCATTTTGAGCAACATACAATACATTAGAATTAAATCTTGATACAAGTGCTCTTAATTCTGCAACTGAAGGCTGAACAAGTGCATTAACTCTTGCGTTAGTATAATATAAGTTATCTACTTCTGCAATATTAGCAGTTGTTAAATCAACTACGTTGGCTTTGGTGTTTAATAACCCAATAACATTGGCGTAAACACGTGTGTTAGTATAATATAAGTTATTTAATTCTGCGACATTAGCAGTTGTTAAATCAGATATATTTGATTTTAAGTTTAATAGAGGTATTACGTTAGCATAAACTCGAGTATTAGTATAATATAAGTTATTTAATTCTGCGACATTAGCAGTTGTTAAATCTACAACATTTGCCTTTAAATCTAATAAACCAATTACATTTGCATAAACTCGAGTATTAGTATAGTATAAATTATTACCTTCTGCTAAGTTGCTAGTAGAAAAATTACTAATAGAACTTACAAAACCATTTACATTGCCAACCACATTACCAATGAATGTAGATGCAACAACATTTGATAAACGGAATGAAGTATTTGCAGTATCTATTACTGATCCAGGTTCTACCGAATAATTATCAAAGAATTTAAAATTATTTTCTGAAGCGTCTCTAAATAGACCCGCATGTCTTTCAGTTCCAGCATCGTTATAATGTCCGATAAAACCAAGATCAATTCCGTCTGAAGGATTACCAAACCCCAATTGAATTAATGGGTCATTTACAACTAAATTATTAGCGTAAAATCCTACAACATTTCCGAAAACATTTAAGTTCCCAGTAATGGTCATTTCATTAAATGTTACATTTGCATGAGCATCAACATTCTGACCAATTGAAATTTGACCTGTCGTAGTGTTATACGAAACACCTGTTCCGCCAGAAAGAGTAGATCTTACTCTTGCATTTGTGTAATATAAATTATTACCTTCAACAACATTAGATGTTGTTAAATCTACAACATTGGCCTTGGCATCTAATAAACCAATTACGTTTGAATATACTCTAGCGTTAGTGTAATAAAGGTTTGTTAATTCAATAACATTAGCAGTTGTTAAATCTGTTATGTTTGCTTTATACGCAAGTAACGGAGCAACATTAGAATAAACTCTAGCATTGGTATAGAATAATGCATTATCGGATTCTATTACATTTGCACTGTATAAATTATTCCAAATATTTGCAGCAATACTATTTGTAAATATATTACTTGATGCGAATTCTATAGTAGATGTAACATTTGATGTAATATTTGAAGCAAGAATTGTATCGGTTACACCTAAGCCTTGGATTACTAATGAGTTTGCATATAAAGCGTTTGCCGCAGTTAAATTGTAAACAGTTACATTAGATAAATTTAAATCTTGACCGGTTACTGCACCAATTGTTCTTGCATTTGTAAAGTAAAGATTTGCGCCTTCTCTTAAATTACTTGTTGTAAAATTATCAATTGATAATACAACATTGGCAATGTTTGCAGATTGTGCAACATCTGATGTTTGCGCATTAGTTGAATCGATACCCAAATTATCAATGAACGTTTTCGTTACACGATCATCAATTGCCGCATTTGCTCTCGTTACAGTATAATATAAATTACTTACAGATTCTAAAACATTAGCAGTTGTTAAATCAACAACGTTTGCTTTATCATTTAGTAATCCTATCACATTTGCATAAACACGAGCATTTGTATAATATAAATTGCCAGCAGTTTCAATTACGTTTGCTGTATAAAGACCAAACCAAGAATTTGCACTAATGTTTTCAGAAATAACATTTACAGCAGTTGCTGTATTAGTAGAAACATTACTTGATACTAAAGATCCTAAATCTAATCCAGGAATAACTAATGCACTTGCAACTATTGTTCCAGTAACAATTACATTACCGGCATTAATATTGCCAGTAACTGTTGCATTTGCTAAATAAGAAGCACCTTTTAAACCAATGTATCTGTAACCTACAACAAATAACTTTTTAGTAGGATTTGATACTAAATATGCGGGAATTGATCCGCCAATAAAATTTAATACGCCAGATTGGTAATCAAAGAACCATTCGCCTACGCCCCCGATACCTGCATCCGATAATTGTGTGCCGGTAGATGTTGGGTCGGATGCACCTGCAGTATCTGCATATACTTTTACAAAATAGTCTGCACCAAATTCAGGTGTGATCCAATCTGTTAAGTTTGTTTTCCAACTAGGATATACGCCACTTACAAGAGTAGATGTTGCATCAGCCGTACATTCAATTCTGCTTGTAGTTAAGTATGCTTGAATAATTCCCGGTACAGCTGCAGGAGTGGTTGGGATATCTCCAGCTTGTGTCCAAACTTTATCGCCACGATTTAATGCTGGGCTAGCAGTGGCCTCATTTGCAAGACCCTTATTACCAGGCAAGTCAGTCTTGGCAACACCAAAGAGTTTCTTATATAGTAGGTCAACCTTTTGTGAATCTGAAATTGCCATTTAATTACTTGCTCCGAGTATTGCTAAAGCAGTTATAGTTTGTCCTGCATTGAGTCTTATCCTAATATATATCTCACCTGACGCGCCCGAATCTGAGCTGTTTGCTGAACCAAAAGTACATGTCTTACTTTGGGTCCCGGCTGTATTTAATGTTACGGTTCCACCTAATGCGCATCCATATGACGGCACACCCGATCCTGGATAAGCAACACTCATATCTACCCAACCATTTGTCGCTGCGGCTGTTGTATCTATTGCACTGCCCGGTAATGCTACCCATAGACCTGCTAATTGACCTGTGAATTTAATATTAAATTTACCAACAGATGCTCGACTAAACTTAAACGTATAATATTGAGCACCGCCTCTACCAGAACTTAAATTAGGACCAACTGGTAAATATCCTACAGAATAATTTGTTTGATCGTGTTTTAATGTAGCACCTACAATAGTTGCATCATATGATAATAAGGTACTTGTATTACTATTAAACAATAATGCGCTTGCAGATTGCACTGGCGTATCAGTTGATCCTGGGTTAATAATTCTTGCACCGTATCCTGCGCCCGAACCAACATTACCCTGAACCCAAATATTACTTTCTTCCATTGTTGATTCGGAAGAAATTGTGGCTGTTTTATAAAGAACAGTTGCACCTAATGAGAATGAACCTGTTCCTGAAATATAACTATTTTGTCCTGTTAAACTAGGACCAACTGTGGTTGTGCCAAATCCGGATGCAATATTTACTGTTGTAGAAATTTGAGCATTGCCACTTGAAACATATAAGTTTCTTGTTAACGGTAAAGGTACACCTGTTACACCGGCACTTTCATAATTTAAACTACTAGGTGTTCCAAATCCTGTGGCTGACGATCCTGTAATAAATGTGTTACTTGTTGGGAACATATCACCACTAAGGTTTTTAACATTAGCAGTCATTGTAAATACTGTAGCACTAGTATAATGTGGTATCGTACTTGAATTAGAATATACGTTTGAAGTTGGATATATTACAGGAACAGAAAATACAACTGCGCCTGGGCTACTTGAATCATAGTACCAATATGCTATATTACTAGAACCGCCTTGACTGTGATTAATATAAACTTCATTCCAACCTGCAGATACTGTGCCTGATGCGTTAGTATCAAAGCTTTCCCAGAAACCACCAGCAGCACCCGTTTTTGTGGCATAATCTACATTATCGCTTATAACTAAATCACCGTATGTTCCATTATCCGAACCAGTTACAAGTGTTCTTGCACCAGTTGCACTTCCGTTTTTATATAATGTGACTGTTCCTGTATTCCCAGGACCCATATCATTCATTGTGGTAGTAGTATAAGAACTTGCCCTACGTACTAAAGAAACAATATTTGCGCCACCTACATTTCTACTACTTGGTGTGTTGTCTGTTTGTGCAAAATTTGCCATTCTAAAAGTAGAAACAGAATTAATAGCAATATAACCATTTCCTGGGAATGCTATTGGCGCAGCTGGAACTAATTTGCCCAAAATTTCATTCAATTGAGCTATTCCGTTTGTTACTGTTGTATCTACTGTCATAGTAATCGCATTACTTATTAAATTGCCCTGTGTTGCTGTTCCAAGTGTTAATCCAACATTCGAACGAGCAGTTAATGTTCCGCTAACAACTAAATTGCCGGTAGTTACATTAGCAGTTGTTAATGCATCTATTACACGAGTATTTGTAAAATAAAGATTTGAACCTTCTCTTAAATTACTTGTTGTAAATGTGTCAATTGTTAATACTACATTAGCAATGTTGGATGTCTGTGACACATTTGATGTAACTGCAGAATATGCCTCATTTGCGATGCCTGCAACAAATGATGTTCCATTCCAAATTAATGTTCCGTTTGCCGTAATGCCAGTTACATCTACGTCAGCAAGAACATTGATGCTCATCTGCGATACATTAGATAGCACTCGAGCATTTGTAAAATATAAATTGGTTCCCTCTGCAACATTAGCAGTTGTTAAGTCAACAACATTTGCCTTTAAATCTAATAATGGGATTACATTCGAATAAACTCTATCATTCGTGTAGTATAAATTTGTTAACTCTGCAATATTAGATGTTGTTAAGTCAACAACATTTGCCTTTAAATCTAATAAAGGTATTACATTTGCATAAACTCTAGCATTCGTGTAGTATAAATTTCCTTCAGTTTCTAATACATTTGCGGTATAAATTCCTAGCCACGTATTTGAAGAAATTATATCACTAACAATGTTGACATTGCCAGAAGCACTTTTAACCGAAAGTCCGCCGCCTGCAGTTTCAGATAATAACGTATTACCCAATCGAATTGTTGCACCAGACAACCACAAGTCTCTAAATCTGTATGCGTCTGAACCTAAATCATAAACACTACTAATTAAAGGAATAATATTCGTATCTAAATATTGCAATCTTTCCGTTACATTTGCATAAACTCTAGCATTCGTGTAGTATAAATTTGTTAATTCTGCAACATTGGCAGTTGTTAAGTCAACAACATTTGCCTTTAAATCCAATAATGGGGTTACATTAGAATAAACTCTAGCATTCGTGTAGTATAAATTTGTTAATTCTGCAACATTGGCAGTTGTTAAACCAATAACATTTGCTGCATATAAATTTGCCCAACCATTGGCTGTTAACGTGCCTTGAACATCTAACGACTTATTGAATTCAAATTTATCGCCTGTACTACGATATTTTAAATTAGCTTGGGCGCCATCAATATTAAAACCAGAGCCGTCCGCTGCTGAAGAATTTATGGCACCGTTTGCCAATACAATATTTTTATCTTCAACGGTTAATGTGGCAGTATTAAAAGTAACTACATTACCTTCAACAGTTAAATCGCCTTGAATTATTACATTATTAGTTACAATATCTTGACCAACTAATGCTGAAATAACTCTAGCATTTGTATAGTATAAATTATTTAACTCTGCAACATTAGCAGTTGTTAAGTCAACAACATTTGCCTTTAAATCTAATAAAGGTATTACGTTTGCATAAACTCTAGCATTAGTATAATAAAGATTTGAACCTTCTCTTAAATTACTTGTTGAAAACGTATCAATAGTTAATACAACATTAGCAATATTAGAAGTTTGTGATACATTAGATACGACCGCAGAATATGCTTCGTTTGCAATACCTGCAACAAATGATGTACCATTCCAAATTAATGTGCCGTTTGAAGTAATACCTGTAGTATCAACATCTGCGAGTACATTAATACTCATCTGTGATACATTGGATAACACCCTATTATTTGTGTAATAAAGATTCTCTGAACCTTCATTTATTATATTTGTGTTACCTGAGAATGCTACTGCAACAATATTTTCTGTTATTGCTTGAATATTTGCAGCAATGCCGCCATTTGCTTTATAATATGTTATTGTATTATCAATTGCGGTAATTGCTGCTCTTGCTCTTGCATTGGTAAAATATAACTTGCTGCCTTCTGAAATATCATCAGACGTGCCAGAGAATGTGGTTGTTAGTCCAGGATTTGAACCAACTAAAATCCATCCATTACTTGAATACATCAAGAATGCTGAATCACCAGATCTCTTTAATTCAATAGCAAGATTATTTTGAATATTACTTGCTAATACAAATTGTCCACCTAGGGTAGTTACTAGGTTAATAATCTTTAATTGGCCATCAGCGCCTTGTGGTAAATCTAAATAGAATTTACCGCCAGGATCAATATCTACATTTGCAACAGTAAATACAACATTTGCACCTGCAGTTCCAGGAGTACCATTATATACAACATTTGCAGTATAACGAGTACCTAATGTATTAGTTCCATCTATAGATGATGACAATGCTAAAACATTACCGGTATTTGATGGATCACTTACATTAAATATGTATTGCGAACCTTTTACAAACTGTAACCCTGTTGGGAATGGTCTTAATCCGGTAGGGCCAACCCAATCTTCAGGAGGATACGTGAAAACTGTACTATCTGCTTGAGATAAGTGAATCTTATCATTTTTATATCTAACGTATAATGTCTGTGTAGTAGGAGTACCATTAGCAAATGTAAATCCTCTACCCGTGGCAGAAACATCTTCCGTATATAAGAATATTGTAGAAGGTAATATTGATCCATTCGAAATAGCATTTGCATCCGCAGAACGGCCACCATATAAATCTGTTCTAGTTGTGGTAATACTTACCGTACCAGCAGCATTTAATGTTTGAACTGTCCCGCCGAGAAGAATGTTGCCGGCTAATGTAGGATCGGTGATTGACGAAAATAATGTACTTGCTTTTACATTATAGCTATCATTATCCTGTATAAGATAAAATAAATCATCCTTATTAACTACATTAGCACTGGCTAATTCCGATATCTTTAAATCTGCCATTAAAACACCAAAAGGTTATTAATTGAATTACATCATAACCAAATTGTGTTTTAAGATTCTTTCAATATAGAACCGTCGTTGGCATCGCCAAATAATGTACCTGTGGCATTAGCATTAAAGTTCTTTGACATTGCTACTAGCAATTCTGCTTTCTTTCTTGTTGCACCTTGTGTTGTCGTATATGTTGTATACGATAACCAACCTGGTCCTACTATACCGTTAGCTTTATTGCCCGGAACATTTGCTTCAATACGATCAACACCGTATACGTTGGCTTTATTAAGGTTATTGGCACGGTGCCCAATTGCAGCGTTACCAGTAGGAATCCATTTTGGATCTTCTTGAATAGCAATATTAGCAGTTGCAACATTGGCACCGCGGTATGCTGTATCAAGAACAATTGTAGTGCTGTTAGTAATAGTTTGAATTGCATAATCTTCATTGGCAATCACCAATGAATACCCTGCATAAAAGCCATTAGCCGCAGTAACTACTGGTGCGCTTGTAACAACTGTTGTGCTACCTAAATTAGCGCGAGCTGTTGCGCTAACTTCAATTCTATCTCTGTTTCCCCATGCTGACATTTTAGTCTCCCTGTTTTTATTATTTATAATTAAGCACTGGTGTGCTTATTACTCTTTATTTTTTTACGGCTACGCTTGGCATGGATTCCACGCGGCGCGCCGTTCCATGGTGAATATATTTTTTACGTCCACCTTCTTGATCAGTCACAACATACTCAGCATAAGGTTGTCCGTTTTTAGTACTAAATTTATCATTCGATACTGTGTTGCCCGCCTTGCGGTGTGCAGCAATTTTATCTTCAAGTTCCATTCTAGTGAATGCTTCAATAATAACTTCTTCATAATTCTCTGCAAATGCTTGTTCTGCAATTGCAACGATTTCTTTTTGCATTGATTCTTCATCTGTTCTAACAATAGATTGAACAGCTCTTAGGAAGTCACCGAATGTTGGATTATCAGTAATCTCAATTGTAAAGTCGTTATGCTTGACAATAGTCTCTGTAACACCTTCTTCAAAAGAGGCGTTGATTGTGCCGCGAGGACCACGATCATCTTTGATTCCTGCGGCTATTAGAGCATCTGCTCTGTCACCGTAAGATTTAATATCGGGTGCAACTTTTCTAATTGCTTTTTTAACTGTAGGAGAAGCACTGCTCCTTGCAATCTGATTCATTGTTACTTTACCAGCATGACCTACTTCATCGGGCATGCCTTCTTCAATTTCTTCTTCCTCTTTAACTGTTTTTGCTTTTTTGCCAGCACGAAGCTTTGCAAAATCTTTTCCATCAATCTTTTCATCATCAACCACATCTAATACTTGTTGATTAGGATGCAATTGTTTTTCTTCAATTGTATCGCCTTCGGGTGTAGCATGTTCGTGCCTCACGCTGCTTTTAACTTTAACTGCCTCTGTTTGAATTTTGCGAACTTGGCCGTCAGCAAATTTAACATTGTACCAGTCAATAGTGCCATCTTCATTTGGTTTAGCATGTTGCTCTGAAATGCACTCGCCTTCGCCATATAAATTATGTTCAACGTGTGTAGCACAAAAATGTGCACCGTCAACTTTACCTGCGTCTTCAGCTTTGCCTTCAACTTTAGCTTCTGTGATTTGTCTGATTGATTCAAACAAACTATTTGTGATTCTTGTCATTTTTGATTCCTTTAAAATGAATTCTATTTATTATTTATTAAGTAAACCAAACCAGTTTACTTACGTTTTGTCGATAATCTAGATCTTTCCAAAGCTCTTATCTTTGGCATTAACTTTACTGCAAGATTGCCTTGAATTGCCATCATATTTTTAATCTGTTGTTCCACATGATCTTTTTGTTGTGCAGATAATTGTTTCTTGCCTCTGCCACGTAAGATTCTTTTTTGTAGAAGTCTTCTTGCGGCCGCAGTTGCTCTTTTATGTAGTACATCTATTGTAGATGTTCTTCTTAATCTCATTTTGCGAGCAGTACCGATAGCAGTTTTTCTAGATTTTAATTTTTGTGATTTCTTTAAACGACTTGTCGCTGAAATCTTTTCATCTAATACTTGAATATCTTCTAACACGAATTCTTCAGGAGAGTATAAGTCTTCAATGTCTTCCCATGTTAAATGGTTAGCCATTTCATCGAGATCGTTCTCGCTGATTTCTTCGTTTAAAAATTCTAAAAAATTAATCATTTTAGTGTAGACTTTAACATCCAAGCATGTTTCTGATGTGCTGCAATTCTATCTTGTAAGTAATTAGATAATCCTAATTCACCAGCAGCTTCCGATAATTTATATGCACGCATCAACGATACTAATACAGTATTGTTAGAGCTCTCCAAACTTGTAAATATACCCATAGATGAAACCACATTTGTTTCTTCTGTAACACTTGCGTATGTAATTAAACTAGCTAATGATGTCGGGGCATATGCGCCAATTTTTCTAAGCCACTCAGCAGTAGAATCAATTGACTCATATATTTCACTATAGATTGATTCTAAAAAAGTATGGTCTGCATAAAAACTTCTTGTTTCCACATTCCAATGTCCCGATTGTGCTTTAAAGTATGTGAGAAACGTATCCCCCAATACTTTATTCATCGCATCAACTAATTCCTCATTCATTTTATACGTCCTGCGCGTTAGCTTTAACCATAGATTTATAAGATGAACTATGAGTAGCTAATTGCGCTTTATCTCTATGTACATCTTGCATTGCTGCACCTTTTTGTGCTTCAATTTTTTGTGTTTCTGGATTGGCCAAGAAAGATTTAAATGAAGCTAGACCAAGTGGTTTGCCTTCGTATCCTTGATCTGCAATTGGTATATCAATACCATGGAATACTTCTTTATTAGGTGAAGCATTTACATCTCTGTGTACTGTAGGAGGATCAGGTGTGTATGTCTCTTGTACATTCATTGATTTTCTGAATGACGATAAAGCCTTCTTTGTAGATGGCAATTGATCTTCGTTGTCGTCAGCAACATTGTTATTGTTTGAGTCTTCCATTTTTTTATCCGTTATGATTCGTTTATTACGTTCTTTAACAAACATAGGTTTGCCATCCGGGCCTATTCTTGCCACCATCTTAAAGTCTGATGCATTAATTCCTTCAGCCACATCGCTTGCACCAAATGTAGGAATAGTCGTTCCAATTTCATTTGCAAATGTGCCATCCTTGTGCATGGATAATTTGCTCATTTCCTGTTGATGTGTTTTAATGTATTCTAATTTATTATCAGGATATCCTAGCATATTCAATGTATCGTGTGCAATTGCAACGTACATATTAAAATCATGTGCCATTTTGTTGGTTGCAAAATTATTAGCTTTTGCTTGTTTTTCTACTCCAAGATATGCGTCAGTTGCTTTAACTGCCTGTAAAACATACTTTGGATTTAATTTAGTATTAGCAATTACTTCTTCTAACTGTATAGATGCACTTGGACACATATGCAGGTTAGTTGTTTTGTAACCATCAAATTCAATTTCTAAATTATGACTTGTTAGTTCTGCTAGTTGTGCTTTGGACATTAACAATGCAGGAAGTTTTCTAAGTCTATTTGTTTCTTCAACAGAAATTGAAGGGGAAAAATCTTTAAAGTTTAGTATTTTATCGCTATCTTTAATATCGTTTATCCAATGTTTTGTCGTATTACCTGATTCTAATTGTATTGTAACGTATGATGAACCTTTGTATACGATTTTTCCCACTTCGCCGCTTTTTGATTCTACAATATCACCAAGATTAAAAATCTCTTGTGCATGATATGCTTCTCTAATTGGTACACATTTACCCTGTGCTTTGCTCCAGACAGATCCTTTTTGGCATACTGCTTCCATCCCAGGAGTCATCTTGTGCATGTATTCTGTGCCTTCAGGTGTTCCCCAATCAAAACGAAATGGATTCTCAAAATCCTCTTTAACCGCTTTAATATGATTGGCAATTTCCTCTGCATGAGGATGTAATGCTTTAGGTAGACCTGATTTGAATTTCTTCATTTCGCCTGCTCTGGCATGAGCACGCATCTTAGTTCCAGACATTCCCTCTACGCCTTCTGCGTCGGGATCTCTTTGTCCTGCTGAAACTACTTTAATTGATTTAAAATTGTAGTGGCCGTGTGCACCAGCAACATTGTTATACTTATGTAATAATTTATGATATTCATCCACACGGTCAGACCCAGCAACCATAACCAAATGCTTATAACCTTGGCCGTGTATTTTTGCTGCAGCATGCAGAAAAGTTGGAGATTGTTTAGAAGCACCTACTACCTCAGTACCTTTTGGTGCTACGTGTTTTAAGTATCCAACTTTTGCCTTTACTGGCAATGGATCTTTGGATGTGCCTTCGGAATGGGATGCTACAATAAGAGCATCAGCATTGTGTTCTTTAGCAACTTCATGAACTTTATTAATAACCTGCTCATGACCTTTTGAAACTGGTTGAAACCGGCCGTAGGTAAAAACTTTTGTTTTTTCCTGCGATTCTGTGATGAATTGTTTAAAGTCCATTGTTTTCCATTAGAATATAGTTGATACTTATTATTTATAAAATAAGGATGTTTGGTTTATAAGCCATATCTGGTCTTAGTAGTATTAAAAGTTGTGTTTATTTCAGTAAATGTTAATGCTCTATTATAAATTAATACCTGTGAAATTGCACCGTTAAAGTTTCTTGTACCACCGCCTCCCGTGTCTTGTGATATAAAGAAATTTAAATTTGTAACCGTAGAATGTGAAAGAAATTGACCGGATGATGTTAATCCGCTAGATTTTCCTAAATATGCAGTTGCCTGTGTTGATGTGACACGAATTGCCATCATGGCCCATGCGTTATTAGGTACGGATAATCCGGTATCCCAATTATATGTCCCTTCATCATTATTCCAATGATATCCTATTGAGTTATTTCCCCCAGGAGCAAAATTCATGCCGGTAGCAGAATTTGTGGCAGACCCCATACCATCTCTACTCATTAAAATACTAGTATAATCAGCTTGTGTTTGACTGGAATTTATCCAAACAATAAAAGTTGCTGCGGATAAAGATGATATAGTACCAGACGTTGAAACATACCTATTATTAACTAAATTAAATGTAAAATATCCTGGATCTGATGTATAACTAGGACTATTTACCAATGTTCCATTATTTGATTGTCCGCTTAAATCATTCCAAGCTGTTCCGCTGCCAGAATAACTTGCAGCATCTAAATATAGTATCAAGCCGTCGGTAATAACACTATAACCAACAGGGTAAGATCCTAAGACAAGGCCGTTGCCCATTTGTATTCCGTTTCCTATTTGCATTATAAATCCTACGAGTAATTATTTGGTATTGGTGGTACAGGATAAGGGTGTTTTGGTTTGGGTGGTTTTTTTTTCGGCTTGTGTTTAAACCAACTCATCTTACCTCCTTTTTATCTAAAGTTAATCAAAATATATAGACAGCCTATTGACATGATGTTATTATATGCTATGAGGCTCAGTGATAAGAAACATTAACAGTTCCACTTTCTAAGGGCTTTGTTAATTCTTGAATCAGGGTCTCTAGCAGTCTTAGCGGATGTTAATCGCTTCTTCATTCCACCCATACGAGCACAAAAAGATTTTCTTCTATTAGCTGCTTTACTTCCGGGCTTTAATTTAGATGGTTTAGTAGTTACGGCCATTTGTAACTTTGAACCGGGATTTTCTCTACGATATGAAGCAATGCCAGCTTTGTTTAATCCGCCTTCAGGATTCTTTCCCTCTTTGCGTTGCCAAGCTGCAACTTCTAATAGCTCTTCATCCGTAACCGATTCGAGTTCTTCCCAAATTATTTCGGAATCAACATTATTTTCTTTCGCAATGTCTTCGATGACATCTTCAATTAGGTCAAAAATGTCTTCTACCGATTCGGCTGATTGTTTAAGTGCTTGTGCAGTAGGTGCACCTTTACTTCCAGGTTTACGCATACGTTCACCTGACCCAGCTTTGATTCGTTTACGTTTTGCGTGGATGTTATCCCATAATCCTCGTTTGCCTTCTTCAACAGATTGAAGTTCTTCCCTTACTTGTTTAAATGTTTTCATGCTGATCTTTCGAAATTTGCTGCACTAAACTCTGCTCTATCCACAATCTTAGATGGTCTATTGTTTATAACTGCAACGTGGCCTTCGGGTTTAACTGGTTTGCCTTTGATACTATGATGGAATGCGTATTCTGCTCCACCTAATGTGTGTGCCAAAACATTCTTTGCGTTTTGTAGGTGCTTATGAATATCAAAAGTAGTTTTAAATTCTTCTTTATGCGATTCAATGTGTCCGACTGCTTTAATTAATGTTGCACTTTTCGCAGCTTTTGCTTTGTCTGTTTTAACTTTGTCTACTTCTTTTTGTAACTTATTTGATACATGAGCTATATATCCTGCAACCGAGGGAGTAGATTTATTTCTAACAGTTTGATTAATATAAGTCTTTAAATGTTCTTTGTGGTTCTCATTTTCACCTTCAATATGCGAATAATCTTTTAATTTAGTATGAGCTTCAACTGCTTTTTTCATATGACCTTCAAACGCCTTTTGTGCATCAGGTGCATAATGTGCTGAAGATGGCCTAAAAGATGTATCAATCATATGAACATCGGAATGTTTGTTGAAATTTGATATATCTGCATTATATTGTGCCTTCATATCTTCTAGCTTGTTACCTTGATATGCAGTATGGACAGCTACACCAATCTTTGCTGCTTTTGCTTTTGCAGCTTCAGGTGTACCATTCTTAGCAGAATATGTAATTGTGTTTGGCTTAAAATGAACTGAACCTGCAGAAGATTCTACATCTCCGGTAGGATTTGATTTGCTCTTGACACCTGAGTGCATAATGTCACCCTGGTATACTCCACGATTTGGAGTTACTTTTTGTAAATGATGTAGAGCAGCAGTTAACTTTGCAACCAGGCCGGGCGCGTGACCATGATTCTGTTGTATGTCAGATTCAGTATAGTTTAATTTTGGATTCTTATTGAATACAGATTTAGACGCAACGAAGAATCGGCCTGATTCCGGATGGTGTCCAAATATAACTGAAGGCGACCCATCATACTTTGTCGATATAGATACAGATGATTTTTTGCCTTGTAGAGCACGATGTGTTTCTTGAAGGGTATTAAATGCGTGTTTAAATCCTTCTTCGCCAGCATTGATCGGATGATCTTCAGCGTGCTCTAAATGGGTTAACTTGTCTTCATTTGCAGATTCATTTAGATAAGCGGAGAATGAAAACATTATGCTGCCTTTCCGGCGCTTTTTAATGTGCTCAATGGATCGCTTTGTGAATCAAATTTGTGAGTCTGTGAAGCAAATTTCTTCTCAACACCTGTTTTTGGATCAGTGTGATAGAAATGGACACCCGTGCCGCTAGCTCTAACTGTAATATTTTTATGGTCGTTTAGAATATGCTCATAATCATGACCCGGGTGCGATTCATGATGCTGAGTACCTTTTGCAGTTTTATACGTAGTATGTTTACGAAAAGTTCCTACTCCCGCTTGTTCTGCAGGAGTAGTGTGTGCGTGTAATACATCTCGAATATGATTAACTACGTGCTCATGGTCACCTGAATCTAATTTGTGTTGTAGTTCAACTGAATGATGATAAGCTACTGCTCTTAATAATTTTAAATTTTCTGTTTTAATCTGTTTGTGTTTTTCCGGATTTTTCTCGGCCCATTCTTTTCTAGCTGCAGGCAAATCCGCATGGTGATCTTCTTTTTTAATATCTGTTAATTCTGGGTGCATCGCTTTGATTTTCTTTTGATGCGCTTTAAATAACGTGTCGGCCATTGAACCACTAGATTGTTTACCTAGACTAGAAGAAGGCACATTTTTACTTGAATTTTCACTAACTTTTAAGCTTCTACCGTGATATACTACTTTACCCGTTTTTGGATGTTTGGTAGTTATATAAATGTCTGACGAATCTTCTTTTTGTGTTGCCTTAACCCCTGTTACTTTTTGGGTATCACCTTTCTTGGATGTATGTGATACACTAGTAATTATATGGCCAGGATGTGTTTTTGCGATACTAGCGCGAATATCTGCTGCCGCGCTATCAGCTCCTGCTTTGATCTTTGCATAATCTTTTGGATGGATTTGCGCCTTTAATCTATCGTGTGCTTGTTCAGGTGTTTCTTTTCTTTTAGTTTTTTCGTCAACCAAATGAAAATCTGGCATATGTTTGTCGTTATTTAATGCCTTGCCGGTAAGGAGTTCGTGTAAAACACCTCTGGTATTATTTGTAACCTGGCCTTCGACTTTGGGATTATCTTTTTTGACTGCTTCGTTGAGCTCTTCGATGTCAAAATCTTCAGAAGTTTCGTATAGGTCTAATACGATATCGTTAAGAGATTCTCTAAGGTTCTTAAATTGTTTCATTTTTCGTCCATTTAAATGAATTATACTAATATTATTTATAATAACAGAATTTACGAAACACGTGGAAAACCGGCGATATTCGCCGGTTTATCTTATTATATTACTTAGAAGTATGTAGTTTTTTAACGTGCTCTATTGCGGAAGGTAAATCTTTAAGGTGTTTTTCGTGAACATGCTCATCGCCCTCATCATCGAGGGTGGCATTTTTATAATGAACAGTCCTAACAGTCGCTGTATTATCTTTATGATGACTAACAGTCGCCGAATAATTCATATTTTCGTGTTCATGGGAGTAGTGATCTTTTACTGGAGACTTATGTTTTAACTTTTGGGCATCCAGTTGTTCTTTATCGTTGCCCACGGCATGGAAAAAATGGGGTTGTTCTCCGTGTAGGTTCTTTCCGCTAACAGTATTTAATTTTTTAACAATTTCATCATGATTTTCGTTAAGATTTTTTCCTAACAACATACTTGCAATTGATTCGTGTAATTTTTGCATTTTTATTTCCTAGAATATAGTTATACTAATATTATTTATAATAACAGAATTTACGAAACACGTGGAAAACCGGCGAATTGCTCCGCCGGTTTGTTGTTTTATTAGATGTTATTCTGGCGTTTTTAGAGTTTTAACGTGCGCTATTGCAGACGGTAAATCTTTAAAATGCTTTTCCCGGTGTTTATCGGAAACATTATAGTCTTGTTGTCTATCAGACCATTTTTGACGATATGAAGAATGTTGAACAGTTGCTGTATTATCAGCATGGTGACTTACTGTAATATGATGTTCATGTTGATCTTCTGCGCCACCTGAGGCAAATTGACCTTGGTGATAATAATGATCTTTTACTGGAGATGAATGAGCAGGAGAACCGCTAGGCGATTCTTTATTTTCCCCAGATCCATGTGTAAATGCAGGAGTTTCACCGCCAATATCTGGACCTGCCGCAGAATTTAAATGCTTAATAACTTCATTATGATTCTCATTAATAATTTTATTTAACAACATACCTGCGATTGACTCGTGCAAAGTTCTCATTTATTACTCCAACTATATTTGATTAATTATTTATAATAAACTAAATTTAGATATTACTATACCATGCTTTAATTACCGGATGTAGTATTTCATCGGTGTAGTCCATTTTCATGGTGTTAACAATTGCCAGGATGATCTGGATATTGCCTTTAACATAACCCTTTTTAGAGTTAATACGATCCACACTGGGACGAAAAGGATTGCGATTTCCCTTAGTCCCCAATTCCATCTGGAATGGAATTTTCGTAATAGCACATTTACCTTCACAGGCATTGAACTTACTCTGAATATATTGCGGAGTAAGATTAAACGCCATCTTACGACCTTTCTTTTCATGAGCAGCAACACGATTCTTTAGAGCAACAAATTCAGTAATACCAAATTTGTCAGGGGCAGCCTTTTTAGCTCTATTCGCCGCGCGAGTTTTCACGCGAATCGCTTCTTTTTGCTCAGGTGTAAGATCTTTCTTTTTCTTTTGGTAATCCCATTTACCAAAAGCCGTTGCCATGGCATCCTCTTCGGGTGTCAACGGTCTTGCATCTAGTCGCCTAATCTGATGCAGGCGTTTAGCTTCTTTACGAACTTTCGGATCTTCAAAATTATACGTCATAATTAACCTTATGGATCATTTTATCGCCCATGTGACTATTAACGCTTTCTTTTAAGAGACCGTTATAATCAGCTTGAGTAATTTGTCTAGTAGATACAATAGTTTCTCCTAGACATTTTTGATCTAATTCAGCAGCTTCTTCCATTACAACTGTGTCCTCAGCGTGTTCTGCTGATTCGCATTCAATGGTATAGTAGTGTCTGAATGTAGTGATAGTTTCAACAAGATATAATGCCATAATATAAACCTAATAAAATTCCGCGTACGCCTTGCGGAAACACTTTATCTAAAATAGACTGGTCGGAGTGCTCGTTCTAATTTAAATTAGAATGCGTCGCTACCGTGCAATGCATAAGCAGAAGCTACCATTGCGCGTGAAGGAGTGCCAAGACGGTAAGCAATTTTACCATTCTTTGTGCTGTTAGTGTAAACAGCGTAACCGTCTGCACGGAGTTCGCTGATACGAGGACGGATGCTGTCCTCTTTGCTGTTGGTCAAGCCTGCGATTTGTGCAGGTGTGAATTGACGACCAGATTTAAGAATATTCAAAACACGCTCTTTAAGCATATTAATCTCCATTATACAAAATAACCGCTTTAGAAAATACTCGATAATGGCGGTTGATTCATTACCGAATATACATTATTATAACAGATTTATTACAATCTGTCAACCTTATTAACGAGGTTTTTTGACCTTTTTAAGGTATTCAATACCAATTTTGCCCTGTTCAATTTCATTCAAAGCGGTAACAATTGGTTTATTATTTGTTTCAATCAATGGCTTGTATCCACGTTTCAATTCCCTTGCTCGTATAGATGCAATGAGAACCAAATCATAACGATTGCCAATCATTTCGACTGCTGCTTGAGATGTGTATCTAGATGTCATATTAACCTTTATTAATGGTGCGCTCGGAGGGACTCGAACCCGCGACCAAGGGATTATGAGTCCCCTGCTCTAACCAACTGAGCTACAAGCGCAACTTTTTAAATTACTTCGTATTCGTCTTTGCCCACACCGCATTCTGGGCATAAAAAATCTGCAGGAAGTTCTTCCCATTTACCTTCTGTTTGATCATCGTGGATATGACCACAAACTACGCATACGTGTTCCATTATAGGTTCTCCAATACTTGTTTATACGCATTAGCATGACGCTCTTCAACTTTCTTAAGAGCAGCAAAACGCTTTTCTGCTTTCTTAAGAACTTCTAAAAATTGTTCTGCGTGTTCTTTTGATTCTTGAATTTGATTGCTGGCCTCAAGCATTGCTTTTGTATTGCCCTCATGCTCAGCAGCTCGTTTGAATTCAGGATACATTTCAGTATACTCATAAGTTTCACCGTCAATTGCTTTCTGTAAACATTCTTTGGTAGATGGTTTACCGATTAGCAATTCTAAATGACCCCATGCGTGTTTAATTTCTTGATCTGCAGTATGTTCAAAGTGTTTGGCAACATCTTCAAACCCTTCTTCACGAGCAATCTTAGCGAAATATCGATACTTGATATGAGCCATGGATTCGCCAGCCAATGCGCTCTCAAGATTTTTTAATGTAATAGACATAATTTTCCTAATATAAAAATGGTACCTGAGACCGGAATCGAACCGGTACACCTTGCGGCGAGAGATTTTAAGTCTCTTGTGTCTACCTATTTCACCACTCAGGCGTTTGTTTTATCCTATGTAATCCACATCGATCTCTGACCAAGTACGTAACTTATTGAATTTTCTTTGTTTAAACTGAACCACATTACTATAAGAAATAACTTTATGTGTGGCCAGTAAGTCAATCATTGCTAGTACATCACCCAATTCTTCTTCAAGATGGAGTGTATTTGTTTTACTTGGGGTATCTGGATGTGTATCAAACAATCCGAATCGAAATACTTTCGATGTTGCTTGAATTACTTCTGCGCATTCTTCTTGCAAAATTTGAAGAATTGCCGCTTGATCTTTGTTAAGTTCGTTCATATTGTCACCTTAAAAATATATTATAACATACTATTGATCAGAAGTCAAGCATATTCGTAATTTACGGTATCCAAATTCTTTCTAAATTCGGTTGCACCGTTTTTAATATGAAAACGTCTTGCCATTTCGGTTGGTGGACTTAAAGTAACAAAACGCTTTATATGGGGTTTGTTTAAAACAATATCGTTTCTTGCTTTAAATATAAGTTCACGTCCAGCACCTGGAGTATAACTCCAAATGGTGTAGAATATAACAGTAGATGGGGATGCAGAAGTTCTAAATAATTCAGAACAAGATGTTGGAATGTCATCCATGTAAGCAACACAAACTACTGCTTGCGGCTTTTCATCTTTCATTAAAATTAAAACTTCTCTATTTTCGCTGATTCTAAAGTCTACAGGAATTTCAGGGCGAACGGGGTCGTCCTTAATTAAGTTTAATATTGGATCAGACAAATTAGATGGTTTGTATATCATGATTAGGTACAAATTGACAGTAGGCTTTATGTTATTATTTATACCTAAACTATCAAAATTTTTCTTATGTATAAAAATATTTTTACTTAAATTTGGGGCCTAGTACCCACCATACTACAGATTTGCGAATACCTTTTTTAATGGGTGTTACTCTGTGTTTTACAAATGACGGGAATGCTATAATTCTGCCTCGTTTTTGTTCTGCCGCAATATATGGGCCACCTGTATCAAATTCAAGGTCACCCCCTTTAAACGCGTTTGTATCAGACAACACCAATGTAAAACTTAATTTTCTTGGTAGTATAAATGGTTTATCTTTATTAAGGACATCTTCACCATACATTATATCTGTATGGAAGTTGTAATGATCATTCTTTTTGTTATATTCAGTGTATTGCAGATGGGAATATCCAGTTAAATCAAAATTATAGAAATAATTATTGATATGTACCGAAATGGTATTTATTTTTTCAAATAGCCATTGATTTGTTTCGTTTATGTGGACAAATTTAACATCTGATTTTCTAAGATCATCGAAGGAGTCTTCTCCCTTTTTACCAAAAACTGCTCCGGGGGTTAGTTTTCCAGTTTCTTCTGATGAAAAATATTCTTCTAATTTATCAAGTTCTTCATCCGTGAAAAAGCCATCCCAAAATACATATGGATAAAGTACACAATTGGTTACTTCTGGATTATTTGAAATAAAACTACGCATAAGATTCCTTTAATATATACTATTATATTATATTACAACTTATCTGTCAATTACTTTTGGTAGAATAAATAAAATTTATCTAAAATGAACCCCTATGAAGAATTAGACGTTTCAAGAAATGCTACTACCGAAGAAATACGGCAAAGGTATAGGATACTTGCACAACTTCATCATCCAGATAAAGGCGGAGATGAGGAAATTTTTAAACGTATAAAACTTGCATATGAAATACTAAGTGATACTATTCGTAGAAAAGAATATGATAAAACTGGTAAAACTCATCCAACTCGAGATATACGGAATGAATCTTTAGAAATTATTGGTCAACTGTTATTCAGAATTGTACCAAATTGCAATCCTGAAATAGATAATTTAATTGGTATAATGACCGAAGATATATTCAAAACAAAAGAAGAGTTAACTGTAAATATTGCTATTTGCGAGACTCATATATTAAAAATTAATAAAGTAATAAATCGATTAAAAATTAAAACTGATGATGAAAATTTAATTTTAAAATTTTTAGAAAAACAATTAGATACTCGTTTACAAGAAAATTTAGAGTTTAAAAGAAAAATAGATGTATGTGAGGTTGTATTGTCTATTCTTAAAGACTATGAATATGGATTAGCTAGTTTAATGCCGCCTCTAGATAACTAAATCACTTATTTTATTTTTATCAGATTGCCCCAAAGTGCCTTTTAAGAAAACATTGAACGCCAAACAATATCTATCATCACTACTATTACATTGTGAAACTTCGTGATCTAAATTAGATGGGAATAAAAATATATCATTGTTTTGTGGAATGAAGGAAGAGCTTTCGCAGTTAAATATATTCCATTCGTTATATTCAGGCGAAATAATTTTTGGTATCACATTTGTATATGTTTTATAAACTGAAAAAATGCCAGAATCATTATCAGTCTGAATATAAACTGTTCCACTAAAAATACTGTTAGTATGATGATGTCGATGCGCCGAATCACCTCTAATATGTTTCATTACCCAAGAATTTGTTATATAAAAAGATGTGTTATTTGCAATATTAAGAACATTTCTAGTATAGATGCCAACATGATTTTCTATTTCTTTTTTTAATGATTCAAATATATCATTATCTAAAACTTTAGTATCAACAGAAATGTACCCATTATTACTATCAATTCTTTTATAATTTAATTTTTTTATATTTTGCTTATCAAGCGAAGAAACATTAACCTTAGAAGAATAAAAAGGAATTGGAAAAAGTTGTAAAAGATTGTGTTGCATACTATAGATATTTTTTAAGATTGTCTTTAAGGCCAAGGCCTTCAATGTTTTGATGAAAAGAAGATGCTGTCCATGTTGAATATGAGTCTATAAACGGCGCGTAAAACAGATTCCGATGTTCTTCCTGATAAGATAAATCTATAATATTTTTAAATTTATCAGTAGTCATTGCCTTTTCTATGCAATCAGTTCCTCGTTTTTCTGCGAAATCCCAAAAATTAGAATTAAATTTTGATCCTGCCGAATAATGCAGCATGATCATTGTTTCTGTTTCGATAATAAAATTTAAATATTCTTTATTTGCATCTTCAGGTGAAACTATGCCGTTCCAAACATCAAATGCTTTCCGTTGAATATTTTCTATAATACCAATAGAGGTTGCCTCTAATGGTTCAAGGAAGAATGAAGCGTTTCCATTATAAACTACTCTCTTTGAATAATTATTTTTATGGTAATAATTGTTAAAAGAGAATGATGACGTAGTATCACTAGGTATCAGATTGTTGGTTTGTATTATCTTTAATGCGTCTTCCTTGATTTCATCTAAAGAACTTATACTATTGTTGTACATATACCCAATAGAACATCTATTCATAAGAGGAATGCCAAAATACCATCCGTGTTTTTCCGCATTGCTAAGAGTATACTGAAATTTTGGAGAATCCCAAAAACACTGCGTTACATATACTGAATTTACAGGTATATATTCTGCAGTATAATAATTACTATAATCTGCAGGTTTGCCAGAACAATCCATAATAAAATCTGCATCTATAGAATCATACGAATCTACGTGTTTATCTATAATCGTAACTCTGCGGTTATTCTCAAGATGGTTGAAAATATATTGTTGTAATTTAACTGCGTTAAAGTGATAACCTACCTGCCCTGGATAAAAATGGTGGAAAAATGAACTATGTTTGTTCCCCCAATTTTCTTTATATATTCCAGTTTTTAAAGTACCGTCTACATTTAATAAATCAAATGTATTAAAATTTGCGTTATTATATAGCTGCGCTGGAAATCCCGGTAAGGATCCTTCTCCTACGGCTTGTGGTTTTACACCGGAGTCATAATAAAAATCTATTACCCAGTCAGTGTGTCTAATAAAATGTAATGCAGACAAAACACCGGCAGTCCCTTTTCCTATAATTGCTAATTTTTTCATACATTAAATTCTTTGCATAGTTTATCAAAAATACCTAAATTATAAATGTGATCTTTCATAGAAGGCTTGATTGGCCACACTGAAAACGTAGTATTTTTTAGAGTTCTAATATCTAATGAGTCTGACATTTTAACCATTTTTAATGTATCTATAAAGTGCTCTTTATAATCGGATGTATGAATTGATTTAATTTTGTTTTCGCCTCGCTTAATAGCAAAATCCCAAAACGGCGTATCGAATTTAGAACCCGCATAATAGTGCAGCATTAAAAATGTTTCTATTTTTTCAAAATGCAACGTATAATCGTTATTTACCTTTTCAACATCTTTATCATCTACCCAAATATCATACGCAAATCGTTGAACCATATCCATAGAAGATATAGATGTTGCTTCTAAAGGTTCTAAAAAGAATGAGGCGTTGCCTCCGTACCCAACTCGTTTATCAAAATTCTTTTTTCTGTAATAATTTTTAAATTGTAGATGGCTTGTTCTGTCAGGAACAAGATTTAATCCTTCAAGTATAACCGGAACATCTTTTTTAACTTCATCTAATGATGATACGTTTGTATTATACAAATAACCAATAGCGCATCTATTAGTTAATGGTATTCCAAATACCCAGCCGTGAGGCATTGCTATTGCTTCCGTGTGGGTGAATCTTGCGTTTTCCCAGTTACATTGTGTAACATATGCAGCATTAACGGGAATGTAATCAGATATTGTATAATCGGTATAATCTTTTGGGGCTCCGGAGCAATCAAAAATATGATCGCTATCAATGGCATCATGGGCAACATTTTTATGAATAATCTTAACTCTGGGCTGTTCTCCCATATAACTAATAATAAAATTTTGAAGATCTACTGCATTAAAATGAATTGCGTGTCCCGATACGCTTCCAAATACATGCATGAAATCTTTGCCAAATTTTCCCCAATTAGTTTTATTGACACCCATTTTAACAGTGCCATTTAATTTAAGTAAATCGGTGTATTTAAAATCAATGTTTTGGTCTAATAGTGTGGGTAATGCAAGATCGGACCCTTCCCCCACAGCTTGAGGATTAATATTAGGATCAAACACCCAATCAATTTCCCAATCAGTCCATCTTAAAAAATGAGTAACTGCTACACACCCTGCGGTACCTCTGCCAATAATTGTTATTTTTTTCATAGTTATGCTGCCTCTTGGTATGCTAAAATTTCTTTTAATCTATCTGCACAATATGTTGCTGCAAATGCCTGGGGCTTAACCATAGGTACAACATTGCAAGTACCTTTGATATAACCAACTGCTTGTTGTATTACAAACGAGCTATTATGTTTAACATCCGGATTAATATCCAAATGGATTTCAACATCTTTATCTTCAATACAATCTACAATTTTGTGATACAATTCTGCAACCTTATAAACTTCATTCATTAGACGCATAGAAGGTTTGCTATTCTTTGCGTCATAATCCAATTCAGTTTGTACTTCCCCAAAAATTTTGCAACCATGACATCCATCAATATGTACTACAATAGCAAGAGTATAATCAGCATACCATTTTTCATTACGACGATATCTTTCAGAATCTGCTCCAATATAAATTTTAGTTTCAGGAGACTGTGATACGATAAATGATTTTACTTCTTCGATATTAATTTTTTGCATAATACACCTTAATGGAGCGGGCGAAGGGAATCGAACCCTCGACTTTAGCTTGGAAGGCTAAGGTAATACCATTTTACGACACCCGCGTTAACTATCTATACTCTTATTATAACAGTTTTATATATTATTGTCAATAAAATATTCTATTATTTTTGGCATCCCCCAAGAGACTCGAACTCTTACTAACGGTTTTGGAGACCGACGTGCTGCCATTACACTAGGGAGAAACAAACTGGTGCCGACTATCGGATTCGAACTGATGACCTATCGCTTACAAGGCGATTGCACTACCACTGTGCTAAGTCGGCTAATATGGACCGCCCTGAGGAATTCGAATCCCCAACCTCTTGGTTCGTAGCCAAGTGCTCTAATCCAATTGAGCTAAAGGCGGATAATCTGGTGGTGATAGTAAGAGTCGAACTTACACTTGACAGCGTATGAAGCTGGTGCACTACCATTATGCTACATCACCATATAGAGGCACTCTCGAATGCAAGCCTAGGAGGAGTCAAGCTCTGAAACTTTTGCATCTGCAGATACTATGTTTCTTCTCCTGCTTTGTCTTATATCAAGAATGCTTTTATATGGTGGAAAGTGTGGGAGTCGAACCCACTCACCGGTTTAATCCAGTGACAGATTAGCAATCTGCTGCATTACCATCCTGCCCACTTTCCGATCTGGAGGAAACGGTGAGATTCGAACTCACGGACCCTTTCGGATCGCTAGTTTTCAAGACTAGAGCCATAGACCACTCGACCACGTTTCCGAAATTATTGGTGGGTGGGAGTGAGAGTCGAACTCACATTACGCGGCATATACATCCCCGTTTCTAACCAATTGAAATATCCCAACCCATTGGGCAGACGTATGAGAATTGAACTCATGATATCGGAATCACAACCCGAGGTTTTGCCACTAAACTAACATCTGCATATTACCATATAGAAACACTCTTGTTTGGATTCGAACCTTGTTCTAGTATTGTCTATCTGCGCTTCCCACAGTGCTGACAAGAGTGCTTTTATATGGTACGAGTAGGGGGATTCGAACCCACGACCAATAGATTAAAAGTCTACTGCTCTACCAACTGAGCTATACTCGCATTATGTTGCCTTCGCAAAGCTTTATTACTTTTACGATGGACTCCCGCTTTGCGTTGTAATGCCAAAGCAACGAAGCGATTACGTTGCTTGACGATCATCTTAAGTTTCATTACTTTCTCCTAAAAATGGAACAGGGCCCTGGGCTCGAACCAGGAACGACAGAGTCAAAGTCTGTTGAGTTACCATTACTCCAACCCCGCCTGTGTTTGGTCCGGCGCAGAGGAATCGAACCTCTATTGACTGCTTAGAAGGCAGCTGTATTATCCGTTATACTAGCGCCAGCTAATTTTTATTCTTGTACTGCTAGAATATCTTCTTGAGAAATAATTCCCATATACTTGTCACCGTCTTTTACGACTTTAGCTTTTGTCCACATTGGATATACTACATCTCCAACTTTAACCTCATATACATCTGGACCAATTGCAAGAACAGTACCTGCTCTTGTGTTTTCATCCATACGGGCTTCACCAACATAAATACCGCTTTCGGTTTCTTTTGGCTTTTCATTTTCAATTACTAATACTTTATCATGCAAAGGTTTATAGTTCATATAAGCTTTCTAAAAAATTGGTGCATCGTGAGAGACTCGAACTCCCGACAGCCTGCGTGTAAGGCAGGAACTCTACCAACTGAGTTAACGATGCGGTTGGTGGAGGTGATTGGGATCGAACCAATTGTGACATAAGTCGGAAGATTTACAGTCTCCTGCCATACCATTACGGCGGCACCTCCAATGGCTCCCCGAGGTGGGTTCGAACCACCGACCTGCGGATTAACAGTCCGTCGCTCTACCGACTGAGCTATCAGGGAATAAAAATTACGCTTTCGCTTCTTTGCGAGCGTTCTTTTCTGCAGTAATTTCGTTGCGTCTAGCTTTTACAGCTTTTGCAAGTTCACCTAATGCCTTGCGGGCGCGAGTCCCGGCAGCACTATTACCTTTTTCGAATTTCTCGTTTTCAGCAAGATATGCTTCGAGATTTGTTTTGATGTCATTTGTTGAGTTCATAATTTTTCCTATGTTAAAAATAATGGTCGGTGTGAAAGGATTCGAACCTCCGACCGCCTGGTCCCAAACCAGGAGCGCTACCAGACTGCGCTACACACCGATTATTTATATGGTGGAGGAGACAGGGTTCGAACCTGCGACCTATTGCTTGCAAAGCAACCGCTCTCCCAACTGAGCTACACCCCCATATTGAAACACTCTTATTCTCCATACCTTCTTGGGGATCAATCAAGGTCTTACTTCTCAGAACCTGCGTCCAGTTTAGAATGTTTCAATATGGTGCCTAAGGAGAGACTCGAACTCTCAAAATTTGGCTTCTAAGACCAACACGTATACCAATTCCGTCACCTAGGCAAATGCTCTGCGTCCTCCGGCGGTAATTATAGTACAGAAAAATATGACGCTATCATATCTCTCACGCGTACCTTCCACCCGCTTCCCGACAAGGACCGCTCTCGTGCTGCCAACGGCCTTTAGGTTTAAAGACTACCACCCGTAAGTTACGAACTTACTTCACTTTCTGCGGGTCACAGTAGCCAGACGTTACTCCGGCGGGTTCTAAAATGGTTGGTCCCACTTTGGGTTGCCATTTAACTTAGACTTTCTTTATGCATTTATAGACTAAGACCATAACTTGGCGGTCTGTAGGGAATTCGAATCCCTCCTACAAGCGTGACAGGCTCGCGTGCTTACCGCTAACACTAACAGACCAAAATATAGATAAGCTACTCGTTTCCAGGCGAGCCCTTAATTGAGCGGTTACTCTGTCCATCTCATTTATTCAAAGTCTGTGTGCAGTGAGAGACTGCCTATCAGAGCCTGCGAGGGTATTTTTAATCCTCACGCTAACGGTTTTCTGCCACCGGATCTCTGTCGCTAATCAAACGCTATTTTAACGAAAATAGTAACGGGATTCTTTTAATATGTCTTTATTATAACACCTTAACACACTTGTGTCAAGCATTATTTTTGGAACCTGGAGTCAGATTTGAACTGACGACTTTACGGATTTGCAATCCGTTGCATTTGACCACTCTGCCACCCAGGCGTACCATTGTTTTATACACTTGGTAATGTATAAAATAATGGCGTCCCGTACCAGATTCGAACTGGTGTACTTACCGTGAAAGGGTAATGTCCTAGGCCTCTAGACGAACGGGACAATTGGTATCCGGTAGAGGTAACGCTCCTCTGTCTTTCGATTATCAGTCGAATGCTCTGCTATTGAGCTAACCGGACACAATGGTATGCTAATTTGTAAAAGAACATAGCTTAAATACCGATCTATTTAAACTTTATTATAACATCTTTTAATAACCTTGTCAAGCATATGGTTATTAAAGCATGCCACAAAAGGAAAACCCTCGGACTGTTGGAGTGCCGAGGGTTCTAAGATAAACTTGTACGAAAAATTTAAATTTTAACCCTGGAGCACACTCCATGAATTTTTGTCTGCAACGCGCTCTGACGTTCTAATATAAGAAGTCGGTTCTTGATGCTGACAGAAAAGGTTAAAATTATTTCCCATAAAAATATTTATACATCTCGGCACCAAACTAGTGGTGCTTTGTTAAAATTAAATTGGCGCGTCTTCCAACTCTGCCAACTGCTTCAATTCTTCAAGTTCTAAATCATCTTCAACAACTTTTGACTTGATTACTTTAGGTGCTGCTACTTTCTTAGGAGCAACTGCCTTTGCCTTTACTGGTGCTGCTTTAGCTTTTGCCTTAGTTGGCTTGCTAACAACTGTACCTTGTTTCTTACCCATTGTATCATTGATAAGACCTGCCCATTGCTTGAACACACCGCCTACATCGATAAGATGCTGGCATGCTTCTGCCTTGGTCATTGCCTTGGGCAACTCCATCAACTCAAGAGGCGAGTGACCACCTTTAGACAAGAGTTTGACGCGTGATGCCAGGTCATTAGCAAAACGAACTTTTGTGACGCCATACTGTGTTGAAACGCCGGCTACTGTGAATGTACTCATAATATAGATCCTTCAAAAAATGTAAAAATTAACAACTTCACAATTCATATTATATAGCCTTTCGGCTACCTTGTCAAGCATTTTGGATAAATTCTTTAACTTTATTTGCATGCTTGCAAGTCCTGCGGAATTGAAATCCTACACAACTGCAGGAAACAATACCATTATCCGAAACGACATTATAAATATGCCCTTTCGATTTAGATTTAATTCTAAATATCCGAGTTTCTACTCGATTATCTGGAAAATCAAATCCAACGATAAATCGCTTATTAATATGAGATGTAGGATATTCAGGATTACCTGTATATACAGAGACATAATCATTATCTAACCATTTAGGATTATTAACGACTTTACCTTTGAATATATTATCCTGATATTCTTCACCTAATATATTCGATTTCCATCGAGTTTGAATCTCGACTTCTGCACCGATTGAAAAGTTCTTTATCATGTGCTTATTATAACAGAAAAAAGTACCCGAGTCAAATGCTCGGGTACTAAGTGTTGTTCTAGAACAACAGGTTAAATTGCTTGATTTTTAAGCACTTTCTTTTTCAATTAATCCTTCTGATTCGAAAAAGTCAATTGCGTCATCTACGCCTTTGTTGTGCCCCCATTTGTAGCATGCAAAGCATGCAGCTAACATTAGTCCTAATTGTATTAGATCATATAGAGTGAATGTAATATTTTCCATGTATCGCTCCTTTTAATTATTCTTTTATCGACTCCTCTGCGAACCAATCTGCGTGTTTTTGTCTTAGATTTTTGAACTGGTCATGTTCCACAAGGAATTTTGCAACAAGACTGTTTTCTAAACCATAGGCCTCTATTTCCCAAGGTTGATCCCAGTAGGATGTATCATCATCATATTTTTCACCAAACCATAATGTTATATACTTATCTTTTTTAAACTTATCTTTAGCTTCGCCTTTGGCATGCTGTTTCACATGAACCATCTCATGTGCCAGGACCTTGAACATATTAATCTTTTTTCGTGTCCTTAATATCTCAATATTAAATTCTCGTGGATTGTTGTCGCCTGTAATTTCGTAATCACAAAAACCTCCGGCGTCTAGCTTTTCACGTACAATAATTTTAATAGATAAGTTTTTTGTCAATTGCGGGGACATTAAATTTTTGGCAAATGAATCAGCTGCTAACTTTAGCAAATACACCAGCGTTCTATCTTTTGCATTTCTAACGGAAACATTCATTTTTTGTCCTCCACTTTTATTTATGCCGCTAGTTTCATCTTATCTTTAATATATTCTACTCTATCTATCCAACCTTGTTTAGTTAGAAATCCCCATTCTCGTGTTCTCCAACCATGAATAAACAATGTCCAAGTTGGAGCAGACATTTCTAATCGGTGAAATGAGGTGGCTCTTCGCCATATAATTGAACCAGGCCCTCGCCATGTGCTTTGTTCTCCGACTTTAATACCGTGTCTGTCGAAGACCGGAGTCCATTCTGTATAACCTCCTGCAAGAATAACGGTGAGGTAGTTCCAGGGGTGGTCGTGAACGTCTCTGTCTTCGTCGGAGAGGAGGAGCTTGTGGATAAAGATGTTTGGGTAGGGTCTGACGGTATCGAATGCATTTATTTTTTCCTTAAAACATAGATAGTATCTGTGCATGTAATCTCTGCCAAATCTATCTTGGATAATACGTTTTCTATTTAGTTTTTCAAGCAATCGTAAAAGCATGATATAAATTTGGTGTTATACTTTATCAATTTCGTTTGCTTCTTTAATCAATGTATTAACATCTTCAAGTGTATTACATGTGATTTTTACTTGTGTCCAGTCATCATTGGTATCACGCCCGCTAACTTCAACCATATAACCATTATCATATAGATTGATAGTTAATGAATCATTAATTTTAACTAATTTGTCGCTGATTTTTTTAATTTGTTTCTTAGCCATTTTATTTCCTTAAGTCCATAGTGACTGTCTAATTTTAATGAGGCGAATCATCATTGCTTCATCCTCTGCCATGTGTTCTGCTTCAATTTTATGTGATAAATCCAAAGCAGCCATACATTCTTTTCGTTCTTCTTCTGTTTCATTCTCGTGACCCCATAGATCACTTCCAGCTTTTTGTCTGCGCTTTTCGCAATATGCAGACCATCCACTAGCTTCCATTGGATCGGGGCGATTGCGATATGTTTGTGTCCACCACAAATAAAGTTCTTTAATTTCTTTTGCAGAAGTTGCTTGACTTGTAAGTTCATTTTCATGCATAAGAGTTGCTGCCCAATCAAGATGATCTAGACCTGCTTGAGGACAACGCCATGTTCTCCAACGGAACCAACCTTTAGCATAGAATGGAGGATTGTATTTTTTATATGCATCGTCATCCCATGCAATATGTAACCATGCTGTTTCCACTTCAACAAAGTCAACAAGCTCGTTAAACAAACAAGGTAAAATGCGATATCCTACATCCTGCCACTGACCAGGTTTAATGTCACGTGGATGAGCGGTAAGTGCATGAGTACGAGTAACCCAACGATTATTGATATAATATTTTACATCATATAGTTTATCAATTGGCAAACGAACAAATGTTTGAATTGCGTCAAAGGCTTCTTCCACAATCCAATAACGAATCGGATGGGATTCTTTTGCCTCTGTTTCCCATTTATGCCAGCCGGAGCTAGTTGCAGAAGTTGGTTTAGTTGTACCTCGAATCCAATTTGCAACTTTACTGTTTGACCAATATTCTCTCATTTTAAACCTTAATTGACGAGAAGTCTCGTTTGCCTCTACTTATAATATCATTCATATTATATGTGCTTTTAGCTTGTGTGTCAACCCTATCAATGTCCAAATTAGCATCTGTCAAACCCTTTTGAGCAGATTGTTCTAAATCATATAATTTCATCTTTGCTCTATCAACACCAATCATAAATCGCTTATTTGCGGTTGGATCATTATATCGATTCTTTAACTGTTTAACCATAAGCTGATTTAATTGCTCTAGTTCTTCAGTTGAAATCAAAGCAAACATAAAGTCAACTGTTGCCGGCAAACCAAAAGATTCAGAAGTATCTGTTAGTTCAACATCGGTGTTACCATATCCACTTCTAGTTGTCTGCGTAGCTGATAGAATAGGCACATTCTCTTCAACCGCCAAGCCTCGAAGTTCTTCAGCAATAGACTTAATCAAAGTATAAGAATTAATATTTGAACCCGCTTTGAATCTAGAACTTGCGCAAATATTTAAATAGTCAACAATAATCATTGCTGGTTTAAATTGTTTTTTCAATTGCAATTCATTTAACAGTGCTTTAAAGTGTCCGACATGTGCGCCAGCTGTAGGATATTCTTTAATGATAAGATTACCTTCAGTCTTATTACGAATCTTTTCAATACGAGAATCAAACATAGACTTTGGCAAGTCTTTCAACTGATCCATTGTGATGTTCATCAAGTTTGCATCAATACGTTCTGCAATTCTTTCTTCAGCCATCTCTAAAGTAATATACAAAACATTTTTGCCTTGTGCTAAAGTCGATGCTGCTACGTGACACATAAACAAAGACTTACCAACACCAGTACCTGCAAGAACAACATTCAATGTCTTGTTAGGCAATCCACCATTTGTAATTTTATTAAAGTATTCAAGATCGAATGGTGTGCGAGATTCTACACGATGGTAAAATTCATATCGAGAGTCTGCACTTTGTAAGTAATCATGTCCAACATTGTTGTCGAAGCACACTCCTAGTGCTTCTTGTAACAATGACGGAATTCCATCTTCAGATTTTCCTTTGTCTCTGCCATCAATGATAGCAATGGATGAAAGGATAGCATTATAAATTGCTTTGTCTTTACAGAATTTTTCTGTTTCTTTATATAACCAATCCCTATTGTGTTCTGTGGGATCAAGTAAATTAACTATATCTACAATCTCTTTATATTGATCTTCTGTTAAAGACTTATCATTTTGAACAGCAATGACCAAAGCATCTTTGTTCGGTACTGCATTATACTGGTCAATAAAATTCTTAACTTGATCGTAAATAATCTTTTCGTTATTATCTATAAAATACTCCCGCTTTAAAAACGGGATTACTTTTCTCATATACTCATCGTCATTGACTAGATTCTGTAGAATCACTGTCTCGATTTTCGAATTCATCAATTGCCTTTTCTAATATATTATTCACAACCCGTTCAAGGGTACCATTAAATTTATCAGACTGATAGTCTACGTCTGTTTTTCCGTTTGCTTTTTTAACAATGGTAAAGTCAAGTGCAAGTGTTCCGTCACTATTATCTTCCATCTGGAGGGAAGCAATACTGATGGTTGTTCCGGCAAACTCACCTTCCAAAAGTTCGACGCCCCATAAATCACCGTTTTCATTTTTTAGTGCCCAAGGTTTATACTTCACTAGCATTATCAAACTCCTCTGCGAGATCAACTTCATCAAAGCTTCGGCCCAACATTTCACCGCCCGCCATGCGATACTTGCTTTCAATATATTCTCTAAAGCTTGCAGATGTTAATATAGATAACCAAAACTCTTTAGTGTAGGTATCTTTAATTCTGAATTTTTTATCTTCAACTTCGCCTGATTCTTTATTAACACGAGAGTACCAACCATTAGATGGCTTAATAACAAAACCACCTTCAAGTGCTACATCTAATAGACCAGACCATTTGCTAATACCACCTTCGAATGTTACTTCAACAGGGATCTTAGACTTCTCACGAACGAATCTAGATTTCTCTACATTAACAATGAAGTTATATCCAACAACTTCTGTTCCGTCTTTTTCTTGTTGACGACCAATAATAAAGATGTTGTCTGCAGAATAATAAATTCCAGTACCACCTGAAACAATTTGTTTAGGGAACAAACCAATTTCAGAATAAGTATGATTAACAACAACCATTGGAATATCTTTAATAGTCAAATGAGGTGTTACCATTCTAAACAATGATTTCATCTGTTTAGCACGAGTCATATCTGCAACAGACTTACCTTCAAGTGCATCGTCAACTTCTTTCTTAGAAGCTAAGTTACCTACTGAGTCAACAATAATAATAACATGATCGCCTCGCTCTACGCTATTGACTTGCGACATAATATCAAATTTTAATTGTTCAATGTCTGTAATAGGTGTATGTAGAATACGACTAGTATCAATTCCAAAGTTATCAAAGTATGCTTGCGGTGAACCAAACTCTGAATCATAGAATAAAACGACAGCATCTTCATACTTATCAGTATATGCTTTAGCAAGCAACAAGGAAAATGCTGTTTTAAAATGTTTAGATGGACCTGCAAATACTGTTAGCCCAGGAGTTAGACCTCCTTCAAGGCTACCTGACAATGCAACATTCATCATAGGAACTGAAGTCTGAATCATATCCTTCTTTGCGAAGAATTTAGATTTGTTTAAAACTTCAGTTTCTTTAATTGTAGAATTCTTTTTTAATTTATCGAGTAATGACATATTGTTCCTTTATAAAATCACTTGCCAAGGTTTTCGTGTTTCCCTTGGACATATTTTTCCATCATAAACTAATCTCTCAGTATTTCTAATATAGTGATGCAAATAAAATTCAACTCCTTCAGTAGGAAGAGTCTCAACAAAACATCTAAAAGATGATTCCATTAAATGAATTTGTTTTGCATTTTGTAATAACAAGCCGAAGTGAAATGGATTCTCCGACTTATCGTTATTAATTATTATAACATCGTTACCAACTAAGGACAATACTTTTTCTTTATCAAAAGAAAATCCTCTGCTTGGATCATCTTGAACAAACACATATTCTTTATGGTCTGGATTAAGTTTATTAAATATCCGATTTTCTTCTTGCATATTTCTAGGATAATGAAAAGAAGTGAATCTATGTTTCCAATCCATTTCAATTGAATTGTAATAACATTCATGCCCACCGGGAAATCTAGCTGACATTGAAGCCCATGATTCTTGATAATACTTAGTATTAGGGCCAGCTAAATCTTCAAATGGTTGACCTGGCAATATTGTATGTCCTAGAATATAAAGATAGTCTGGATTGATTTGAGATATTACTTGCCTTGAATGAGCATACTCCATACCTGAAACAATTGCAACAACTCTAATTCTAGGATCATCGCTAAACATATGGGCTACCAACGGGGCATATTGTTGCCATGCTAGTACATATAAAAAATCCATTTTCTTTTCATTAACCATGTGGCGGGCCATACCGTTATATGATATATGGTCACCCAATCCTAGCATGTGAAATAATACACCTGTTGTCATAATATATCCTTAAAATTAGTTGCACCAACTCTGTTTGGCTTCACCATAATACTCACGAGCGAATCCGTTTGAAATCAAAGCAGCGCGTAGACTTTGCCCATTAATTAGAATGTCGCCAAGAATACGACCTCCAAATTTATCCCATCCATAAAGAGTTGCTTGAAACTTACCACCCTGTGCTGCTGCTGTAGCAATCGCATTCTTAGTGAAAGCTGATGCTGCTTCTCCTCGTTGAGCTTCGCTAGGGCACATTGCTCTATGTCCTTTTTCGGGAGTGTCAACTCCAAAGACTCGGACAGCCAATTCTGGTTTGAGCGGTTTAGGTAGAAAAGGTGCGGCAATAACAACGGTGTCGCCATCGCTTACTCTTAAGATTTGTGCGTCGTATGTAACTCCTTGAGGAGTCTTTTGTGCATAAACTAAAGATGTACTAAATAGTAATGCGAATGTTAATAATATTTTTTTCATGCGAATAATCCTTCTAATGTTGCTTGTGGTTTTGCAGACCAACCGACACCATTTAAAATTGTTGTTAATGGTTCAAGAAATGATTTCTCAAACATAATGTCATAATCTACATACTGCTTCAAATTGAACTCTTCGGGAATAACATTGATAAAGGCAATACAATTTTCTTTAATCAAATTTGGTTCTTTTAAGTAAATGAATTTGATCTTATCGCCTTCATTTATAAGTTCATACTTTTTGTCTATCTGTTTTTCTTTTAAATAAAAGTTATATAACAATGCTCCCCTTACGTGCATAGGTGTGCCTTGTTTATAAATGCTACCTCTATCTGTATATTTATCGACTCCGTTTACGCCTCGAGGAAAGGCAATCAATTCAGGTGTCATCTTACGATACTTAGATTCGAACTCTCTAATATAATCTTGTAGTTGTGATTCTGTTCCAACCAAAGCCAATTTAACAGCGGCCTTCAAAGCATCACGAACTGGTTCGGGTGTAGAAGATCTAACAATCTCCAATCCCATGACTTTTAACTTTGGCTCTTTATATTGAACACCCTCATTATTATATACATTCAAAGCATATCGTTTCTTAGCAACCCAAATGCCTCGGTCTGCAATAACCTCACGCTTAAAATAAATCTTTGTTTCAAACGCATTAGTATAATCTGCAAGACCATCGCAGGCTTTATTAATTGCCTTCTCAATCTTTTCGTTACAGATTTTATCTAGAATTTCTACGATCTTTTCTTTTGGTTGATCTTTGTAGAACTTTTGAACCAATGGATCAAGTGTAATATAACAAGCATCTGTATCTGAATAGAATGAATAGACATGATCTGTTGTACCACATACTTTATTTAGATATTCATTTAATGCTGCGCCAACTGTTTGAATAATATACTGACCTGACATAGTAATGCCTTCAGCAATATTTGCATCGTAGAATCTAAAGAACTCATTTCCCCATGCGCCAAATAACGAATTCAATTGAATCTTACGAGCCATCTGAAAGTTATTAAACTTTGCAATCTCTTTTTGCCATTTCTTATCTTTTGTTTCTTCATACTTAGATTGAGCGGCCAACATCAGCTTCTTATATTTTTGTCGATCGTCAAATAGCTTTTGAACAATCTCAGGAAACAGACCTTGCTTTTCCCTAGTATAACAAAAGCCATTTGCAGACATACACAAGTTCTTTTCTTTTAGGTCATCTAAATTATATTTGTTTTTAAGCAATTGTTCTACAGTAGTACTCTTTGTCTCTCGTTTGACCTGAGTTTCTGGGGACAAATTATACTGCATAATAATACTCGGATACAGACTTGTCGCATCAAAAGATACAACCCAATCATATTGTCCTGGACGTGGTTCTTGTACATACGCGCCTACAATAGATCTTGCTGGTAATCCTTCTCGCTGATGAACAACAATGTTCTGATTCCACAAGTGATTCCACAAGATGCAATCCCAAGTACGTACAGCTGAGAATACATCTACATAATTACACTTAGCGTCATACGCCATTGTCAGAATCAGTTCAATCAACTTCATCTTATCTTCAAGTTGGTCGACAAGCTCTACGTCAATTACGTTATACTCAACGAACTTTTGCCAATCATTTTTATAGAAGTCTCGGAATGAAGTATATTCTGCATACGATAATTTTTCTTTACCCAATTCTACTTTGGCAATGTGATCTAACTTATATGATTCTTGCGCACTATAAGTAAACTTCTTATATAGATCAAGATAGTCTAGAATAGCAACACCTAGAATATCGTATGTAAGTTCTGTACGATTCATACGGGTAAACTCTTTTGCCTTCACTACTCCCCACGGAGATAGCTTACGAACATATTCGTCTCCTAGAATACGAGCAATACGAGAACACAAATATGGAATATCAAAAAACTCTAGATTCCATCCTGTTAAAATATGAGGGCAATTATCCTGCGTATACAGAACAAACTTCTGCAAAAGATCATATTCATCTCTACATTGAATGTAAGTATGATTATCTTTAGTTACATTGAAATGTTTTGTTCCAAACGTAACAAGTTCTTTAGTATTTGCATCTTGAATTGTAATTAGTAACAATTCCTCTTTTGGATCACGAACATCGGGGAAGCCAAGTTCTGCAGATGTTTCAATATCCAACGACCAAATTTTAATCTGCGAAATATCAAACTCTACTTCTCCCGGAAACGTCTTTGTAATATACTGATATGCGTAATTCGTGTTGCCAAAGATAGGAAAGTTTTCTACTTCTTTATATCTGCTGACATAATCTTTGGCATCGTTAATATCTGCAAATTCAATTTCTTCAAGAAAATCTCCGTATAACGATTTATGCTGAGTTTGTTTTTGAGATTTAGTATATAGACTTGGTTTGAATTCAATTTTATCTTGTACAGTCTTACCGTTATTTACACCTCTTACTAGAATACGGTTACCATACTGATTCACATTAGTGTAGAACTTCATTAAAAACCTTTTTAGACACAATAAATAATTGTTCATTATAATATAAATTGCCTAGAAAGTCAACAGAATAGGCTAAAATATAACCAAAAATCTTCATATTTGTTAAGGCATAAATATATGATTAACATAGGATTGTTTGTGCTGTTAAAATGATAATAACCGGAATTAATGTTTCAAACGGGGTCACTCTCAAATCGCAGTTTAGAGCGCCTGAACCGCCTACGATAGGTGTTGCTAATGTATTATCCAATAACAGCGTCAATATATCATTTACAGGACCTGTATTAAACGGAGATTCTGCTATTATAGGATATACCGCATTATCTTTTCCGGACAATATTAAAAATGAAATATTAGATCCAAATGCATCTAATATTACAATTACCGGATTGAATGACAATACTAATTATACATTTAGTGTTACCGCAAATAATAGTGATGGTCCTAGTGCAAATAGTTCTTCAAGTAATTTAATTTTAACAGATAGCTATCCTCCCGCACCAACAATTAGTTATGTAGAAATTACTTCCTCTACATCTGCAAATATTGTTTATACTGCACCTGCATATAATGGCAATTCAACAATTACATCATACACTGCAGTAAGTAATGTGGGTAACGTATCTGCTACAGTTAGTACTGCCAATAGCGGAAATATTACTATAACCGGATTAGCAAATAACATAACACATGGGTTTTCTGTTTATGCCGTAAATCAATATGGCAGAGGAATTTCGAGTAATTTAACAAATGGGTTCTTTATTCATCCTACTGTATATTCTGCCCCAAATTCACCTACAATATCATATGCAGAAACAAGGGATGGAGTAAGTGCAAATATTGTTTATACCGCACCTGCAATAAATGGTAATTCTGAAATTATATCTTATACTGCAACTAGTATTCCTGGCAATGTAAGAGCAACTGTAAATACTGCCAATAGCGGAAATATTTCATTAGGTGGCCTAACAAGAAATACAGATTACACATTTGTGGTAACTGCTACAAATGCTTTTGGCACAAGTTCAAATAGTAATATAAGTAATAGTATAACAACTTTCACAGTTCCAAATGCACCTATAATGGCTGCATGGTCACAATTAAGTGGTACGGCTAATATAAGTTATATTGCACCTAGCTTTACAGGAAGTACGCCAATCACTAGTTATACTTTAGTTAGTGTTCCTGAAAATAGAACAACTACAGTATTAACCGCAAACAGTGGTAGTATTCTTATGCCGGGATTGACTATTGGCAAGACATATGTGTTTGCCGTTTATGCAACTAATAATATTGGTAGTAGTATATTAAGCGAATTTAGTAACTACATTAAAGCAACTACTAATCCAGGGGCACCCTCAATATCATATGTTAAATCTGGCGATATTATTGGCCAAGCAAATATAGTTTATACTGCCCCTGTTTTTGATGGTGGCGATTCTATTATAAGTTATACCGCAAATGCAAATGGTATTGTATATTCAACAGTTACGAGAACAACCTCTGGAAATATTACAGTTACAGGATTGACTACTAATGTGAATTACGAATTTACAGTAGTGGCTACAAATGTTTCAGGAAATAGTTTACCTAGTACGGCAGTATACCACACATTAACAGCGCCAACACCAATCGCAACACAGTTGTTATTGATAGCAGGTGGAGGCGGCGGTTCCGGTGGCGGATATAATGATTGTAATGGAGGCGGAGGTGCAGGTGGCCTATTATATTATGGTACAGAAACACCAAAACCACCAAACGGGTCGAACGTTCAATTGTTAAAAGGAAGCAATTATGCCGTAACGATTGGGTCTGGAGGAACAGGATTTGCAAACGGATCAAACTCTTTAATAGTAGGTCAGTCTGTAAATCTAATTGCAATAGGAGGTGGTAGAGGCGGGAATCAATCTTATACTCCTTCTATCAGCGGCGATGGCGGCTCATCTGGAGGATCTGCTGGTAATGGCAGCGGCGGTAACTATGGATCAAATGTTGATGGGCAAGGATATCGCGGTGGCGCGGGAGATACATATGCTGCTGGAGGAAATGCCGTAGGCGGAGGAGGTGGCGGAGCCGGAGGCAATGGTGTAGATGGCGGTTACTATGGATCTGGCGGTGGTAACGGCGGCCCAGGTTTAGCATATAGTATTTCTGGTTCATCAGTTGGATATGCAGGTGGTGGTACCAGTGCCGGAGCAGGTGCGGCAAATCAAGCAAGTTCTGGCGGAGGAACTATTAACGTAAATGGCACAACTAATACTGGCGGTGGATCTGGCGCCGGGACAGGATTCTGGGGTGGAGTAATAACTAATAATACAGGCGGTTCAGGTGTTGCAGTTATTAGATACGCTGATTCCGAGCCTGCGGCCACCTTAACCACAGGAAGCCCTAACGTAACAGTAGCTGGCGGATGGAGAACTTATAGATTCTGGCAATCGGGATCGATTACTTTGTAGGGAGAAAATATAATGGCACATTTTGCACAAATTAATGAAACTAATATAGTTGCACAAGTTATTGTTGCGGATCAAGAAGTAATTAATACTGGACTGTTTGGTGATCCGGCATCTTGGATACAAACATCATATAATACATATGGGGGAATGCACAAATTGGGAGGCACTCCATTACGAAAAAATTTTGCAGGTATTGGATATACTTATGATAGGGAACGAGATGCGTTTATTCCACCAAAGCCATATAATTCATGGGTAATGGATGAAGATACTTGTTTGTGGAATCCCCCTATTCCTTACCCAGCAGATGGAAAGCGTTCACCTACGGATGAAGGAAAAGCTTATAAATGGAATGAATCCATTGTTGGATGGGAAGAACTTATTTTTACGACTCCTGAATAATTTAATAAAATAAACACAATGATAATATCGGGAACTAATATAACATCGGGCTTTAATTTACGAGGGACATTGCGTGTTCCAGATGCTCCTACGATTGGGACTGCTTTCATAGTTTCAAACACCAGTGCAAATGTGTCATTTACTGCTCCAATTTTTACAGGGGATACGCCCATAACTGGGTATACTGCGATTGCATATCCCGGGGGAATAAGACAGGATATTTATTCCTCGGAGTCTGGGATAATTACAGTAAATGGATTAACCGATAATACAACCTATACTTTTAGTGTGACTGCTAACAACACCGATGGTCCTAGTGTAAATAGTTCTTCAAGTAATTCTATTACTACAAATAGTTATCCTTCGGCGCCAACAATTAATTATGTTGAGTTGACATCTATTTCAACTGCAAATATAGTATACACCGCACCTGCATATAATGGCAATTCGACAATTACATCTTATACTGCAGTAAATAATGTAGGTGGCGCGGCTACAACTGTGAATACTGCTAACAGTGGTAATATTACTATAACAGGGTTATCACCAAATGTGTCACATAGTTTTTCTGTATATGCAGTAAATGAATATGGCAGAGGCATTTCAAGTAATTCATCATCTAACATATTTACATATAATGTACCAGGGGCACCTACGGTATTATATGCAAGATCAATTTCCGGAACGGCTGCTGACATTGTTTATACTGCCCCCGATTATATTGGTAACTCTGCAATTATTTCATATACTGCAAGAAGTATTCCTGGTAACGTAACTGCTACTGTTAATAGCGGAAACATTACAGTAGGTGGATTATCAATTAATACAAATTATACTTTTGCTGTAAGTGCAACAAATTCTGCGGGGAGTGGTAATGCGACAATATCTAATAGTGTACAAACACTAACTGTTCCAAATCCTCCGATAATGGCTACGTGGGAAGCATCTGATGGTGCTGCAAATATAGGATATACTGCGCCAAGTTTTAACGGTAATTCTCCTATTACAAGTTACACACTAACAACTGTTCCAGAAAATAGAACTGTTACGCGTCAAGGTGCAGAAAGTGGTAATATTAGCATAACGGGTTTGAATTATAATACAACCTATGTGTTTGCGGTTTATGCAACCAATAGTGTTGGTAGTAGTATTCTAAGTAGTTTTTCCGGATACCTAACACCTACTATAGCAACAGATCCTTATTTCAAATATGTCACATTGTTAATATCTGCAAATGGAACAAACAATGCAAACAATAAAGTATTTGTGGATAGCTCAACAAATAATTTTGCAATAACACGTGTCGGAGATTCTACTCCTGGAACGTTTGCTCCGTATGGTACTAAATGGAGTAATTACTTTGATGGATCTAGTTATATGTATCCCGATTCCGCACTTAATACTGCAATGGGTACTGGATTTGCAGGTAATATTATTTCATTTGAAATGTGGATTTATCCTACAAACTTCAATGGTGGATCATATGGGCAAGCTATTACTGGAGCATATGCTGCAGTTGCCGCAAATGGTAGATGGCTAATATATTTAGAGAAAACTGCAGCAACTACGTCAAAATTAAATTTTTCGTATACTACAGGAACCGGTACACAAAATGATCTTGCATCTACAGCATCTGCAATAACACAAAACCAATGGAATCATATTGCAGTAACAGTTGATGCAACAACATCATCAAGTGCAACTGTTAAGTTGTTTGCAAATGGAGTATTGTTAAATACGTTTACGTCTCAAAATATGTCAACCCAAACAGCATATTATCGAGCAGCGGTTATAGGCGGAGCAAATAGTCAGTTTGTATCTGAATTTTTTGGGTATATATCTGACTTTAGAATTTTAAAAGGTTCATTTGCATATACCGGTAATTATACTGTACCAACTGCGCCATTAACTGCAATAACAAATACAGTATTATTAACTTGTCAATCTTACGGATTTAAAGATAATGCAACAAATAATCATACGATAACATTGAGCGGTGCTCCTAAGGTACTTAAATTCTCTCCTTATGCCTTTGACAGATCATATCCGGCAGATGTCTATAGCGGATCTGTATATCTTGACGGCAGTGATGCTTTAACTATACCAGATTCAACTGCATTCACTATGGGGACTAATAATTTTACTATTGAATGTTGGGTATATTTATCCAGTGTAGCGCAACAAGTTTTTATCGGAACATGTGATGCTCCTGGCAATCAAGGCTCAATGAGTTTTGTACTTGGACTAACCAATACATCTTTTCCATTTGCTGCAGTAGGTTATGCGGGAACAATGTATTACTCAACATTTGGCACAACTGCAAAAATTAATCAATGGTATCATATTGCGGGTGTTCGTAATGGTGCAATGGTTAATGTATATGTTAACGGAGTTAAAGGCCCTGATTTAAATATGGGTGCCTTGGCAATAACTGATTCTTCACAGGTAGTGGGTATTGGTCGTAATGGTGCTGGCAATTTTGAGTATGTAACAGGATGGATTTCAGATGTTCGCATTGTTAATGGCACCGCAGTATATACAGCAAATACTACTCCGCCAACAACACCATTAACAGCAATCGCTAACACGAAATTGTTATGTAATTTTACAAATGCTGGTATATATGATGCATCAATGAATACTAATTTACGAACAGTTAACGATGTAAAATTATCTACAACGCAGTATAAGTATGGTTTAAGTAGTATGTATTTTGATGGCACCACAGATTTCGTAACTGTAACGGGCAATCAACAGGCATTGTATTCTATGGGTAATGCTGATTTTACAATTGAAATGTGGATATATACATTATCAAATAACGGCCATTTAATTGATACAAATAATGGAGGAGATGCTTCTGGTTCAGGTAGATTTGCAATGCAAATAAATTCAAATCAACTACAGGCATATAATGGAACTGGGCAGACAATGATTATAGGTGGCACTATAAATACTCAGACATGGTATCATATTGCGTATGCAAGAGCATCTGGTGTTAGTAAACTTTTTATTAACGGGCAGCAAGTTGGGTCAACGTATACCGATACCAATAACTATGTTTGCGGCAATGCCAATAGACCGATACTTGGCGTAAACGGGTACGACGAGGCCTCGGGCTCATTAAATGGTTACATAGATGATCTTCGTATCACTCGAGGATATGCTCGTTATACTTCAACTGGTTTTACACCCCCGGAAAGAGCATTTGAGACAAAATAAAAATGATAATAACCTGACAACCACTTAATAAATAACAAGTAATATTTAAAAAGGAGACAAAATGTTCAACAAAAAGGTAGCCGCAATGGCACTTTTTGTTATGATGTTTGGTAGCACTTTGGCGCAAACGACAAGTGGGACCTCTAGCACAACTGGAGGAACGACAACAGGAACTACTAGTATTATCAATCAAGGTAGTTATGACAGTAAATCGTTAGTAGACACCAATAGCACTTCTAATAGTGTAAGCACAGTTAATAGTAATAGTACAGCAACAAGTAACAGTACTGCAACCAGCACATCTACTGTAAATAGTACTTCTACAAATACTAATAACAACAATAATGCAAGTACCAGTACAAGTACAAACGTAAATACTAATAACAATGTTAATAGCGGAACACAGACGCTTAATAACAATAACGTCAATTCTGGTACAATGACGTATAATAACAATAATGTTAATTCTGGCACATTAACAAATGTCAATCAGAATACATCGTCATCTACAAGTAACAATACTAACACCAATACAAATTACAATATAAATAGTGGTACTCAGACATTCAACAATAATAACAATAGTGTAAGTACATCCACAAGCACCAATGTTAATAAAAATGAAAATACTGGTACAATGACATACAATAATAACAATGTTAGTACAGCAACAAATAATAATGTAAGTACTTCTACAAACACAAATAACAATGTGAATACGGGAGACATGACTAATCGTAATATCAGTACTTCTACATCGCAAAGTGTTAGCACAAATAATAATGTGAATCAAAATGCAAACATTAATCAGAACATAAATTCTGGTGAAGTAACTAATATCAATAAAAACGAAACTGTTATTACGCAAAGAGTAATTCAGCCTCCACCAACAGCAGTTGCACCTACAATGATGAGTGGCGGAAACAATGATCTATGTAGTACAGGATCATCTGGTTCAGTACAAACACAAGTATTTGGTGTTTCATCTGGCGGAACAATAAGAGATTTAAATTGTGAAAGATTAAAACTTTCTAAGACCCTTTATGATATGGGAATGAAAGTTGCTGCAGTAGCAGTCATGTGTCAGGATGAGCGAGTGTTTAACGCAATGATGAATGCTGGAACACCTTGTCCGATTGAGGGTAAGATTGGTGAACAAGCTAAACTTGCATGGGAAGATAATAAAGATAAAATCCCACAACGACCTAAAGAAGACAAATATGAAACTGCTAAAAACATTGGCTTCGGCTCTTTGCTTGGCGTTCTTGTTCACGCTGCTTTCAAGTAAAGCGCAAACACCAGAGCCAGGTCAAGTCTATACCACAGGAAATATTGTCCAAACAACTCCTCAAGGTGGACCTACACCTTGGGTAAATGGCGTCTATCAGAACAATCTCACTTGTTGGGGTTGGGGCGATCCAGGTTATTGTGGGCCAAATCCAATTGTTCGTCCGGGAGATAGCATTAACTTTTCTTATGGTATGACCAATTTGTATCAGCTGCAAACAATTACAAATATTCTACCAAACACAGGAACTGGACTTTCAGTAAACGGATATAATTTTGGATTTACTGCTAAGAACGGAAATGGGTGGGATGATGGAAGAATGGACTATCTTACTGCTTATGTCAGTTTATATGGTGCAAACGGTTCTACAGTATTCAATAAAAACTATGATTTAAATTCTAGATTTAA
>Ga0315899_10000379_pt1 | contig 54347 bp, 47 predicted proteins | sample LakEriMetagenome_2_FD_203518 | JGI IMG/M metagenome (GOLD analysis project Ga0315899, IMG submission 203518) | Freshwater fungal communities from buoy surface, Lake Erie, Ohio, United States - Buoy 4 MA112 | ecosystem: Environmental > Aquatic > Freshwater > Lake | place: USA: Lake Erie, Ohio... | reverse complement strand
CAGCGCCGGCATCGTGAAGTCGACGACGAGCGCGCGCCGATCGAGCATCGGGTTCAGCCGCGCGAGCCAGTCGGCGACGACCGGCATGATCCGCGACGGTCGCAGCTCGCCGAGCGACGGGAGCAACACCATGCCGTCGGGCGAGGTCTTGCCGGCCACGCGCGGGCGCTGCGCGTCGGGCAGGGGATAGAGCAGCTCCTTGATCTGGCGCTCGACGACCGGCGCCTTCTCCTCGATCACCAGCAGCTCTTCCAGCCCCTGCGCGAACTCGAGGATCCGCGTCGGCTCGAGCGGATACACCAGCCCGACCTTGTAGACACGCACGCCCGCGGCCGCGAGTGCGTCGGGGTCGAGGTCGAGCCGACGCAGCACCTCCATGAAGTCGAAGTGCGCCTTGCCGACGGTGACGATGCCGAGCGTGGCCTTCGGCGACGCCACGACGTGGCGGTCGATCGAGTTGAGCCGCGCGAACGCGCGGACCGCGTCGAGCTTCGCGGCGAGCCGCGCCTCGATCGCGAGCGAGGGCAGGTCGGTCGCGCGCACGTGCAGCGGCCCGACCCCGGGCGGCGACGCGAAGTCCACCGGGTCCTCGAAGTCGAGCGCGACGCGGTCGAGGTCGACGGTCATGCCCGACTCGACCACTTCGCTGATCGCCTTGAACCCGACCCACGCGCCCGAGAAGCGCGACAGCGCCCAGCCGTAGAGCCCGAACTCGAGGTACTCGGCGACGCTCGCCGGATGCAGCACCGGCATCGACCAGGCCTGCATCGCGACGTCCGACTGGTGCGGCATCGACGAGGACACGCAGCCGTGGTCGTCGCCCGCGACCACCAGCACGCCGCCCGACGGGCTCGAGCCGAACGCGTGGCCGTGCTTCAGCGCGTCGCCCGAGCGGTCGACGCCCGGCCCCTTGCCGTACCACATCGCGAACACGCCCTCGACCCTGCGCTCCGGGTCGAGCGCGACGCGCTGGGTGCCGAGGCACGCGGTCGCCGCGAGGTCCTCGTTGATCGCCGGCAGGAACTCGACGCCGGCCGCCTTCAGCAGCGGCGCGGCCTTCCACATCTGCTGGTCGATCATGCCGAGCGGGCTGCCGCGGTAGCCGGAGACGAAGCCGGCGGTCGCGAGGCCGCGGCGCGCGTCGAGCGCGCGCTGCATCAGCGGCAGGCGGACGAGCGCCTGGGTGCCGGTGAGGAAGACCTGGCCGGAGGTCGCGCGCAGGTTGTCCGACAGCGCGTAGCCGGCGTTCGGCAGGGTCGGGTCGGCCATCGCGCGCTCCTCGAGGGGGTGTCGAGCGAGTCTAGGTCGCCGGTCGGGGAAAAGGTTTGCGCGATTCGCACGAATCCGCCTAGAGTCGAACGATCCGTTTCCCGAGATGCCAGGAATGAGCGACGAATCGTTCGACAAGGCTTCCAGGGCGATCCTGCGCGAGCTGCAGCAGGACGCACGCGTGCCGCAGCAGTCGCTCGCCGAGCGGGTCGGCCTGAGCCCGACGCCGGTGTGGCGCCGGATCCGCGAGCTCGAGGCGCGCGGCGTGATCCGCCGCTGGGTCGCGCTGCTCGATCGCGAGAAGCTCGGGCTGCACGCCTGCGTGCTCGCCAACGTGTCGCTCGAGCGGCACGTCGAGGGCGTGGTCGAGGGCTTCGAGCGGCAGGTGCGGGCGTGCCCGGAGATCGTCGAGTGCCACGGGATCACCGGCGAGGCGGACTACCTGATCAAGGTCGTCGTGCCGGACATGAAGGCCTACGACCGCTTCCTGCACGAGGTGGTGTTCCGGATTCCGGGCGTCGCGAGCATCCGCACGAACGTCGTGCTGAGGGAGGTGAAGTACGAGACGGCGCTGCCGCTGTAGGGCGCGGCGCGCCGCGCGGGGGGGCGGTCGGGATCCGCGGGTCGTCAGCGATGTCCGACCGCCACGACGGGCGAACGTTGCGCGGCCACGTTGTCCAGTGCAGGATGTCAGGCCGGCTTGACGTCCGCCCGAGGTGACCCATGCAGAACACGTCGATGTCCTACGGCGCAGGTGCCGCCGCCCGTTCCTCCGCCGCCCCCTGGGGCCAGCGCCGCGGCTGGCGCTACGGCAGCGCCGACTTCACGGTGAAGTCGCTGATCGTGTTCCTCGCGGTCGCGCTGTTCCCGCTGGCGGCCTTCGTGTTCAACGGCTTCGCGGCGCCGTCCTGGCCCACCGACTACCCGCTGATCGGCGTGCTGTGGATGCTGTTCATGGCGCTCGCGTTTCCGCTCTGGACGTGGGGCGAGGCACGCGAGTTCGAGCGCTGGACGGCGACGATGGAGCCCGCGCAGCGCGACGCCGCGCATGCGCGCCAGTCGGCCCGCGCCGCGAACGCGCGGCTGTTCTGGTTCGGCACGCTCGCCGCGTACGGCATGGTCGCCGTGCTGGCGCTGGCCGCGCGCTGACGACCGCCCGCCGGGCGCGACGCCGCGCCCGGCGCCCCGGTGCCGGCCCGGGTCAGCGGCCGGTGAACCGCGGCGGGCGCTTCGCCGCGACCGCGGCGCGCCCCTCGGCGAAGTCCTCGCTCGCATGCGCGACGCGCTCGCGTTCGCGCAGTGCGGGCAGGTCCCAGCGGCCTTCGGCGATCTCGTTGAGCGAGCGCTTGGTCGACTGCGCCGCGAGCGGCGCCAGGCCTGCGACGGCGGTCGCGAGCGCGTCGAGCGTGGCGTCGAACGCGACGGCGTCGGGCGCCACCGACTCGAACGCGCCGACCGCCGCGAGCGCGTCGATCGGCAGCGCCTTCGCGGTCAGGAACGCGCGCTTGGCGAGGTCGGGGCCGAGCCGCGTCACGTAGCGGCGCAGCCCGCTCGGGTAGTAGTGCAGCCCGAGCGCGGCGGCCGGCATCCGGAACTCGGTGCCCGCGAGGCCCACGCGCAGGTCGCAGGCAAGCACCAGGTCGGTCGCGCCGCCGTAGACGCTGCCCTTCAGCGCGCAGATCGTGATCGGTCGCATCGATTCCAGGGCATCGGGCACCTTCTCGAACAGGCCCGGGCCGTGGCCCTCGTCGTCGAAGCCGCCGAGGTTGTAGCCGGCGCAGAACACCGGGCGTTTCTGGCCCGCGGTGTTCGCGGCGAGCACGACGACGCGCACCGACGTGTCCGCGTCGAGCCGCGCGCACGCGTCGAGCAGCGCGTGCAGGTCGGCGTCGTGCAGCGCGTTGCGCTGAGCGGGGCGGTTCAGCACGATCGTCGCGATCGGGCCGTCGATCCGCACGAGCGGGGTGGAGGCGGCGGTCTCGGTCATGGCGGGGCGGTCCGGGGAGGCGGCGTGCGGTGCGCGCATCGTACCCGCCGCGCGCGCGCTGGCCGGCGCACCCCGTTCCGCGCGATGATGCGCGCACCATGGGCGAGAACGAGCGCAAGGCCGCGATCGCGACCGGCATCGCGGTGATCTGCGCGATGTTCGGCATCGAGTCGACGGTCGCGCACCACCACGCGCCGAGCCCCCTGTCGTGGCTCGTCTGGACGCTGCTCGGCGCGGTCGGCGGCGCGTCGGCGCTGATGGCGATCGTCTACCGGCGACGCGCGAAGGGCGGGGCTCGCGGGCGCTGAGTGCGCGGCATCCCGGGCCGCGCCGCCGACGCGCTCATGCGTCGTCGCCCGCCTCGCGCTCGCGCCGCAGCAGCTCGACCTTGCGCGCCGCGCCCCAGCGGTAGCCCGACGGCGAGCCGTCGCCGCGGACCACGCGGTGGCATGGGATCGCGACGGCGACCGCGTTGGCCGCGCAGGCGGCCGCGACCGCACGCGCCGCCTCGGGACGGCCGATCGCGCGCGCGACCTCGCCGTAGCTGGCGGTGCGCCCGCGCGGGATCATGCGCAGCGCCTCCCAGACCTGTCGCTGGAATGCCGTGCCGCGCACGTCGAGCGGCAGCTCGAGCGCCGCGTCCGGCCGCTCGACGAACGCGAGCACGCGGCCGACCCACTCGCGGAACGCGGGGTCGCCGTCGACGAGCGAGGCCTTCGGGAATCGTGCACGCAGCCGCGCGGCGAGCGCCTGCGGCGCATCGCCGAACTCGATCGCGCACACCCCCCGCTCGGTCGCGGCGACGAGGACCGCGCCGAGCGCGCACGGCTCGACCGCCCAGCGGATGCGCTGCCCGGCGCCGCCCGCGCGGAACGACGACGGCGACATGCCGAGCGCGGCGCCCGCCTCGCCGTAGAAGCGGCTCGACGAGCCGAAGCCGGCGTCGTAGATCGCGTCGGTGACGCGCGGCGCGGCCTGCAGCGCGGCGTGCGCGCGACGCGTGCGCAGCGCGGCGAAGTAGGCCTTCGGCGAGACGCCGACGGTCGCCTTGAACACGCGGTGGAAGTGGCGCGGCGTCAGGCCCGCCGCGGCGGCGAGCGCATCGAGCGCGATGCCCGAGTCGCTGCGCTCGAGCGCGGCGCACGCCTCGAGCACCAGGGCGCGGTGGCGCTCGGCGAGCGGCGGCGCGTCGGGGCGGCAGCGCAGGCACGCGCGGAAGCCGGCGGCGGCCGCGGCCGCGGGTGCGTCGAAGAAGCGCACGTTCTCGCGCCGCGCGGGTCGTGACGCGCACGAGGGCCGGCAGTAGACCCCGGTGGTGCGCACGGCGTAGACGAAGCGGCCGTCGCGCGACGCGTCGCGCCGTCGAACCGCGTCCCAGCGGTCCGCGTCGGTCTCGGTGTCGGTCGCCGCGGTATCGCTCGGGCGGGGAGGGGTCGATGCGGGCATCGCGGCAGGGGCGCGCGTCGGCGGCGACGCGATCGGCGTGGGCGTGCAGGCGTGGGGCACGGGGCGCTCCGGTCGGGGGGGAGGTGCACCCAGTGTCGGCGCCGACCGCCGGCGCCGCACTCCGGATCATGACGCGGAATCGGCCCGCGCCGTGCCCGCCGACGGCCTGCCCGCGTTCCAGCCCCGCCGGCCGGGCGGGGCGACGTCCGGCGGGCTGTGCCACACTCGACGCTTCCCGATCCGCCTCGTACCAGGAGACCCCCATGGCTGAAGCTTTCATCGTCGCCGCCGCGCGCACCGCCGGCGGCCGCAAGGGCGGCCGGCTGTCCGGCTGGCATCCCGTCGACCTGTCGGCCCAGGTGCTGAACGCGCTGGTCGACCGCAGCGGCATCGATCCGGACGCGATCGAGGACGTGATCATGGGCTGCGTCGGCCAGATCGGCGAGCAGGCCACCGACGTCGCCCGCAACGCGGTGCTCGCCTCGAAGCTGCCCGAGCACGTGCCCGGCACCTCGGTCGACCGCCAGTGCGGCTCGTCGCAGCAGGCGGTGCACTTCGCCGCGCAGGCGGTGATGTCGGGCACGATGGACGTGGTCATCGCCGCCGGCGTCGAGAGCATGTCGCGCGTGCCGATGGGCTCGCCCTCGATCCTCGCGGCCAAGAACGGCATGGGCCACTACATGAGCCCCGAGATCCGCCGCAAGTACCCCGGGCCCGACTTCAGCCAGTTCATCGGCGCGGAGATGATGGTCAAGAAGTACGGCCTGACCCGCGACGACCTCGACGCGTACGCGCTGCAGTCGCACCAGCGCGCGATCGCGGCGACCAAGGCCGGCGCGTTCGAGAAGGAGATCGTGCCGCTCGCCGTGCGCCGCGCCGACGGCACCGCCGCCGACGAGATGCACGTCATCGACGAGGGCATCCGCTTCGACGCGAGCCTCGACGGGATCAAGGCGGTCAAGCTGCTGCAGGAGGGCGGCGCGATCACCGCGGCCAACGCCTCGCAGATCTGCGACGGCGCGGCCGGCCTGATGGTGGTGAGCGAGAAGGCGCTGAAGCAGTACGGCCTGACCCCGATCGCCCGCGTGCACCACCTGACGCTGATCGGCCACGACCCGGTGATCATGCTCGAGGCGCCGCTGCCGGCGACCGAGCGGGCGCTGAAGAAGGCCGGCATGAAGATCGACGACATCGATCTCTTCGAGGTCAACGAGGCCTTCGCGTCGGTGCCGCTCGCGTGGCTCAAGGCCACCGGCGCGGACCCGGAGCGGATGAACGTCAACGGCGGCGCGATCTCGCTCGGCCACCCGCTCGGCGGCTCGGGCGCGAAGCTGATGACCACGCTGGTCCACGCGCTGCACGCGCGCGGCAAGCGCTACGGCCTGCAGACGATGTGCGAGGGCGGCGGCCAGGCGAACGTCACGATCCTCGAACGGCTCTGAGCGCCGGCCCCCCGGGGGCCTCGACGGGGCGCGCCGCCGGGCGACCGGGGCGCGCCCCGTGTCGTTTCGGGCGGCGCTCGCAGGCTCTTGCCGTGGGGGTCCTGGTGGATGCGAGCGCTCGCTCACTGCAGGGCGAGCCCGGGCCGGCCGACCGTCGGGCGCCGACCCCGGAGCCGACCGGCCGGTGCGCCGGGCTTACGACCGCGGCCGGGCGTACGGCCACGGTTACAACCGGTCACCCGGCTTACCGCCTGGCCCGACTCGGTGTCGTGAAATGGGAATACCGTCCATTTCACGCCGGCCAGCATCCCGCCCCGGCGTCCCGACACCCAAGGAGCCCGAAATGACCCGCACCGCCACCGCCCTCGCCGCCGTCGCGCTCGCCCTCGCGTCCGCCGGCGCGTCCGCCCAGACCCAGACCCAGACCCAGACCGGAACGCCGCGCGTCGACACCCGCCAGGCCAACCAGGACGCCCGCATCGACCAGGGCGTCGCGTCCGGCGCGCTGACCGCGCCCGAGACCCGCCGCCTCGAGCAGGGCCAGGTCCGCTTCGCCCGGATCGAGGACCGCGCGAAGGCCGACGGCGTCGTGACCCGGCAGGAGCGCGTGCGCCTGCACCACGCGCAGGACGTCGAGGGCCGCCGGATCTTCGGGCAGAAGCACGACCGGCAGCACGACGTCGACCGCAACGGCCGCATCGACCGCCCGGCGATGCGCTGAGCCTCGCCGGCCGCCGTCAGAACCCGACGCGCAGCGACAGCCGGACCGTCCGCGGCTCGGCCGGGTGCAGGTGCCGGTCGTCGACGCCGGCGGCCGGCTCGCCGGGGAGCCGGCTGCGATAGAAGTACTCGATGTCGTTCGCCCGTCGGTCGGTCAGGTTGAACGCGTCGAGCAGCGCGTCGATGCGCGGCGCGAGTCGATACGCGACGCGCAGGTCGGCGAGCGTGAACGGCGAGGACTCGACCGACCCGTCCTCGACCAGCGGCCGTGGCCCGACGCGGCGCACGCGCAGCCCGCCCGACCATGCGCCGGCCCCGACCACGCTCGCCCCGAGCGACGCGACCCGGCCGACCGACCCGGGGACGAACGGCCCGGCGGCGTCGCCGTCGACGAAGCGGGCCTTCGACAGCGACAGGTCCGCGTCGAACGCGAGCCAGCGCCACGGCATCCAGCGCGCGTTCAGCTCGACGCCCTGCCTGCGGCTCGCGCGGCTCGGCTCGGTGGTACCGGCGTCGCCGACGAAGACCAGCTCGGAGTCGATCTCGAGCACCCAGGCCGCGACCGACGCGACGAACGACGGCGACGGCGCCCAGCGCGCACCGAGCTCGTAGCCGAGCGCGGGCACGAGCGGCCGGACCGGCACGACCGCCTCGCCGCTGCGCGGGTCGATGCGCGTCGTCGAGCCGCGCGCGTCGTTGCTGTGGAAGCCGCGGCCGATGCTCGCGAAGGTCTCGAGCGTCGGCGACGGCGTGACCACCAGCGCGAGCTTCGGCGAGGCGATCGCGGCCGACGTGCGCCCGCCGTTGTCGGGCAGCGAGGCGTCGACGCGGTTGTCCTGCCGGTCGAGGCGCAGGCCCGCGACCGTGCGCACGCGTTCGGACCAGAAGGTGGTGTGCTCGGCGAACACGCCCGCCTGCGTCGAGGCGACGCGGTCGGCGCGCACCGTCGCCAGTCGTTCGCGCGCCTGCGTGTCGTGCAGGCCGACGTCGATGCGGTCCTGGCGCGCCTGCACGCCCACCGTCGTCGTCGTCGGCAGGCCGCCGAGCGTCGCGCGCCAGGTCCGCGCGACGCGCAGCCCGTAGGCGGTGCGCGCGTCGGCCTGCTCGAACTGGTCGCCGGTGTCGGGGCGGTCGAGCGCGTAGGTGAAGTTCGAGAACAGGTTGAGCCGATAGCGCAGCACCCAGGCGCTCGCCTCGACGCGGCCGTCCTGCAGGCTGCGCCGCAAGCCGCCCGACAGGCTCCAGCGCGAGCTGTCGCCGCCGCTCGTGGGGTCGAGCGAGCCGTAGCGGCCGATCGTGCCCGCGTCGATCGCGCGCAGCGGCACCTGGTCGGTCGCGGTCCAGCGCGCGTCGTAGCCCATCAGCGTGACGTCGTGGCCGTCGGCGGCGGTGCCGGCCGACCAGCGCGCGAGCAGGTTCGTGCGGCGAGCCTGCTGCGGCACCTCCCAGGGCCCGTCGTTGGCGAGCGCCTCTACGCCCAGCAGCAGGTGGCCGTCGGCGACGTGCGGCGAGACCGCGCCGAGCAGGCGCCGGTAGCCGTTGCCGCCGAGCGTGACCTGGCCCATCGGCCGCGCGAGCTGCGAGCGCAGCCGCAGGTCGGCCGCGCCCGCGGCGGAGAAGTCGCCGTCGAGCGCCGAGTACGGGCCCTTGCGCCATTCGATGCGCTCGACCCACTCGGGCACGACGAAGTTGAGGTCGGTGTAGCCGTGGCCGTGCGCGTGCGTCGGCAGGTTGACCGGCACGCCGGCGACCGAGGTCGCGAAGTCGGTGCCGTGGTCGAGGTTGAAGCCGCGCAGGAAGTACTGGTTGGCCTTGCCGTCGCCCGAGTGCTGGGTGACGACCATGCCCGGGATCCACTCGAGCACGTCGGCCGGACGCAGCGCGGGGCGCGCCTGGATCCGCGCCACGTCGATCGCGCCGCGCGAGGCGGCGTCGGTCGAGCCGATCGGCGCGTCGCGCTCGGCGCGCACGGTCACCGGCTCGAGCGTGGCGTCGGGGTCGTGGGCGAGGGCGGGCGCGGGCCCGGCCACGCCGCAGGCTGCGCAGGCGAGGGCGGCGACACGCCGCGCGCCGTGCAGGGCAGGCGACGGGATGGGCATCGTGAACGGCGGATGGACGGCCGAGGATAAGCGTCGAGGCGCCGAGCGCACAAACGGCGAGCCGGGGCGGCCGGCCGTCGATTGACGTTGACGTCAACGTCAATTAGCCTTCCGCCGCCGGATCGTCGAAGATCGCGTCGACGGGCCGCGCGTGCACGCGCGCACCGGGTGTCGCCGACGCAGCCGTCGGCACGCGCCGACGGTCCCGCCCCTCCCGGAGACACCCGCATGACCGACCTGTCCGACGCCAAGAAGCTCGCCGAGTACCGGATGACCCACAAGGTCCGGTTCGTCACCGCCGCCTCGCTGTTCGACGGCCACGACGCGTCGATCAACATCATGCGGCGCATCCTGCAGTCGATGGGCTGCGAGGTGATCCACCTCGGGCACAACCGCTCGGTGAAGGAGGTCGTCGACTGCGCGCTGCAGGAGGACGTGCAGGGCATCGCGGTGTCCTCGTACCAGGGCGGGCACGTCGAGTACTTCAAGTACATGATCGACCTGCTGCGCGCCAACGGCGCCGGCCACGTGAAGGTCTTCGGCGGCGGCGGCGGCGTGATCGTGCCGGCCGAGATCCGCGAGCTGCACGCCTACGGCGTCGAGCGGATCTATTCGCCCGAGGACGGCCAGAAGATGGGCCTGGCCGGCATGATCGGCGACATGATCGCGCGCTGCGACATCGACCTGACGCCGTACGCGCCCGCGTCGCTCGACGCGATCGTGCTGCCGGCGTGCGCGTCGGCGGCGACCGAGGACGGCCGCACCGCGATCGCCCGCTCGCGCCGCGCGCTCGCGCAGCTGCTCACCGCGCTGGAGAACGGCGTGCCGCCGGGCGGCCTCGACGCCGCCGCGTTCGCCGCGCTGCGCACCGAGCTGCACACGCGCGCCGACACCGCGAAGACGCCGACGCTCGGCATCACCGGCACCGGCGGCGCCGGCAAGTCGAGCCTGACCGACGAGCTGGTGCGCCGCTTCCGGCTCGACCAGGACGACGCGCTGCGCGTGGCGATCATCTCGGTCGACCCGACCCGCCGCAAGTCCGGCGGCGCGCTGCTCGGCGACCGCATCCGGATGAACGCGATCGACCACGCGAACGTGTTCATGCGCTCGCTCGCGACGCGCGACGCCGGCAGCGAGATCAGCCAGGCGCTGCCCGACGTGATCGCCGCGTGCAAGGTCGCCGGCTTCGACCTGATCGTCGTCGAGACCTCGGGCATCGGGCAGGGCGACGCCGCGATCGTGCCGCTGGTCGACAGCACGCTCTACGTGATGACGCCCGAGTTCGGCGCGGCGAGCCAGCTCGAGAAGATCGACATGCTCGACTTCGCCGACTTCGTCGCGATCAACAAGTTCGACCGCAAGGGCGCGATGGACGCGCTGCGCGACGTCTCCAAGCAGGTGCAGCGCAACCGCGAGCTCTGGACGACGCCGCCCGAGCGCATGCCGGTGTTCGGCACTCAGGCCTCGCGATTCAACGACGACGGGGTGACTGCGCTCTACCAGGGGCTGCTCGGCAGGCTGGTCGAGCTCGGCCTGAAGCTGCCGCTCGGCGACCGCGCGCGCGAGGGCGCACCCGAATACACCGGCGAGCAGGGCGCGGCGGCCGCGACCGGCGGGCGCCTCGCGCGCGTCGGCCAGCGCCACTCGAGCGCGCGCTCGACGATCGTGCCGCCGGCGCGCGTGCGGTATCTGGCCGACATCGCCGACACCGTGCGCGGCTACAAGCGCAAGGCGCGCGCCCAGGCGAAGCTCGCCCGCGAGGTCCAGCAGCTTCGCGAGACCGCGCGGATGCTGCACGAGGACGACGCGACGAAGTCCGGGGCGCGCGACACGGTGAGCGCGCTCGCCGCGCGTCGGGAGAGTGGACTCGAGGCCGCCTCGCGCAAGCTGCTCGCGATGTGGCCCGACATGCAGCGCGCCTACTCGGGCGACGAGTACGTGGTGAAGATCCGCGACAAGGAGATCCGGACCTCGCTCGTGCGCACCTCGCTGTCGGGCACCAAGATCCGCAAGGTCGTGCTGCCGCAGTACGAGGACCACGGCGAGCTGCTGAAGTGGCTGCTGCTCGAGAACGTGCCCGGCTCGTTCCCGTACGCCGCGGGCGTCTTCGCCTTCAAGCGCGAGAACGAGGACCCGACGCGGATGTTCGCCGGCGAGGGCGACGCGTTCCGCACCAACACCCGCTTCAAGCTGCTCTCCGAGGGCATGCCCGCCAAGCGCCTGTCGACCGCGTTCGACAGCGTCACGCTGTACGGCAACGACCCGGGCCTGCGGCCGGACATCTACGGCAAGGTCGGCAACTCGGGCGTGTCGATCGCGACGCTCGACGACATGAAGGTGCTCTACGGCGGCTTCGACCTCTGCGACCCGGCCACCAGCGTGTCGATGACGATCAATGGCCCGGCGCCCTCGATCCTCGCGATGTTCATGAACACCGCGATCGACCAGCAGGTCGAGAAGTTCGCCGCGCAGAACGGGCGCCAGCCGACCGACGACGAGATCGCGAAGATCCGCGCGTGGACGCTGGCCAACGTGCGCGGCACGGTGCAGGCCGACATCCTCAAGGAGGACCAGGGCCAGAACACCTGCATCTTCTCGACCGAGTTCTCGCTGAAGGTGATGGGCGACATCCAGGCGTACTTCGTCCACCACGACGTGCGCAACTTCTACTCGGTGTCGATCTCCGGCTACCACATCGCCGAGGCCGGCGCGAACCCGATCTCGCAGCTCGCCTTCACGCTGTCGAACGGCTTTACCTTCGTCGAGGCGTACCTGGCCCGCGGCATGCACATCGACGACTTCGCGCCGAACCTGTCGTTCTTCTTCAGCAACGGCATGGACCCGGAGTACACCGTGATGGGCCGCGTGGCGCGGCGCATCTGGGCGGTCGCGATGCGCGACCGCTACGGCGCCAACGACCGCAGCCAGAAGCTCAAGTACCACTGCCAGACCAGCGGGCGCTCGCTGCACGCGCAGGAGATCCAGTTCAACGACATCCGCACGACGCTGCAGGCGCTGATCGCGACCTACGACAACGCCAACAGCCTGCACACCAACGCGTTCGACGAGGCGATCACGACGCCGACCGAGGAGAGCGTGCGCCGCGCGATGGCGATCCAGCTGATCATCAACCGCGAGTGGGGGCTGGCCAAGAACGAGAACCCGCTGCAGGGCTCGTTCGTGGTCGAGGAGCTGACCGAGCTGGTCGAGGAGGCGGTGCTCGCCGAATTCGAGCGGATCGCCGAGCGCGGCGGCGTGCTGGGCGCGATGGAGACCGGCTACCAGCGCGGCCGGATCCAGGACGAGTCGATGCACTACGAGCACCTGAAGCACACCGGCGAATACCCGATCATCGGCGTGAACACCTTCAGGAACCCTCGCGGCGACACCACGCCCGAGACGCTGGAGCTCGCGCGCTCGACCGAGGACGAGAAGCGGTCCCAACTCGCGCGGCTCGAGGCCTTCCACGGACGCAACGCGGCGCAGGCTCAGGCGATGCTGCGCCGGCTGCGCGACACCGTGATCGCCGACGGCAACGTGTTCGATGTGCTGATGGACGCGGTGCGGGTGTGCTCGCTCGGGCAGATCACCAACGCGCTGTTCGAGGTGGGCGGGCAGTACCGGCGCAACATGTAGGTGGGTCGTCGCGGGCCTTTTCGACGGGCGCTCGGTGTCGGCGGCGCCGCGGGCCCGCATCGGTGGCCCGGCAGCGGCACCGCCGACGTCCGGAAGAACCTGGTCACGCTGACCATGCTCGGCGCACCCACGTAGGGTCCGGCCGTGCGGCGCGCGTGGCGGGGTGTCCGCACCGAGGTCGGCGCCCCGACGAAGCCGCAGCAGTTCGAGCTTCGCGAGTATCGAGGCCGAACGAGCCCCCGGCGAATCGTCGGGTGCCGGGCGACCCGTGCCGACTCCGGCGGTCGCGGGGCGGTCGGAACACCCTGTGCGCCGCGAGACCGGTCAGGCTTGCCTGCGCCGTGCCGTACCGATACCGACCAAGCCGAGACCCAGCAGAGCGATCGTGGCGGGGATCGGAACGGCCCCTGCCGTGGGCGGGAAGCCTGCCGTGACCGCATCTTCGGCCACGTCGGAATAGGCACCGCGGAGGAACGTGATGGTCGACCGATTGGGGACCTGACTGCGCGTGAAGCTGTACTCGATCCAGCCATAACGAACGTCCGACATTCCGTAGCTGCCCAGACCGGTCGCAATACCGAGGTAGCCGTCGTGCGACTCACTCCAGGCGTCTTTGGCGATGCCTTCGATACCCGCAACGACGCCGGGAGAAAGGATGGTGTAGCCGCCGAACCCGGGATGAAACGCAGAGTTCAGGAAGACAAAGTCGCCAAAGCCGATCCGTTCGCCCGCTGCATAGGAGCGCAGAAAGAACTGGCCGGATACGTTTATCGTGGTGGTCGAGAAGAAGCCGCCGTCAGGTCTCGTGAAATCAAGGCTGTCTCCCCGTGCGCCCGGGTCCAGGATGAACGAGCCCGCGCCACCCAGGCCGATCGAGGTGTCGGGGATGTCAGCGATGCCGCTGCCTTGGGTATAGGTCCCGGATATGGCGAAGGGCACGACGGCCGCGCCGGCGAGCCCAGCAACCAGGGACAGGCCGGCACCGGCGGCGTACAGGGCTGCTCTCGTCGTCATGGCTGCGTCTCCACCTGAAGGCGGGCGAAGCGCGGACCGCGCCTGACTCTCCCGGCCTCGTTCACGCTTAGCAAGACTCGCGCCGGGGCAGGTAAGGTCTTGAATCGACTGCACCCGAGCCCGGCCGGTCCACGCGCTGAAGCAGGCGCTGTAAGCGTTTCCGACAACGGCGCCGGTCGGCAGTACCCCCTCGGTCGCCGGCCGGTCCGGGCGGTGGCGGGTCAGTCCCCGGACAGGCTCTTCGACAACGGGAACGACACGCGCTCCTCGACGTCGACGTCGACGGGCGCGGCGCGCTCAGGCCGGCGTGCCCGTCCCCGACGCGTCGTCGATCGCCGCATCGAGCTGCTCGAGCGCCGCGGCCGCGAACGCGATCATGTTCGCGTGCCGAACAGATGGCCAGCTGGATGGGCCTGCCCGGTACGACGCGGGTCCCGGAGTTGCGCGACCGAATGCGTCGAGACTCGTGCAAGGTGGAGCAGGTCGCACAGAGCGTCCTGTCAGCCCTGTCCACGCAGCGCACCGATCCGGCTTTCGCGCCGAAGGGTCGGGGCTGACGGCGCGTTCAGGCGAACGGCGTGTTCGAGACGCCGATGGACGCGGTGCGCGTCGCCTCGCCGGGTCGGATCGACACCGCGCTGTTGGAGGTGGGAGGGCCGTCCCGGCGCAGCGACCTGTAGCGGGTTTCGTCCTGCACGGTGCCCGGCGTGCCTCATGGCCGACGAACCGACCCTGATGTCTCGGGTTCGCGTCCCCGGCCCGCCTTCGTCGATCGACGGGCACCGGCGGATGGGGTCGACACGCGTATCCGACCCTGTCCGATCAGTTCGGCGACCTCCTCCTCGAGCGCCGATCGCAGCTGCAGCATGGCCCGGCTGATCGGCCGACCGCGCGCCATGACCAGCATGCGGGTGATCGTGAGACCGTCGACGGGGACCGAGGCGAGCCCCTGCGTGGCGTCCTGGGCGGACACCGCCGAGTAGGGCAGGATGCCGTAACCCCACCCGCCCGCGATGATCTGCTTCAGGGGCTCGATGCTGTCGATCCGGCGGCGCGGCGCCGCCCGCGGTGCGCGACTGCGGGATGCGCGACCGCCGGCTGGTCGATCCCGACGGCAACGAGCCGTCGTTCGGCGAACCGACCGGGTGATGGCGTCGACGGCGGGTGCCGGACACGTGCCGTGCCGGCCCCGCCGTCATCCGACCGGCGCAGGGCTTGCCGTCAGCACCGGGAACCGGGCGAAGTCCCGGGCGGCCGACCTAAGCCCGGCCACGCCGTACGCGAGACAGATCGCGGGCGTGGCTGTCCTGCGGATGCGGGGATGTGTGCCGAGCACTGGTGATCACGTAAGCCGTCGGACCGATCTCGCCGTGCAACGGCCGGCGCGTGCGCAGACCCGCGGGGGCTACTTCGTTCGTCTCAGACCGAACGGGCTCGGTCCTGTGGACGGTGGCGGGCCGCACGGGGCGCTGACACCGTGCTCGGCTTCGACTTCGCAGGCCTCGGCGCGCCTGGTGGATCACGTCATCGCGCAGGTGCCGGTGCGGCAGTGGGTACTGTCGCTGCCGATCCTGCTGCGGCCGCTGCAGGCGGCGGCGGTCACGTACCGCATTGCCTTCGGATCGCGCGCCGGCCAGAGGGTGCTGACGCTGCGAGGCGACGCAAGGTGTGACCGGCCGGGGTCGCCGGCACGTCCCCGGCGGGCCGGTACCGCTCGACGCTTCGACGACGCCCGACTGAGGCCGGGCGGTCGGCGCTGCCCGCAAGAAACCGGCGATCGCCCGGCGCGCCAGGGCCCTCTGTGCATTGCCGTATCGACGGCACCGGGAACGTCGATGTCGATCTCGAATCCCCGCCGCGACATGGGGCGGCAGACTGCGGCGCGGTACCGGGCCTGCGATTTGACAGGGCGCCGTGATTGACGAATCATCAACGCGCACCGGTTGTCTCCCACTGCACACGGTCCTGCCCACGGACCCCATGGTTTGACGGCCACCCTCTGCGCGACGGTCGGCCGCTTCGAGCAGGATCTCCCCTATGTCGAGTACTCCCGACGCGCCGCCGACCGGTAGCGCCGGCGCCCCGGAACCGCGCGCGGACCACGCTGCCGACCCGACCTCGCCCGGGCATTCCGGGTCTTCGCCGCGCGGCCCGCGGCTGAGGATCGGGTGCGACATCGGCGGCACGTTCACCGACATCGTGGTCGAACTCCCGGACGGCTCGCTGCACATCAACAAGACCTCGACCACCCCGGACGACCCCGGTCGTGCAGTGGTCGAGGGGATCCGCTCGGTGCTCGCCCGGACCGGCATCGCGCCCGGCGCGGTGACCGAGATCGTCCACGGCACCACGGCGGCGTCGAACCTCATCCTGCAGAAGGCGGGCGCACGGGTCGGTCTGATCGCGACCCGCGGGTTCCGCGATGTGCTCGAGATCGGCCGCATCCGCACCCCGACGATGTTCGACCTCACCTGGTCGAAGCCGGAGCCGCTCGCCCCCCGGCGCTGGCGCCGCGAGGTCGGCGAGCGCATCGGCGCCGACGGCGCGGTGGTCCGCCCGCTCGATCCGGAGGAGGTGCGCGGCGTGGCGGCGTTCTTCCGGGACGAAGGCATCGAGGCGGTGGCGATCACGTTCATCAACAGCCACGCGAATCCGGTCCACGAACTCGCCACCAAGCGGATCCTCGAGTCGGAGTACCCGGAACTCCTCGTGACCGCCTCCTGCGAGGTCCTGCCGGAGTTGCGCGAGTACGAGCGCACCAGCACGACCGTGGTCAACGCCTACATCCTGCCGGCGATGCGGGTCTATCTCGCACGGCTCAGGCGCGACCTCGGTGCGCTCGGTGTCCACGCGCCGATCCAGGTCATGGCCTCCAACGGCGGCATGATGGGGCTCACCGCCGCGAGCGAGCGGCCGGTGTTCGCGGTGGCCTCCGGGCCGGCCGGAGGGGTCACCGGCGCGGCCCGTCTGGCCGACGTCACCGGTGCACGGGATGCGATCGTGTTCGACATGGGCGGCACCACCGCCAAGGCCTCGATCATCACCGATGGCCAGCCGGCCCTCACCAACGAGTACGAGTTCCGCGACGGCATCTCCTCGCCCAGCCGGTTCGTCAAGGGCGGCGGGTACGTGCTCAAGGTGCCGGCCATCGACATCGCCGAGGTCGGTGCCGGCGGCGGCTCTGTCGCCTCGATCGATGCCGGGGGGCTGCTGACCGTCGGGCCCGAGTCGGTCGGCGCCTGGCCCGGGCCGGCCTGCTACGGCCTCGGCAACGACCGCCCGACCGTCACCGACGCGAACATGGCGCTCGGCTTCCTGAATCCGGTCGCGCTCGCCGGCGGCAGCCTGAAGGTCGACCCCGAGGCGGCCCGCGCCGCGATCGCACGGCACATCGGCGGGCCGCTGGGCCTGGACGTGATCGACGCGGCCCACGGCATCCGCCACATCGCCAACGTCAACATGGCCCGGGCGATCCGCGCGGTCACCGTGGAGCGCGGCCGCGATCCGCGTGACCTGGTGATGGTGGCGTTCGGCGGCGGCGGCCCGGTGCATGCGGTCGACGTCGCCCGGCTGCTGGGGGTACGCCGCGTCATCGCGCCGGTGATGGCCGGTGTCTTCTGCTCGGCCGGCATGCTCGCTGCCGATGCCGAGCATGACTTCCTGCGGGCGGTGCTGCGGCCCTTCGATGGCATCGACCCGGTGTCGATCGCGGTGGCCATCGCGGAACTGCGCAGGCTCGGCGAGACCACCCTCGCCGCGGAAGGCTACCCGCCGGCCTCGGTCGCGTTCTTGCTGCGTGCCGACTGCCGTTACCTGGGCCAGTCCTCGGAGCTCACGATCCCGGTGCGCGGCGACCGGCTCGACGGCCCCACGCTCGCGGCACTGCGCGACGACTTCCAGCGCTCGTACCTCGAGACCTTCGGCTATTCGAGCGACGAGCCCCTCGAACTCGTCAACCTGCGCCTCGGGGCGCGGGGCCTGAGCGCCGACCGCCTGGACTTCCGTCGCGTCCGCCTGGCGAGCGATGCGGTGGAGGGCGGCGGCGGCCGCCGGATGGTCAGCTTCGAGCGGGGCGCCGCGGCACTCGAGACCCCGATCGTCGCCCGCGGATCGATGACCGGCCGGGTGATCGAGGGTCCGCTCATCATCGAGTCCTACGACACCACCATCGTCGTGCCCCCGGGGGCCCGCGCCTCGGCCGACCCGATCGGCAACCTCACCATCGACATCGAGTCATGACCCCGCGCGCTGCAGGCTCCGACACCGACACCGACACCGACCTCGATCCGATCACGTTCGCGGTCCTGAAGAACGCGCTCGATGCGATCGTCGACGAGGTGGCCTACACGGTCATCCGGACCGCGCGCTCCGAGATCGTCAAGGACGTGATGGACTACTCCGCGGCCATCTGCGACCGCAAGGGGCGGATGATCGCGCAGGCCAAGACGATCGCGCTGCACCTCGGCGCCGTGCCCGAGGCGATGGACGCGATGCTCGCGCAGTACGGCAACGACCTGCATCCCGGCGATGCGGTGATCGTCAACGATCCGTACCAGGGCGGGATGCACCTGCCGGACATCTTCATGTTCGTGCCGTTCTTCCACGGGGGTGCGGTCGAGGGCTTCTGCGTGGTGATCTGCCATCACACCGATGTGGGCGGCCGGGTCCCCGGCTCGAACGCGAGCGACTCCACCGAGATCTTCCAGGAGGGCCTGCGGATCCCGGTGGTGAAGCTCTACGAGCGCGGGCAGGTCAACGACATGCTCGAGCGCCTGATCGGCCTGAACGTGCGCGTGCCCGACCGGGTGCTGGGGGACCTGAAGGCGCAATACGCGGCGTCACGCGTGGGCGTGCGCGAGCTGGGCCGGCTCTTCGACCGGTACGGCGCCGCCACCATGCACCGCTACCTCGACGAGCTTCTCGACTACGCGGAGCGGCTCACGCGCGACGAGATCCGACGCTGGCCGAAGGGCAGCTTCACGTTCCTCGACCATATCGACGACGACGGCCTGTCGCCCGATCCGATCCCGATCCGCGTCACCATCACGGTCCACGACGAGCACGTGTCGGTGGATTACGCGGGTTCGGCGCCGCAGGTCAAGGCCGCGATCAACTCGACCCTCTCGTACACCAAGTCGTGCACCTACCTGTCGGTGCGCTGCGCGCTGAAGGGCGACATCCCCAACAACGCGGGGGTGTTCCGGTGCATCGAGGTCACGGTTCCGGAGGGCAGCGTGCTCAACCCGGAATCGCCGGCCGCGGTCGCGGCGCGCGCACTGACCGGCTATCGGGTGTTCGACGCCATGCTCGGCGCCCTCGCGCAGATAGTCCCCGACCGGATCCCCGCCGCCGGCGAAGGCGGCAACACGGTGGTCTGCCTCTCGGGCCGCCGGGCCGACCGGCGTCCGTTCATCATCGTGGACATGATTTGCGGCGCCTGGGGCGCTCGCCCCGGCGGTGACGGGATCGAGGCGATCACCAACGCCTCGCAGAACCTGTCGAACACGCCGGTGGAGACGCTCGAGGCGCAGCATCCGGTGCGCATCGAGGCGTACGAGCTGATCGAGGACAGCTGTGGCGCGGGCAAGTGGCGCGGCGGGCTCGGCGTCCGGCGCAGCTTCCGGGTGCTCGCCGACGAGGCGTTCATGCAGCTGCGCGCCGACCGCATGAAATTCGCACCGTATCCGCTGGCCGGCGGCGAGCCGGGCTCGTTCGCCCGGAATCGCCTCGAGGAGGACGGCACGATGCGCGACCTGCCGTCGAAGACGACCGGCTGGCTGCGGCAGGGGGCACTGGTCGTGCACGACCAGCCGGGCGGTGGCGGCTTCGGCGATCCCCTGGAGCGGGACCCGGCCCGGGTGGCGCGCGACGTCTGGAACGGCAAGATCACGGCCGGGTTCGCGCGCCGCCACCATGCGGTCGTGGTCGACGGCCCGTCGGGCGTGCTGGACGAGGCGGCCACGCGGGCGCTGCGGGCCGGCGACTGAACGCCCGCTCGCGTGGCCTCATGCGGAATTCGATCAGCCCGGCCTGCGGCCGGCCTTCACCCGACGCACGCCCGCGCGAGCCGGTGCGGCCCAGTCGGTGCACGACGGCCTGAAGGACGGCACCGCCGGCACGTGGATGCATGCGAAGGCGCTCGAGTGCGGATGCAGGGCGCGTCGGCCGCTGTGGGGCGACGGCGGGCCGCGCCACCCGTCGCGTCGGTCGGTTCACCAGCCATTCGATGTCGGAATCAGGTGGCCCGCACGCGGCCCCTCACCGCATCGAAGATCCGCTCGGGGGTGATCGGCGTGTCGTTGAACTCCACCGCATAGGGCGCGAGGGCGTCGCAGACCGCGTTGGCGATCGCCACAGGTGGCCCGATTGCGCCGCCTTCGCCCAGGCCCTTGACGCCGAAGGGGTTCGACGGCGACGCGGACTGTTCGTGCACGACCCGGATGCGCGGCGTGTCGGCGGCGCTGGGCATCAGGTAGTCGAGGAACGACCCGGCCAGCAGCTGGCCTTCGCCGTCGTAGATCAGTTCCTCGAGCATCGCGCCGCCGATGCCCTGGACCGTTCCACCGACGATCTGCCCTTCGGCGAGCATCGGATTGACCAGGATGCCGCAGTCGTGGGCGACCACGTAGTCCTCCAGCCGGACCCGACCGAGCCCGACGTCCACGTCGACCACCACGGCATGCACCGCATAGGACCAGGTGACCGTGGGCGGCTCCCAGTAGCAGGTGCTCTCCAGGCCCGCCTCCATGTCGGCCGGACGGCGGTGATCCCAGCCGGGCCGCGCGGCAGCGGCCACCTGGGCCAGCGTCATCGACACGCCCGGCACCCCGACGATGCCCACGCTGCCGTCGCGCAGCTCCAGGTCCTGCTCCGAGCATTCGAAGGCGTTCGCCGCGATCGCGAACACCTTCTCGCGCACCCGCTCGCTCGCCTGGTGGATCGAGGCCGACAGCGTCACGGTGGAGCGGCTGGCGATCGTGCCGAAGCCCATGGGGATCGCGGCGGTGTCGGCGAAGGTGAGGACCACGTCGTCCGGGCGCACCTTCCAGCAGTCGGCGGCGATCTGCGAGAAGACCGTCTCCATGCCCTGGCCCTGCGGGCACGATCCGGCGGCGATGTAGATCTTGCCCGACGGATCGATGCGGACCGTCGCGCCCTCGAAGGGACCCACGCCGGTGCCCTCGGTGTAGACGCACAGCCCGAGCCCGAGATGACGGCCCTCGGCACGCGCGGCGGCCTGGCGCTGCCGGAACGCTGGCAGGCCACCCAGCGTGTCGAGCGCCTGCTGCAGCGCCTTGGGGTAGTCGCCGGTGTCGTACACGATCGGCTCGCCGTCGCGGTACGGAATCCCCACCGAATACGGCATCTCGTCGGCCCGCACCAGGTTGCGGCGGCGTACCTCGGACGGCTCGAGCCCGAGCTCGCGTCCGATCAGGTCCATCATGCGCTCCATCGCGTGCGCTGCTTCGGGGCGCCCGGCGCCGCGGTAGGGCGCGTTCGGAACCTTGTTGGTGGCCACCACCCGCGCGTCGATCTGCAGGTGCTCGACCTTGTACGGCCCGATCAGATGCGATGCGGTGTTGTACGGGATGCCGACGCCCACCGGATTCCAGGCGCCGCAGTCCATGACGAACCGGTCCTGCACGGCGAGGATCCGACCGCTGCGGTCGAAGCCCACCTCGATGTCGTGGATCTGGTCGCGCGAATGGCAGGCACTCTGCAGATGTTCCCGGCGATCCTCGATCCAGCGGACCGGTCGGCCCAGCCTCATGGCCAGGAACGGGATCAGCAGGTCCTCGGGGTACACGTGGCCCTTGGTGCCGAAGCCGCCGCCCACATCGGGCGCGACGCACCGGATCCGCGCCTCGGGCATGCTCAGCGTGTGGGCGAGTTCGCGGCGGACCCAGTGCACCACCTGCGTGGACGACCAGACGGTCAGGTGCGCGGTGCGCCGGTCGTACTGACCCAGCACGCCGCGGCACTCCATCGGCATCCCGGCATAGCGGTGGTGCCGGAAGCGGCGCTTCAGGCGCAGCGGGGCCTCGCGGATCGCGGTGGGCGCATCGCCCTTGCCGACCGAGAACTCCGCGAACAGGTTGCCGCGGGCCTGTTCGTGGATGAGCGCCGCGTCCGGCGCCATCGCCTGCTCCGGATCCACCACGGCCGGCAGCGGGTCGAGCGAGAGCTCGACCAGATCGACCGCGTCTTCGGCCACGTAGCGGTTCACCGCCACGATCACCGCGACCGCCTCGCCCACGTGGCGCACCTTGTCGATGGCGAGCAGCGGCTGGCGTGGATCGACGATTCGGTGCGGCACGCTGGTGCGCCACTTCGCCGGCAGCGGGAGCTGCTGGTCCTTGACCGGGGGCATCAGCCCCGCGAGCTCGGCCCCGCCGATCGCCAGCACGACGCCGGGCAGGGCGGCCGCGGCCGACAGATCGATGCCCCGGATATGGGCATGCGCCATCGGGCTGCGAACGAACGCGACGTGCACCATCCCGGGAAGGACCATGTCGGCCAGGTACTGGCCCTGGCCGCGCAGCAGGCGCTCGTCCTCGCGTCGCGGCATCGAGCTGCCGACATAGCCAACGCCCGCTTCTTCCTGCATCTGCAAACCCTCGCGAGACCGCTCCGATGACGCGTGGTCAGCTTGACACTCGTTGACTGGCCAGTCAATATTGACCCACGTCAATGGTGCTCGGATCGGCTCGCCGCCGCGAGCGTCCTCATCGATTTCCACGGCACGCTCTGGCCCATGTGTGATCGGCTCCGCAGTCTGCTGTGCGTCGGAAAGTCCGGCACGTGAAGCCGCCGAAATTCGATTACCACGCGCCTCGCACGCTCGATGAGGCGATCGGCCTGATCGCGCGTCACGACGGCGGTGCCCGGGTCCTCGCCGGCGGCCAGAGCCTGGTGCCGATGCTCAATTTCCGGCTCGCGCAGCCCGCCGCACTGATCGACCTGCGGCTCGTCCCGGGGCTCGCCGGCATCACCGTCGACCCCGACCGGATCCGGTTCGGCGCCATGACGCGACAGCGGCAGGCCGAGAAGTCCGCTTCGGTCGCCGAGCACCTGCCGCTGATGACCGCCGCGCTGAAGTGGGTCGGTCATGCCCCCACGCGCACGCGCGGCACGATCGGCGGGTCGATCGCCCATGCGGACCCCAGCGCGGAACTGCCGATGGTCCTGCGGGCGCTGGATGGCGAGGTGGTCACGGCCGGCCCGCGCGGCGAGCGCGTGATCCCCGCCGAGTCACTGTTCCGGTCGATGTTCACGACCGCCCTCGCCGCCGACGAGATCCTCATCGAGGTGCGGGTGCCGCGGATGCCCAAGGGGTGTGCCTTCGCGATCGAGGAGTTCGCACGCCGGCCGGGCGATTTTGCGATCGTGGCGGTGGTGGTGGTCCTCGAGCCGGTGGCCGGGGGGGCGTTCCGGTCCCGGATCGCCGTTGCGGGTGCCACCGAGACGGTCTATCGTGCGCTCGACGCGGAACACCTCGTGAGCCGCGGCAGGGTGTCTGCCGACGTCATCGCCGCTGCCGCGGCCAGCGCCAGCGAGGCGTGCACCCCGATGTCCGATCCCCGTGTGTCGGGCGACTATCGCCGGCACCTGATCCGGGTGCTGACCGGGCGCGCGCTGCAGCGCGCGGCTTCGGCTGCCGGCCCCTGGCTTGCGCGCTGACCCCACTCGAATCGGGCGAACGACATGGACCCCATGAACGAGATCCAGCTGACCGTGAACGGCGAGGTGCGCACCGGCCGCTGCGAGTCGCGCAAGCTGCTGGTCGACTTCCTGCGCGAGGACCTGGGGCTCACCGGCACGCACGCCGGCTGCGAGCACGGGATCTGCGGCGCCTGCACCGTCCTGTTCAACGGCGAGGCGGCACGCTCGTGCACCACGCTCGCGGTGCAGGCCGACGGCGCGGAGCTCGTGACGGTCGAAGGGCTCGCGCGCAGCGACGGCCCGCTGCATCCGCTTCAGGAGGCGTTCCGTGCCTGTCACGGCCTGCAGTGCGGCTTCTGCACGCCCGGCATGCTGATGCTCTCGCTCGACCTGCTCCAGGACAACCCGTCGCCGACCGAACACGAGGTCCGCGAGGCGCTGTCGGGGGCGATCTGCCGCTGCACCGGATATCAGGGCATCGTCGACGCCGTGCTGTCGGCCGCCCGCGCCACCAAGTGTTCGACCTGATGTTCGACCAATCGCTCAACGGGAGTGTGAAGATGAGGATTGCCACTGGGTTCCGGGCCGTTCTGAAGACGGCCGCGGCGGTCGCGGTCACCGCCGCGCTCATGCCGATCGCGCTCGCGCAGCCGCGCGAGAAGGTGAGCGTGGTGCTCGACTTCACGCCGTGGGGCATCCACGCCGCGATGCATCTGGCCAAGCAGAAGGGCTGGTTCGACCAGGCCGGGCTCGACGTCGACGTGCAGGACGGCAAGGGCACGCTGCCGGGCCTGCAGCTCGTCGCCGTCGGGCAGGTGGATGTCGGGGCCGTGCAGCTCGGGCCGATGGCGCTGGCACGCGAGAAGGGCCTGCCGCTGATCGCCGTCGCCGGCTTCGCCCGCCGCGGCGACCTGGCCGTGATCGTGGCGGCCGACTCCAAGCTCGACAAGGCGCAGGACCTGGCCGGCAAGAAGCTCGTCTGCTTCACAGGCAGCCCCTGGGTGCCGTTCATCGACTCGTTCCGGCGGGCCGCCAACATGAGCGAGCAGCAGTTCGCGGTGACCATGGTGGCGCCGCCGGCGATGGTGGCCACCTACGCGTCCGGCGATGCCGACGGTTTCCTGTCGCTGGCGCCGTTCGGCGTGCCGCTGGTGGCGAAATCGCGCCCCGGCAAGGCGATCCTGGCCGAGAACCTCGGCGTGCACTTCCCCAGCTACGGCCTGGTGACCAACGAGGCCACCCTCAAGAAGCGCCCCGAGGCGCTGCGCAAGCTGGTGCAGGTGCAGATCCGCGCCTGGGACTACATCTACCAGAGCCCGGCGAACCTCGACGAGGCGGTCCAGGCGATCATCGCGCAGCGGCCCACCGCCAAGCTCGATCCGGACCTGCTGCGCGGCCAGATCGTCGCCTACCGTGAGTTCTTCGAGACCCCGAACACCCGCGGCAAGCGCACCGGCTGGCAGTCCGATGCGGACTGGGCGCAGGCGATCAAGTCGATGGAGTCGGCCGGGGCGATCAAGCCGGGGCAGAAGCCGGGCGACTTCTTCACCAATGCACTCGTCGACTGACACGACGCACGGGGCGGGCGCGGCGCCGTACATCCGGATCTCGCATGTCGAGAAGACCTACGAGTCGCGGCGGGGTCCGGTGCACGCGCTCCAGGACATCGACTTCGCGGTCGCGAAAGGCGAGTTCGTCTCCATCCTCGGGCCCAGCGGCTGCGGCAAGAGCACGCTGCTGAAGTGCGTCGCGGGCCTGGAGTCGGTGTCGGGCGGCCGGATCGAGGTGGCCGGTGTCGGGGTCAGCCAGTCGCCCGAGAACCTCGGCATCGTCTTCCAGCGCGATGTGCTGCTCGACTGGCGCACCGTGCTGGACAACGTGCTGGTGGTGGCCGAGCTCCGGGGACTGGACCCCCGAAAGTTCCGCGCCCGGGCGATGGAACTGCTGCAGCTGTTCGGCCTCGAGAAGTTCGCCGACCGGTTCCCCTGGGAGCTGTCGGGCGGCATGCGTCAGCGCGCGTCGATCTGTCGGGCGCTGCTGGTCGATCCGGGTCTGCTGCTGATGGACGAGCCGTTCGGCGCACTCGACGCCATGACACGCGACGAGCTGAACCTCGAGCTGCGCCGGATGTGGATGGAGACGCACAAGACCATCCTGTTCATCACGCACTCGGTCACCGAGGCGGTCTATCTGTCCGATCGGATCGTGGTGATGTCGCGCAACCCGGGCCGGGTCGCCGAGATCATCGAGATCGACCTGCCGCAGCACCGACCGCTGTCGCTGCGCGGTGAGCCCGAGTTCAGCCGCCATACGGGCCGCATCTTCAAGATGTTCTCGTCGATGGGAATCCTCAAGGGGGACTGATGCAGCAGTGGTGGGTTCGCAGCGAACGGGTTCGGTGGCTGCTGATGATGCTGGCCGGACTGCTGGCGTTCTGGGAGGCCATGGTGTGGTTCACCGGGGTCAAGCCGTTCATCCTGCCGGCACCGACCCAGATCGGACGCGAACTGGTGGCGGCCTCGGGCTACTTCCTCGGTCACGCCGCCTACACCACGGGCACGACGCTGCTCGGGTTCGCGATCGCGGTCGTCGGCGGCGTGGCCGGCGCGATCGGGATCGTCTATTCGAAGGTGCTCAACCTCCTGCTGTCCTCGCTGCTGGTCTCGCTGAACTCGGTGCCGAAGGTCGCGCTCGCGCCCCTGTTCGTGATCTGGATGGGCACCGGCGTCGAACCGAAGATCGCCATCGTGGTGATGATCGCGATCTTCCCCATCGTCATCGACACGGTGATGGGCCTGAAGTCGGTCGATCCCGAGATGCTGAACCTCGCCCGATCCTGCCGGGCGTCGTCGATGAAGACGCTGTGGAAGATCCGCTTTCCCAACGCGCTGCCGTCGGTCTTCTCGGGAATGAAGGTCGGGATCTCGTTCGCGCTGGTCGGGGCGATCGTCGGTGAGTTCGTCGCCGGCTCGAGCGGGCTCGGCTACGTGATCCTCATCGCGCAGGGCAACTTCGACACGCCCCGGGTGTTCGCCGCCTTGGTGCTGCTGGGGCTGCTGGGCACGGTGCTGTTCTACCTGGTCGATCTTGCGGAGTCGCTGTGTCTGCCCTGGCACGTCTCGCAGCGGGGCGACCCGCACGGCAACCCGCTGGCCGCCCTGGGGCCGGGCGGCTGACGGCTGACGGCTGAAATCGATTTCGAGTGGCCGTTGAATCGTCGGGACGGTTGGCGCGGCCCGCCCCCGGGCGACGACGCCGCGCGCCAACCGTCGAACGACGACACCGATGCGTCGACGTCCATGTCACGCCATCATGTAGCGCAGCACCATGTCGGCGGCATGCTCGAGCCGCTGCTTGACCCGCTTCGGTGACATCAGATCGGTCCGGAAGATCGCCTCGAACGTGAAGCGGTTGTTCATGTAGTGCGCCGTCAGCGAGGTGATCGAGATGTACAGGTCCACCGGATCGAGGTCCCGCCGGAACACGCCGTCGGCCTGCCCGCGGGCCAGCAGCCCGCGCAGGGTGTCGAGCAGCGGGTTGTACATCTGCCGGATGTTCGCCGACTGGTTCACGTGCCTGCCGCCATGCAGGTTCTCGCTGTAGAGCAGCCGCTGGAACTCCGGATAGCGGATCCAGATCCGGCCGGTGGAGATCACCAGCTTGCGGGTGGCGGCGACCGGATCCATGCCACGCAGACGGATGTCGTTCTGGCTGGCGCGGATCGCCCCGTAGGTCCGTTCGAGCACGGCCGCGAACAGCCCGTCCTTGCTCTCGAAATGGTGGTACAGGACGTTCTTGTTGAGTCCGGTGAGCAGCGCGATCTGGTCCATCCGGGCGCCGTCGAAGCCCTTGTCGGCGAACTCGCGCAGTGCCGCGTCCAGCAGGATCTCGCGGGTGCGGATCGAGCTCTCGCGGGGCCTGCGCGGTACGGGCTCGGCGCCGCGCGGCGCGGCTGCCGGGCCGGGCGCCGGGGCGGACTTGGCGATGCCCATCCCGGTCACTGCTTCAGGTGGGCATCCCGGCGCTGATAGAGCGACTCGTCGGCATATCCCATCGTCTCCGGCTTCGCCTTGCCCAGCATCACCTGGAAATAGACCGGCTCGAGGCTCGCGTTCACGTACCCGTGCACCACACCGGGCGGGCACGAGATGCACTCCCAGGGCCCGAGCCGGTGTGTCACCTCACGCCCCGTCTCGTCCTGCAGGAACACGTCGAGGAACCCCTGGAGCACGAAGAACACCTCCTCGACCTCGTGCGTGTGCGCGGCGTTCCCCTGGCCCGGCTCGACGAACATGATGCTCAGCGTGAAGGCGCGCGGCGGGATGACGGTGCTGTCGGTGTGCTTGCCCGAGCCGCCGGCGCCGATGAACCGATGCTGGGCGCGCTTGAAGCCCTCGGTCTTCGCGTCCTCGAACGCGTTCCAGTCGGGCTTGCGGTCGCGGAACCGCGCGATGAACCGCGTGGACAGCTCCTCCAGCGAGACGCCCACCAGCTCGGCGGGTCTCGGATGCCTTGCGACGGTCATGGTCACTCCTGCCGGACAGCGATGCCCTGATGCGTTGCGCGAGTTTACCCTTGACTAGTTGGTCAATCAATAATACGTTCGTGCCCCCGCTCGCGACGCGGTGCTCCGCCGCCGTAGCGGTCGACTTCCCTACCCCGTGCAGTCATCCGCCATGACCGAACCGCTGGATCACTTCGTCGCCGGCCGGGCGGACGCTCGCGAGGGCCCACGAACTGCGTTGGTCAGCCCGGTCGATCTCCGGGAGTACGCGTTCCTGATGGAGGCGTCCGCCGCATCGATCGACGCCGCGGTGGCCGATGCGCGCGCGGCGTATCTCCGGCACCGCCGGTCGCCGCTGCACCAGCGCATGCAGTGGCTGACGGCGGCCGCACAGTCGATCGAGGCCGCCGCCGACGAACTGGTCGAGCTGATCATCCACGACATCGGCAAGCCCAGGCGCGCGGCCGGCTTCGAGGTCCAGCGCTCGGCGCAGTTCTTCCGGGCCTGCGCCGCGACCGCATCGGTGCTGGGCGGCGAGACGCTCCCCCTGGACGCGGTCCCGAACGGCGCCGGGCGCCTCGGCTACACGGTGCGCGTGCCGTTCGGCGTCATCGCCGCAGTCACCCCGTTCAACGCACCGATCAACCTGCTGTCGCAGAAGGTCGCGCCGGCGCTCGCCGCGGGCAACGCGATCGTGGTGAAGCCGCACCCCGCCGGCACGCGGGTGGCGCTGCGGGTTGCTGCGCTGCTCGTCGAGGCGGGCCTGCCGGCGGGTCTGTTCAATGTCGTGACCGGTCATCGCGACGCGGCCACGCGGCTCGTCTCGCATCCCGACGTCGCCGCGGTCACGTTCACCGGCGGCACCGCGGCGGGTGACGCGCTGGCGCGCGCTGCGGGGGCGCGCAAGTTCGTGGCCGAGCTGGGGTCGAACGCCGCCAACGTCGTGCTCGCCGACGCCGATCTCGCCGACGCCGCCGCACGCATCGCCTCGGCCGCCTTCGAGGCCAGCGGCCAGCAGTGTGTGTCGGCGCAGCGGATCATCGTCGATGCCGCGGTGCTCGACCGCTTCGTCGACCATTTCGTGGCGGCGGCCGGTGCACTGCGCGTCGGTGATCCGTACGATCCGGCCACCGACGTCGGTCCGATGGTGTCCGCCGAGGCAGCCGAGCGCGTGATGCGCATGGCGAGCGAGTCGGTCGCGGCCGGCGGCCGTTTTGCGCTGGCGCCCACGCGGCGCGACTGCCTGGTGAGCCCCGGCATCCTGGTCGGTTCGCCGAAGACCTCGTCCATCTGGCAGGCCGAGGCGTTCGGTCCGCTCGCGGTGGTGGTCGCGGCCACCGATCCGCAGCAGGCACTGGACCTCGCGAACGACTCGCCCTTCGGACTGCAGGGGTCGCTGTTCACCCGCGACCTCGCCTGGGCCTTCCGGTTCGCCCGGGACTTCGAGGTGGGCGCCCTCTGGATCAACGAGGCGAGCCGCTTCCGGCTCGACATGTATCCGTTCGGGGGCGTCAAGCAATCGGGGAACGGACGCGAGGGGATCCGGTATGCGATCGAGGAACTCTCGCAGCTGAAGTTCGTCGGCCTGCGCTTCGACTTCTAGACACGATCCAGCCCCGCCGATGGAAATCCCGATCCCCGAGGCACTGCGTCGGCTGATGGCCGAGCTCGGGCCGGTCTGGGCCGCCGACGTGCCGCGCAACGTGCGCCGGATGATCGACGCCTTCGACCCGGTGCTCGAACGGTGTCCGAAGGACGGGGTGGAGGTCCGCCGGGACATCGCCTACGGCGCGGATCCCGCGCATCGACTGGACCTGTACCTGCCGCGCGGCGCGAGCGGCGCGCCGGCGGTGGTGTTCGTGCACGGCGGCGCATTCGTCGACGGCGAGAAGGAGCGCTCGCCCCAGGTCTACGCCAACGTCTGCTTCTGGTTCGCCCGGCACGGCGTGGCGTGCGTGAACATGGAATACCGCCTCGCGCCGATGGCGCGCTATCCGTCGGGCACCGAGGACGTGGCCGCGGCCTGCCGCTGGCTGGCCGATCACGCCGATGGGATCGGGGTCGATGCGCGACGGCTGGTGCTGTTCGGGCACTCGGCCGGGGCTGCCCACGCCGCGTCCTGTGCCTATGGCGCGCCCGGCGCCGCGGCTGCGCCGCCGGTTGCCGGGCTGATCGTGCTCAGCGGCCGCGTCAGGGCCGACAACCGGCCCGACAACCCGAACGCACGCAAGGTCGAGGCCTACTACGGCACCGACGCGTCGCGCTACGAGGAGCGTTCGGCGGTCGCCTTCGCCGATCCGCGCATGCCCACCTTCATCGGGTTCGCGCAGTTCGAGAACCCGCTGCTCGACTGCTATTGCCTGGAGCTCGCGCACGTGCTGGCGGCGGGTCGGGGTGCGGCGCCACGCGTGCTGCAGTTGCCCGGCCACAACCACACCTCGATCATCGCGCACCTGAACACGGCCGAGGACCTGCTCGGCCGCGAGCTGCTCGCGTTCGTCGAGCGCACGCGCCGCGCCGACTGAAGTCCGCTGCGCCGGCCGGCGGCGAGGTGCCGGCGCACCGGCCCGCCCGAGTATCGTCGCGCCGCCCCGACCACGCTGCGCGCATCCGATGACCTCGCCCCGCTCCGTCTACCTCGCCGGTCCCGACGTCTTTCGCGCCGATTCGACCGCCTGCTACGAGCAGATGCAGCGCGAGGGCGCTGTCACCCTGCCAGCGATACCATCCTTCAGAGCCTTCCTGAACCGCTCCTCCCCCGAGACACCTCATGCAGAACGCGCTGCGTTTCGGTCGCTTCGAGATCAGGCCCGCCGAACGTCTGCTGCTGGACGATGGTGTGCCCGCCGACTTGGGCGCGCGCGCGTTTGACGTATTGCTGTGCCTGATTTCGCATCGAGATCGCGTCGTCACCAAGGAGGAGGCGTTGCAGTCCGCGTGGCCGGGCCGGGTCGTCGAGGAGAACAACCTGTCGGTCCAGGTGTCGGCCGTGCGCAGGGTGATCGGCTCCAAGGCCATCGCCACCGTTCCCGGCATCGGCTACCGGTTCACGGTACCGATCGGCGATCCCGGCGCCTCGCCCTCCGCCGACCCGCACCGCGGCGAGCGCATCGATCCGCAGCCCCGGTCGGCGTCCGCGGAGGCAGCCCCTGAGGCCTCGCGCCACGCGGTGACTCAGCGCATCCAGTTCGCGCCGGCGAGGAGCGGGCTTCGGCTGGCCTACGCGATCAGCGGATCCGGATACCCGGTCGTGCGCGCACCCCACTGGCTGACCCATCTCGAGGCGGACTGGCAGACGCCCGTCTGGCGTCGGTTGCTGACGGATCTGTCCTCGCGCTACACGGTGGTGCGCTTCGACCAGTCCGGGACCGGGCTCTCCGATCCGAGCGTCGCAGCGGTGTCGCTGGATACGCTCGTCGATGAGCTCGCCTCGGTGGTCGACGCGGCAGGCCTGGACCGATTCGCCCTGCTGGGCATGTCCCAGGGCGCGGCGGTGTCGATCCGCTACGCCGCGCGCCATCCGGAACGCGTCAGCCACCTGGTGCTGTGCGGCGGATATGTTCGCGGCACCCTGACCCGCAGCCCGGACGCGAAGACCCGGCAGATGGTCAATGCGCTGTGCGACATCGTTCGGGGCGGCTGGGGGATCGAGAATTCAGCCTACAGGCAGATCTTCACCACCCAGTTCTTCCCCGCGGCGAGCCTCGAGCAGATCGAAGGATTCAATCGCCTGGAGAGGCTGTCCTCCACCCCGGAGCGCGCGGCCCAGCTGATCATGGCGTTCGCCGAGATCGACGCCAGCGAAGACCTGGGACAGGTGCGCTGTCCGAGCCTCGTCTTGCACACCCGAAAGGATTCGCGGATCGACTTCGAGGAAGGCCGATTCATCGCCGCAGGGATCGAGGCCGCGAGGCTGATGACGCTGGAAGGCCTGAACCACATTCCATTGGAGGGGGACGCGGCGTACGCGCGAATGCTGGGGGCGATCAGCACGTTCGTGCCTGCCGAAGACCCTCTGGAATCTGACACCGCATCGAGCGAGTTGCTCGAAAGGCCCGAGCACGGAGGGCCGCCCCGATGAAGGTTGCGCACCGCCCGGTCGATGATCGCGGCCCCGCTCTCGCGGCGTGGAGCCCCTAGCGCGACAACTTCGCGAGCAGGAATTCCGCCTGCAGGGCGGACGCCTCCTCGAAGCGTTCGCTCGGATGGTGAAGCAGTCCGAAATGCCCGTCGGCGATGTCATGCCAGCGCTTGTCGGTCGGCACCAGGTCGAACGCCTGCCGTGCGACGTCGTAGTCGGCATGCACCATCTCGTCGTCGGGTGCGACCATGAACATCGCGCTGGCCTGGACGAAGGGGGCGCACAGGAAGGGGCTGTAGGTCACCGGGGTATCCGGTATCACCCGCGGACCTCGTTGACCCATCCCGAGCCGGGACGGCCCCCGTATTCGATGAACCAGCGGAAGGCCTGGATCGGCGTCAGCAGCGACTTGCAGGCCAGCTGACTGCTCGACACCACCGGCAGCGGGCCGACCCTGGCCGCCGGTGTCGCCGACACATCGCCGCCATCGAGCGTGGCGCGGATACGAGCCATGACCTCGGGGCTCGGCGAGCGGTCCGGCAAGGTTGCGCCGAATACCGGGCATTGCGCGACGATGGCTTTCGGTCGGGCATCGCAGGCGGAGAGCACGACGACCTGTCCGCCGGTGTAGCTGTCGCCCCACAGTGCCATCCGCTCCGCGTCGACCTCCTCGAGCGTGCAGGCGTAGTCGAGGGCATCGCGATAGCCGCGACACTGCACCCAGGGGTTGATCTCGAATCGCGGCTCGCCCTCGCTGACACCGAAATTGCGGTGGTCGTAGATCAGCGCCGCGAGCCCCGCCCGGGCGAACGCCCTCGCGTACTCCACGGCCACCATCGTGAAGGTGGCCGAGGTGCCGTGAGCCATCACCACCAGAGGTCGTCGGCCTGCGCTCGACGGATCGGAGATCAGCAGACCCCGCAGCGCGGCGCCTTCCGAAGGAAAGGAAACGGCTCTTTCGCGAAGCATGAAGACCTCTCGATTTCGGGGTGCGCGCACGGAGAACGTGCGTACGGGCGCGCAGTGGCGTCACGCGATGCCCGGGATGAGCATGCGCGGCGCGTCGGGATCCGCCACGAGGAGCGGGTCTAGGGCAACCCGAGCAGGAAACCCTCGATGGTTCGATTGACGAGCTCGGGATGAGTGACCGGGCCCATGTGACCGAGATCCGGAAGATCCTGGCGGACGACGTTCGGCAGTGCTCCGGTCAGCCTGCGGGCAACACCATGCGCCGACCGCGTGGACCGCGTGCCCGTGAGGTAGAGGACCGGCATCCCGAGACGGCCGAACCCGGAGATCGGCGTCGGCTCGGTGAACAGCGCGTGAGCCCATCTGCGGACGTAGCGGATGGCGTGGGTGATGGCCGGCTTCTGGTCCGGCGGGGTCCTCGCCCAATGCCCCGGCGCCGTCCAGTAGTCGATGAAGCAGCGGGCCGCGGCATCCGGGTCGCCAGCCTCCAGGGCAGCAGCCGCCGACGCCACGGCGTCGCGGATGCCATCCGCGTCGTTCGGCGCGGGGCCATCGGCCTCGATCAGCGAGAACAGGGTGGGCTCGTAGACGACCAGCGCACGCACCCGTTCCGGGTGGCGAACCGCTGCACGCATCGCGACCGCGGCCCCGTAGGAGTGACCTACGAGCACGAACGGATCGCCGGCCTGCTCGAACACGGGCTCGATCAGGTCGACTTCGTCCTGCAGGCTGATCGTGCGGTCGGAGTGCCAGTCCGGACTGCGGCCGCAACCATATAAATCCGGAGCGAGCACCGTGTATCGATCCGCGAGGCGCGCCATCAGCGCGCGCCACTGCCCGCAGCCGCTGGCGTTGGCGTGCAGGCATACGACGCCCGGGCCGGAGCCGGCGTCTCGCCAGAACGGACGCGCCGCGCTCATCGGATGCCCGTGTGGTTCACATGGGCCTCGGCCACGACCGCGATCGAGACCCTGAGCCCCTCGACCTTGACCGGCAGCCGTGCCGCCTGCCGCGCGGGCGGGTCGGTGGGGAACCAGCGCAGCCACTCCTCGTTCAGACCGGCGAAGTCGTCGTCCTCGCGCAGGATCACCGTGGCGCTGGCCACCCGATCGAGCGAGCTGCCGGCCGCTGCCAGGATGGCCGCGATGTTCGTCAGGCACTGGCGCACCTGTTCCTGGATCGTGGCGCCCACCAGGGCGCCGGTCTCGGGGTCGTAGGGCCCCGTGCCGGAGACGAACACCAGTCCCCCGGCCCGCACCGCCTGGCTGTAGGTGCGGGGTGGCTGCGCGGCATCGGCGGTGTGGACGATCTGTCTCGACATGAGGGTCTCCTCGGTGGGGTCAGCGACGCCAGGGCTTGCAGGTGCTCACGCTACAACGCGATCGACTACCGCGCCCCGGCGCGCCGATCCAGCGCCTGGCCAGCGAGCTTTCGACCCATGGCGATGCCTGCCTCGTTGGAGAAGCGATAGTGGATGCCGCCATAGACGCGGGACATGCCGACCTCCTGGATGAAGTCCTCGATGGCGGACCAGCGCCGCGTGGCGCCCTTGGCGGTGGGGCTGCTGGTGCTCAGCTGCACCGGCTGGCGCCCGACCTCGGACTGCAGGATCGTGCCGACGGTGGCCGCGAGGATGCTGTGCGCGCTCGGATACTCCGGGTGCAACGGGGCCTCGATCAGCGACACCCAGCCCGCGTCGCGGTCGGTGGCGGCGTTGCCATCGAGGTCGGCGTTGCGGATGGCGGTGACCGGGCGCCAGAAGTTGTAGTGGTACTTGGCGTCGAGCACGGCGATCATCGCGTCGTCCATGCCCTGGGCCACGATGGCATACAGCCACGCGTTGGCGACGGCATCGCGGCCCGGCATCAGCGCCACCGAGCGCACCACGCCGTAGTAGACCGGCGGCAGCGAATAGTCCCAGAACTGGCCGATCTCCGTCTGCTCGGCAGTGCGCACGGTGCTCGTGCGGCTGCCAAGCGACTTCACCTCCGCGTAGTCGCGTTGCCAGGCCGCGCTCTCCAGTGACGGCGGCGGTCCCGGTCGGAACTGCGAGGCCGTGCTCATGATCCATGGCTTGCGCGCCGGCCACTGCGGTACCGCGACCGCCGACGTGGGCACGTAGACGCCCGCGGTCGTGTGCGGACGGTAGCTCTCGGCGGTGCCGACCTTGTCTTCGGCCCGCTGCGCGAACACCGCGGCAGCGGCGCGCTCGCCCGCCTGCAGGCCGGCGGCCTTCGCGGGGCCCTCGGGAAGGCCCGCGAGCGCCGCACCGTAGGCCGCCTCGATGGCGGCGGCCTGGGTCGGCAGCAGCGGCAGCAGCGTCGCGCGGTTGGCGGCAGCCACCGCGGCCTGCACCGAGACGCTCACCGCCTCGGACTGCACGGAGGTCCCTTTGCCGGTGACCGCCAGCACGCCGTCCAGGACGGCGGTCTGCACCAGAGCCATCACCCGCACGGCGGGCGGCGTGCCCATGCGGGCGTCGCCGATGAAGCCGCCCGCTCTCTGGTTCCAGTCGGTCACCGCGTCTGCGTGCGCCACGCCGGCCGCGGCCAGCCACGTTGCTGCCACGAAGAGATGCGTTCCCAGTCGATTCATGTCGATGCCTTCGGAATGGTGTTGGATTGGTGCTGGAGCGCCGGGATCACCCGCAACGAAGCCGCTGCACGACTGTCCCCCAGGCCGCCTGCGGGCGTTCCTCCAGTGCTTCGAAATCGATGCGGATGTCCATGTCATTTCTCCAGCCCGAAAGGTTCGGCATGCCGGTATCGCATGCCGGTGAAGTGCACTGTCCGTCGACCAGGTGCCCGGCGTCCTTCAGGATCATGAGAGCGCTCCTAAACGTTCCTAAACGGCCATCCCGGGGGACATCGCGCGCCGGACGCTCTGTCGCAGACCTTTAGCCTCGTGCGCATCGCGATGCCATTCAGGGTCTGCGGGATCGCGCGCCTGCGCCGAGGGATTGGGGTCTTTGGACTCGTGCGCGCAGGCATGACCCGGGTTGGCCGTGCCCCTCAACCGGGCTTCACGGCCGTGACGACGACGAACTCGGCCGGCACCCGGTAACCCGCGCCATCGCGCCACGCCGCCAGGCTGTCGAGGTAGCGCGCACGGGCCCGGTCGCGGACTTCCTGCGCAAAGCGGGACCAGGCCAGGGCCACCGGCCCGCCGACGAAGGCCGCGCGGCAGGCCTCGTCGCCGTCGGCATACGCCAGCGTGGTGGCCGGGCGCTGCTGCCGGATCCGCGCGAGGCCGGCATCGACGCACACGCGTGCCAGGGCGTCGGGCCGCCCCATGCCGAAGAACAGCGGGCAGACCTCGCTCGCAACCTCGGCGTCGACAATCTCGAACAGCGTCGCCCAGCCGCAGCGCGCGCGCTCGCCCCACACCGACAGCACCACGCGGCCGCCGGGTCGCAGCACGCGCGCCATCTCACGCACGGCCTGCGCGGGCTCGGGCACGTACATCAGGCCGAGCGAGCACAGCACGAGGTCGAAGCGGCCCTCGGGCAGCGCAAGCTGCGAGGCGTCCATGCGCGCGAAGGACGCGTTCGACAGCTGCCGCTGGCGCGCACGCTGCCCGGCCGAGTCGACCATGCGCTGCGACAGATCGACGCCGAGCACGCTGCCGCCCGCCCCGACCGCCTCGGCCGCCGGCAGCGTGATCTGGCCGTTGCCGCAGGCCACGTCGAGCACCTGCTCGCCGTGGGCGAGCTCGCCCGCCGCCAGCAGGGCGGCCTGCACGCCCGCGAGCTGGGCCGACCACGTCGGCTCGTAGTCGTCGGCCGCCAGGTCCCAGCCGTAGCGCTGGATGCGGGTCTGAAGTCGGGTGTCCACGGCAGGTCGCAGCGAAAAGGGTTGCGAGGGCGCAGGCCCTCAGCGCCGCGTGACCACGACTTCGAGGTAGGCGCTCTGCACCACCAGCGAATCGGGGCCCGCCGTGTTCATCTCCTCCAGCAGCGCGACCAGTTCCTGCTCCAGCACCTGCGCCTTGTCCGCCGGCAATGCCGCGAAGGCCTTGTGCACCGGCCCGTACCACTGCCGGAAGACGTCGACGAAGTGGGCCGCCGAGCGGTAGCGGAAGGGGAAGACGCGCGGCGTGACCTTCAGGTTCGCGGCGCTGTCGCCGAAGAGCGACTGCAGGTGCGTCTCCACCCCCCACAGCGACGGCGGCTGTACGCCCGCCGGCGGCGGCGCCTGCCGGCCCAGGACCTTGAACATGCGGCCCACCAGGCTGTCGGGCGTCCAGTTGGCCAGCCCGATGCGGCCGCCCGGCCTGCACACGCGCGCCATCTCGGCCGCCGCACGGGTCTGGTCGGGTGCGAACATCACGCCGAAGGTGGACAGCACGCAGTCGAACTGCGCGTCGCCGAAGGGCAGCGCCTCGGCGTCGGCAACCTGGAAGTCCACCGACAGCCCCTCGGCTCGGGCGCGAGCGGCGCCCTGGTCGAGCAGGCCCTGGACGTAGTCAGTCGAGGTGACGCGGGCGCCGCGGCGCGCCGCGGCCAGCGTGGCGTTGCCGTTCCCGGCGGCCACGTCGAGCACCTGTTCGTCCCAGCGCAGGTCGCAGGCCTCGGCGAGCAGTTCGCCCACCAGTTGCAGCGTGGTGCCGATGACCGCGTAGTCGCCGCTGGCCCAGGCGGTCTGCTGGCGGGTCTTGAGGAGGTTGAAGTCGACGGGTGCGTTCATGGCGGGAGTTCCTGTGGGGGGTCGCTTGGATCGGTGGCCGCTGGCGGGCTGCACCGTGAACGCATTGCAGCGCAGTGCCGACCGGCCCGTCCTGCCCGAGCGGCCTGCGGGCCTGACCGGGCGTCCGCCGTTGGCGCCGCACCGGCAGGCGGGTTGCCCGGGCGTCCGGATGTGCTGCCCGTGAGTCCGTCGCGCCTGCCGCAGGCACGATCGCGCTTGGCCTGCAACATCCGGGCAACCACAATGCTCTGCCGGCCGAACCTCGACCCGCGACGGCAGCCCGCGCCATCCGCGGCCGCCGTCGAGCCCCACCACCCCGCAAGGAGCCATCCGATGAACGCCGACCTCCAGCCCATCGCCACCGCAGTTCAACGCGTGCAGGGGGCGCTGAAGCGGCGCCCCGAGTTGGGACCGCACGACGACGCGCCCGCAACGGCGCGCTGGCAGGGCGGCGTGCGCGTGGTCACCTCCGGTGCCGACGGCACGCAGGTGACGTCCGACATGCCGGTCGAGCTTGGCGGCACCGGCGGCCAGGCCACGCCGGGCTGGCTGTTCCGGGCCGGCATGGCCTCGTGTGCGGCCACCTGCATCGTGCTGCAGGCCGCGGCCGACGGCGTGGCCCTGGCAGCGCTGGACGTGTCGGTGGGCAGCCGCTCGGACACGCGCGGCCTGCTCGGCATGCCCGACGAGGCGGGGCTGCCGGTGAGCGCCGGCCCTGCCGAGTTGCAGGTGCAGGTGCGCATCGACGCCCCCGGCGTGTCCGCGCAGCGGCTGCGCACCCTGGTCGAAGACGCGATGCGCTGCTCGCCGGTGCCCACCGTGGTGCAGCAGGCCACGCCGCTGGTGCTGCGCCTCGACATCGCCGGCGCCTGACGCCCGCCCGACGATGGACGCGCTGTCGCAGACCCTCCGCGTCGTGCGCATGGTCGGCGCGATCTTCCTGCAGGGCCGCTTCACCGCACCCTGGTGCTACCAGTCGCCCCATGCCGACACCGCGGCGCCGATCCTCGAGCCCGGGGCCGAGCGCGTGGTCATCTTCCACCTCATCACCGAGGGCGAGTGCCACGTCGAGATGGAGGGCCAGCCGCCGGTGCACCTCCGTGCCGGCGACGCGGTGATCTTCCCCCAGGGCGACGCGCACCGCATGACCTCGGAGCCCGGGCTGCCGCCGGCCACGGGCGCGCGGCTGCACGAGGTGCTGTCGCGGCGGCCCCGCACGCTGGTGTACGGCGGCGGCGGCGCCCCCACCCGGCTCGTCTGCGGCTACATGGCCTGCGAAGCGCGACTGGCCGGCCTGCTGCTGGCGGGGCTGCCGCGGCTGGTGCGCGTGAACGTGCGCGGCTCCAACGCCGGTACCTGGCTGGAGTCCTCGGTGCGCTATGCGCTGGTTGAGGCGCGCTCGCCCCGCCCCGGCGGCGAGGGTGTGCTCGCCAAGCTGGCCGAGGTGCTGTTCATCGAGGTGCTGCGCTTGCACATGAGCGAGCAGGGCGGCGAGCGCCGCGGCTGGCTGGCCGGCGTGAGCGACCGCATCGTGGGCGCCGCGCTCAACGCGCTGCACGAGCGGCCGGCGCACGCCTGGACGCTCGAGGAGCTGGCGCGCACCGCGCACAGCTCGCGCTCGGTGCTGGCCGAGCGGTTCCAGGATCTTGTGGGCACCTCGCCGATGCTGTACCTCACGCAGTGGCGCATGCTGCTCGCGGCCAACCTGCTGTGCCGCAGCAGCGCGCCGCTGGCGCGCATCGCCGAGGACGTGGGCTACCAGACCGACACGGCCTTCAGCCGCGCCTTCAGCCGCGAGTACGGGATGCCGCCGGCGGCGTGGCGGCGGCGGCAGGCTGCCAAGGCACCGCCGGTGCGGCCAGACGGGGCGAGGGCGGCGACAGCGCTACCGCCCGGTGCCGCAGCCTGACGCCGGCAGATGCGCCGGCCGGGGGCTTCCGGACCCTCTGGCCTCATTCCCACCCAAACATCCATTGAGCGTAAGCGACCGGGCAAGTCATCTTGCCTGGCCCGCTGATCCCCGTCAGGTCGCCGCGAGCGGTGTCCAGCGATGCGGCAGCAGTTCCTCGATGCGGCTGTTGGCCGGGTCAGTCCTGGAGGTAGTACTCGATGGTGGAGACCACCCGCACCCGCTTGATGTGCGGGGTGCTGGCGTCGCGGTCGGAAATGCTGAACTGACCCTGGTTTGCACGGCGGATCTTGCCGAGCGTGCTGCGACTGTCGGTGGCGAACTTCTGCGCCGACTCGCGGGCATTGCGGGTCGCCTCCTCGATCATCGCGGGCTTGACCGAGTTCAGGTCGTCGAAGACGTACTGGACGCCGCCGTTCTCGCCCATGCCGGAGACGGCCACGCCGCGCCGTCCGAGCTCACCGAGCTCGCCCAGCGCCTTGCGCACCGCGTCGACCTTGGGCGTGTAGACGTTGACGGTGGCCTTGCCGAAGTAGCGCAGCCGGTTGCCCTGCTCGCCGTACTCCTGCGCCTGCCGGTCGGTGACCTGCGGCGCGCCCACGGTGACTTCCTTCGCGTCGAAGCCGCGCTCGGCGAGGAACGCGGCGATCTTGGCGTTGCGCGCCTCCAGTCGCGGATACAGGGCGGCGGCGTCGTTGTCGGCATCGCCGTGCATCAGCGTCCAGATGGCCAGGGTGGCCGGCACCTCGCGCTCGGACAGTCCCTTGACCTCGACGCTGCGCTCGGCAGCGCGGAACTGCTGCAGACCCCACGACAGCGCCACGCCCAGGCCGATCAGGCCGGCGGCGAGCAGGACGGCCCCGACGGCGGCCGCGACGGTGACGGAACCTCGTTGTCCGCGCATGTCGACTCTCCAGGACGGCCGCAACGCAGCCCTCACTCGACGTGGTGGTTGGGGACTTCCTGGGTGATATGAACGTCGTGGAAGTGCGACTCTCGCATGCCCGCGGCGGTGATCTCGACGAAGCTCGGGCGCGTGCGCATCTCGTCGACATCGCGGCATCCGCAGTAGCCCATCGACGCGCGTACGCCACCACACAGCTGGTAGATGATGCCCAGCACCGAGCCCTTGTAGGCGACCCGGCCCTCAATGCCCTCGGGCACCAGCGTGTCGACGTTGGCCGAGGAGTCCTGGAAGTAGCGGTCGGCCGTACCCTCGGCCATCGCGCCGAGCGAGCCCATGCCGCGATAGCTCTGGTACGAGCGCCGATGGTACCGGATGACCTCGCCCGGCGCCTCCTCGGTGCCGGCGAACATCGAGCCCATCATCACCGTGCAGGCACCTGCGGCCAGCGCCTTGGCGACGTCGCCCGAGTACCGGATGCCGCCGTCGGCGATCAGCGGGATGCCGCTGCCGGCGAGCGCCTCGGCCACGTCGCGGATCGCGCTGATCCGCGGAACGCCGACGCCGGCGACGATCCGGGTGGTGCAGATCGAGCCCGGGCCGATGCCCACCTTGACATCGTCCGCGCCGGCCTCGGCCAGCGCCCGCGCGGCGTCGGCGGTGGCGATGTTGCCGCCGATCACGTCGACCTGCGGGTAGTTGCGCTTGACCCACCGGACGCGGTCGATCACGCCCAGCGAATGGCCGTGCGCGGTGTCGACGACGATCACGTCGACGCCCGCCTTCACCAGCAGGTCGACCCGCTCGACGGCATCCGGACCGACGCCGACCGCCACGCCCCGGATGCCGATGGCCCGCGCCAGCGACGCCGAAGGCGGCGCCTCCGCCCGAGCGTTGCGCTCCAGTGCCCGGGCCCGACCGGGATGGTCGGAACTGAACAACTCGGAGACCGGCCCGGCAAGCGGTTTTCCGGGCGACAGGAGGTGGCGGCGACAGCGGGTTCACGCCGTAGCGGCTTCGAAGCCCTGCGCGTTGCGGGGCCTGCTGCGATGCGAGCCCGGCCGCCGGTGCAGCCCCCCGGGTCGAGGCCCTGCTCCGCAACGAGCCGGTCAACATCATCGACATCCGCCACGCGCTGGCTCGGCTGGCCGAGCTGATCGACTGGCCTGTGTTCGAGCGGGAGCCCGGCGCGCAATTCGTCTCCACGAGGGGACGACCTCACGGATCCGCATCGAGGACGGTCATGCGATCCCGCCCGACGCGCAGGGCAACGGCATCGATGGGCCAGCCGACGGTCGAGGCGCGCACGGCGACGCGGCGCGATGTCTTTCCCGGGTCCGAAGAGCGCCCTGTCGGTCCAGGTCACGGTGATCACCGAGCTCGCGGTCCGCCGCGCGCGCATCCAGGGTACGAGTGCCTCCCTCCGCGGGGCGATCCGAGGGCGGATCGCCGTCCCATCCCGACGTCGACGGCATCGCAGAGCGGACGGACGCCCGGGGCCGTGAGGACCTGCGCGGCGTCGAGGTCGGATGCGGGCGGTCGCGTCGGTCGGCGGCCGGCCCGCCCGCCACCTCCCTGGCGTGCGCCGCACGGCCGAGCTAGGCTACGGGCATGCCCGCCCTCGTCGAGTTCGGCGTCCCCGCCACCCTCGCGCTCGCCGCGCTCGTGCTCGCCGTCGGCCGCGCGGTGCTGTCCGCCGTTCCTTTACTGCAGCGACACTCGATCCCCGCCGCGGTCGTGGGCGGGCTGATCGCGGCGGCGATCGCGGGCGCGCTGCACGTCGCCGGCACCGACCTCGCGTTCGCCCGGGGGCTGCAGCCGGGGATGATGCTCGCGTTCTTCGCCACGGTCGGCCTGGGTGCCGACCTGCGCATGCTCGCCCGCGGCGGCTCGCGGCTCGCGCGCTTCGCGCTCGCCGTGCTGCTGATGCTCGTCGCGCAGAACGCGGTCGGCGTGCTCGCCGCGCGGCTGCTCGGCCTCGACCCCGCGATCGGACTGCTCGCCGGGTCGATCACGATGGCGGGCGGCCACGGCACCGGGGCCGCCTGGGGCGCCAAGTTCGCGGAGAGCTTCGGGATCCAGGCCGCGCCCGCGATCGCCATCGCGGCCGCGACCTTCGGGCTGGTGGCCGGCGGCCTCGTCGGCGGGCCGGTCGCCCGGCGGCTCATCGAGCGCCTCGCCGCGCAGGGCCGCCCGCTCGGCGCGTCGGCGGCGGTCTCGCACCCGCGCGACGGCGCGCACGGCGGCGGACCGATGACCGCGGATCGGCTGACGTTGACGCTCCTGCTGGTCGCCGCGTGCATGGTGGCGGGCGAGTGGCTCGGCGCGCGCATGGCCGCCGATGCACCCGTCACGCTGCCGCCCTTCGTCTGGACGCTGCTGTGCGGGGTCGTGCTGCGCAACCTGCTGGCCGCCGCGCGCGTGCACGAGGTCGACGACCGCGCGCTCGACCTCGCCGGGCAGGTGTCGCTCGGGCTGTTCCTCGCGATCGCGCTGATGGGGCTGCGGCTCTGGGAGGTCGCCGCGCTCGCCGGGCCGGTGCTCGTGATCGTCGCGCTGCAGGTGCTCGTGGTGGCCGCCCTCGCGACCTTCGTCACGTTCCGCCTCGTCGGCGGCGACTACGAGGCCGCGGTCCTGGTCGGTGGGCAGTGCGGCTTCGGCCTGGGGGCCACGCCGACCGCCATGGCCAACATGCAGGCGCTGACCGAGCGCTTCGGCCACGCGCCCAGCGCGTTCGTGGTCGTGCCGATCATGGGCGCCTTCCTGATCGACCTGATGAACGCGCTGGTGATCGGCGCGTTCGCGGCGGGGCTGCCGGCGCTGCGCTGACCGGCGGGCGAGGCCGCCGCGTGTTCGCGCCGAGGCCGCTGGTGTGGAGCGCGTTCGCGTGGCGTCGGCGCGGCCGCGCTGATCGCCGGCGGCGGGATGGGCCGGCGCGGCTGTCCGTCCGTCCGTCGGCACGCTCCGTCCTGCCATAGGACGACGCTGCGGAGCGCGGGGCGTCGTGGTCAGGATTGTCACATCGTCCTCACCGTCCCGACACCGGCAGTTCATGACACCTTCCTTCGATCGCGCCAATGCCCACGCGCTCGCCGCCCTTGTCGAGGCCGGCCGCAGACGCGACATTGCCGCCTGCGAGGACATCGTCGACGACGCGGGGACGAAGCTCTGGGCCCGCGGCCAGTCGATCCGTCCGGAACTGATCGAGCGGCTGCTCGTGCGCAAGCTGCGACGGCCGATCGAGCAATGCCTGACCGCCCGCGACGGGATCGCGGCTTCCGACGTCGTCCGTTGCATCGAGCGCCTTCTGGGAGGCGATCGGTATCTCGCGGCACTGGTGGGCGGCTCGGCGCGCGACGCGCTCGACGTCGCGCGGACCCTGCCGCTGGACGGCCCGGTGTCGCTGCTGCTCACCGCTGCCGAGGAGGGCGGCCGCGGTTTCGAGCACGCCTGCCTCGGCGCGCTGATCGCCGGCGGCCTCGCGGCGCGGGCCGGCGTCGGGCAGGCGACGCTGCAGCGGATCGTCCTTGGCGGGCTGCTTCACGACCTGGGCGAGCTCTACGTGAACCCCGAGTACCTCCACAGCCGCCGCGAGCTGAATCTCGAGGAGTGGCGACATGTCGCCGTCCACCCGCGGATCGGCGCGCTGTTCATCCGCGAGAACACCCGGTACGGCGCGACCATCGCTTCGATCGTCGACGGCCATCACGAGCGGCAAGACGGCTCCGGCTACCCCGGCCGCGCGACCTCCTCGGCGCTGCGCGACGAGACCGGCTGGGTGATCGTCGCCGAGACGATGGCCGGCGTGATGAGCGACCCGGTGGCCTCGCCGGCGCGCACGCTGCTCGCGATCGGCCTGGTGTTCGGCGAGTACCCGCTCGCGCCCGTGGGCCTGGTGGCGAGCGCGCAGCGCCCGTTCCCGATCGAGGCCGACCCGGGCTTCGACCGCGTGGCGGCGCGGGCCGACATCGAAGCGCTGCGCGACGCCCTGCGCGGCGCGCACGCGGCGGCCCGCGAGGCCGAGCTGAACGGCGCCGGCGCCGCCGAGCGCCGCAGCCTCTCCCGGCTCGCGCCGCTGCTGCGCAGGCTCGACCTGGCCTTCGTCTCGAGCGGTGCCGCCCACTTCTTCGAGCTGCTGGGTGCGGCGGCCGAGACCGGCGATGGCGAGGTCGAACTGCAGTTGCGGCTGGTGCCACGCGAGTTGCGCTGGCGGATGCGCAGCCTCGCGCGCGACGTCGCCCACGACCTCGAGACCTTCACCGACGCTGGCCGGCGCGCGTTCGCGCCGATGCTCGACGCGTTGCGCGGCGCGTCGCCCGCATCGCCGTCCGCCGCCCCCGGGGCCCCTCCCGACCCGCCCGCCGTCGCTGCGCAATCCGCGACCGTCGATTGACACCCCGCGGGGCCCGCCACCGTGGCGGCCTCGCCTCGCCGGCGCGGCGCGCGGGCGCGGATGAGCGTGCTGCGCGGGGATCCGCGCAACGGAGACGCCACGGCCGGCGAGTTCGGGCTGCAGACGCGGTGGCCCGCCCCCGACTCTCCGGACGCGGCGGATGGAGCACCTCGATCGTCTTCCGGGCCTCCGACGGCACGTTGGGACCCGAAGTGTGCACGAATCGCGATCGCCTGGCGTCGCGTCGGCTCACGATCGGTGCGGTCCTGTGCGGCCCGGGTCGCAACGTGAGGCTGCTGCTGCGGGCGCTGCGGCTTCCCTTACCCGTCCGATCGCAACATTGCTCGCTGCGACGGGACCCACTCTGCCGAACTTGGCCAACAGCGGGTCGGGTTCCCCGATGGCAAGCAACGCGTTCAGTTCGGAAGCGGCTTGTTCAACTCGGGGGCGATGATTTCCACGAACCGGAGGGACTTGTCCAGTCCTGAATTGACCGACGTTCTGGCGGACTCATCGCAGGCATGCGCTTCTGTGAATCTAACTGCGCTCTGCACCATGTCCTTGACGTATTGGATCGACTCTTCGCTCGATCCGGTGATTCTCGTCGCGTTGAGATACGAACGAAACACCAGGCTGTTCTGTTGCAGCGAGCCCTCGAACTCATTCCTTCTGGAAGCGCTCAGGAACCTGCATTTCCGTTCCAACGCAAAGCCGAGGACAGACGCCGCGAACACTGATTGAACCGGGTTCTGTCGATATTCGAGGTACCTCGGCGTCGCTGCGGTCTGGGCGTTCGATGAGACGCAGAGCAAGGCTGTGGCAAGCACGGCCAGGATTCTGCCACCGTGAACATGTGGCCTCGTGTTGAACGACCGCTTTCGTGAATACCTGAAGAAGTCCATCAACGGCAGTCTACCGGCCAGTCCGGTTAAATGGAGAGCCCTGGGACAAGGAATCCGTGAGCGGATGACCGCCGGAGCGATGGCGTGCGCAAAGAGAACCGACATGCGGCACGACGACCATTGCCGCGGAGGCGGTACCGATCCGGCCGATCGCCCGGCTTCAGTAGGCGGTCCACCCGCCATCCGTGGCAAAGATGCCGCCGGTGAAGTTCGACGCCTCGTCGGACAGCAGGAACGCCATCATCGCCACCTGCTCCCAGACCGTGGCGGGGCGATGGTTCCTGTCGGTGTAGGCCAGGATGCTGTCGATCTTGATCCTGCCCATGGTCGGACCTCGCGCCTGAGCCGCCGCGGCGGCGACCAGTTGTCCTGCTCGCGCGACCATCGGCGTGTCGGTGGCGGCCATGTTGACCGAGTTGACCCGGATGCCATGGGGGGCGTAGTCGATGGCGGCGTTCTTCGTCAGGCCGTTGACGGCATGCTTGCTCGCGACATAAGCCGGGTTGCCGGACAGGCCGGTCATGCCGGCGATGGATCCGACGTTGACGATCGAGCCGCCGCGGCCTTGGGCGACCATCTGTCGGAGTTCCGCCCGCATGCACACGAACATGCCGTAGGCGTTCGTCCGGAAGACGTTGTGCCAGTAGTCGTCGGTCGCCTCGTGGATGCTGGCGAAGACGAGAGAGCGCTGCGTCGCGAAGTCGATCGGCGCGCCGGAGTGGACGCCATCCATCACCCCCGCGTTGTTCAGCGCCGCATCGAGCCCGCCGAAGGTGCGCACAGCCCTGTCCACCGCCTCCTGCATGACGGTCGCATCGGCGACGTCGCCATGGACGAAGACGGACTTGCCGCCCATGGCGACGATCTCGGCATGGGTGGCTTCGCCCATGTCCTTGATCCAGTCCACGCAGACGAGGTTCGCGCCTTCCCGCGACAGCCGCTTCGCAGCCGCTGCGCCCATGCCTCGTGCCGAGCCCGTGACCAGTACCGTCTTGCCGGTGAACCGGCCCGGCGTGAAGCGCTTCGGGTCGACCGGCTTCACCGGTACGACCGCATTGCCCTCGGGCCTGCCGCCCCCCATCTGCGCCCGCGCCTCGGGCGCCGTGACGCCCTGGACTCCGGCAGCGGCCGTGACAGCGCCGGCGGAGGCCGCCATGCCCTTCAGGATCTCGCGTCTTTCCACCTTGGCCCCTCCTGGCGACGGACATTCAGAATGCGACCCGGACGAACACCCTCGCGCTCAGCCAGGGATCGAGACCGGCGTTGACCCCGGGCGCGTTGCGCACGCCCGAGCCGGGAAACGTCACGGCGAGGTGACCGTGCACGAAGACGCTCTTCGAGGCAAACCACTTGCCGGTGATGTTCGCCTCCTGGCCCAACTGCGTTCCGTTCAGGGCGGACAGCGCGGAGTTTCCGCCCAGGTTGCTGGTCCTGTCGGCGCGGAACACCCATAACTGCGGTACGTGTTCGAAACGGGCGCCCGGACGCAGACGGGCCTGCATGCGGTGCGCGATCAGGTTGCTGTTCTGGAAGACCTTGACCCGGGCAACCTACTGTGAAAGCGGTCGACTTCGGTCGGCTGGTTCATGCGCGCTCAGGTCTTGGGCCTGGTCATCCGATAACGCTGTGGATCACCGATCACGCACCCCCCTCCATGACCGCAGCACCGCGCAGGGAAGCGCCGCCTCTCGATCCAGCCCGGCTGCTCATCTGGCAAAGACAGGTCACCGCCTCGCTGGTCTGGGTGGGAGCGGGCATTGTCATCATGGTCGGCATCTGCCTGTTGGGCGACGCCTCCTGGCTGGCTGTCGCGATCTGGGCCCCGCTGTCGTTTGCGATGAGTCTGTACACGAAGGTCGCGCTCGCGCGCGGCTGGACGCTCGGATGCCGCGACCCGGCATTGACGGTGCAGCAGATCGCTTTCTCCTGCGCGTCGACCATTGCCTGCTACGCCATCGCGGGCAGCCTGCGCGCCGTCGTTCTGCCGATGCTCTCGCTGGCGCTGCTGTTCAGCATCTTTGCGCTGCCCACCCGAAAGGTGCGCGCACTCGTGGTCTACACCCTCGCGATGTTCGCGGCCGTGGCGAGCGTCATGTCGTGGTGGCAGCCCGAGCGGCACCCGTGGAAGGAAGAACTCCTGACGTTCTTCGTGCTGCTCGTCGTGCTGTCCGCCTTTTCGATACTGGGCGGCCGCCTGAGCAATCTGCGAGCGGAACTCGGGCGCCAGAAGATCGAACTCCAGCAGGCGCTGGCGCGCATTGCCGAGATCGCGCACCGCGACGACCTGACGGGCCTGTTCAACCGGCGGCGCATGGGTGAACTGCTCGACGCCCAGCAGGTCAATGCGGCCCGTGGCGAAGGCTTCGCCGTCGCCATCGTGGACCTCGACAAGTTCAAGTCCATCAACGACACCTACGGCCATGCGGTGGGCGACATCGTGCTCAAGCAGTTTGCCGAACGGGCCAAGACGGTGCTGCGCGAAGGCGACGTGCTTGCGCGCTGGGGCGGTGAGGAGTTCCTCCTGCTCATCACGACCAACGAGCCGGCCACCGCGCTCGCGGTGGCGGAGCGGCTGCGCCAGCACATCGCCTCGACCTCGGTGGTCCTGCCCGACGGCAACGCCATCCGCTACACGGTGTCCATCGGGCTTGCGCCGCACCATGCGGACGAGTCGACCCCGAGCATCATCGAGCGCGCCGACTCGGCCCTGTACCGCGCCAAGTCGTCCGGTCGAGATCGCGTGGAGTGCAGCTGACCTCCTGGAGGTCGCTCGGGCACGAAGCGCTGTCCTGTCACGCGCTTCGTGACGCAGTGCACCGGGGGGCAGCCCGGCTTCCAGCACGTGCCCCGGATGGCGAACGCTTCTCGGTCTGCGGCGAACGCGCGCCCTGCCTGGCTCGCCGGTCCCCGGGGCGGCGATCCGGATGTCGGCCGGGTGTGGCCGCCGGTCGGCAGGGCGCGGCGGGTGTCCGACTGGCTTGCCATCCTGCCGCGGGCTCGGGAAGCGGTCGGGGCCACATCCTCGGGCTCCTGCTGGAGGCCGTCCAAGAAGGGAGAATGTCGTTGAGACCGATGTTCGCTTGCCCCCGTTCCGAGTCCGGCCACGCCGCGAGCGTCCGGTGAGGGCCGCGCTGTACGTCCTGTGCATGCTGCCGGCGATGCCCGCGGGGGCGCAGACCTGGGTGAAGGTCGACGAGGGCGTCGAATACGATCCGCGCTCCGTCCGGGTCAACGGCAGCCTGCGCCAGGTCCGGGTGCAGGTCGACCTGCCCGTGCCCGACCCCACGAAGATGATCAATCGGCTTCGCATCCTCTACGAGTTCGACTGCAAGAACGCGCTCTTTCGCACCTTGTCGGTGGAGACCCATACCAAGGCCGCGCAGGTGAGCAAGGACGACGAGACCGGACAGTGGACGCGGATCACGCCCCGCCACGAGAGCGAAGTGCTGCTGCGAAACGCCGTCTGCGCCACCCCGAAGTGACCCCCGTGCCTTCGGCGCGCTCGGCCGGCTCCGGCGAGGCCGCGCCGACAGCGGCGGGATCGCCAACGCCGCGCCCGAGGTATCGACGTGCACCACCATCACCGACCGATGCGTGCCCGAGCTGCGGCGCGGTTCACGCCAGCCTGCGAGCCCTTCGTGTGAGCATCGTCGCGAACGGCTGCACGGTGCGGGTGGTGTCGGGCCCGGAAAACCGCCTGCTCGGCCCGCGCGATGGCGTGCAGGTGACGGAAGACCCCGTGAACACAGGGCATCAACGGAATCTGGAAAGACACCGTGGAGTTCGCCTGTACCCGGAGCGTGACGTGACGCTGACCGTCCGTGCGGCGAGCCCGAGAGCGAGGCCGGAATCGCACGCCGCGAACGCCCGCAGCCCGATCGCAGACACTGTCCGGTGCGAGAAGCGGGTCGGCTTCGCGCCGTTCGGCCGCCCTGGATCCGACCCGCCGCTTGCGCCGCACCAGGGTGAGGGCGCTTGAATTTCCTATCCCCCGAGCGACTGCCGGTTCTCGATGATGCCGAGCACGCCCGCGTCCTGCGCCCGCTTCCAGCCAGCGGCGGCCCCGCGCTCGGACGGCCGCGAGTCATGGCTCCTTGATGCTGTTGCGCCGCGCGGGTTCGCCTTCAACCCCAAGGTAGCAACGGCCGGCCGATGCGCCCGCGCGTGCCGAACGCGCGGCCGGGCATTCAGGCGGCTGCGAGCGGGCGCCGGCGACGCGTGCTCAGTGCCAGACCAAAGCCGATCAGTCCGACGCCAAGCAGCGCGATCGAGGCAGGCGCCGGGACAGCCGCCTCATTCTTCGTGACCGACGCGGTGTAGCGGGTTGAGTCGTAGAGGTTGAAACGGGTTGTAGGCGTGCAGGTCGCGCAGCTCCGGGCGCCGTTGTGGTCGACCGCGAAGTCGATGGACTGCCCCGCCGACAGCGTGAAGGTCTGGGTCAGCGTCTGACCCGCGAACGCAGCAGTCACGGCAGCCTGGCCCTGCCATGTCGACAGGTCGATGAAGTCGGTCCCGAGCCACATCCGCACGCCGTCCCGGCGGTAATCGGGATAGCCGCCAAGGGCAGGGTCGCATCCGCGGTACTCACAGTTGATCGGGTTATTCAGTGGGTCGGAGAGCCTGACAAAGAAGGTCGCCGTATAGCTGCCTGGGTCGGGGGCCGTGAAGCGAAGGCCGGCGAACGCCAGGTTGTTCAGGCACGTGTCGGCGATGTCGGCGGAATCACAGCCAGGGTGCATGAAATCACTGCCGACCAACAGATACGCGCCCCCGCCGGGACCCTTGAAATTGCCACCGACAACCGAGGTGGCTTGGGTGAACGTCCCCCCGGCGCCATCGAGCCGGCCGTAGTTCCACACGCCACTGGTGCCACCTTGCACACCGTTGAACTCCGCCGCGGCGTTGTACACCGGACCGGCCAGGCTTTGCGTTGCACCACCCGCGAGAATGCCGATCACGGCAAATTCAAACAGGACGACTGAAGCCTTGCGAAGAACCGAGTTCATGGCGTCGATCTTTCTTCTTGAGAGTCCATGGTCAGCTTGCGCCGATCATTGCCCGGCAGATTCCGGAGCAGTGAACTCCAAGCGAGTTTCATGCCATCGCCCGAAAATTCCATTCTGGAACAAGGGCTTGAAGGGTTTTCGGGCTCGGGCAGCGAGTCCGGACAGCCCGAATTGTAAAGTTTTTCGACGTGAAAAAGACCCTGATCCAGCGCTTGCTCGGGAGGGGCCGGGCTGTTCGACAGCTCGCCCGCCGGATCGCCGTTCCTGCCGGGGTCCGGCCTCCGGTGTCCGGCGTCGACGCGGGCCGCCCCCGTCCAGGGGTCGCCCCCGCGCTCGGACGGCTCGCGGGTCATTGCACCGTGATGTTGTTGCGCCGCGCGACGTCGCCGGCCGAGCCCGAGAGCGAGGCCGGAATCGCACGCCGTGAACGCCCGCAGCCCGATCGCAGACACTGTCCGGTGCGAGAAGCGGGTCGGCTTCGCGCCGTTCGGCCGCCTTGGATCCGACCCGCCGCTCGCTCGAGCGCGAGTGCACGGCGCTGCCGCCCTGGAGCCGCAGGCCGCGCAGGCGCGCCGAGATCGAGACGCGCTCGCACGACGCATCCTGCGTGTCGCCGCTGCTCGACGACCTGGTGCGGGGCATGCTCGCGGCGCAGACGCCGGTGGGAGCGATCGGCGTCCGCTGAAGCCGGGCGGCCGGGCGTTCACCGTGCGTCCGCCTGCGGTGGCCGATGCTGAAACGGTACGAAGAAGCTGAAACGAAGAAGGCGCCCCGGAGGACGCCTTCCACTTCGGCTCGGTGCGGGAACGCGAGCTCAGGACATCGTGCACCGCCGCCGGGCGAAGCCGAGGCCCATCAGTCCAAGGCCGAGCAGGCCGAGCGTCACCGGCTCTGGCACCTGCGCGATCGCATGGTTGTCGGACTCGAGCGCGGGCTGGGTGCTGAGCAGGCGCACGCCGTTGAAACCGCCGGAGTCGAACGTGAAGTTGACGTAGCGGTTTCTCTGGGTCGAGCCGTTCCCGAGCGCCATCACCTCTTCGCCCGTGAAGCCGCCGACATCGACATCGTCGAGGAAGAACCGCAGGGTGTTCCAGGTGTCAATCGAGCCCCAGTAGAGGCCGAAGTAGTTATAGGTGGCGGGTCCGAAGTAGGCGTTGACGGTGCCCCCTGGAGCCGGCGTCGAGCCGGCGGTGAGGTACGGCGTGGTGTCCCCGAGGGGCGCGACGTACTGATTACTCACCGAACCGGAAACGAGCATGCCGCCGGTGTAGCCGGTCGGCAGGGTACCGTTGTTGAAATTGAAGACCGTGGCGCCGGCGACGCTCGAGGTGATGCCATCGGCGCCGGCATCCGTGCCGCCGAAACTCACGACGATGGCGGCCTGCGAGACCGATGCGGTCAAGGCCAGGGCGCTGAGGATCAGGGCTTTCGGGAGGAGTCTGTTCACGGGCGTTCTTCCAGCGAGTGTGCCAGCGGATTGTCCAATGGCTCGCCGCCTGCCAAGCATTTCTCGTGCCACTATCTCAAAGCCTTGATTCTGAAGGAAACGGAGCCTGCCGGAAGATGCGGCTGTCAGATTTCCCGACGCAAGGTTCGAATCGACTCAGCAGGCCCGGCAAGCCGACCGACAACGGGCACGTCGAGACGTTCAACGGATCGCTGCGCGACGAGTGCCTGAACGTGCATTGGTTCGCCTCGATGGCCGAGGCCCGGGCCTCGATCGAGGCCTGGAGGCAGGACCACAATGAGCGCCGGCCTCACATGGCTCGCGGATAGGCATCGCCCGGGGAGTTCGCCCGGAAATCAAGGCTCTTGGCCGATCGGCCAAGTGCCAAAGGCGCCGAAGACTAACGCTCTGGATGGCCCGGATTCCAGGAGCGGATCACCAGAGGCCGCTCTCGAGTAACGCCTGATACAAGAAATACCGGACAGGTCAGGAGGCAGTCGCCGGCCCCTTCCGAGCGGCCCGGCGGCGCAGCAACCCGAGCCCGCCGAGCCCCGCCACCAGCAGGCTGAGCGCCGCCGGCTCCGGAACCGTGATCGGCGGCAGGTCCGGAATCGGGGTGGACCCGGACTTGTACTCAACAACGGGGCAGTCTCCCGGCAAACCCATCCCTTGCGGCCGAGACGTGGTCTGCGGTACTAGACCGGACCGGCCCAGTTGCGCGTCGGGAATATCCAGTTTGATGCAGCTCCAACTGCTCCATCCGAATGTCGAGGGGTCGAGGTAATCTTGGTTGAATGAATAACCAGTCGGGAACTGCGAAAACATGGCCGAGAATTGCATGGTGCCCGTGATGCCGCTCGCACCGAACGTAATGTCGAAAACGGGGCTGTCGTAGGTGTTTATGAAGAACTTGACACCTCCTTGCAGGTTATACTGCAAAGGTATGTACTGCGCCGTTCCGCCGATGAAGGGTATGCCAACCGGAGAGTCCACCGCATTGGCTTCACCACAAAAAAGACAATCGCCGGCCAGATAAAAGCTCGGAAAGCTGTTCAGCCTGACGGTGTCTTTCCATGTATAGGTGTCGCTGGTGGTGTCGCGATAGTACTCCAGGTAAGGAGGCCCGTAGCCGCCATACAAGCGTTCGCCATAATAAGAGACCAGAACCCCGGGGGCACTGCGAGACGCAGTCCCGGGCTGAGAGAGATTGAAATCGAATCGTTGATTGCCCGGTCCCAGGGGCGAGGGCTCTGATTTAGGCCCGGTGCGACCATTCAGAAAATAATCAAGGCCTATGAATGGGTTAACTGTCCCGGACTGATTGACAGGTACCCACGCCGGTTTTGGGTCACACGGGGCATACGGAAGATTGCAGGGAGATAGATGCGACAAGATGAAGTTTCTGACAATCGTATTTGAGTTCCCTCCCGTGGGCAAAAACAACGGCCGGACCTGGTCCGGGTCTCCGGTCGAGCTGTTGTCCCAGGTCAAGGCCCCTCTGTAGTTTATGAGCAATGCCTGGGCCGGCAGGGCAACGGACAGGAGCGCCGCGAAGCAGACGCCAGAAAAGATCGTGCCGCGGAAAATGGATCGATTCGAGGCCATAGAGAGTCTCCGGTACAGGTTTGGGGACATCTTGCTGGGCACTTTGCGGATCGCGATCCAGCGCAACTCAACCCTGAATCTTGTGACGGGAATGTGAGGCTCCACGAAGGGCCGTATGAGACCCGAAGCTGCAGCCGACGACGGTGGCCGTGCAGACTGTGCCGCCGAGGGCCGGCAGGCAGGCCGCCGCGGCATGCACGGTCAATGAGTGCAGGGTGGGGCTGATGCGTTCCTTCGAAGAGGGTCGGCGCACATCGGCGATATTCGTGCCATGACCCGGCACTTCCTCTCAGGAACAAGGGCTTGAAGGATTCTCGAGCTCAGGCAGCGAGTCCGGACAGCCTGAAGTGTAAAGTTGTTCGACGCAAAGACGGCCCTGACCGAGCGCTTGCTCGGGACGACCAGCCCGAGTCATTCTACCCCAGCGCATCCCCGATCAGCCCCCTGGCCCGTCGGTCATGACGAACCGCGGGGGGAAGGACGCCGAGCGCTGGATCGACGTCGAATGGGGCGAGGACATCCGCGGCCAGTTCCGCACGATCGTCGAGGTCCAGATCCGCGACGACCGCGGCGCGCTCGGCCGCGTCGCCGCCGAGATCGCGGCCTCCGAGGCGAACATCGTCAACGTCACGATGGACGAGGAGCCGGATCGGGTCGCGACGATCA